>OGJC01000201.1_pt1 | contig 74136 bp, 59 predicted proteins | sample 1571941 | NCBI WGS metagenome assembly OGJC01 (sample SAMEA2582100, study PRJEB24529) | metagenome | biome: Human gut stool | place: China | collected 2011 | reverse complement strand
TGTAACCGGCTGATCCGTAGTCAGCTACTCTATTCAGTTGAGCTACGCGACCATTATTTTGTTTTAACGGGTGCAAAGATACGGACTTTTCCCGAACTAGCAAGCTTTTCAACGACTTTTTTGTAGAAAAATTATTCTATAAACCGATAATTAAACAGTTGCAAACCTATGCTTAACCCCACATTCCACTCTTTTCTTGGTGAACTATAATGATTTACATACGCAGAGATGTCTCCGAAAGGTAATTGGCATACCACAGAAATTTCTCCTAGATATTCGAATTTAGAAAACGCTTTTCCATAGTATGCTTTATTTAGTGAGTTTTTCTCAATCGGATAAATCGGCATAAATCCATAGAATTCTCCTCGAAGATGGAACATTTGATTTAAACGGTAGACCGGCCGAATGCCGACACCTACAAACTGATTGGCACGGAAAGCTTCATTATATGTCATTTTACTATGTAATGTGGGAGAGAATTCTCCAGCTTGCATCATTGTTGCTGTATAATTCTCAGAAAAGTTTTTGGAGGCATATAATGCTTTCAAATACCAGCCCAGAACCCAATGCTCACTCATATTATGGTATTTTTCCTTCATATAGGATAATTGCAGCCAAGAGTGGTGTTTCCTATTACTATTATCGCTAGTTGTCCCTTCACCAGGATAGAATCGTTCTCTTCCAACAAAAATTTGGGCTACAAGAGCTTCTCTGTATCCACGTGTGGGATATTGGCGGGCATTAAGGGTGCTTCCATTAAAGCTAATGGATCCCCCTAATAAATTATAACGGCTTTTGTCGTATTTGTCATTCCCGAAATCTATGATGTTTTTCTGAAAATATTTATCTTCTATTTTTGCGATTCCTATGCCGAATTCTGCTCGTTTACTTGAAAGAAAAGGTAAGCCTACTTGTAACTTTAAAAAGCGTTCGTCTTTTTGGTTAAAAGCCGGCTTGTCATTTCTAGAAAAAAGCTTGTCCTTTTTGAAATAATCGAAAGTGCTGATTGAACCTATGAGACGATATGACGTAGGTATAGCTGTGGCGAAATCTATCTTTGCCATAAATTGGATATTGTTATAGATCTTTCCAAGTTGTCCATCAAGAACAAATTCTTTAGCATAGTAATTCAAATCCTGATAACTCAGTCCTAGATAAATCTGATTGGAGTTGGAAGTAGATATATTCCCACCCAATCTTACTGCAAAATTATTCTCTAGTTTGACTTTTAAATGCAGGTCGTAAGTATCATCTTCCGGATTGTAAATCGCATGAGGAATGATTTCAGAAATCATTTTGTCTGAAAGCAGTCGAAAATAGCCTTGTTTTAAATCCTCATAGGTGAATTCTTTATTGTCCGATTTATGAAATTCTCTTTTTATGTAGGCTTGTTGTTGGGGATTGGCGCCATCAATAATAATATTTTTAAAGCGTAATTCGGGAAAATTGCTTTTATACACCATTCTTCTTAAACGTATATTGTCTGCGTTTACACGTCGGTGAATGCGACTCTTGAGCGAGTCCATCATGCTGATAGTGCGATTATATCCTATATCATGCAGTTCGTCAATGCGTTGGAAATCCATCAAATTGACATTGTCATATTTGAAAGTCATAGATATTCCTACAGAATCGGGAATGGAATAGTCGGTTTTTTGCATTACCATATTTTCTATCTGACTCATAAGGTCATCTTCTTTAGGCTTGGTGGGATTGGTAGATACAATGCTTCCTATAATAATGTCAGGATGAAAATCATCTTTCATGACATCTGTAGGGAAATTGTTGTAAATCCCTCCATCATAAGCTAACACATTGTTTATTTCAATAGGCTTGAACATGAATGGAAAGCTCATTGAAGCTCTGACCGCATCTCCTAGATCTCCGTTTCTCATTATCAATTGCTGCTTGTTATATACATCGGACGCAATACAACGGAAAGGAACGAAGAGCTTATCAAAATCTCCTTTACATGCAGCTGTAGCACGTGCGTACAGATCAACAAAAACGAGATTCATCTGAATCGGATTCACTACGCTGGTGGGAAGAAACTGTGGTTTCAGGTTCTTTAGCGAGTCTTTGAATGAAAAACGAATATTAAAGAATTCAGGAGTCGGGAGATTTTTCTTGAAATGATATACATACTTTTCTTCCACTTCTCCGGAATACCATCGTTTGAAGTCTTCAGACTTTAACAGTTCCACCATATCATCGGGAGAATATCCCATAGCATATAAGGAGCCGATGATGGCCCCCATAGAGGTACCTGCAATATAATCAATAGGTATATTGTTTTCTTCTAAAGCGCGGATAATACCAATATGCGTTAATCCTTTTGCACCGCCGCCGCTTAATACTAATCCTACTTTTTGGGCATGGATAGCCGGAATAGTCAGCCATAAAGTAATTAACACAAAAAGAATTTTTCTCATAACCCAAGTCAAGCAATTGATATTTCTGTCTATTAAGTGTTCAAATATATGCAATACTTTTCAATTTATCGATATTTTGCCACTTGTTTTAAAGTGAAAAAGAGCATTACAACGTGAATTTAACGTTGAATGCTCTTTTGAAAGTTATGTAATGTTTAAAAGGGGCGATGTTAAATCAGCTCAATGCTACGTTTTACGAAGTTGTTCAATGCTTCACCTCTTAACATATTATTTTGCAATAAAGCTAAGTCAATCAGTTGACGGATAACTTTATTATTGCTGGCATAACCTGCGAAGATAGCTTCTTTCTTACTCTTCAGATCATCCCATTTCTTATCTAAATCATTTAGTTCATCTTTTTCAGCTGTTGGGATATCTTCATCTTTCTTACCTTTCTGCTTATCTTTCAACTCATGGCGTTTTTTGTTGATGCTATCCATTTCAGATTGTATCGGGGTTACCTCTGCATGGCAAGCTCCTTCTTCTTCATTTAATACTTGTTTTATCAGTTTGTGGTCGGAATTCAGTATTAAATTGAACATATCAGGCATTTCGCCATAGAAACTCATTCCGGCTTGTATGTTTGCCATTTCTTTCATACGACGCATATATTCGCTTTGAGTAATCATTACCGGAGCAGAATTTTCTCCCAATGCTTGTGTCATGACATTAAACTCGACTTTATCCATTTTAGGAAGTTGACTTTTGAAGGCTGTTGTGATAGCATCTTGCTTGTCTGCTTCCAATATTTCGCCTTTCTTATCTTCTTTAACGATAAGATTGTCGATAACATCACTATCAACACGGGTAAAGCGAGACTTCTCCAGCTTTTGTTCCAACATGCTTATCATAGCTACGTCTAACTGGCCATCCATAAGCAAAACATTGTATCCTTTATTGGTGGCAGCTTCAATGTAACTATATTGTTCATCTTTGTTGTTAGCATACAGATAGATCAGATTTCCATCTTTATCTGTTTGATTATCTTTAATAAGAGTCTGGTATTCTTCGAATGTGTAATGCTTGTCATTTGTATCGGTGAAAAGGGCAAATTTTTGCGCTTTATCATAGAAGTCCTCTTGTGTGAGCATTCCATAATTGATAAATATTTTTAAATCATTCCACTTTTCTTCAAATTGTTTGCGATCATTCTTGAAGATGGATTGCAGACGGTCGGAAACTTTCTTTGTGATATAGGTTGAGATTTTCTTCACGTTTGAATCACTCTGTAAATATGACCGGGAAACATTCAACGGAATGTCTGGAGAATCTATCACTCCATGCAACAGTGTCAAGAAGTCCGGCACAATACCTTCAACAGAATCTGTAACATATACCTGATTGCAATATAATTGAATTTTGTTTTTATTTAGTTCAATATTGCTTTTTACTTTCGGGAAATAAAGAATTCCAGTCAAATGGAATGGGTAGTCGACATTCAGATGAATCCAGAAAAGTGGTTCGTCAGACATCGGATACAACTTACTATAGAATGATTTGTAATCTTCATCCGATAGTTCGCTAGGTTTGCGAGTCCATAGGGGAGTTGTATCATTGATGATATTATCTTCGGCTGTATCTATCTGTTTGCCATCTTTCCATTCTTTTTTCTTCCCAAATGCAATAGGAACAGGAAGGAAACTGCAATATTTCTTCAAAAGTCCGGAGATGCGGGCTTCTTCAAGAAATTCCTTGCAGTCATCATCAATGTACAAGATGATATCCGAGCCTCGATCTGCTTTTTCCACTTCTTCAATTGTAAATTCAGGACTACCGTCGCAAGTCCATTTTACAGCTTGTGCGCCGTCTTTATATGACTTAGTGATTATTTCTACTTTCTTTGCAACCATAAAAGCAGAATAGAAACCTAATCCGAAATGACCAATGATGGCATTTGCGTCATTTTTGTATTTCTCGAGGAAATCATTTGCTCCAGAGAATGCAATCTGATTGATATACTTTTCGATTTCTTCTGCAGTCAGACCAATACCGCGATCGGAAATGGTAATAGTATCTTTGCCTAATTCAACATGAATGGTTAAATCACCTAACTCACCTTTAAACTCTCCGATAGAAGCTAGTGTATTCAGCTTCTGAGTAGCGTCTACTGCATTGGATACTAACTCACGAAGAAAAATCTCATGGTCACTATACAAGAACTTTTTGATAATAGGAAAAATGTTCTCTGTTGTAACTCCAATATTACCTTTCTGCATAATACGTATATTTTTTAGTTTATCTATTGATTAATTTTAATTGATACTTACTCAGGTAGAGACAAAAAAAATGCCAGACCCGAAGGTCTGACATTATGACATACTTAATATTGATTCCAAACATGGACAATATAATCTTATTCTTGAGTAATAGCTTTCATTTCTAATTCACCCTTTTCTCCATTAAGAGAGACTTGAATGATGTCTTTTTCTTTTAAAGACGAAGAAATGATGAGTTCTGATAATCCGTCTTCCAAATAGGTTTGAATAGCTCGTTTTAAAGGACGGGCACCATACTGCACATCGTATCCTTTGGTTGCTATGAACTCTTTCGCTTTATCTTCGATAATTAATTTATATCCAATAGATTCAATTCTATTATATAATCCTTTCAGCTCTATATCAATAATCTTTGTAATTGCTTCCAGAGAGAGCTGGTCGAATGTGATAATTTCATCTACTCGATTAATAAATTCAGGAGCGAATGATTTATTTAAAGCTTTTTGGATTACACTTCGCGAGAATTCTTTGTCGTCAAGGCGGCTTTGTGTTGCAAATCCGACCCCTCGTCCAAATTCTTTCAACTGACGGGTTCCGATATTGGAGGTCATGATGATAACAGTATTTTTAAAGTCTACCATCCTGCCATAACTGTCAGTCAGACGTCCTTCATCCATTACTTGAAGCAAGATATTGAATACATCCGGATGCGCTTTTTCTATTTCATCAAGCAATACAATAGAATATGGTTTGCGGCGTACTTTTTCTGTTAATTGTCCCCCTTCTTCATATCCTACGTATCCCGGAGGTGCTCCGACCAGTCGTGAAACCGTAAATTTCTCCATATACTCACTCATGTCTATACGAATCAGTGCATCGGCTGAACCAAACATATATTTGGCTAATTCTTTGGCTAAATGGGTCTTACCAACCCCCGTTGGACCTAAAAACATGAATGTGCCAATTGGTTTATTGGGATCTTTTAATCCTACACGGCTTCGCAATATTGCTTTTACCAACTTTTCTATGGCCGTATCTTGCGCTATGACTTTAGATTGCAGATCTTCTTTCATGCCGGCTAGCTTAACACCTTCGGCTTGTGCCATACGTTGTACAGGAATACCTGACATCATTGATATAACGTTGGCGATCTCTTCTGCATCAACGGTCTGCCTATTTTCCTTCAGGCTGGCTTCCCACTCTTTTTTCATCTCGTCTAATCGAAGAGAGAATTCTTTTTCTTTATCCCGAAAACTGGCTGCAAGTTCAAAGTTCTGAGATTTAACTGCTTCATTTTTCTTACTTTTAGCTTCTTCGATCAATTTTTCCTGCTCTTCTATCTCTTTAGGAACATTAATGTTAGTAAGATGTACCCGTGAACCGGCTTCATCCAAAGCATCAATAGCCTTATCAGGGAAATTGCGATCTGTGATATAGCGGTCTGTCAGCTTGACACATGCTTCCAATGCTTCATCAGTATAAAAAACATTATGATGGTCTTCATACTTGTCCTTGATGTTATGTAAAATTTGAAGAGTTTCCTCAGCCGTAGTTGGTTCTACTATTACTTTTTGGAAACGACGTTCAAGAGCACCGTCTTTTTCAATATTCTTACGGTACTCATCAAGGGTGGTAGCGCCAATACATTGTATTTCTCCTCTAGCCAATGCCGGTTTTAACATATTCGCAGCGTCCATAGAGCCTGCAGCCGACCCTGCACCTACAATTGTGTGAATCTCATCGACAAACAGAATTATATTGGGATTCTTCTGTAACTCATTTAGAATGGAACGAATACGCTCTTCAAATTGTCCGCGATATTTGGTACCCGCTACGACAGCTGTCATATCCAGAGCCACAACTCGTTTATCAAACAAAATTCGTGAAACCTTTTTCTGAGTAATTCTTAAAGCAAGTCCCTCAACAATAGCTGATTTCCCTACACCCGGTTCACCTATTAGAATAGGGTTGTTTTTTTTACGGCGGCTTAAGATTTGGGCCAAACGTTCAATTTCTTTTTCTCTGCCGACTACTGGATCTAATTTTCCTTCTTCTGCCGCTTTTGTCATATCCGTACCGAAATTGTCAAGTACCGGTGTGTCATTAGATGGCTTTTTCGAAGCTGTTTGTGCCTGTTGACGCTCTTCAGTATTGCCTCTTCCGCTTGAGCGGGGGGAAGACATTTCTTCATCTTCATCGTCATCTTCAGTAAACATTCCAGCATTTATGTCTGGCTGCAATGTCACCTGTTCCAATACTTTTGCGTAATTGATGTTATTTGCTTCAAGTATGGAGGCTGCTACATTCTTTTTTTCTCTTAAAATTGCCAACAGAACATGTTCTGTGTCAGCGATGTTACTTTTCATTCCACGTGCTTCTAAAATACACATTTTTAATATTTTTGCCGCGTCATTAGACAACGACACTTCTGCGTCAGGTAATAACATATCATCAGCTTCTACCTTTAGCTGAGTTTCAATCTGCTGTTTGATGGCAGTCAGATTGGGATTGAGTTTAGACAATATCTCGATAGCTTTTCCTTCACCGTCACGCAGCATACCCAGAAGCAGGTGTTCTGGACCTATGTACCTACTTCTCAACCGATTCGCTTCTTCTTTACTATAGACGATAATGTCGGAAACTCTTTGTGAGAATTGATTATTCATACTTTCTTCCTTCTTTTCTAAGGGTTATTCACTCGCAAATATACGCATTAAATCAAGTTTGTATTGCAATATTTGCTTTATTTCTTATATCTACAAATGGCGTGCCATAAAAATGCTACATTTGCATTATATATAATAAGGTGTAACAAATGGCTGGATGCTTTTTGCCGATATTCCATAGCCTTTATAGCCTAATTTATTATTTTTCTCTTTTTGTTTTCGTATTTTAAAGCTTAGTTGGGTATCATTCCGTTCATAATAAAACTTTCTTTCCAAAAACTTTCGTATATCCGGGAAAAGTAGTACTTTAGCGTGGTTTTTTACAAACCGTAGAATGTATAATTAATAATCATTTTAAATGCTTGAACAAGACAGAATTATAAAGATTAACATCGAGGAGGAAATGAAGTCATCGTACATTGACTACTCTATGTCGGTCATCGTTTCGCGTGCCCTTCCGGATGTTAGAGATGGATTTAAGCCCGTTCACCGTAGAATTTTATACGGAATGATGGAATTGGGTAATACTTCAGATAAACCTTATAAGAAATCAGCCAGAATTGTTGGTGAAGTACTTGGTAAGTATCATCCTCATGGAGATTTTTCTGTTTATCTTGCAATGGTTCGTATGGCTCAGGAGTGGGCGATGCGTTATCCTTTGGTAGACGGACAGGGTAATTTTGGTTCGGTAGACGGTGATAGCCCTGCTGCTATGCGTTATACGGAGGCACGTCTTAATAAGCTGGGTGAAGCGATGATGGATGACTTGTATAAGGAAACCGTAGATTTTGAGCCTAACTTTGATAATACTTTGGTTGAACCTAAGGTTATGCCAACTCGAATTCCTAATCTTTTAGTGAATGGTGCATCTGGTATTGCCGTGGGTATGGCTACCAATATGCCTCCACATAATCTTTCTGAAGTTATAGATGCTTGTGATGCATATATTGATAATCCGGAAATTACAGTGGAAGAGTTGATGGAGTTTGTGAAAGCTCCGGATTTTCCTACAGGCGGATATATATATGGTGTAAGTGGTGTGCGTGAGGCTTATCTGACAGGTCGTGGACGTGTAGTTATGCGTGCGAGAGCTGAAATTGAAAGCGGGCAGGCACATGATAAAATTGTAATCACCGAGATTCCCTATAATGTAAATAAGGCAGAATTGATTAAGTATATCGCTGACCTTGTTAACGATAAGAAAATAGAAGGCATCTCGAATGCTAATGATGAGTCTGACCGTGATGGTATGCGTATCGTTATTGACGTAAAACGTGATGCAAATGCAAGTGTAGTGCTGAATAAACTTTATAAGATGACAGCTTTACAGACATCTTTTGGTGTGAATAATGTTGCTTTGATACACGGACGTCCAAAGACATTAAATCTGAGAGATTTAATAAAATATTTCATAGAACATAGACGCGAGGTCGTAATTCGTCGTACTCAGTTCGAACTTCGTAAAGCAAAAGAGCGGGCACATATTCTTGAAGGTTTAATTATTGCTTCGGATAATATTGATGAAGTAATTCGTATTATCCGTGCTGCTAAAACGCCTAATGATGCTATAGCAGGCTTGATAGAACGTTTCAACCTGACAGAAATTCAGTCGCGTGCTATTGTAGAAATGCGTTTGCGCCAGTTGACTGGTTTGATGCAGGATCAGCTTCATGCGGAATACGAGGAAATCATGAAGCAGATTGCTTATTTGGAAAGTATTCTGGCTGATGATGAAGTATGCCGTAAGGTAATGAAAGATGAACTGCTGGAAGTGAAAGCAAAATATGGGGATGAACGCCGTTCAGAGATTGTATATTCTTCAGAAGAGTTTAATCCGGAAGATTTCTACGCTGATGACCAAATGATTATCACCATTTCTCATATGGGATATATCAAGCGTACTCCTTTAACAGAATTCCGCGCACAGAATCGTGGTGGGGTAGGTTCTAAGGGAACAGAAACTCGTGATGAAGACTTTGTAGAGCATATTTATCCGGCTACCATGCACAATACCATGATGTTCTTTACACAAAAAGGTAAGTGTTATTGGTTGAAAGTGTATGAGATACCTGAAGGAACGAAGAACTCTAAGGGGCGTGCTATTCAGAATTTGTTGAATATTGATTCAGATGATAATGTAACGGCATATTTGCGTGTGAAGAGTTTAGAGGATTCAGAGTTCATCAATAGCCACTATGTATTATTCTGTACTAAGAAAGGTGTAATAAAGAAAACATTGTTAGAACAATATTCTCGTCCTCGCCAGAATGGTGTAAATGCTATTACGATTCGCGAAGATGACAGTGTTATCGAAGTTCGTATGACGAATGGAAATAATGAAATTATCATTGCCAACCGTAATGGACGTGCAATTCGTTTCCATGAAGCAGCAGTGCGTGTTATGGGACGTACAGCAACGGGGGTGCGTGGTATTACATTAGATAACGATGGTCAGGATGAAGTTGTGGGAATGATTTGCATTAAGGACTTGGAGACGGAATCTGTAATGGTTGTTTCTGAGCAAGGATATGGTAAACGTTCTGAAATTGAAGACTATCGTAAGACCAACCGTGGAGGTAAGGGTGTGAAAACAATGAATATTACTGAAAAAACGGGTAAATTGGTAACGATTAAATCTGTAACAGATGAAAATGATTTGATGATTATCAATAAATCCGGTATCACAATTCGTTTGAAGGTAGCAGATGTTCGTATCATGGGGCGTGCTACCCAAGGTGTCCGTTTGATTAATCTTGAAAAACGCAATGATCAGATTGGTTCAGTATGTAAAGTCATGACTGAAAGTCTTGAGGATGAAATACCGGAAGAAGAAGTAGAGGGTACTATTGTGAGTGATCCTAATACTGATGCTCCTGATATTGACAATGATGATACGTCAGATGTAAATGAGAACGAAAGTAATAACATTGAGGAATAGACATAATATTAATAATTAATCAAACAACAATCATGAAAAGAGTATTATTTTCTATGGTTTTATTGATGGCTGTTAGCTTCTCTTTTGCTCAAATGAAAAATGTAAAAGAAGCGAAGAGCATAGCTAATGACGTAAAACCTAATTTTAAGCAGGCTGAACAGCTTATTAAGGAAGCTATGAAGAATCCTGAAACAAAGGATCTTGCTGAAACATGGGATGTTGCTGGATTTATCCAGAAACGTATCAACGAAGAGCAGATGAAAAATGCTTTTTTGAGAAAACCGTATGATACATTGAAAGTGTATAATAGCATATTGAAGATGTATGAGTATTATACTAAGTGTGACGATCTGGCTCAAGTACCCAATGAAAAGGGCAAAATTAAAAACAAATATCGGAAGGCGAATGCTTCTAGTATGTTGGCCGAACGTCCGAATTTGATCAATGGTGGTATTCAATATTTTAATTTGGATAAGAATAAAGAAGCGTTGAAATTCTTCGCAACATACGTAGAGTCAGCTTCATATCCTATGTTAGCTGATAAAGAGATTGCTAAAAACGATACTCTTCTTCCGCAGATTGCTTATTATGCAACATTGGCAGCTGATAGAGTAGGTAATAAAGATGCGATTATCAAGTATGCTCCGATGGCTTTGTCAGATAAAGATGGTGGCAAGTTTGCAATGCAATTAATGGCTGATGCTTATAAAGCTAAGGGGGACACAGTAGCATGGATCAAAGCTCTGGAAGAAGGTATTCTTAAATTTCCAGGAAATGATTATTTCTTTGCCAATTTGGTTGATTATTATAATAGTTCTAATCAAGCCTCTAAGGCTATGGAGTTTGCTGACAGAATGCTGTCTAATGATCCGAATAATAAGCTGTATTTATATGTAAAGGCATATCTTTATCATAACATGAAAGAATATGATAATGCAATTGAATTCTATAAAAAGGCTATTGCTGCTGATCCGGAATATGCAGAAGCATACTCTAATGTAGGTTTAGTGTATTTGATGAAAGCGCAGGATTATGCTGATAAAGCAACGACGGATATTAATGATCCTAAGTATGCTGAAGCACAGGCTGTAGTAAAGAAGTTCTATGAAGAAGCTAAGCCTTTTTATGAGAAAGCCCGTGCTTTGAAACCAGACCAGAAAGATTTGTGGTTGCAAGGACTTTACCGTGTTTATTATAACTTGAATATGGGACCGGAATTTGAAGAAATTGATAAGATGATGAAGTAATAATTCTTTCTCCATATGAGATTAGTAAAGAAGGTCGCTTCCTTAGTGGCCTTCTTTTTTATGTTTAAATGGATTTTGTAGATTGAAGTAGAGGGCTAATAAAACAGAAAAGGAGCAAAGTTTTATTATTTACTCCTTTTATATATTAAACATAATATTAATTATTCCCATCTTTGCAGTGTGATAAAAAACAAGTTATTATTAATCCTCAAAAAAAATCGAATTATGAAGGCTTTAAAATTGACTTACATTGTAGTATTGCAAAATTCTGAAAATGAGAAAGTTGCTCTTGTTTTTACTGGTACTTTTAATCAAGTGGTTAAAAAAGCAAAGTTTGCTTGTCCTGCTGATTATTTTATCCGTGAAATTAAAGTTGCATAATTCTGTTTACTATGAAAACGTGTGAAAAGTATAACATGAAAAAAGCTTTTGAAGAAAAGCGTGATTTTGACTTTACTATTTATATGGTAATTCATCCTTCTTTTGTTTCCCGTTCTACAAAGCTGATTCCCGTTCATCGCTTTACTCTCTTTGCTCTTACTGTCTTGGAAGCTAGTAAGATAACTAAGTCTATCAGTGTTTTACCTCAATATGTTTGTACAATGTCTTTAATTACTGAATAATGAAACTAACTAATGAACAATGGCACAAAATTATTCAAGCTGTCTGTACTGCCGTTACGACAATTTCCGCGATTGTCCTTTCTACCGCTTGCACGATTTCCCTTTCTGTCTCAAAGAATAATTCTAATTCTTCGCAGAAAACTGAACAAACTAGTACCTCCTCAGTTGATTCTACTTATATTAACTTAAATAATTAATTATGGCTAAAAATGTATTTGACAACACGTTAGATGTTAATAACAATGTTAACACAAATTCGTTCGACCATTCTCACACATTCCATTTATCGACCGAACTAGGGCGTGAAACTCCTGTGTTCTGTACGTATGTACCTCCTAAGACTACATACCGCTTTAATGCTGTAGACTTCGGTCTTCAAATGATGCCTAGTGTATTTCCTTTTCAGACTCCTGTCCGTGCCCGTCTCAATTTCTTCAAGATGGAGCTTCGTGCTATGAATGAGGATTATACAGATATGGTTAGTGGTGTACGTCAAGATGTAGAAGAACCTTATGTAGCCTTAGAGGATACAAACCAATTCAGTCATATGTTTGGTACTTCAAAACTCGGTGATTATCTTGGCTTGCCTACTAAAGTCTCTAAAGCCACTTTTGGCGGTCTTACATTCAAAAACCTTGACGGTCTTGCCGGCGGTTTCACAATGTTACATTCTGATTCCCTTACAGTTGGAAAGCAATTGAACTTCAAGAAAGAAGGTGCTGATATGTATTGTACTTTTGCTCCTATTTCTTCTCATAGTGTTGGAAAAGTCCGTTATACTGCCAATTCCCGATTTGTTGGAAAACAATTGATATTCGCGTTTCTTCAATATAATGAAAGTTTGAGCAGTTATACCGTTTTGGATATTGTTCCGTTTATGCCCGATTCTGACGAACAGGTTTTTGATTTCAGTTATGATACTTCTTTGCAGCCTTCTAATCTGATGTTTGCTACCTATGAGTATATGCAGCCTAACCAGGCTATTGGTACATTTCAAACTTACAATACACTTGTAGAAGAAGAGGTTAATTCTTCAAATACTACCTATGGGCTTAAAGGTTCTGTAAATAAGATAAGTTCCTACCCTTTCCGTTTCTATGAAGCTGTTCATAACTGCTACTATCGTGATTCCCGTAATAATCCGTATGTATTGAATGGTAGACCAGTATATAATAAATGGTTACCTACTATGAAGAGCGGTGCTGATTCTACTGTATATACCTTACATAACTGTAATTGGGAGCGTGACGCTTTTACTACTGCCGTCCAGAACCCCCAACAGGGTATTAAAGCTCCGCTTGCTGGTATAACTTCTTATACTACTTCCCGTACACTTGAATCCGGAGAAATTCAAACAGAGGTTAAAACCGCTCTTGTTACTGAGGATGGAAAAAAATATGCCCTTGACTTCCAAACTGATGATGAGGGAACAGCGCTTACAGGTGTGAAGTATACGGAACTTACTAGCGGTGAACAGGTTCGTCCCGTTACTACGTTGTCCGACCTTGCCAATAGTGGCGTATCTATTGAGACGCTCCGTTATGTGAATGCCTATCAAAAGTATCTTGAGCTCAATATGCGGAAAGGTTTCAGTTACCGCGATATTATGCAAGGCCGTTGGGATATTGATATACGGTTTGATGAACTGTTGATGCCTACTTTTATCGGAGGTGTATCCCGTGAACTTAACATGAATGCCATCACACAGACAGTTGACCAGGCTAACGCTTCTGATACTTCCTATGAGTCCGCACTAGGTTCTCAGTCCGGTATTGCTGGCGTATATGGCCAGTCCGACCAAAATATAGAAGTTTTCTGTGATGAAGCTTCTTATATTATGGCTATTCTTACTATTGTTCCTACTCCTATTTATAGCCAATTAACTCCGAAACATTATTTTTATCGCGACTTGTTGGATACTCCGCAACCGGAATTTCAAAACATCGGATTCCAGCCTATTCTTAAGAAAGAACTTAATATATTCGATAAAGACGGTGGCGAAGAAGTGTTTGGCTATCAAAGGCCTTGGTATGAATTTTGCCAAATGTATGATACTGCCCACGGTTCATTCCGTGATACGTTGGGTAACTTCTTGATGAAACGTACCTTTTTAGGTACTCCCGAACTCGGACAGAGTTTTCTTCAAGTAGACCCTAGTCAGTTAACTGATGTTTTCAGTGTTACGAAAGTCGGCACTTCGCCAATTACGGATCATATCTATGGCTTTGTCCGCTTCAATATTACGGCTAAACTGCCTATTAACCGTATTGCTATCCCCCGTTTGGATTGATAATAGTGTAAAAGATGCAATCAAGGAACACCGACAGAATGCATCACACACAAACATCAACGGAAATACAAAGGTGTTCCGTTGTAACGCGTGTAACGCGTTTATTCTGGGATATTATAAGGGAGTCGAATTTGACTCTCTTAGGAAATTAATAGCAACTCTGTTGCGTGCGTTAGGGATTGCAGCGTAAAGCCCGCAACGTAGTGAGGACTTGCAGCGTAAAGCCCGACCCCATAGGGGTAACGCCCTAATATTAACCTTTAAAAAACTTCGATTATGTCAAGAAATGGAACTTATAAACCGAATTTGTGTGAATGTAAATTTAATGTTAATGAAGACTTTGCCCGCACTATTGAAGACGGTGCGATAACCCCCCGTCAAATTGCCGAATTGACTGCGCGCGGTATTCCTGTCACTCCGCAAGCCGTTGAGCGTGAGATACAAGGTAATGATTCTTGGTATGTTGACCCCGCTTTTAAACGCGGTATGGATATGGCTACCGCTTGGGAACTTGAACAGCGTTCACAAGCACAGGCAAGATATGCTTTGCAGCGTCAAAAACATACTGATTTTGTAAAGAAACTACAAAACATTGAGTAACATGGGATTTGAGAACTTTATGAATTTTGGTACTGGCTTCTCCGGCTTTGCCGGAGCTGCCACCTCTTTAATTGGCGGTATTGGTAGTGGTATTCAAGCCCGCAAAAACCGCAAGTTGGCGCGTGAACTTGCTCAAAAACAAATGGATTTCGAGCGTGAAGAAGCGGAAAAGGCTTTCAGCCGCAATTATAAGATGTGGAATGAAGAAAATGCTTATAATAGTCCTATGATGCAAATGCGACGTTTGGAGCAGGCTGGTTTAAATCCTAATCTTGCTTATGGTAGTCTTGCAAGTGGTGCTGCTGGTTCACCTCCGCAATATCAACCCGTCTCTTATGCGCAGCCTTCTGATGCTGCTTATCAAGATCCTTTTGCTCCAATTTCACAAATGGGCGCAAATCTTTCTAATTCTGCTTTAGCTGATGCGCAAGTTGCCCAAACAAGGTCACAAACGAGAAATGTAGAATTACAAAACTATCGTTTAGCTCTTGAAAATGAAAATCTTTTACCTGCTCAAATTACGGATGCTTTAAATTCATTTGCTTACAATAAAGATTTACGTGACCAAACATTGGCTTTAGGTGCTTTACAAATTAAGCAAGCTAATAAAGACTTGGCTAAAGCCGATAAGGAATTACAGGTTATTGAGAAACAATTGCAAGGTCTTGACTATGAAAATAGAATTAAGGCTGTAGAGGCTTCTATATCGGAACTAACTAAGAGTAAGAAATTTGAATCTTTGTGCGCTCAATATGATATGACTATTGAGCAAGGTAAACATTATGCTGAGATGTTAGGCTATGAATTAAAAACAGGACAGTATAATGCTACGATTGCTTATTCTCGTATGCTTGAAGAGTCTAGCGATAACGATTTAGTGTTGCTTGAAACTTCTGAAAATAAATTAAAATCTAAAATTGGTAAGGAAAAACTAAAAGGTCGTAAATATACCGTTGGTGACTCTAATACCAAATTAGGTAGAGCAGCAAAAGCACTTCAACGTTTCTCCGGCTTCTTCCAATCTGTATCAGAAGGAATTGGACAGGCTATCGGTACGTTTGTTGGTGAGGTTGCCGGGCCTGCTTTAAAAGCATTTAAAGGTGAGTAACATTAAGGGCGGCTTATCCGCCCTTTTTTACGGATTTTACAAAAATCCGCTATTGGTAACTAGATATATATTCGGTACGTGACACCCCCTACTTTGTAGGCCTCGCAGAGGTCACTACGATTGAACTAAGTGCGGCTTCCGTCCGCTTTAAAATATTATATTATGAACATATCTTGTATAAATCCTAAAGTGATTTATCACCCTCATAGTAGGCAACTACTTTCTAAATACCGTTATTATACGGATGGTATGAATACTTATCATTCTTCAATTGCACATTATAAACCCTGTGATATTTCTCATGAGACAGCAGATAACTATAAAATCCTCAATCCCTCTACTGGTGAAGTCTTTCCCCTTTTTCTCGTCGTACGTTGTAATCACTGTGTACTGTGTCGTAAACGTAGAGTTAGTCAATGGGCTTATCGTTGCATCTGTGAACAGCGTACAAGCAAAGGCCTTGATTTCTTCCTCACGTTAACTTATAATCCTAAACATTATCCCGATTTAGGACTGTATAAAAGAGATGTACAATTATTTATGAAAAGATTACGTAGAGATATTGAACGAAAAGTAGGAAAAGATATTAATTTGCGTTATATTTGTTGCGGTGAATATGGTAAGACAACCAAAAGAGGACACTATCACCTTAATTTATTCAACATTCCTAAAGAGTATGCTAATAATACGCATTCTATGTTAAAACGTATTGAACGTAATTGGTCCATACCTACAGGAAAATATAATTTGGATAGTTCTCCTATTGTTGAGCCTTTAGGATTTGCTTACTGCTTACCCCTGTCCAAAGGTGGTATAGAGTATATATTAAAATACATGTTAAAACCTCAAACTATTACAGAAGATGGAAAAGAACAACCTTTTTTCACTTATTCGCAAGGTATTGGGCGAGATTTTATTAAGTCTGCTGTACCTTTGTATAATAATACTATTGACTTCTCCAATTTGGTGTTTCATTCTGTTTCTGATGTTCGAAGAATCCCTATAGAAGAATCTTGCTATGATGTATTACGTGGTAAATCTGTGACTCGATTTCATACGGATTATACTAAAAGCTATCATTATCCGTGTGAAAGTCGCTTATTGACTCCATTTTTCCGAAAGTATTACAAGCTTGCTTTGTCCGCTTTCAATTATGCCCGTGACATGTATAATAACCTGCCACAACAGAACTATTTTGTACCTTTTACACTTCCAAAAGAATTTATTCAAGTAACTAAAACCTTAAACACTTTTCATTTATATGACTCAAACTACTATGATAAGGAACATTTAGCTCAAGAACATTTCTTTAGATTCAATCCTTTTTTAACTCCTGATGCAGCTCGTTCACGTTATGATAAAATCTATGAAGTGGGATTAATGTATATGCGTAATATGTTATTAGAGTATGACAAATTTGCCAATCATTTAAACGAAAGATTGCTAAAGGTAAAGGAACAAAGACAAATTATTCTGAATGCCCGTTTATCAGAACTAACTCCCCTTAATCTTGATGCACTTGTAGAACAACAAAATAAAATCATTCGTAATTATGACAGAAAAGATATCTTCTAAAAGTACTCAATATATGGCAAATCTAATTATGATATTTGACAATTTCGGTGAATCTCAAAGTTTAACGTTGAATCTTGGTATATTTTCTTCTCCTACTGCTGCCGAAAACTATCGTAAACGTATCCAGAGTAATAATACAACTATTACAACTGTATTAGAAGTATTTCCTATTCGTTAGTATTCATTAATATTTTTTTCTTCTTTTTTATTGTATATAATATTAATTATTCCTCCAATATAGTTTCTTTTTTTGCTTCTGTTCGATCATCCGTTAATAACAAGCAATGGCGTATCGGAATGAAATATCATCTTTCTGGCAATACTAGGATTAAATAATCGAGCAAATATATTTCTTTTATATGAAGTCAATGTAATTATATCTATTTGGTTATCCTTGATATATTGGTCAAGCCCTTTCAATAAATTATTATTCATCACAACGTCATAATGGATTTCTAGACCTGGGTATTGTTTATGGAAATATTCTTTTATTCCTGCAAGTTTTATTTCATTCCACGTATCTTTAGATTCCGTAAGATGTATCAAAAAGACAGAAAAATGGAACGATTTCCAAGTGTTAAAGAATGCCTCAAAAGCTATTAAATCTCTTTGATCAAAATTAGTTATAAAAGCAATCCGTTTGACTTCACTAAATTGTTTAAATGGAGTATTTTCTGGAATAGCTAATACTGGAACACGGCTTCTATCAATGACCTCAGCGGTTACACTACCGATCAAATCAATATCTTTTTGGTTTTTTCCACGAGTTCCCATGATGATAACAATAGGACGTTCTTCCTTTGCATATCTGAGAATCTCTTCTTCAGGAATGCCTTCTCGTAAAATACAACTATATTTGATATCCGGAAATTCCCCTGAAACTATTTTTTCTTTTATTTTAGCTGATAAGGTGTTGAGATCAGAATGAACTCTATGAATAATAGTTTTTACAGTCTCTTCATCTCCAACTTGGTAATTGAAGACATCACCATACGGCAATGAGGACGCATATATTGGTGTAAAATAAACGTGTAATAAGATAACTTCTGCGTTCTCAGTTTTTGCTAAGTTAAAAGCAAATTCACATGCTTTCATCGAGTAATTAGAGAAATCGACAGGAATTAAAATCTTATTTGATTTATTCTCTGTTTTAGGTTCCTTCTCTCCCACTATACTTTCAGATAACCAAGTAGAACTTTCAGTTATTTTTAGTGCACGTGGTAAATCACTTTCTTTGATTCGTAAACGAACCCCCGAAGAAACGACTGGTTGTATTTGATTAACATTATGAATGTATGTTTCAATACCTTCATTTTCGAGGACATTCTTTAATATCTGAGCTTTTGTATATGTCAGAATGGCTAGAGTTACTAATTTATCTTCCATAAATGTATATTTTATAAGGTGAACAAATAAGAAATCCCAATTGTTTTATTCAATTGGGATTCGGTTTGTTATATTTTAAACTTGCACAGATTCGGTAGCCTGTTCTTTTTGCATACTCAGATTTAATTCATCTAAAATTTTTAAAGCCCGATCAAGAACGGTCGTATCATCTATCATTACAAGCCCACCATCCGGACCGGGCTCAAGATGTATTCCGACACTTTTTCCCTCCTTGAAATTATGACCTCCGAAGAAGTTTCGCACGGTATCTACGTGTAAACCAAGTTCGTCTGCTATTCTATGCATGCTACCGCTGGGCAATGAATCTTTAATCTTACGAAGTTCATTAAATGTTATTGTTCTCATGTCTCGTAAATTTAATGGTTAATACTATGTGATCTTTATCACGCTATAAACTTAAGCAAAAAAAAAGATAAAACAAATTATTTGCTTATCTTTTTTTCTTAATTTATAAAATCTATTATTCTTGTTTATATAGCTTCAATGGCAGAAGCTGGTACCCATCCAACTTTTCCATCTTCTAATCGAATTTCTTTCCATTCTTTCATCGAATTATCTTTAATACTTACTTTTCTCCCTTCATGAAGAATAAATAAGCTAGTACCACTTTCGCTTGGAGTACTACGAACAGTAACACTTGGATTCATCACTATTGCTTCGTTTCTGATTACTAAATGCTCTTTTTGTTCAGAAGCAAACAGATTGGCACATATAGTAATGATTAAAAAGATGATTCCTGAGATGAATCCAGTTTTTTTCCATAATATCTGCTTTGAAAAGATGAATGAATAGAGAGCTACAATTAATAAAATGAAAGAGATAATTCCTAATGTAGCCCAAGCATCTACGCTCATACTATTTATCAACGACTTGATCCATGAAACAAAAAAGACCTCAGGAATAGCTTCCACCTTGTCTATTGTTTTTGCACGAGCTACTTCAAGGTTAGCCCGAATATCACTATTGCCGGGTTGTAGCAGTAAGGCACGTTCGTAATTAAGAACAGCTTTGGCTATTTCTCCTATCTTATAGTAGCTATTTCCTAAATTATAGTACACTTCAGCCGCTTCTCCATTTTTGAGCAGTGCTTCGTAGATTTGAATGGCTGCGGTATAATCTTCTTTTATATATGCAGAATCTCCTTCCGTTTTTGTAACATTGGCCAATGTGTTATTGGAAAACATAGTGGTACTTGCTGCATGGATGGAATCCCCTTCATTCATTTGCTTGGAATCAACATTCAATGAATCCTGTCCAAAACAAGTGATTGATATTAACGTTAATATAAAAAATAATATTTTTTTCATGACATAATCTCTTCTAGGTTAATGTTTAATTGAATTCTCCATTTTGCTTATTACCTCTATTGAAGATGAATAAACCTTGTCCATAGCTTGATTTTCGTCTCCCGGAGCGAAACGGGCAAATTCACAATCATTTAGTGCATTTAAGAAATCCTTGATTAATTTCTCGCTTACTCCGTGATTTCTCAATTTTTCTTCTATATTGTCCTTGGACAAACGAGATACAGGAATATTTAATTTGTCACTAATATATCCCCATAAAGCTTTCAATACTTCATCATAAAAAGCATCTTTTTTATTTTCAGAAAGCAGTTTTCCTGCTAATTTCATACGTTTGGTAGCCACTTTGTTGGCTTTTTTGGTTCGTACTTTAGCGACATTCGCATTTTCAGCAGCTTGCTTGCGATAGATGATAAAGAATATTATAAAGGCAAGAGCCGGAATAATATAGAAAAGCCAATAAGATATGGAGCCGTAGAAGAAACTTCCTTTAGGTTGGAAAGTTACTTCATTCTGTTTGATGTAACGAATATCTTCACCTAATACTTTTAAGTCTTCCTTGTTGGTAAAGTTCGCAATTACCTGGTCGGCATTTCCTGCACCTTTTTCAATATTCACTACATATTCTTCCGTTTTCAGAGTTTTGTATGATTTGGAACGAATGTCAAAATAGCTAAAAGATACCCCTGGAATCTTATATGTGCCGGCATGTCTAGGGATAGCTAAATATTCAATTACTCTGTTACCTGTAAGTCCTTCCCGAGTTAATCTAACTTGATTGTCTACTTTAGGATCATATACTTCAAAATCTTCCGGGAATTTTATTTCCGGATTAGAAATTAACTTCAAATTTCCTGTACCGGAAATCACTAACTTAATAGTGATAGCATCATTGGTTTTTAATTCTTTACTATTGATAGAAGAAGAAACTGTAAACTCTCCTACTCCCCCTGAGAAATCAGCCGGTTTACCAGCCGGAAGCGGACTTACATTTATTGCTATCTTAGGGGTAGCAATAGATTTTTTAATTTCTATAACGTTACTTCCTCCATTAAAGAATGCATCAAAAGGGTCATCCGATTGTACTGGTTTGCCTATAGTCATTTGGAATTGTGCCGGATCTATGTACAATTTTCCGGATTGTTGAGGGAATAGCACGAACTGACGATAGACAGTTGTATAATAATTACGTCCACGATAATGTTCCGGAGTCCATCTGGCATTTGTTGTCATTTCAATCTCTTGTGAATGAAAACCTTTGAAATCGGGTAACTTTGCATTATTCAATTGCAAATTAGACTCTCTGGTATAAATTTTATAAGTCAAGACAAATGCCTCCTGCTCAAATACATTCGTTTTACTAGCCGTCGCAGTAATAAATAGATCTTGATCGGATACACTCGTACCGGAAGAGGAATGGGCGGAAGAACCTCCTTGTCCACCATTGCTGTTCTGGTCTTGTGGTAAAACCTTGATTTTTACGGAGTTTGATACCATTTGGTTACCATCGGCCACAATTGAAGCACCGCCAATTGTGTATTCACCGGCAGTATTGGCCATCAATATATACGTAAATGTAATACTACTCGTAGATGTTACGTTGCCATTTACAATCTGAGTACTACTTTGTTGTGAACGGCTTGGTCCCATCAACACATCAAATCCTTTGATTGATGGGGCTCGGAAATCTTTTACTTTTTGTGTAGTTACGGTATAAGATAGTCTGAATTGATCGCCTACTACTACTGCGTCAGGAGCAGAAGCAGTAAAAGACACTTTATCGGCAAATGCCTGAGTGCTATATGCTATCAATGCTATCAATATGATAATCAGTTTCTTCATTGCTTATGAAATTTATATCGTCAACTTTATATTACCAATCTTTTTCCAAACGACCACCTTGCATAACCTGCTGTTGCTTCTTTACTTTATCCTGTACGTCTTTCTCATCTTGCATCACAGAATTAAGCAATTGTTCAGCGTTTTCTTTTGACATCTGATTCTTTTGTTTCTCAGATTTTGGAGGTTGTTGTTGATCCTTCTTTTGGTCTTGCTTCTGATCGTTCTGTTTATCTTTGTTCTGGTCTTGCTTTTGATCTTGCTTTTGCTGATCTTTATTTTGATCCTGGTTTTGATCCTGATTCTGTTTATTTTGTTGTTGGTCTTTCAACATTTTTTGTGCAAGAGCCAAATTATATCGGGTCTCATCGTCAGCAGGATTATTACGTAAAGACATCTTATAAGCATCCACAGCCTTTGCATAATCTTTACTGGCTTGAAGAAGTACGCCCATGTTATGATATATTTGAGCCAACTTCATCTTATCCTTCTCAATATTGCTGGCCGATACATATTGTTCCATAGCTTCCTGCATTTTCTGTTGTTGTGAGAGTGTATTCCCTAAATTATACATAGATACTGTAGATTTAGGATTCACCTCCAAAGCTTTCCGATAATTCACTTCGGCATCCACAAACACACTGTCATTAAACAGGCGATTTCCTTTGCGGATATAGTCACGTTCTGCTTTCTGAGCCGATACAAAGGCGGCTGACAGCAGAAACACAGCGAATAGAATATATTTACTTTTTAACATGCGCATAACTACTTCTTATTAGAAAACAGATGAACGTTCTTAAATAAAGGATTCTTGCGATCTAAAATTAATATTTCCGCTAATAACAATAATAGAATAATCCAGGCAATAGCTTGGAACTGTTCATTAAACTCCGTATATACCTTAGATTCCACATCAGATTTTGCCATCTTATTGACTTCCTGATTGATTGCTTTTTGAGCTGAGTTAGAATTATCTACTCGTACATAGATACCTTTTCCTTCTTTGGCAATCTCCTGACACATTGTTTCATTTAAGCGGGTAACAATCACATTACCCTCACGGTCACGCCGATAATCGTTGGTACCTTCTGCTGGGATAGGAGCACCATCGGGCATACCTACTCCCAACACATTAACTTGGATACCTTTTTCAGCAGCAGCTTTTGCCGCTTCAACAGCACCACCTTCATGATTTTCACCGTCAGTAATTACGATAATGGCGCGTCCTACTCCTTCTTGTGGAGTAAAGCTACGTGCAGCCAAATTAATCGCTTCTCCAATAGCCGTACCTTGCTTGGATATCAATGAAGGATTGATAGATTCCAGAAACATTTTAGCGGAAATGTAATCACTGGTAATCGGTAGTTGAGTGAAAGCGTCACCGGCAAATACAATCATTCCCACTTTATCATTGTCAAGTTCATCCACCAATCTGGATATCAGTCTTTTGGCTTTCTCCAAACGGCTGGGTTGTACATCCTGAGCGAGCATAGAATTTGAAATATCCAGTGCAATGATGACTTCCACGCCTTTACGTTTTACTGTTTCCAGTTTGGAACCAAACTGAGGACGTGCTAATAATACTGAAAACAAACCGATAGCGGCAAAAAGTATCCAGAATTTTACATCCGGGCGATATTTGGATACATCGGGCATTAACTGCGCCAATAAAACCGGATCTCCAAAACGTCGGATATTCTTTCTTCTCTTGTAGTTGGAATACAAGTAGAAAGCTGCTAAAAATGGTAATAGCAGCAATAGGTATAAATATGTAGGTTCTCCAAATCGAAACATCTTTCTTAACTATTTTACGATTGACTAATTTACGGTTGACCACCTTATGGAATCTTCTTCAGTATGGAATTACGCAATAATACCTCCAATAGAACACAAAGGAAAGCAGCTAGTGCGAACCAATGATATTCCTCATCCCGTTTGCTATACTCTTTTACATTCAGCTTAGTCTTTTCCAGCTTATCAATTTCTTCGTACACCTCTTTCAGTTTCGAATTACTTGTAGCCCGGAAGTAATTACCGTCCGTAGTACCTGCAATTTGCGTCAATGTTTTCTCATCAATTTCAACAGGCATACTAACATATTGTACAGTATTTCCTACCGGATAAGGATAAGGCGCCATTCCATTCGTACCAACCCCGATGGTATACACACGAATTCCAAAGCTTTTTGCTATTTCAGCAGCTGTCATAGGAGAAATATCACCTTTATTGTTAGTACCGTCTGTCAGCAAAATAATGACTTTAGATTTTGCTTTACTGTCTTTCAGTCGAGTTACAGCATTTGCTATTCCCATACCTACGGCAGTACCATCTTCAATAAGACCGCATTTGATATTGTGAATCATATCTAGCAATACAGCATGATCCACAGTCAACGGGCATTGAGTAAAACTCTCACCGGCAAATAAAGTAATACCTATATTATCATTAGGGCGTCCGTTGATAAACTCTGCCGCTACATCTTTGGCTGCTTCCAATCTATTGGGCTTTAAGTCTTCGGCCAACATACTGGTAGAAACGTCAACAGCCAGCATTATATCAATACCTTCTATTTCGCTGTTCTGCCACTTATTGGTTGTTTGCGGTCGTGCGAGGACCAGAATTACCAATGTTAACGCAAAAAGACGTAAAAGAAAAGGAGCATGCAACAAATAGTTCTTATAACTTTTAGGTGTATGCGCATATACCCGAGCGTCCGAAATCTGAAGAGTAGCTTCACTTTTCCTTTGCTTCAAGATATACCATACAATATAAGGTATAAGTAGTAATAGCAAAAACAGATATTCTATATTGGCAAAAACCATTTTATTTATGATTTAACAGTTTACTTTTAGTATTCAAGTTACTCATTCTTTACACAAAAAGATTGTATATCTGCATACCTATATATATAAAGACACCAATCAATGCCGCAGACAAAAGTGCAATTCCGCAAATCAACATTACTTTAACGCGTAAAGAACGTTTTTCAATAATCGTAATTTCCGTTGGTTGCGGTTTCTGATTTTCCTCTTCCGGTTGTTTTGTTTCATTGATAAAGTCAATTGCATTAATTAAGTTTGCATCATTTTCGTTCATCTGAGGATCATGCTTGGCAAACTTCACTAAATCGGCAGTCTGAAACAGTTCTTTTAGGTCAGATATAGCTTCTTTATCCTTCAATTCCAATAACTTATCAATAATTTCCGATGATGTCATTTCCAATGCATTAAATCCGAAACGATCCTTTATATACGTGCGAAGAGCATCAGTCAATTCCGTATAGTATTCCTTCGATCTTCCCTTCTGCCATACTTTCTCGATTTTGATACGTTCTATCTCTTTCATTGCAGCTTGATGTGGCGGCAATTTCGGTTCTACTTTTATCTTACGGATAATAGGTTTATTATCACGTATACGAACAATGAGATAGATCAGCAAACCGAGTAAAGGTAAAGCTAAGAATGAGCAGGAAATTAAACCGTACCAGTCTTCCCATGCAAAAGGAGCTTTCATTACAGGTTTCTGTCCGAAGAATTGATCAGGGTGTAATGTGTCGACCGGTATTGAGTAGACTTTCAGTGCTAAAGCTTTTGACTTATACTCTTTGCCATCTACAGTAACAGGTATTGGCGGCAGGTAATACAAAGCCGAGTCAAAAGAAGTGATAACATATTCCTGTGTGATTAACATTCGCTGGCGGTCATTCAAAAATTGCGTATCCGGTTTGACTGTTTCTATAATTTCCACACCTTTTACTAAAGTATCAGTATAAGCAGGGAAAATAGCATGTTGTTTAGCATCCATAGCCACTTGCAACTGCACTTTTGCCTGTTCACCGATCAGTATTTGCAATGAATCTATCTTCGCCTCTACCGTAACAGATTGTGCAGCTACTTTATCAATGGATAATAGACCTAATAATGCTATCAGAATAATATTTCTACTCATCTTTGATTTCATTAATTTCGTTTGGCAAATAAGTTCAACAATGCCTTTACGTAATCCTCATCGGTTCTGACAGAAACCGAATCCACATTACTTTTCGTAAATGTGTCGTTCAGTTCCGTCTGCTTTTGAATCCACCAATCGTGATGCGCGCGGCGTACAGCTTTTGATGAAGTATCAATCCACTGCTCATGTCCGGTTTCCGCATCTTTTATTCGCATGAGACCCACAGGAGGAAGATCACTCACTCTCCGGTCATAAACCTGTAATGCTACTACGTCATGTTTCCGGTTGGCAATAGTCAGAGCATTCTTAAAACTTTCCTGATCAATGAAGTCGGATAGAATAAAAGCAGTGCAACGTCTTTTCATTACATTCGTCAGATATTCCAATGCAAGACGGATATTAGTACGACGGCTTTCCGGTTGAAAGTCAATCAATTCACGAATGATATATAGAATATGTTTACGTCCCTTTTTAGGAGGAATAAACTTCTCTATCCGGTCTGAAAAGAAAATCACTCCAATTTTATCATTATTCTGAATAGCAGAGAAAGCAAGGGTGGCAGCAATTTCCGTCACCATATCTTTCTTCAACTGTTTGACGGTACCGAACTCCAAACTTCCGGAAACATCAACCATTAACATAACTGTCAGTTCACGTTCTTCCTCAAACACTTTTACGTAAGGTTTGTTGAAACGCGCGGTCACATTCCAGTCTATGTCACGTATATCATCGCCGAATTGATATTCGCGGACTTCCGAGAATGACATACCCCTACCCTTGAAAGCCGAATGATACTGGCCTGCAAAGATATTATTAGACAATCCTCGTGTCTTAATTTCAATCTGACGAACTTTTTTTAGTATTTCACTTGTTTCCATTTAGGGCACTTCAACCTTATTCAAAATCTTACTGATGATTTCGTCCGAAGTCATGTTATTAGCTTCCGCTTCATACGTCAATCCGATACGGTGGCGAAGAACATCATGCGCAACAGCACGTACATCTTCCGGAATTACGTAACCGCGGCGTTTGATGAAAGCGTATGTACGGGCAGCCAATGCTAAATTGATAGATGCACGGGGTGAACCACCGAAACCGATCATATCTTTCAATTCCTTGAGGTCATATTTCTCCGGAAAGCGAGTAGCGAATACAATGTCTACGATGTAGCGTTCGATCTTTTCATCCAGATATACCTGGCGAACTACTTTACGTGCTTCAATAATTTCGTCAGCTTTCAGAATTGGTTTTACGTTGAACTTTTCTCCATTAATATTCTGACGAATAATCAACTTTTCCTCTTCCAACTTCGGATAATCAATAACGACCTTCAGCATAAAACGGTCAACTTGTGCTTCCGGAAGCGGATAAGTTCCTTCCTGTTCGATAGGATTCTGAGTAGCCAATACGAGGAAGGGTTCCGGCAATGTAAATGTTTCTTTACCGATAGTAACCTGACGTTCCTGCATGGCCTCCAATAAAGCACTCTGTACTTTAGCCGGAGCACGGTTAATTTCATCGGCTAATACAAAATTAGCGAAAATAGGTCCTCTTTGAACTTTAAAAGATTCGTCTTTTTGACTGTAGACCATTGTACCTATGACGTCCGCAGGCAATAAGTCCGGTGTAAACTGAATGCGGCTATATTTCGCATCAATCAGAGAAGCAAGCGTTTTAATAGCTAAAGTCTTTGCCAAACCGGGTACACCTTCCAAAAGAACATGACCATCGGAGAGTAATCCGATAAGCAGCGATTCAACCAAATGTTTCTGACCAACAATGATTTGGTCCATACCTGTTGTAAGATTGGTAACGAAAGCACTTTGTCTTTCAATCCGCTCATTCAACTCGCGGATATCAATTGATTCAGCCATAAATACTTAATATTTTATTATTTAAATCCCATTATTTCTATATAAGCCCTGCCAATAGTAGCATAAGGCTTTTTATTTTGCCCCAAAAGTACGCCATATAATTAACGATTGCAACTAATTTTTATTAAAAAACAATGCGAAGTCTTTAGATTAAGGTACTTTCATACGCTTTTGTACATCCATAACACTTCCCCCGGCCGATACAGGGGTAAGGCCGGGGGAATGGAATTTTTATCACTTATTCTTTTGTAAGTTCCGGAATTTTTATTGTTGTGCCGTATGGTACATTATTCGGGTTCTTAATAACGTCCGGATTGTGTTTCACGATATACGGCCACATAGCCTTGGTTCCATAGAATCGCAAGGAGACCCTTGTTAAAGTTTCACCTTCTTTGACCGTATATTTAGTCTTGGTTCCGGTTATTTTATAAGAGGCGGAATCCAAATATACAGATGTTGAAGGTTGCTGCCGGATAACTTTATTTTCAGTTTTGGCAGGTGTCACTGCTTCTTTCTTTTGAGGGACAACCGGTGTCGGAGTGATAGAGGTTTTGGGTGTTTCCGGTTTTATATCTTTCACAGAGTCTTGTTCGATCGTGTCGGATAACTGTACTTCCGGCTTGACAGGCTGAGTTGTTACGGGAGGCATATCAAGAGCATTCTTGTCGGATGACGAAGAGAATAAATCCGGATAATAAATGAATAAAACAACCCCTCCACATAATAACAGAACAAGTATGATGATCGTTATTAAATAAGGAACAGGCGATTTCTCTTTTACAGAAGAATCGGGAATATTCTTTTGGGGAGTCGGCTGTATAGCAGTCTGTGCTACTTCTGCCCCTTTTGCCATCTCGCTCTTACCTTCTTGCGACCGCACTATCGTACTTTCCGGTTTTAGATTTGCCCTCAGAAGCTCTTGTTCTATAATCTCCTCCGCAGTAATTATTTCTTTTTTTTCTACAGGAACTGTTTTCGGTTCTACGACAACAGATTGTGGTTCTATAGATCGTGGTTCTACAATAGGTTGTATCTCTGTAAGAGACATTTCTTCTTTTTCCTCTTCCTTAGGCTGGGATTGTGGCTCGATAGATTCCGGTATGTCTGTCGGAATTACTTCTTCCCCGCTTTCCTCTTCTTCCGTTTCTTCTATAGGAGTGTCCTCTAAAACAGTATTCTCATTTAAAACAACCGTCTCAAAGTGTGCAAAAGGCTTGTTTATCGTATCTCTTAAATTTGCATCCGGAGAAAACGAGACTTTGGTATGGCCTTTTATTTGAAAACGTTCACCAGTGTTTACATTAACACTTTCCCGACTATCTACATCAATAAGTTTGAAAGTACCCAATCCTTTGATTTTTACAGTATTCTCGCTCTCTAAGGCCTGTTCTATCAAAAGAAAAAACTCTTTTACGAACGCCTCAGCATCCTTTTTGGTCATGCTATGTTTTGCTGCCAATAAGTCAGTAAGATCTTGAATTGTTAGTCTTTCATTCATAACGGGGAATATATTTATTTAAACTTATCTTTCAATGTATTACTAGGTCTATAAGATAATACCAGTTTTGGGGGCACCAACATACGCTGTTTGCTTGCCGGATTTATGGAAATGCGTTCCGCCTTTTTCTTTACTTCAAAAGAACCGAATCCCTGTACCGCAATCATGTTGCCTTCTTCCAACTCTTGCGTCATGCTAGCCAACAAAGAATTGATTAATTCAGAAGTATCTTTGATGGTATATCCTAGTCTTTCCGCTAGCTCGGATGTAAATTCCTTATTATTCATACATTTATAACCTTTGCATATAAATCAAAATCGTCCGCATCTATCACTTCCACTTGATAGAACTGCCCAATCTCAAGCTCTTTTTCAGAACTATTAATCAGAACCTCCGGATCCACCTCCGGTGAGTCGAATTCTGTTCGTCCGATATAATAATCCCCCTCCAACCGGTCAATGATAATTTTCATTTGTTTTCCGATTTTAGCGGCGCTCAATTCAGCTGAGATTCCTTGCTGGATATCCATCAGCTCATCAAGTCTGGCTTGTTTAACTTCTTGCGGGATAGAGTCTTCGTACGCTTCCGCAGCATAAGTTCCCTCCTCTTCGGAATAGGCAAAAGCTCCCATTCGGTCAAAACGCACTTTGCGTACAAACTCTTTCAGTTCTTCAAAGTCCTCTTCTGTCTCTCCCGGATGTCCCACCATTAAAGTTGTCCGCAGGTGAATGCCCGGCACTTCTTTACGGAATTGCTCAATCAGTTTATAAGTATCCTCCTTAGTGACTTGACGTCGCATTAATCTCAACATCTTGTCACTGATGTGCTGGAGGGCGATGTCCATATATTTGCATACATTGTCGCGTTCACGCATAACCCGGAACAAATCAGTAGGAAAATGCGCAGGATAGGCGTAATGAAGGCGGATCCACTCTACACCCGGAATGTCGGAGATACGTTCAATTAGTTCCGGAAGCATTTGTTTCTTATATAGATCGACCCCATAATAAGTCAGCTCCTGTGCGATCACTTGAAACTCTTTTACGCCTTGAGATACCAGATACCGGACCTCATCAAGAATTTCATCAATCGGTTTGGATATGTGACGCCCTGTGATGATAGGAATAGCACAATAGGAACATTTCCGGTCACACCCTTCTGATATCTTCAGATAAGCATAATGTCGGGGAGTCGTTAATGTCCGTTCGATATATAATTCATCATGATACGTCTGTCCTAAATCCTGCAACAATTCCTTCCAATTGAACTTGCCATAGAACTTATCTACCTGCGGTATCTCGATTGCCAATTCTTTAAGGTAACGTTCGGAAAGGCAACCCATTACGAAAAGCTTTTTCAAATCACCTTCTTCTTTCCTTTCGGCAAATTCCAGAATCATATTGATAGATTCCTCTTTTGCGTCACCGATAAAACCGCATGTATTAATAACAGCTATTTCACCTTGCGGATTTTCCGTATCATGAGTCACACTGTATCCGACTTCTTCCAATTGACGTATCAATTGTTCCGAGTCTACCAGATTTTTAGAACATCCCAAAGTGATTATATCAATTCTTCTTTTTTTCATGCATTCTCTCCAAACAAAGAATCTACAAACTCATTCTTACGGAATACCTGTAAGTCTTCTATGCCTTCACCTAATCCGATATATTTAACGGGAATCTTGAATTGATCTGATATGCCGATTACAACTCCTCCCTTCGCTGTACCATCCAGTTTTGTAATGGCCATTGCTGTCACTTCCGTTGCAAGAGTGAACTGTTTTGCCTGTTCAAAAGCATTCTGGCCTGTAGAACCGTCCAATACCAATAGAACCTCATTAGGAGCATCGGGCACTACTTTTCGCATCACATTCTTTATCTTTGTCAGCTCGTTCATCAAACCGACTTTGTTGTGAAGACGTCCGGCAGTATCAATAATTACAATATCCGCATTGTTGGCAACCGCAGAACTAAGTGTATCGTACGCCACCGATGCAGGGTCGGCACCCATTTTTTGCTTAATGACAGGCACACCTACTCGTTCTCCCCATATCATAAGCTGTTCTACTGCGGCAGCACGGAATGTGTCGGCAGCTCCCAAGTAAACGGACTTGCCTGCTTTTTTGAACTGATAAGCCAATTTGCCAATTGTTGTGGTCTTGCCTACTCCATTCACTCCCACAACCATAATCACGTATGGTTTCTTATCAATAGCTACATCAAAATCAGCTATATCTCCCGAGTTGTTCTCAGTCAATAAAGCGGCTATTTCATCGCGTAATATATGATTCAGCTCTTGGGTATTCACATATTTATCTTCCGCTGCACGTTTTTCTATGCGCTTAATTATATTTAAAGTGGTTTCCACACCTACGTCAGATGTGATCAGCACTTCTTCCAGATTATCCAACACTTCGTCATCCACCTTTGACTTACCGGCTACGGCACGAGCTATCTTACTAAAGACACTCTCTTTGGTTTTAGATAATCCTTTATCTAAAGTTTCCTTCTTTTCCTTGGAAAAAAAACTAAAAAATCCCATATTTATAGATGTTTGTATGATACATTATGCTACAAAGATATAACAAAGGATTGGAAAAGTAAAAAAAGAAGCAATAAAAAATCCCCTCATTGTTATCAATGAGAGGATTTTGAATTTATAGCGTGTATGCTATCTCGATTATTTTTTGAAAAAGTCTTGTACTTTTTCGTTCGGAACCATTTGTTCATCAAAAACGTATGCTCCGGTTTTCGGAGATTTTACCATTTTGATAACCTTGGTATAAGCACGACCTTCTTTAGAACCATCGTGCAAACTTGCTACTGTTTTCTTTGCCATGGGTTATACTTCTTTATTATTTAATTTCTTTGTGTACTGTTACTCTTTTCAGAATCGGGTTGTATTTCTTCAACTCAAGTCTTTCTGTAGTATTCTTTCTGTTCTTAGTTGTGATATAACGAGATGTTCCCGGCATTCCACTGTCTTTGTGTTCTGTACATTCCAGAATCACCTGTACTCTGTTACCTTTTGCTTTCTTTGCCATTGTAAGTTTTCTCCTCTACATTTAGCCGATTACTTTAATGCTTTTCCAATCACAATAACCTTTAGCCACAGCTTCGGTCAGCGCAGCGTCCAGTCCTTTTTTGTTGATAATACGCAGCCCATTAGCGCAAATGCTAAGGCTGATCCAACAATCTTGTTCTACATAGTAGAACTTTTTGTTAAACAAGTTCAAATCAAAGGTTCTTTTAGTTCTTCTCTTTGAGTGTGAAACATTGTTGCCAATCATGGCTTTCTTTCCGGTAATTTGACAAATCTTCGACATTTCTATCTTATTTTTATAGTTTTATATCTATACTTATTTCAAACAGGACGCAAAGTAAGTACTTTTATCCGTATAAAACAAGAATTTCTTAAAATAATTCACTTATAAGCAGCTATTTTTCTTTATTTGAGTAAATCTCGGAGCATTAGCAACGCATTATTGCCGGCTCTTTCAATATTCATGGCTCTTCCGCGATTTGTTTCCTGCTTGTATGTCCGAATTTCGTTTTTATAACCAGCAGCTATCCATACAGTCCCCACAGGTTTCTCCGGAGTGCCTCCTCCCGGTCCGGCTATTCCCGATGTGGCGACAGCGCAGTCAGTTTTCAATGCTTTCATCGCACCTTTTACCATTTCAATCACCGTTTCTTCACTAACGGCTCCATACTTTTCCAATGTCTCGGAAGACACGTACAAAAGGTCCTTCTTCACTTCATTGGAATAAGCCACTATGCTACCTTTAAAATATTCCGAACTTCCAGCGATAGATGTCAGTCGCTCCGCAATGCTTCCACCTGTGCAACTTTCTGCGGTGGATACGGTTAATTTCCTCTTTTTCAGTAACTCCCCGATGATGACTTCCAGTGGGGTGTCTTCTTCGCTGAAAATGTCTTCGCCCAATATTGTTTCCAATTTTGCTTTCTCACGGTTCAGAAGAGTTTCCACTTCTTTCCTGTCATGTCCGCGTCCGGTCAATCTCATACGGATAATTCCCAGTTTGGGCAGATATGCCAGTTTGATGCAATCCGGTAAGGCGACCTCCCAAGCTTCTAATTTCTCCGCCAACACGGATTCGGGGTAATGTTGTACTAAGAAAGTCTGATGCATAATGACATCTGTTTGAAACCTCTCATGCAGTTTGGGTAATACGCTTTCAGCCATTACGGTAGTCATTTCCTGTGGTACTCCCGGCATAGATACAAGTACTTTGCCGTCTCTCTCGAACCAGCTCACAGAAGCACTTCCTACCGGGTTATTGATTACCGTACAGTTCTTCGGAACCATTGCCTGACCTTTATTCAGTTTATTCATTGGTATTTTACCGGCCAATACCCGTTTCACGTTTTCGAAGACTTCTTCGCTGAATATCAGTTCAGTATTGAAGTACTTACAAAGTGTTTGTTTGGTAATATCATCTTTAGTAGGGCCCAGTCCTCCGGTTACTAAAACAATATTTACCCTTTTCATCGCATTATCAATTGCTTCCAGGATCTCTTCTTCTCTATCGCGAACCGATACGATGCGAAGGACTTCAATTCCTATATTATTTAACTCCCGCCCCATCCAGGCGGAATTTGTATCGACAACCTGCCCTATCAGCAGTTCATCACCAATAGTTATAAGCTCGGCAAACATATTTCTCCTGCTTTATTTATTATATACCTATTATATTATAAGAATATCCCTACTTCATTAAGCTATTCTTCCTGCTTCTTTCTCTCGTTCCACGTACACGAAACCTACGGGTTCCCGTGCGTGAAACAAAGAAATAGAATAGAGGAAACCTATTAATGCTACCGTCATATTCTCCTAATTCTACCAAGACAAACGGCAAAAGTTACCGTATCCCAATGCTTATATGCCGTTATTCCGATGCAAAAATACGGTTATTGTCACCTATTCCATCATCAATTGTCACTGTTATCACCTATTGTCACTCCTATTATCACCTGTTAAGCAGCTATCATACAAATGATTATACGGACAAGTGACAATAGAAAAATAACTTTATAGGGTGACACGAGAATAAGCCGGAAGCTCAATAGAGCAGAAATCTTTATCCAGATATTTGAAATATCCGGTAATGGCAATCATAGCCGCGTTGTCAGTGGTATAGCTGAATTTAGGTATAAAGATATTCCAGCCATACTTTTCCGCATGTTCCCGGAAAGCATTACGCAATCCGTTATTTGCAGAAACTCCTCCCGCTACAGCCACCTCTTTTATCTTATACTCTTTCGCAGCTTTTCGCAGTTTATCCATAAGGATATCTACTACCGTTGCTTCCAATGAAGCTGCCAGATCCACTTTATGATGTTCGATAAAATCAGGATCTTCCTTCATCCAGTCGCGCAATGAATATAAAAATGAAGTTTTCAGTCCACTGAAACTATAATCCAATCCCGGAATATGAGGTTTACTGAATGTATATGCTTTCGGATTTCCCTGGCGTGCCAGCTTATCGATAATGGGGCCGCCCGGATATCCTAATCCCATAACTTTTGAACATTTATCGATTGCTTCACCTGCGGCGTCGTCAATTGTCTGGCCGAGAATCTCCATGTCATTATAGGCCTTTACCAATATAATCTGCGAATTTCCTCCGGACACTAAGAGGCAAAGGAATGGAAATTGCGGCTGTTTATTTTCTTCTCCTTCAGCTTTAATAAAATGAGCTAAAACATGACCTGTCAGATGATTAACATCAATCATAGGAATCCCGAGAGAACGAGCGAATCCTTTAGCGAAAGAGACTCCGACAAGTAAGGACCCCATTAATCCGGGACCACGTGTAAAAGCTACTGCACTCAACTCTTCCTTAGTGACTCCGGCACGTTTCAACGCTTCATGTACTACCGGTACGATATTTTGCTGGTGTGCCCGTGAAGCCAATTCGGGTACTACGCCGCCGTATGCTTCGTGTACGGCTTGACTTGCTACCACATTTGACAGCAGATAACCATCCTTGATAACGGCTGCCGACGTATCATCACAGGAGGACTCAATTCCTAATATTATTGCACTCATAAGTTATTTAAACTATTAAACGGTGCAAAAGTAATCATAAAACTACGATTCATAACGAACTATTTTATATTTTTGTTCGCAAAATAAAAGTAATCGCTTATCAGAACGCTGAAAAAGACTGTACGCTGGGTAGTTGGTATTGTACTGGGAGTATATATCGGAACTATTGTTTTGCTGAACATACCAAATGTTCAGCAAGCGATGAGTGCGTTTGTCGCCGATGAACTTTCCGAAGTGTTGAAGACGAAAGTGGTAATCGGCAGAATCAATATGGGATTATTGAACCGTATTATCATTGATGATGTATTGCTTGATGACCAAAGTGGACAGGAAATGTTGAAAGTCACCCGTTTGTCTGCCAAGTTCGACATTGTGCCTTTTTTTAAGGGAAAGATTTCTATCAGTAGTGTACAGCTTTTCGGTTTCAATATTAATCTTCGCAAGGAAACACCGGATACTCCTCCTAACTTTAAATTTGTTCTGGATGCTTTTGCTTCCAAAGACACTGTAAAGAAAGAGAGTTCGCTTGATTTGCGTATCAATTCAATATTGATTCGTCGTGGAAGAATGTCTTATCATGTACTTTCGGAAGAAGAGACTCCGGGAAAATTTAATGCCAAGCATATCCAACTTCAGAATATTATAGCCAATATATCTTTGAAAGCATTGAGCAAAGATTCGGTCAATTTGGGAATCAAGCGATTGAGCCTTGATGAGAAGATGTCCGGATTTTCTTTGAAGAAAATGAGCTTGAAGCTGGTAGCCAACAATAAACAGACAAGCATTGATAATTTTGCTATTGAACTGCCCGAGACTTCTTTAAAAATGGATACTATCCACTTGGTGTATGACAGTTTACAAGCATTCGAGCATTTTGCGGAGGAAGTGCATTTCTCTTTCCGCACGTTACCGTCGCAGATTACATTAAAGGACATCTCTCCTTTTGTGCCGGTTCTTTCTCATTTCAAGGAACCGATAACGTTGGACATGGAAGTAAAAGGAACTGTAGACCAGTTGAACTGTTCGCATTTGGAGATTGTGTCGGAGGAACAGCAATTCCGTCTTAGAGGGGATGTCTCGTTACAGGATTTATCACATCCGCAGGATGCGTATGTGTATGGTACTCTTTCCGAACTTTCGGCCAATACCCGCGGGGTAGGCTTTTTAGTACGTAACTTGAATCCGGATTATAATGGAGTTCCTCCCATTCTCGAACGTTTGGGAAATATTAGTTTTCGCGGAGAAATTTCCGGATATTTCACAGACTTGGTAACGTACGGTCAGTTGCGTACAAGTCTGGGAGATGTGAAAACCGACTTAAAGTTAAGTGCGGATAAGAGCAAAGGGCTGTTCGCTTACTCCGGTGCGGTGAAAACAACGGACTTCAAGCTGGGGGAACTATTAGCTAATGAACAGTTGGGAGAAATAACTTTCAATCTGGATGTGCATGGACGGCATATCACAAATCAGCGCCCAACTGTAGAACTGAAAGGCCTGATTGCTTCAATAGATTATAGTAGATACAGGTATGAAAATATCACGCTGGACGGAGAATATAAGCGGGGTGGATTTAACGGTAAGGTAGCATTGGACGATCCGAATGGTTCCGTCTATCTGAACGGGGATGTCAATGTCACTTCCAAAGTTCCTACCTTCAATTTTCTGGCGGTAGTACACAAGGTGCGTCCGCATGATCTTAATCTTACTACTAAATATGCGGATGCGGAGTTTTCGTTGAAATTAAGGGCCAACTTCACAGGTGGTTCCATAGAAGAGATGATTGGAGAAATCAATGTCGATAGTTTGGAATTTACGGCTCCGGATAAAGAGTATTTCATGAAGAACATGAATATTCGGGCTACAAAGAAAAATGACGAAAACCAATTGAAGCTGACTTCTGAGTTTCTGACGGCTGATGTAGAAGGGAAATTCCAATACCACACCTTGCCCGCCAGCATTCTTAATATTATGCGGAAATATATTCCGTCTCTGATATTGCTGCCTAAAAAAGAATTTGAAACGCATAATAATTTTCAGTTTGATATACATATCTATAATACGGATATTCTATCTACCATCTTTGATATTCCATTGACAATATATACCCATTCTACTTTGAAAGGATATTTCAACGATCCTTTGCAGCGTCTGCGTGTAGAGGGGTATTTTCCCCGTTTGCAATATAAGAATAACTTTATAGAATCGGGTATGGTTCTTTGTGAGAATCCAGCGGATCATATTCGTGCGTTAGTTCGTATGACCAATCTGAAAAAGAAAGGAGCGGTTAATCTTTCTTTGGATGCGCAAGCCAAAGATGATAATGTCAGTACAACCTTGAATTGGGGTAATAATGCGGCTGTAACGTATAGCGGACAGTTGGCGGCTGTAGCTAAGTTTCTCCGTACGGAAGGAGAAAAACCGCTCTTAAAGGCAACGGTAGACGTGAAGCCTACTGATGTAATATTGAATGATACGCTTTGGAAAATACATCCTTCGCAAGTGGTAGTGGATTCGGGAAAGGTGGATGTGAACAATTTCTATTTCAGCCATCAAGACCGTTATGTACGTATCAACGGACGTCTGTCTGACAATCCCGAAGACTCGGTCAAGGTTGACTTGAAGGATATCAATATGGGATATGTGTTTGATATTGCCAATATATCGGATGATGTAAATTTTGAGGGAGATGCTACGGGAACGGCATACGCGTGCGGTGTGTTGAAGAAACCTGTCATGAATACTCGTTTGTTTATAAAGAATTTCTCTCTCAATCAGGGACGATTGGGAGATTTGAATATATATGGTGAATGGGACAATGAGAATAGAGGAATCCGGTTGGATGCGTTTATCCAGGATATTGCTCCTTCTCCTTCGCGCGTCACGGGTATTATTTATCCGTTGAAACCGGAGAGCGGACTTGATTTGAATATTGAAGCGAATGAATTGAATTTGAAGTTCCTCGAACATTATATGAGAAGCATCGCTAATGATATAAAAGGACGCGGAACAGGTAAGGTGCATTTTTATGGCAAGTTCAAGGGATTGAATCTGGATGGTGCAGTAATGACAGATGCATCTATGAACTTCGATATTCTGAATACTCACTTTGCCATCAAAGATACCATTCATCTGGCTCCTGGTGGATTGACATTCAATAATATACATATTTCCGATATGGAGGGACATACGGGAAAATTAAACGGATATCTGCATTATAAACATTTCAAGAATCTGAATTATCGTTTCGAGATACAGGCTGATAATATGCTTGTGATGAATACGAAAGAATCGGCGGATATGCCTTTCTATGGAACTGTATATGGAACCGGAAATGTAATGTTGTCCGGCAATGCTGCACAAGGGCTGGAAGTGAATGCGGCCATGACAACGAATAGGAATACGACCTTTACCTATATTAATGGTAGTGTAGCGTCGGCTACCAGTAACCAGTTTATTAAATTTGTAGATAAAACGCCACGTCGGACTATTCAGGATTCTGTTCAAATTATCTCTTATTATGATCAGATACAACAAAAACGTCAAGCAGAGACAGAAGAACAAAAAACGGATATCCGGTTGAATATTTTGGTGGATGCAACTCCCGATGCCACTATGCGGATTATTATGGACCCAGTTGCCGGAGATTATATCAGTGGAAAAGGAACGGGAAATATCCGGACGGAATTTTATAATAAAGGAGATGTCAAGATGTTCGGTAACTACCGGATCAATCAGGGAGTGTATAAATTCAGTTTGCAAGAAGTGATCCGCAAGGACTTTTTGATTAAAGATGGAAGTACAATTACTTTCAATGGTGCGCCTTTGGATGCAAATATGGATATACAGGCTTCTTATACCGTAAATTCGGCTTCATTAAATGATTTGATGCCGGATGCTTCGTCCATTATACAGCAGCCCAATGTGCGGGTTAATTGTATAATGAATTTAAGTGGTATGCTGGTGCGTCCTACTATCAAATTGGGTATCGAACTTCCGAATGAAAGAGATGAGGTACAGACATTGGTACGCAATTATATCAGCACTGAAGAGCAGATGAATATGCAGATTCTTTATTTGTTGGGAATTGGTAAGTTCTATACGGAAGACGCTCGTAATAATAATCAGAACTCGAATGTCATGTCATCGGTGCTATCCTCCACTCTGTCCGGTCAGTTGAACAATGCGCTGTCGCAGGTTTTTGAGACGAATAACTGGAATATCGGAACGAATTTGAGTACAGGAGACAAAGGTTGGACAGATATGGAAGTGGAGGGTATTCTTTCTGGACAGTTGCTGAATAACCGGTTATTGATTAATGGAAATTTCGGTTATCGGGATAACCCGATGGCGAATACGAATTTTGTCGGTGATTTTGAAGCAGAATGGCTGATTAATCGTTCAGGGGATATTCGTTTGAAGGCATACAATGAAACGAATGACCGTTATTATACAAAAACAAATCTAACCACACAAGGGGTGGGAATTATGTATAAGAAGGATTTTAATAAGTGGAGCGACCTGTTTTTCTGGAATAAATGGAAAATACGTAATAAACGGGAAAGGGAGAAATCGGAAAAGGACGGGCAGCAACCGACGGATAGTATTATAACAAAATGACATACAAATATCTATAATCTATCACTTTAAATACATATAGATAGAAATTAAGCGATGACAGAGTCCTGTAGGCTTTATCATCGCTTATTTTATTTACCGGATAACCTTTTCATTTATGGAATGACATTTCCATCACTATCTATATTTACTGTAAGATCAGTCTCTCCTAATTCTAAATCAATGCGATAATATTTTGTGTCATTAGCTTTTTCGATATACTCTGCGTCATCCAAATTATATTCTTTATATTGCTTTTCGATAACATTCCTAACAGTCTCCGGAAGTTCATTTTTATGCACTTCCCATGAAGTCGAATACCAGTTTCCGTTCGAATCGAATAATATTTCTTTATGGATTCTGTTATGAATGATGTCCACTTCCGTATATCCGTAATACTTATCATTTCGGTCGTTTTCTATATCTACTTCCATGATAAGAGCATTTGAATAGTTTTTATAAATGAAATTCTTTATGGCCTCTGTCAGTTGAACAGGGAGATATTCATCTTCATCATTATCTGTGTCAACAATACTCTTTATCAATGTTCCATTGGCAGAATAGTGCAAATCCACCTCTTGATTTTGTTTTTCCACTTCGATTACATAAATAATTTCAAAACCATCCCGTTCTAATTTATCTACATCATCTACTTTCCAAGTAAGATAATATTCGCTGTTTTCAAAGGAGGCCTGTATTTCTTGGGGCAATGCAGAGAGAGGAATATCCGTTTCAGTCATTTTCCATATTCCGTCCTGTGTAAACCAGGCAGATATTTCATACTGGTCATAGAAATCAGCGACATAATATCCGGCCTTACTTTCCCATTTTACATTCGTTACATTCGGGTATTTGGATGATAAGGCATTCTGTAACTCTACAGGTACGTTCAGTGATTCGTCATCATTATTGTCACAACTTTGTAAACTCCATATAGCACTTAGTGCCAGTAAAAAAGCAAATTTTTTTAGTTTCATTATCAGTCTGTTTTAAAAGGTTTAATTAATCAATATCAATCAAATTAAATTTCAAGTCGAATTTCAATTCCGTACGGTTGGACAGTTTTACTTCATAATCTTTTTTATCCCTCTCTATTTTCAGGATTTTAGCATCGGGATAATTGGTCGTTACATATTTTTGAATTGTTGCAGGGATAATAGCTGCAGGTACCGCACTATATTTGCAATTTACTTCTTCCCAGTTTCCTTTGTTATCAAATTCTACTTTATCGCCATTAGTGAAAATCACTTCATAACTTTTATAAAAGAAATCACTTTCCATTTTGGCTAATGCTACTTTGCTGTCGGCAAAATGCTGCTTGATAAACTGCTGTGCTTGTTGTGGCATTTGAGTTACCTGAATAGGTTTGTCGTCATCTGCACGAGCTACTGTTTGCAAAGTAAAAAGACATACTAATAAGAATACTAACTTTTTCATAATTGTTGTTTTTTAAATATTGGTTTTTACTACTATTATTAATTTCACATTGCAAAGATGAAAGGAGAATCTGAAAAGATTTGGGAATTTTGAGAATTATCGAAAAAAATCTCACAAAAATATAGTGACGCTATCCTGTTAACATAGCGTCACTATTTATATAAGGATACCGTCATTGTCCTATAGCGATAGCGTCATATAATTTCTTCTTGATATTAGATTCTTTAGGATTCTTTTAAAACTACTAATATACACATCGTTTATTTTTGCACACACGAATTTGACGATATTCATATTAAATAACCATAAGAACTTTTTTATGACTATGAGAACAAATTATTTTTTATTATTCGCTATTCTATTGGGAGTTATTCCCATGAGTTACACGCACGCCAATGATTCAATACCGAAAAGCGTGATTCTGTACACACCTTACACAAAAATCTCCGTATCGCCCGGAGCGTCAATTGATTACAGTATTGATCTTATTAACAACACGGACCAATTGACGAATGCGAATCTTTCTGTTAGCGGATTGTCCTCCAGTTGGAAACACGAAATGAAATCCGGTGGCTGGAGCCTTAGCCAGTTGTCGGTACTTCCCAAAGAGAAAAAGACTTTTAATTTAAAAGTCGAAGTTCCATTAAAAGTGAATAAAGGCAATTATCATTTTGTGGTATATGCCGGAAACGCTAAACTTCCCTTGGATGTGGTGGTTGCTCAAAAAGGAACGTACCAAACCGAATTTACTACTGACCAGCCCAATATGCAGGGAAATTCGAAATCAACCTTCACTTTCAGTGCTACTTTAAAGAATCAGACCGCCGATCAGCAACTATATGCTTTGATGGCTAATGCCCCCAGAGGGTGGAATGTCGTTTTTAAACCGAACTACAAACAAGCCACTTCTGCACAAGTAGAGGCAAACAGTACACAAAATGTAAGTATAGATATTACCCCTCCTGCCAATGTAGAAGCCGGTAGCTATAAAATTCCGGTACGTGCTGCTACAGGTACAACTTCTGCCGAATTGGAACTGGAAGTCGTTGTCACCGGTTCTTATCAAATGGAACTGACTACTCCTCGCGGGTTATTGAGCACAGATGTCACAGCTGGTGATGTGAAGAAATTAGAGTTGGAAGTAAGAAACACTGGTTCTTCATTACTGAAAGACATTCAGTTGTCTGCCAATAAACCTGCAGACTGGGAAGTTACTTTTGAACCTTCAAAGGTTGACGCATTAAAAGCTGGAGAGACATCAACGGTAATGGCTACTTTGAAAGCTTCTAAAAAAGCACTGCCCGGGGACTATGTGACTACTATCATGGCTAAAACTCCTGAAGTAAATGCCGACGCGCAGTTCAGAATTGCGGTAAAAACTCCGATGATATGGGGATGGGTAGGTGTGCTTATCATTATTGCTACTATCGGTGTGGTTTACTATCTGTTCCGTAAATATGGAAGGAGGTAAATGATGGGCGAACAAGTGATCGTACTTACCGATTTGACCAAACAATATGGTAATTTCACTGCTGTAGATCATATTCGCCTGCATATCCGGAAAGGGGAAATTTTCGGATTGCTGGGACCGAATGGTGCCGGAAAATCAACTACTATCTTAATGATGCTAGGGTTGACGGAGCCTACTTCGGGAACAGTTGAAATCTGTGGAATAAATTCTACCACTCATCCTATTGAAGTAAAAAGGAGGATAGGTTATTTGCCTGAAGATGTAGGATTTTATGATGATATGACAGGACCGGAGAACTTGATCTATACAGCGCGATTAAATGGTATTCCTGATAAGGAGGCGAAAACCAAAGCTATGGAACTGATGAAGCGGGTAGGCCTTGAAGAACAGTTAACCAAAAAGACCGGAAAATATTCTCGTGGTATGAGACAGCGATTGGGGTTGGCTGACGTACTTATTAAAAATCCGGAGATTATTATCCTCGATGAGCCAACTTCAGGAATTGATCCGGCAGGTGTTCAGGAGTTTATCGAACTGATTCGCTGGTTGAGCAAAGAAGAAGGTTTGACTGTACTTTTCTCTTCCCATCACTTGGATCAGGTACAGAAAGTGTGCGACCGGGTTGGGTTGTTTAGTAATGGCCAATTACTTGCGTTGATTGATATGGCAGAACTGAAAGAAAAGAAACAGGAATTGTCTGATATTTATAACCATTATTTTGAGGAAGGAGGAGAAAGGCATGAATAAAGTCAATCATCCTTTTTGGGTTATCGTCAACAAGGAAATTTCCGACCATGTCAAAAGTTGGCGTTTCATTATATTAATAGGTATTATAGCACTTACCTGCATGGGGTCGTTATATACGGCACTCACAAATATTGGTGAAGCTATCAAGCCTAATGACCCGGACGGTTCGTTTCTTTTCCTGAAGTTGTTTACGGTTTCAGATGGGACTCTCCCCTCTTTTGTACTGTTTATTAACTTCTTAGGACCTTTATTGGGAATCGCCTTAGGATTTGACGCAGTCAATTCCGAACAAAATAAAGGAACGTTGAGCCGTATGCTGTCCCAGCCTATTCATCGTGATTGCATTATTAACGCGAAGTTTGTGGCTGCTCTAATTGTAATAGGTATCATGCTGTTTGTATTGGGCTTTTTGGTAATGGGCTGTGGATTGATTGCCATTGGCATTCCTCCTACAGCAGAAGAATTTTGGCGAATTGTTTTCTTCATCATTACCAGTATCTTTTATGTAGCATTTTGGCTGAATTTAGCTATTTTGTTTTCACTTCGTTTTCGTCAGGCAGCGACTTCTGCATTGGCATCGGTGGCTGTTTGGTTGTTCTTTAGCGTATTCTATACCATGATTGTTAATTTGGTGGCAAAAGGTTTAAGCCCGTCACAGATGGCGTCGCCTTATCAGATTATCAGTTATCAAAAGTTTATTTTGGGATTGATGCGTTTGGCACCGAGTGAATTGTTTAATGAAGCTACCACTACATTATTGATGCCTTCTGTTAGAAGTTTGGGACCATTGACTATGGAACAGGTGCAGGGAGCTATTCCCAGTCCGCTTCCGTTGGGACAAAGTCTTTTAGTCGTATGGCCGCAACTGACGGGACTGATTGCAGCAACAGTTATCTGTTTCGCTATCTCTTATATCATGTTTATGAGGAGAGAAATACGATCCCGATAACTAACTCCTAACTCACCATAAAAGACGCAAAGGACACAGAGAAATAAGTTAAATGAATATACCTGATAGATCAGATGATGATTACCGATCAGTTATTCACTTTTTACTCCGTGTCCTTTGTGTTTTCTGAATAAAAAATTATTGTCTGGAAATCTCGAAGCAGTGCTCTTTCTGTTCGAAGTAATATCTTATACTCAAGTGTTGCAAACGACAGATAGAATCGGCTATTGCTAGTCCCAGACCTGTAGATCCTTCCTTTTTAGTTCCTTGATAGAAACGTTCGAAGATATGTTCTTTATCCAACGGATTTTCTACTCCTGAATTTCGGAAAGTAATACTGTTTTTGGTAACAGTGATCCGGATATGTCCCCCGTCAATGTTATGTACAAATGCATTTTTTAGGAGATTCGTGAGTAAAGCAACAGCCAGAGATTCGTTCATTGTCACATTGAAAATGTCCTGTTCATCGATAGTTACTTCTATGTTACGATAGTCGTAAACTTCTTCGTAATCTTGCAGATATTGTTTGAGAAGTTCATTTAGTTCCAATTGCTTGGTATCCGTAAACTGGCCATTGTCAATTTTAGTAAGCAATAGTAGAGATTTGTTTAATTTAGTGATGTATTCTAAAGTCTGGTGGGTTTTCATCAGCTCTTCCAGTTGTTTTTCTGATAACGAATCATCTTCCATCAACATTTCTAGTCGGTTACGGCAGATAGCAAGTGGAGTTTGTATCTCATGTGAAGCATTTCCGATAAATTGTTTTTGTTGTTCGAACATCTGCTCCGTACGTTCTACATAACGAATAGCAGCCTCATTTAATTTTCGGAATTCCGTGATTTGGGTTTCGTTACTCAACGGCTTATTCTTTTTTCCTGTTTGATAACCGTCCAACCAATGAAGAAGCACATAGAGTGGTCGCATATTCCGATAGAACACCCATACGGAAATGATAATAATGCAGAATAACAGAGCTACATACAAAAATATAATCCATACTTGGATGGCATCTCTCAAGTCATCTTTTTCAATGTTGGGAGTTGATACTGTCAGCTCGTGGTATCGTCCTTCATCGTCTTTAAAGATAGTAGTAAGAATACGTGCCGGTTCGGTTTCCTCTTTTTCTTCAATATATACCATAGAGTCTTTATATTGAATATCCTCCCGGCTTTCCGCATATTCTTTGCTTACTTCCATCATATAATATTGATTGTTGGAGCCGTTGGTTTTAGAAGGTAGCTCCTCTCCTGCCAATGCCCGGATAATGATGGTTTCCGAATAATCTTCCAGAGCGTCATCCACTTCATCGTTGACTTCATCAATCATCGTAACATAAAAAAAGATAGCCCAGACCGTCAGTATGAAGGTCAAAGCAAGCGTAATACGAAGAATGATGTAATATATTAATTTCATGGACAATAATCTCTTTTTTTATTCTACTACCATTTTATACCCAAACCCATAGACTGCTTTGATTTCAATATTTGCACCCGAATCTTTGAGCTTTTTGCGAAGATTCTTAATCTGTGCATATATGAAGTCAAAATTGTCAACCTGGTCAATATGATCTCCCCATACTGATTCGGCCAAAGTGTTTTTATTGATTAATCTTCCGGGACGATTGATAAAATATAACAGGATGTCATATTCTTTTCTATTTAGCTCCACTTCCTGATCGTTGACAAATACACGATATTTATCCGGTTCTATTCGTACATTACCTTGGCGGATATCAATTTCTCCGTCATGCTGATGACGGCGAATCACGCTTTTAATCCGTGCATTTAGTTCAACCAAATGAAATGGCTTCGGTAAATAATCATCCGCTCCCAGTTCCAGTCCCAAAACTTTGTCTTCCAAGGAGTCCTTTGCGGAAATAATAATTACATTCTCCCGTTTATGGAGAGCTTTCAGCCGTTCAAGAAGATCAAGTCCGCTTCCGTCCGGTAGCATGATGTCCAATAAGATACAATCATAGTCGTAATCTTCAACTTTGCGTAGAGCAGAATTAAAGTCACTGGCTGTTTCCACAACGTAACGTTCTTTTTCAAGTGAACATTGAATTAGTTCTCTCAAAGAGGGTTCGTCTTCTACAATCAATATCTTCATAACTTTGTCTCCTTTCTTTTTTACAGCTACAAAGAAAAGGGATATTTCTGAAATAAAACTGAAATGGATTGAAAAAAGAGTTTGAAATAACCATTGAATGTCCTATGAACTATTAGGACAGGTCACAAATAATATAATATGGAAGGAAAAAAGAAAGGATGAAAGCGATTGAATCGTTTCCATCCTTTTTATAATTATGTGTGATTTCTATTTAATAAGAACGTGCAAATATCACGCGGCAAGCAGATGGTTTGCCTGTTACCATACATTTACCCGGTTCCTTGTCTCCCGGAACAAATGAATCGAACGGAATACAACGAATGGTTGCTTTGGTTTCTTCCTTAATCTTTTCTTCCGTTTCAGTGGTTCCGTCCCAATGAGCCAGAATAAATCCGCCTTCTTCGATTTTTTCTTTAAATTCGTCGTAAGTATCTACTGTTGTAATCTTGGAGTTACGGTAGTCCAATGCTTTCTTGTAGATATTAGCCTGCATTTCTTCAAGCAAGTTCTGAACATACGTTTCAATGCCTTCACAAGTAACAGTTTCTTTTTCCAGTGTATCACGGCGCATCACTTCCATGGTGTTGTTTTCAAGGTCGCGACCACCCATAACCAAACGAACAGGTACACCTTTCAATTCATAGTCGGCGAATTTAAAGCCCGGACGTTTGTTATCTGCATTGTCATATTTAACAGAGATACCTAATGCTTTCAGTTTCGCTACAATGCCTTCTACTTTTGCATCGATTTGTTTCAGTTGTTCGTCATTCTTATAGATAGGAACGATCACTACCTGAATCGGAGCCAAATGCGGAGGTAATACCAATCCGTTATCATCCGAGTGAGTCATAATCAATGCCCCCATCAAACGGGTAGAAACGCCCCATGAAGTAGCCCAAACATACTCCAACTTGTTTTCTTTATTAACAAATTGAACATCGAATGCTTTTGCAAAGTTTTGTCCCAAGAAGTGGGATGTACCACTCTGCAACGCTTTTCCATCCTGCATCATGGCTTCAATTGTATAAGTATCAAGTGCGCCGGCAAAACGTTCATTGGCTGATTTCACTCCCTTCACAACGGGAACAGCCATATATTTTTCTGCAAATTCACCATATACATTCAACATTCTGATTGCTTCTTCCTCTGCTTCTTCACGGGTAGCATGAGCGGTATGTCCCTCTTGCCACAGGAATTCGGCAGTACGCAGGAAAAGACGGGTACGCATTTCCCAACGGAAAACGTTCGCCCATTGGTTGCAGAGAATAGGCAGGTCACGGTATGACTGAATCCAGTTCTTATAAGTATTCCAGATGATTGTTTCTGATGTCGGACGGATAATTAATTCCTCTTCCAATTTAGCTGCAGGATCTACTACGACTCCTGAACCGTCTTCTGCATTCTTCAAGCGATAATGTGTTACTACGGCACACTCTTTCGCAAACCCTTCTACGTGTTCTGCTTCGCGGCTTAAGAATGATTTCGGGATTAATAGCGGGAAATATGCATTTACGTGTCCTGTTTCCTTGAACATGTCGTCCAATTGACGTTGCATTTTCTCCCAGATAGCGTATCCGTAAGGCTTAATCACCATACATCCGCGCACGGCAGATTGTTCTGCCAAATCAGCTTTTACCACCAAATCGTTATACCACTGTGAGTAGTTTTCACTACGTTTGGTAAGGTCTTTCAGTTCTTTTGCCATTATATTTTTCTATTTAAAGTTTTCTTGAGTGTTAAAACAGGGTGCAAAAATACGAAAAATGCATGAACTGCCCTATTCTTCATGCATTAATTTTCTAAAGTCATTTGCTTCTATATTACATATCTCATTTTTCATATTCGTTATATCGTTGCATCCGCGACTATGCTTGTTCAGCATAGCGCCTTTTTGAGAACTAAAGGCACTATGACCCGATGAAAAGGTTTTATACAAAAGAAATAAGCCTTTCCTACCCAATTATGGTATTTTACTAATGTGGTAACCTCAATCATTTGTTTTCCTGTTTCCAATGGTGTAATGAAAATATCGACATAAAACAATAAATGTTTATCGTCTTTTCTCATAATTGCTTCTTGCTTGTCTTCCTCTATAATAAGTTCTTCACTTTCAATAGCTTTAGTTTCTATACCGAAAGGTTTGACTAAACAGGCCCTTATTGCATACAACATTCGGAGCCAAGCGGGGTTATGAGCAAAGACTTTTAAAATAATATCTTTAGGAGACAAACGATTTTCTGTAACTTCTATGGAAAAACTGTCACTGTAATCTACGGGGAGATATTTCTCTATTTTCTTAGCCATATTGGTTATTCAATTAGGGTTATTCTACAATAGTTCAGTTTAGGTTTCCTCCGATAATAGATAAAACCATAGAAAAGGGGGCTTGAAAAATAAAAAATCAGGCAGTTTATTTAAGATAACCACCTGATTTTCAAAAGAGCGGTAAACGAGGCTCGAACTCGCGACCTGCGGCTTGGGAAGCCGCCGCTCTACCAACTGAGCTATTACCGCATATTTACTGCATTTCTCGACTCAAAAGCCTTATGAAATGGTGATGCAAAGGTAAACATAATTTTTATATCTCAAATAAAATCGCAGAAATTTTAATGCAAGAAAAAAGAGAAATCAAAGCATCTTCAATTCTTTTGTTTTGATGAAAAACAACCGGATATAAAAAAACGCATATTAGTAGCCCGTATAATTAAAAATATACAGATTGACGATAGTCGCTATAGAAAAAACTCCAGGATTTCCGGTTAATAAGATTCAGATATAAACTATTTTAGTGAATAATCTATCACTAGGTTCTAAATAGAGAATGAATATTGAATATGTGAGAATAAAGTTGCTTATATTATTTCAAATTGACAGATTTAGTTTCTAGCAAAATAAATAAGATTTAGAAACAAACAGGTACTTTATGGGCTATTTGGTAGCTTCCTTTTAAAGGGAGAACACACTTCTCACCGACCAACGGTTGGTTCCATTTAAAGGAACAGAGCTTTTCCTTTAAAGAAACAACTCCAATATGCATTTATGTTTTGTATAATCAAGTAGTTTATATCCATTAATAACACGCTTATTGCATATACTTGCATTATTTTATGCATCATTTTTTCTATCTGATAGAAATGATACAAACGTGATTCAAAGAGAAGATGAAAAATAGAACATCTTATAAAAAAGCGTTGAAACCTTCTTTTGTTGTATTGCTATATTCTTTCTGATGAACAAACCTCTCTTTTCATCTGTTAGAATATCTCAAATTCAGATATAACCTAACCAGTATGAAAAAAAATAAGCGACTTTTTATACTATTGACTTTGTATTTTTCCATCGGTCAGATAGATGCACAGATACCATTAAGTTTCGAAGAATCACTGCATCTGTTGAATCAAGGAAATCAGAGTCTGAAAATAGCAGATAAGAGTATTGAGATTGCGAAGGCTGAACGTGATAAGTTGAATGCTTTTTGGTATCCCAGTCTTCAATCTACAGGTGCGTTTGTACACATGTCGGAGAAGGTCGAAGTCAAACAGCCTTTATCGCAGTTTACCGATCCGGCTAAAGACTTTGTACATTCCATTATTCCGGATGACCAAATCATTTCGTCTATACTGGATCAAATTGGGGCAAATACCCTTATATTTCCTTTGACTCCAAGAAATCTGACAACTGTTGATTTATCAGCCGAGTGGGTACTCTTTTCCGGTGGTAAACGCTTCCGTGCCACCAACATCGGAAGAACGATGGTCGACTTGGCACGGGAAAGTCGGGCACAGGTATCGGCCAATCAGCAAAATCTATTAGTTGAAAGTTATTATGGGCTTCGACTGGCACAACAAATTGTGACGGTTCGTGAAGAAACCTACAACGGATTGAAGAAACATTATGAAAATGCCTTGAAGTTAGAAGCTGCAGGTATGCTTGATAAAGCCGGAAGACTTTTTGCCCAAGTAAATATGGATGAAGCTAAGCGTGCATTGGAAGCTGCACGAAAAGAAGAAACAGTAGTGCAAAGTGCTTTAAAAGTTTTGCTGAATAAAAAAGATACAGATACTGATATAGCACCTACTTCTCCCCTTTTTATGAATGATTCAATACCTCCTAAGATGCTTTTTGACTTCTCTGTAAACAGCGGGAACTATACGCTTAACCAGTTACGGTTACAGCAGCATATTGCCAAGCAAGAAGTACGGATTGCACAAAGTGGCTATATGCCGAATATAGCCCTTTTCGGAAAACAAACCTTATATTCGCATGGTATTCAGAGTAATTTGTTACCGCGTACGATGATAGGTATCGGGTTTACGTGGAATCTGTTCGATGGTTTGGATCGTGAGAAGAAAATACGCCAATCGAAGTTAACGGAACAGACGCTTGCTTTAGGGCAAATGAAGGCTCGTGACGATTTGGCTGTTGGTATAGATAAGTTATATACGCAGTTGCAAAAAGCGCAGGATAATGTGAAGGCATTGAATGCGACAATTGCTTTAAGTGAAGAATTGGTTCGTATCCGGAAGAAATCTTTCACTGAAGGAATGGCAACTTCTACCGAGGTTATTGATGCTGAAACCATGCTTGCCAATGTAAAGGTGGCTCGTTTGGCAGCATATTATGAATATGATGTGGCACTGATGAATCTACTTTCACTCTGTGGCACACCTGAACAATTTGCAAACTATCAACCTAAACCGTAACAAACAATGAAATTAGCTAGTAGAACCCTTTCATGGGCCTTCGTCATTATTATGTTCGCTGTCGGTGTTTTTACAGCGCTGGGAATTATATTGATGCATAAACAACCGTTAGTTCTTCAAGGGCAAGCGGAAGCGACTGAAATTCGTATTAGTGGAAAACTTCCCGGGCGTATAGACACATTCTTTGTCCGGGAAGGTGATTGGGTACATCAAGGGGATACTCTTGTTGTAATCAATAGTCCTGAAATATATGCCAAGTATCAACAAGTAAATGCTTTGGAACAGGTTGCCGTACAACAGAATAAAAAAATAGATGCTGGAACCCGTCGCCAGATTGTAGCTACTGCATTACAGCTCTGGAACAAGACAAAGAGTGATCTCGGTCTTGCTCAAACAACGTATAATCGTATTCTTACTTTATATAAAGATAGTGTTGTAACTTCTCAGAGAAAAGATGAAGTGGAAGCGATGTATAAAGCAGCTGTTGCAGCCGAACGTGCAGCGTATGAACAATACCAGATGGCTGTAGATGGTGCACAAAAAGAAGATAAAGCGTCTGCCGCCAGTATGGTAGACGCTGCCAAAAGTACAGTGGATGAAGTTTCTGCTTTATTGCTCGATGCACGGCTGACAGCACCGGAGGACGGGCAAATAGCAAGCATCTTCCCAAAACGTGGAGAGTTGGTTGCACCGGGTACTCCTATTATGAATTTGGTAGTAATGGATGATGTACATGTTGTTCTCAATGTGCGTGAAGATCTGATGCCGCAGTTTAAAATGGGGGAAACTTTCATCGCAGATATACCTGCTATCGGTAAAAAAGATGTTGAATTTAAGATATACTATATTAGTCCGCTAGGTAGCTTCGCCACGTGGAAATCAACCAAGCAAACCGGAAGTTATGATTTGCGCACATTTGAGATTCATGCTCGTCCGACGCAAAAGGTAGATGATCTGCGTCCCGGTATGTCTGTGTTGCTAACGCTAAATTAATCGGCAAATAAAATTAATCATAGAATGGATTTATCACAAACATATTCACCTTTTCGCTCCGTACTGCTCAGAGAGTGGCGGCGAATGACGTCACGACGCCTTTATTTCGGTGTCTGTATTGTCCTGCCGTTGTTTACTCTCTTTTTTATGGCTACCATTTTCGGTAACGGGCAGATGGAGAATATCCCGATAGGCATTATCGACCAAGACAATACTGCTACTTCACGGGCTATTACACGGAATATCTCTGCAGTGCCCACTTTTAAGGTAGTAAAACATTATGTAAATGAGGCTGCAGCCCGCGAGGCCGTACAGAAAAAAGAAATCTACGGGTATCTTTCCATACCTCCGAGATTTGAACAGAATGCTATCACCGGAAAGAATGCAACTCTTTCCTATTATTATCATTATGCCTTGTTGTCGGTAGGTGGTGAGCTCATGGCTGCCTTTGAAACGTCATTAGCTCCCGTATCCTTATCTCCCATTATAATGGAAGCGGTATCTCTCGGGGCAGACCAACAGCAAATTACTACATTCCTGTTACCGGTACAAGCCAACAACCACCCGATATATAATCCGAGCCTGGATTATTCCGTTTATCTGAGCCAGCCGTTTTTTTTCGTATTATTTCAGGTATTGATTCTCCTGACTACCGTATATACAGTCGGAATTGAAATCAAGTTCCGCACAGCTACAGATTGGCTGGCTACTGCTAAAGGCAATATGATAACTGCCGTTTTGGGTAAACTACTCCCCTATACCTTTATATATATTCTGATAGGATGGCTGGGTAATTATGTCATGTTCGGTATCCTGCATATTCCTTTTCAAGGAAGCTGGTGGCTGATAAACATGATAACCGTACTCTTTGTTATTGCTACACAGGCTCTCGGATTATTCATATTTTCCCTGTTCCCGGCAGTCTCTCTGGTAATAAGTGTTGTTTCTATGGTAGGTTCATTGGGGGCTACTTTATCTGGAGTAACTTTTCCGGTTTCTAATATGTATCCGTTAGTAAGAGATGCCTCTTATCTGTTCCCTGTCCGTCATTTTACAGAGATGATACAAACCATGCTTTACGGAGGTGGTGGATTCATCTATCTTTGGCCGTCAATGGTGATACTCTGCATCTTCCCCTTGCTGGCTTTGTCATTACTACCCCATTTAAAACGAGCTATAGAAAGTCATAAATATGAAAACATTAAGTAAATTACAACAGCTATCATTTGTTATCCGTCGGGAGTTTCTTGCCATAAGTACTAGTTATGCTGTTTTACTGGTGTTGATGGGAGGAATTTTCATGTATGGATTGCTTTATAATTATATGTACGCTCCTAATATTGTAACGGATGTTCCTGTTGCCGTTGTTGATAATTCCCACAGCGAATTGAGTCGTAATTTTATTCGATGGCTGGATGCGACCCCTCAAGCGGAAATTTATGATCAGGCAATTGACTATCATGAAGCCAAAGAGTGGATGAAAGAAGGAAAAGTGCAAGGAATACTTTACTTGCCGCATGATTTTGAGGAGCGGGTATTTCGCGGAGATGAAGCTGTATTTTCTTTATATGCAACGACCGATGCCTTCCTCTATTTTGAAGCATTACAAGGCGCTTCTTCACGTGTCATGTTAGCTATCAATGATAAATATCGGTCGGATGGTGCTGTTTTTTTACCCCCTCAAGGATTATTGGCAGTAGCTATGGCAAAACCGATAAATGTAGTGGGAACTGCACTCTATAATTATACGGAAGGATATGGCTCTTATCTGATTCCGGCAGTCATGATGATCATTATTTTCCAGACTTTGCTAATGGTGATAGGTATGTTGACCGGTGACGAACATGCCAACAGAGGAATTCGTGCTTATACACCTTTTGGGTATGGCTGGGGAGTTGCCATTCGTTTGGTGACGGGAAAAACTTTTGTATATTGTGCCTTATATGCAGTCTTTTCTTTTTTCTTATTAGGACTCCTTCCCTATTTCTTTAGTATTCCTAATATTGGAAATGGATTTTACATTATATTATTGTTAATACCTTATCTGATGGCCACTTCTTTTTTAGGATTGGCTGCTTCTCGATATTTTACAGATTCGGAAGCTCCATTACTCATGATTGCTTTTTTTTCGGTTGGATTAATATTTCTTTCCGGAGTTTCTTATCCTATGGAATTAATGCCGTGGTATTGGAAAATAGTACACTATATTCTTCCGGCTGCACCGGGTACACTTGCCTTTGTAAAGCTAAACTCTATGGGTGCCGATATGGCAGACATAAAACCGGAATATATAACTTTGTGGATTCAGACGATTGTTTATTTCATTATTAGCATATGGGTCTATAAAAGCAACTTAGCAAGTCAAAAAAACAACTTTAGTAACAAAAAACTTTCTAAATGAAAGTTTTTAATAGAATATTCTATATTTCTTTGTTTTTCTCATTGCTTTTGTATAAGTTTGTTAACTTTTATTTCCCAATGCTTATTAGAAGTCGTTAAAAACAAATGCCTATATGAAATACATCATCTATATTCTCCTCTTTTTTCCTATTTGGGTCACTGCACAAACATACAAATATATAGGGATAGAAGAAGGTTTGAGCAATCGAAGGATATTCAGTATACAAAAAGACGCTGAAGGATATATGTGGTTTCTTACCAATGAAGGCATGGATCGCTACAATGGCAAGGATATCAAACATTATAGACTGAATAAAGATGATAATTCTCTGGAATCTCCTATTCATTTAGGATGGATATATACCAATCCCCATATAGGAACATGGGTGATTGGCAAACAAGGACGTGTCTTCCAATATGAAAGGAAATATGATGATTTCAAGCTGGTATATAAGTTGCCGAATAGTCTAGAAACCATTAGTTACGGCTATATGGACCGGAATAATAATATTTGGTTATGTCGTAAACACTCCATATTATTGTATAACACAGAAAATGCTCAGATACTTCAATTTACCAATATTCTACACAGCAACATCACTGCAATCGAACAAGTGGACGACCATCATTTTTTTATATCAACGGAGACTGGTGTTCGATATCTTAAATTGGAAAATGGTACTTTGAAAATTATTCCTGCCGAAACATTGGATTATTTCCATGTGCAGGTAAACGAATTATATTACCATCAAGCATCAAAACGACTGCTTATCGGTTCGTTTGAGAGAGGCCTATTTGTATATGATATGAATAACCGGGAAATAATAAAGCCCGAAGTTGATTTAAGTGATGTAAGTATTACCTGCATGGCACCATTGGATGAATCACAGTTATTGATATCAACTGAAGGCATGGGAGTCTATAAGATTAATATAAATACCTGCCAGATGGAGCAATACATTGTAGCCAACTATCAAAGCTATAATGAAATGAATGGTAATAATATTAATAATGTTTTTGTCGATGAAGAAAAGAGAGTCTGGCTTTCCAACTACCCTACCGGAATCACTGTTATAGATTATCGGTATGAGAATTATCATTGGATGAAACATTCAATGGGTAATAAACAATCATTAATCAATGATCAGGTGCATGCGGTAATTGAGGATAGCGATGGAGACTTATGGTTTGGAACCAGCAATGGAATTAGTTTATACCACTCCTCCACAGGACAATGGCATTCATTCCTAAGTTCTTTTGACCGTCAATTAAAAGATAAAAATCATATCTTTATTACTTTGTGTGAAGTTTCTCCCGGCATAATCTGGGCAGGAGGCTATACTTCGGGAATTTATAAAATAAACAAGCATAAATTGTCTGTTGAATATTTCTCTCCATACCTGCTTACTTCCGTTAATATGCGCCCCGATAAATATATCCGTGATATGATAAAAGACTCGAAAGGAAATATATGGTCCGGGGGATATTATAATCTAAAGTGCTTTGATTTAGAAACGAATGAGGTACGCCTATATCCGGGAGTGTCATCTGTCACTTCAATTGTTGAACATGACAAAGATCATATGTGGATTGGAACAGCCTCCGGATTATACTTATTGGATAGAAATTCCGGTAAATATCAATATGCTGGATCAGAGTTGGAAGGTGTATATATCAATTCACTTTACCAGGCAAATGATGGATTGCTATATATTGGCACGAATGGAGCAGGAGTATTTGTATACAATATACAGAAACAGTCTTTTGAGCACTATTATACAGACAATTCCGCATTAGTTTCCAATCGGATTTTTACAATTTTACCTGAAGTGGACGGTCGTATTATGATGAGTACGGAAAATGGTATTACTTGTTTTTTTGTAAAAGAGAAACATTTTCATAATTGGACTAGAGGAGAAGGATTGTTACCTGCCTATTTTAATGCTTCTTCGGGTACATTACGTATGAATAAAAGTTTTGTATTTGGTAGTACGGACGGGGCTATTGAAGTTCCGGAGAATGTAAAGTTCCCTTCTTATAAATTTTCCAGAATGATATTCAGTGATTTTCATGTATCTTATCAGCCTGTTTATCCGGACGGCAAAGACTCTCCTTTAAAAGAATGTATAGACGAAACAGATGTATTGAAACTGAAACATGACCAAAATACCTTTTCTCTAAAAGTCTCCACTATCAATTATGATTCTCCGGGTAATACATTTTATTCCTGGAAGTTGGAAGGGTTCTATGAAAAATGGACACAGCCGGGAACAAATAGTCTGATACGTTTCACCAATCTGCCTCCGGGAAAATATACTTTACACGTACGCGCTATATCCAGAGAAGAGCATGATGTTATTTTTGAAGAACGTACAATGAAAGTCATTATCGCACACCCTTTTTGGTTGAGTTGGTGGGCTATCCTATGTTATGTACCATTGGTTATTTGGGGATTCTCTTTTATTTTACGTGTGATAAATCTCAGGAAACAAAAGAACATATCAGATGAGAAAACCCAATTTTTTATTAATACAGCTCACGATATACGGACTCCACTTACTATGATAAAAGCGCCTTTGGAAGAACTTCTAGACGAAGAACCGCTTACTGACACCGGAATAACCCGTACAAAGGCTGCATTAAGGAATGTAGACTCCCTTTTGCGATTGGCGACTAATCTTATCAACTTTGAACGTGCTGACGTATATTCTTCCGAGTTGAGCATCTCAGAATATGAATTGAACACATATTTGAAGGATGTATGTAATAGTTTCTCTTCGTATGCTACTATCAAACATATAGATTTTACTTATGAGAGTAATTTCAACTACTTGAATGTATGGTTTGATAAAGAGAAAATGGATTCTATACTGAAAAATATTATATCGAATTCATTGAAATATACAGCAGAAAATGGCAAGGTCAGTGTCTCTGTCTCTGATATGAATGATTTTTGGAAGGTGGTTATTAGTGATACAGGTATCGGTATTCCTGCCTCTGAAGAACGGAAGTTGTTCAAACTTCATTTCCGTGCCAGTAATGCCATCAATTCTAAAGTCACGGGCAGTGGCATAGGACTAATGTTGGTTGGAAAGTTGGTTCGTCTGCACAAGGGTAAGATTCAGATTAAAAGTGTGGAACATCAAGGGACGACTGTTCAAATTATATTTCCCAAAAACAATAAGAGCACTCAGGAGGCAACTTCGGCTTCCTCCCCTAAGATTCAGCTACAAACACCGGAACTAACAGTTCCGAATGTTTTTTCAAATGTAGCAAATACAGAAGTTGTCACAGCCAAGAAAGAAATGCAACGTATCCTTATTGTAGAAGATAATGATGAATTACGTTCTTACTTGGTTAGTCTGCTTTCTCCCCAATATTATGTGCAAGCCTGTTGTAATGGCAGGGAGGCTTTAGTGATAGTAAAAGAATTCTGGCCGGAACTTATTCTTTCCGATGTTATGATGCCTGAAATGCAAGGAGATGAACTCTGTGCTGCTATTAAGAAGGATGTTGAAACTTCACACATTCCGGTATTATTACTTACAGCTTTGGGGGATGAGAAAAATATTCTTGATGGACTCACAATCGGTGCAGATGAATATATCGTCAAACCCTTCAGTGTGAAGTTATTGAAGGCGAATATTGCCAACCTTTTGTCCAACCGTGCTTTATTGCGTCAGCGGTATGCTAATCTTGAAATAGACTCCGAGCCTGTACCATCAGCAAATGGAATGAATAGTCTCGACTGGAAATTCATATCGGAGGTCAAGAAAAATATTGAAAAGAATATCGATAATACTGATTTTTGCGTTGACAAGCTTTGTGAATTACAGGGCGTGAGCCGTACTAGTTTATATAGTAAATTGAAAGCGTTGACCGGACAATCTCCGACAGCATTAATTCGGGTGACTCGTTTAAAATATGCAGCACGATTATTAAAAGAAGGTGAACATAATATCGGAGAAATAGCAGATATGAGTGGTTTCTCGGAAACAAAGTATTTTCGGGAAGTATTTAAAAAATATTATCGAATGAGTCCTAGCACGTACGCTAAAGAAGGGAAAAGCCTCTCCTCTGTTGTTGTAGTAGAAGATGAACCCGAAGAGGAAGAGGCGACCGATTGATTTATTTGCGAATCAGATACTTGATGAATGTATAGCCTCCTAATACTTGCAGGCACATCCCGGGAATTCCGATACGGAAATCTTGAATAGCACTGTAAAAATTACCATTATATATCCATTCTCCTAAAGTACCTACGGCCTGATAAATAAGTACTACACCAATCAATACCGGGATAGAAATACGTCCGAAACGTTGTGCAGCCCAACCGGCAGTTATGGCAAGTAGTATGGATTTCAGTAAAATTGCGGGTAATACTGCAGGGGCGGGCATATCGAAAAATAAGGAATTGATAATAGGTGAAAGAATAGCTGTCAATAAGCCGACTTTCCATCCGTACTTATAAGCTCCAATCAGTGTGAAGAAATAGATTGGTAGCCAGATTATTCCTCCTTGAGGCATGAGATGGAATAATTGTGGGAAAAGAATATTACCAACGATGAATAACAAGGCTGCCCAATAGGTTTTCACATCGTTGTAATTTAGTGAATAGAACTTTACAGTAGTTGTTTCCATGTTTATTGTTTTTTAAGTTCAAATTACTCTTTTATTTTTACTTCTGATTCTTTCGAGGAAATCACCAATTAGCGGTAATATCTCCTCTGCTGATTCCACTTCGCTGCACATTGTTTCTACAGGACATCCTCCTGTATGGTTACGGTTCCGGATAAAAGGTACTTTCTCTGTAAAACTAACTTTTATATCTGATTTCTGAAGCAACTCCAGAGCTTTGGTACTGATAATATCAGTATATAACTCTTTGATACCTCCCAGAATCATCAGGGCGGCAGCTCCCTTCCCAACCACCTTATCAGCAATCGAAGCTCCTTTAAGAAACTCCGGTTCCTGGGTCAGTAAATCATAGATATCAGTCACACCGCGTTGAGTGAAAGTGCGGATTTCTCCTTTGTTGGCAATAGTACAGGAATATCCTCCCGTATGTAGTAAATTGATTAATCCTTCCATCTTTTCTTTTATAAAGTACCTTGTTTTAATTGTTCTACGAACTGATCTATCCGATGCAGCTCTTTCGGAATATCAATGTTCTGCGGACAGTGTGCCACACACTGGTTACAACCGATACAATGGCTTGCCTGACGAAGTTTGGGCACGCTACGGTCATATCCGACTAGAAAAGCACGCCGGGCTTTTGCATAATTCTCATCCTGCCCGTTCCTGGGGACATTCCCTTCATTGACGCAACGGTTGTAATGTAACAACACAGCGGGTATATCCAACCCATACGGACATGGCATACAATATTTGCAGTCGTTGCAAGGGATCGTTGGATATTTCAACATTAATTGTGCCGTTTCTTCGAGAAACTCTTTTTCTTCATCTGTCAATGGTTCCAAAGGAGAATAAGTACGGAGATTATCTTGCAGATGCTCCATATAAGTCATGCCGCTTAACACAGTCAGAATGTCCGGGAATGAACCGGCAAAACGGAAAGCCCAGGAAGCGACACTGCTTTCCGGACGGCGTTGTTTGAGCCGTGCCACCAGGTTGTCATTCAATTTAGACAAACGACCTCCTAAAAGCGGTTCCATGATGATAGATGGAATTCCTCGTTTATGCAGTTCTCCATACAGATATTCAGCATCCGTATTCCGGGTATTGGTTTCTTTGGCATGTTTCCAGTCTACATAGTTCAATTGTATCTGTACGAAGTCCCACTTGAATTCATCGTGCCGTGAAAGCAGATAATCATACACTTCGATATCTCCGTGATAGGAGAATCCCAAATTGCGGATACGTCCTGCCTCCCGTTCTTTCACCAGAAAGTCAAGCATTCCGTTATCCAGGTAGCGTCCTTTAAGGGCTTCCATTCCTCCCATGCCAATGCCATGAAGCAGCATATAATCAATGTAATCTACCTGCAGGTCTGCAAACGATTTATGATACATCTTGAGCGATGCTTCACGAGACCATGTATCGGGAGAGAAATTGGATAACTTGGTGGCAATATAATATTTATCACGGGGGTGACGGCTCAATGCAATACCCGTTGCCTTTTCGGAAAAGCCCTGTACGTATGCCGGAGATGTATCGAAATAGTTTACTCCGTGAGCGATTGCATAATCAATCAGTCCATTCACGGCATCCTGGTCGATTACTTCACCATTACCGTTGGGAGCAGGTTTGAGAGGCCAACGCATACAACCATATCCCAAGAGTGAAACACGGTCACCGGTAGTCGGAGACGTGCGGTAAGTCATTTTATCGGTAGGCACCTCTCCTTCTCCTGTTGCGCTGCTTGAAGAGGAAGTACCTTTTGAAGAGCATCCGTATAATAGCCCTGTCGACGTGGCAGCACTAATACCTACAATCTTAATGAAATCTCTTCTATTTATATCTTTCTTATTTTTATCTTCCATAATCTTATACTGATTTAGATCAAATAATTCTATGCATCTGGTGTCCTGTCACATAAATAGCGCTGAAAGGACGGGACGGACAAAGGTTCTCACACGCCCCACAACCGATACATTTTTCTACATTTACTACCGGAATCTTTGGAGAATCTGTTTTTTCAGGATCGGAAGCTACCATCTGTATGGCACCTGTCGGACAATGGCGGGCACAGTTGCCACATTCCATTCCGTCTGTCAAAGGTACACAGTTCTCTTTAATCCATACGGCATGTCCGATCTGAATAGCTGATTTCTCGGCAAGACTGGTGAGATGAATAGCACCGGCAGGACAAACTTCCGAACATTTAGTACATTCGGGACGGCAATACCCACGTTCGTATGACATTTCCGGTTGCATCAATGTCAATAGGTTATCCGATGGGCGCAATACCTGGTTAGGGCAAACAGAGACACATAATTGGCAGGCTGTGCAATGTTGAGTGAAATTGCGTGCGCTTAATGCACCGGGAGGATAGATAGGATTTTCTCTTTTGGGAATCTTTTTATCTTCGATAGTAGCCAATCCTCCATCTACTTTTTTCTCTTGTGCTTTCAGTACAGAAGTTGTAGCAAAAATGGCTGATGCAGAAAGAAAACTGCGACGGGCGTTATCTACCTGTCCGGCTGTGGCAGTCTTTGCTTTTGTATCTTCATTCGTTGCTGTTTCGTTTTTAGGTTTCCATCTTGTGTATGTAATGGCTCCATGCTTACACTTTCCGATGCAATCCATACAAGTCACACAACGGCTATAATCTATTTCATGAGCTTTCGGATTAATACACGATGCTTTGCAATTGCGGGCACACAAACCGCAGTTGTTGCATTTGGAAGTATCAATTATCGGTTTGAAGATCGCATATTTGGATATAAGCCCTAATACAGTACCTACGGGGCAGATCGTATTACAATAGGTTCGTCCGTTGCGCCACGCCAGAATGAAAAGAACAACAAGGGTAACAATGGCAATCAGCATCGTCGAAAGACTCTTTATCCATACATCTACCTCATAAAAAGTATAACTATCCATTCGTTCGGCGAAGTACGCCAACAGGTTGTTTCCCCATTGCCAGACCAGTGCAAAAAGACTGGAAGCTATCCGGCCATAAGCACTATACGGTGCCAGCAAGATAGCCAAAGAGTTCAAACCTGCAACCATCATGATAATGAATACTCCTAAAACGCCATACCGCAACCATTTCATTGCTGGTGAATAACGGAACCGATTTTTCTTTTGTTTGCCGGATACCCACGAAACAATGTCCTGAAACACTCCCAACGGACAAATAACAGAGCAGTAGATACGTCCGAACAGAAATGTAAGTACAACTAAAAACAATACGATACCTATGTTTAAGGCTAATAAAGCCGGCAGAAATTGAATTTTCGCCAACCATCCGAACCATGTGTGCAATGTACCCGTGAAGTCGAGAAAAAGCAGGGTAATAAGTGTAAAGCACACAATGGCGGCTGTAAGTCTGATAGTACGTAGCATAAACTAATTAATTTTCAATTTATAGTAGTTAGATCTAAATGTCAATGTCCTACATCGTCAGAATTAAACTTGATGATGTTTTAACTTTGCAAAGTTAATCAAGGAAACTTATTTTTCAACTATATATATTACAGATTATTATACCCGAATTACTGAAAGTGCTTGTTTAAACGAAAATATACCAACTATGAAAAGCTCATTGGGGCATTAGGAAAAGTAAGTGCCACTCTTGTTTTTTACTATTTAATTTCGTATATTTAAAGTTCCTCATCTTTCTGAAAATAAATAGTCATTTTGCAGAATGACAAATATCACCTTGTAACGTGCCATTTGTCACCCTATAAGGTGACCATTGTCACGTTATAACGGGACTACTACCCGATTGCATAAAAGGTTACTATTTCTGTACTAAAATGAAGAACTCTCTAATGATTTTATAATATCTTTGTAGTAAATTAAAAATGATATATCATGATTAAAAACATTGTATTTGATTTTGGTGGTGTGATTGTGGATATTGACCGTGACAAAGCGGTTCAAGCATTTATCAAACTGGGACTGGCAGATGCCGACACCCGTCTGGATAAATATCACCAGACTGGCATCTTTCAAGAACTGGAAGAAGGTAAGCTAAGTGCGGATGAGTTTCGAAAACAACTGGGGAATTTATGTGGCCGTTCATTGACGATGGAGGAAACCAAACAGGCATGGCTGGGCTTTTTCAATGAAGTGAATCTAAATAAACTCGATTATATATTAGAATTGAGAAAATCATATCATGTGTATATTTTAAGTAATACTAATCCTTTCGTTATGTCATGGGCATGCAGCCCTGATTTCTCGTCAAGGAAAAAGCCGTTGAATGATTACTGTGATAAACTATATCTGTCTTATCAAGTCGGTCACACAAAACCTGCACCGGAAATATTCGATTATATGGTGAATGATTGCAATATCATTCCTTCTGAAACTTTATTTGTAGATGACGGCGCCTCGAATATCCAAATCGGTAAAGGACTGGGATTTGAAACTTTCCAGCCGAAGAATGGTGAAGATTGGCGGGAGAAAATGACTGTTATCCTGAAGTAATGCAAAAAGTCTTTCATAGCCATTAAAGCTAGAAAGACTTTTTTGATTTGAATATCTTCTATGTGTTCTAGATCAATTCTTCGGAACTAATTCTAAAAACATGGTAGTAGTCAGCAACACAGCCAGTCCGATGCAAACGCTTATCAATAGCCAATTGATATATTTGGCTTTCGGCTTGGTGTCGGCATGCAGATTGTTCAGGAAATATTCTCTGAAGAAAAGATACAGGCCGGGAATTGTGGCACTTGCCAACAGGAAATCTTCCGGAATCTGGAAGAAATAAGTTTTGGATAATCCGATCAATGACCAGTGGCAAAGGAAAAGGACTAGAAACATATTCACTTTGTGAGCAAACAGCAATAATAGCCCAATGGTAAACACAACCACAGAACAAGGCATTACCGGAGAAGTCATTTCCGGAAAGGAAAGTCCGCGCGCTAATGATACTAAAGGATATATGAATGGCATTGCCAACAAGACATAGGACAGGATGTCGTATTTGTGGGTACGTTCGAAAGTCGTGTATCCCGTAATCGCATCCCATATCCAAATAATAGCCATTACTCCCCAGAACATAGCCATCACTCCATTGTAACTACGTTCTTCGCAATAGACATAATAGTAGATTACCGAAATCCATGTATAAAGTCCTATCATATAAAACTTCATCGCCATCTTCACCCATGTGCGCGGTTTACTGATAAGCAATCCGGTCAATGCAATACCAATCAGAATGATGACTGTCTGTAAAAGCCAAGTAGCTGAATTATAATATGCAATTGTTCTCCAAAAAATCTCCATAAAAGTAGTTTTAATGTCTTGTTAATGAAAAAGCTCTATGTGGGAATAGGAACATCGGGAAAGTGGCTCCTACTGCCAACATGAAAATAACCGTGCTTGCTACCAGGCTGTTGGAGAAGAACATTGACATGAACTTATCCAGATTTTCCGGGTCATTCACGTTCTGCAAACACATGATAAGTGAAAATACCATGTTGTATGCAAATTTGCCCGGAATCATCGGAAGCAGAGCCGGAATATAAAGTACTGTCATCGGGCAATATACTTTTTTCCCTAACCATAAACTACCAAAACCGATCACTAAGCCGGCAAATAAAGAAGCTGTAGCAATATCTACCCCTAAATAAGTCATCAGGCAAAAACGGCAAGCGTGTCCCAATGCCGCCAATAAGGCAATCATCTTAAATGCCCGCAAAGGAGGATCGGAAATCGCACCAAATCCTATACCTGCCACTGCTGCAAAAAATCCGTCAGTAAAAATGTCGAGTGCTATCATATTAAATTAAACTGTTTTTTACCATTAGTAATGTGAAAGAAAGTCCGATAGCAATGCTGACAATCAGCAAGGAGGCTTCTGTCAGACGGGCAAATCCGGTCAGTACATATCCTTCGACTATATCAATCACTCCATTAATCAAAGGAACACCGGGAACAAGATAAAGTACACTGGTAGCCATTGCTATCTCTGAAGTTGTATCGAAAATCAAGGCTGTAGAAGCGCAAAGGGAAGCAACAAAAGCTGAAACGATAAAAACAATGTAATGATTCAGCTTTTTCTTCTGCATCTGTTGTTTCAGATAGAATCCTGTGATGGTAGCAGAAAAGACAATTCCCATAGATATTAAATCGCCACCGAACAATTTGCAGAATGATGCATTGGCGAATCCGACTAACAATAAGACGAAGAGAGGATGTATCATCGGGGCGGAAACGATTTTCTTGTATTTGGCTGTCAGTTCCTCCAATGACAGATGATTGTCTACCGCTTCCCAACTTAATGCGCTTAACTCTGAGTTGTGTTCAAAACTAATGGGATGTGCGGGGATATCGATAACTTCATTACAAGCTTCATTCGTCTCTTTATCTACAATTGTCAGAATGATGTTTTTATGAAATACGCCTAACTTTACATCTAGTCCGAAAGCTTCTCCAATACGTTTGGAATTGCGCACTACCCGCGAAGTATGTACTCCTGCGCCCATTAAATGGGCCGAATATTCTGCTATAAATTTACCTATCGATAATAAAGATTCGCTTGTCTTCATGAATGTGATATTTTTAATTGGGCGCAAAAGTACAAAAAAAATAGCAACTACCTAACCTAATTATAAAATACCCGAAAAATCTTTTATACTACTAACAATCCTATCTTTTAATTCTTTGCTTTCAGCCATTGTAAAATCACAGGCAACATCTGTCGGAGCCATTAATACTGCCTTGGCTTCTTCCGCGTCTGCCAGTTCATCCGGATGTTCCATGAAATAAGCCTCCCATTTGGAGGCTGACTGTGGAACCACCCCCAACACATAGTTGATAAAGTCATCATCCGTCAAAAAATCTTTTACCTTAGAATACATATCACATCCTTTTTAAGCGTTTACGTAAATAGGACGATGTTATCCTGTATATGTACTCAATAAAGCATTCTTTTTACCATAATTAACTTGCCAAATCACGTAACTTTGTCAATCCGCGATACATCAAGTTGCGTACAGACTGATAATTCATGTTCATAATTTCGCAGATATCTTCATATTTCTTTTCTTCTATATAATATAGAGTGAGTGCTTCGCGCTGGCGGGGGGATAGTTGGTTTAGTAAACGCTTAATAAGGAAAAACTCATTTTTGCGCTGTTCTTTTTCCGCATAATCATTTTCTACATCTGTAGGAGCCAGCATATTGACCTCTTCAATAGCTGTATCGGACATATACATACGTTTACGAAGTTCATCGCACAACTTGTTCTTTAATGAGATGAACATATAGGATTTCAGATTATCAATAGTTCCTAGTTCATCTTTCTTAGTATAAAGCTTCACAAAAACATCATGGATGCAATCTTTCAATAACTCTTTATCCAAAGTTAGCTTTAGCCCATAATTAAAAAGGATATTGATATATAAATCATATAGCTGAGAAAAAGCTGCCATATTCCCCGCTTGAAATGAAGCGAATAAAGTTTCGGTTGAATTATTAGTTTGTCCCATCATAGCATTAATTCGATTGATTTGATGTTGCAAAACTAGGCAGTATCCGTCACAACCTTAGGTAAAATCTGGTTTGTGGATTGAAAAAATAAGTATCATGTTTTATAACACTCTTTTATTAGAATTTACCTATATAAAACAAAAATCCCGTTGAAGATCATTCAACGGGATTTTCTATCTTATAGCTTATGAAACCAATAAATGCCTTCTTTCTTATCTGGTACCTTTAAAGTATATAATCCTTTTATTTTCAGTGATTTATTTATTGTGTTCACTTCCCCGGAATTAGGGTGAATGTACTTTAGTACATATTTCCCGGACGATAAATGAATGGGAATTTCTGTTCCAGACTTGGAATAAATGATATTTCCTGTATCAGATTTTACCAATTTCTTATATTGATCAGTATTGGTCTCTTCCACTTCCATAGCTGCCGCATCCTTTAAGAAAGCCTTGTCTTTACACGGAATAACAGGACACGAGCCACTTGCCATGAATACTGCCCATCCCATAGAAGGATAATTTTGCGCATAGAAAGTTACTGCTTTCTGAGGAAACTTCCGGCGGTATTCGCTCACTGCCTTATAAGCTTCATTAAAGGTTATCTTTCCTACTTTCATCTTACGCATATGCTGGCGGGGAGCCATGTTTTTCCCACCTTCCGGCGCAAAGATTCCATCTTTCTTATAATGCCAATAACGAATATCAATAACATCTACCACAGCAGCCCGTTTAGGGTCTGCAAGAATAGCATCCTGCACATCCTTTGTCGTACTCAATGCTACTTTAGCTTTCTTTCCGGTTTCAGCTTCCCACTCGGCTATGACATCCAACCAGAACTGTACGAAGTGCAATGGCCCTGTAAATTCTGCACTTGTCAGTTGAATGACATTCGAATTATCTGCGAAGTTATTGAGACATTGGCGAATGTATTGCCTATGCAACTCGCGGCGTACCGGATGACTGATATCGTAAAACATATCTGCTACGAAAATACGTTTGTCTCCGGCAAATGGAACGGGTTCCGGAAATCCGGTCTCATTGATATTATTACTGCTTCTCCACGGACAGTCCACCCAATGTGCTCCGGCTTCCAGAATATTATGCTGGAAGTAGTTTTCGTGGAATAGAAGCAGTCCATCTTTGCTTCCTTTCTCTGCAAATTCTTTCAAGCGCGACCAGTACCAGGCATTGGGGCGTTTCAAATCATATTTGCTTAAACCTTCCCAAGCTGTTCCCTGACCACTACGTCCGAATGGCTGTTCGTAAAAAGGACCCCATACATCTCCATCCCGGCGGCGGATACGTTCATGGTCATCCCGACGGCGGTCATACCACAATCCATAGTTCTGGTCAAAAACAAGTATGTTCTTCTGTTTCATGAAGCTGACTACAGAGTCGATACGGTCAGTCAGTCCCAATCCTTCGCGTCCCGGCACAAAGCGGGTGATGGCAGGGCTTGCTTTTTTCAAAAAGTTGGTTTTAAGTTTTCCATTCCACCAAGGAGTTGTATGACTGCCTCCTACAAGCAATACACCATCCATTTGAATACGTCCGTTGACGATACTTATTTCCGGTTGTGTCCGTTGTTTGTTTGAAATAGTCTTTTTCTCTTTAATATCATCGATTGATTTGACTCCTGTTGGCACGACTGAAGGGATAAATTTATTTTCTTCGATCCAATGCTCCAATGTCAAACGAGGATTATAAGCTTCTTTTGCCAATGCCATAGCTACTTCTACGGTAGGGCTACTTGTTGCACTTGTGTTTCTAGGCAGGATACGTGCCCGTTCTGCGCATTCTTTTTGCAGGCGTTCCGTTAATTGGGCATAAAATATACTGCGCGGCTGGACATGATTATTGGACTGTGCCCATTCTCCGTCTCCCGAGAACTGTGCCCAGCAACCATACGCACGATTTTGTGCATCTTTTGCCGGAGTATAACATTCTATTTCTGCAGCGGTACATTGCCAGAACAGACTGTTGCCTGTATTCCAACCGGCTCCATTCTTATCCTGCCCTAAATTTTTAAAAGTGAGATTATGTCCGTCGATATTGACGACATCAAACAGTAAACCACACGCCCAAGCATCAATAGAACCACTGAATCCTAAAGATTGGTACGAATCGCATTGAACGAAAGCATTAGGGCCGGCAGCGCAGAATCCGGCCGCGAAATCGTGAATGCCTTGTTCCGAATAACAACGTTGGAATAAAGTCTGCTGTCCCAATGTGTGGAAAGTACAACGGCGCATCCCTCCTATTTCGGAAACGGGATCTTTCGAAATACAATCCTCGACAGTGATTTTAGAACCGGTCCGTTGAACGATTACAGCGCTTCCTGCAAAATGCCTGAAATTAACTTGTCTTACCCAGCAGTTTTCTGCAGCTTCGATGGAAATCCCTGTCCAACAATGATCCTCGTCTTTCGGATAGTGTTTATCATAATCTGAGACCAATGTCAGATTCTCTACACCGCAGTTTTCAATACGTCCGTTCCATTGGTATGTCATAATGGTAGATACACCGTATTTGGCATCCAATGCCACAGTCAACGGTGCATCTAAGGTAAGCAGGTTACCATTAATATCGCTAACAACCCGGTCCCATGTTAAATCCATATCCCCTTCTTTCCATCCTAAGGCGCTGATTCCTCCTCCAAAGATGTTACAACCTAAAGAAGCAATCCACTCCTTACCGGAAGGACGGGTTACCATAATCCGGTCTCCTTTTTTCAGAGAAGTCCCCAAAGCGACTTCCAACGTTTTTGTATTCACCGGAACATAGTTTGAGAGTACTTGTAATGTATCTTTTATTACCAAGTCGTTTTCTCCTTCCATATAGATAAGAGAACCCCGATCCACTCCTTTCTTTAATAATATTGTACTTTCTTTATCCATTCCCCGTAATACGATTCCGGATGTAGCAATGCGGATACTTCCGGACAGGGAAAACTCGCCTTTATCCAATAACACAGCACCGCGGAAACCTGAAATATCAGGAGGCAAGGAGGCTACATAGTCTATGGCACGTTGAATTCTTGTTGTATTGTCTCCGGGTTTCCAAGATACAAATACGACATTCCGAACGGAGGGAATATCCTGTTCCGAAGCCTGATAACCACACGTTGAGAAATCGAGAATCCTATTTCCCAATTTGTCATTAAGGTAAGTAATCCGGTCGTCTTTTACTTGTAAAGCAAAGGTTTGCGCATGACTCTGCGCAAACCCGATACTTAATAATCCCAAAAGGATAGTTCTTATTTGTATATTCATTACAATAAACTTTATTATCAATTTATTTGGCTAAAACAGACTTTTCCTTTTAGAAAGTGTATCATGATTGTTTTTCAAATCTGTCCAATCCACTTTCTTCTTTGTATCGATACCATTGATATATTTCTCAATGTTAGTATAGCCGTCCCCATTACAATCTTTCACTGCGTCGGAAGGATCGTTCGGATTCAGCCCGTTAGCAACTTCCCAAACATCCGGCATCCCGTCATTATCTGTATCGGCATACGGTTCTCCTTTATATTCGGGAAGTCCGCCTACTTGACGGATGTCTGTAATAATTCCTTGTTTATAAGAGTCTGCCGGTAAACGTCTCTTTACATATGGTGACACAAATTCCGGAGCGTCTTTTACATAAATGGCTTTACCCATTCGTACTGTTTTGATCACACGGGAATCGACTGCATCACGTTTTGGAAAGTTAGCTCCTGCATTGTCCAATACAAAGCTATAGGCTTTTGGAGTATCCATTATAGTGACAGGAGGCATTTTGAATGCTTCGTCCGATTTAATTTGCGGAAGGAACTTTTCTGAGTCTACGCCATCCTTAAACTGTACACCGCCATCCCAATTGTTCTTTGTCACTTTTGCATTTCCATGAATGATATTTCCGTTGACATAAGCTTTTCCAAAAGATAAAGGACGGTTTTTGTCACGTCCGGCTTCCGGTTTGAGGATACGATATGAGATCGGTTTGTCTAATGGAGTAATGGGGCCCGGTTTGAAGTAATTATTAATCATGTTATAGAAACTTTTATTATCTCCTCCGTCCACAGAACGATTCCACCAATTAAATACGACATTATTAACAAAATTGAAATCTCCGTCCATCCCTACCGAACTGTTACGGCTGATATTGGAAGCAAATAGATTACGGCAGAACATACTGTTATGCCCGCCGATGGTAGCGCCGAAAGCATGATTGTAAGTGTCCAACGCTTCGGAGAATATAGAGTTCTGAATAGTGATATTTACAGTCGGAAGTTTCAGTCCGTGTCCATCTGCACCTCTATTGTATACGTGTCGGTAGATAGACATATTTTCATCCAGTCCCCAACTTGCCGAACAGTGGTCTATCATGATATTCCCGACTGCATTTCCGCCTACCGCATCATCACGAAAGGCAACATCCTGTGCACCACGACGGAAACGCATATGACGGATAACAACATCGTGTGTATCAATCAGAAAAGACTGTCCTGCCACACATATGCCGTCTCCCGGAGCCGTTTGTCCGGCAATGGTCACATACGGTGCACGTACACTGATAGGACTCTTGAGATGTATTACGCCCGATACATTGAAAACGATAATACGTGCCCCCCCCGTTTCACAAGCTTCACGGAATGTTCCGGGACCGGAATCTTCGAGCGATGTGACTACGATTACTTTCCCTCCACGACCACCGGGAGTATACATTCCCCCTCCCTCCGCACCGGGAAAAGCGGGGATATTACTTTTTACCAAATCTTCCGGTTTTGAAGCCCACGGTTTATAGGGACGTCCTTTTTGTGCCTCTTCCAAAACTGTCGGCAGAGCTTTTTCCCATGCTACATTTGATTGATGTTCAAACTCGGCTTCTTGTTTTGCCCCTCTTGCCTTTACAGAGTCCGGAATCACCGGATACTGCGCTGCCACAGGTAATATACAGGCAACCAGCATCCATGCTGATAATACTTTCTTGATGTTGTTCATTCTTTCGAATCTTAATAGGTTTTCTAAAAAGACGATTAAGAAAGCGTTTTGTAACCGGTTATTTCTCTCCTTTCCGCCATTCATTCATATATTCGCGGGGAGTTTGGTTATATTTCTTCCGGAAACATTTACTGTAATAGCCGGAATCCTTGAATCCGACAGCAAAAGCAATTTCAGAGACACTTAAATCCGTACTCTTAATCAATTCAATAGATTTGTTCAGACGAATTTCTTTAACCAAATCTACGGGGGCTAACCCGGTCAGGCTCTTCAACTTTTTAAAGAATGCCGAACGACTCAAACCTATACCGGAAGCTATTGTATCTATATTGAAATCACTATCATCCATATTCTCTTCGATCACTTGATGGATTTTCTCGAGGAACTGTACATCTTTCTTTACCAGGTACTGTTCATAACTATCCTCTTCCGTCGTTGTCTGGTTCTCCATTTGCTGCCGGATACGTTCACGGAATAATTTTCGCTCAGACAATAACTGGTCGATTCGTGCCAACAGGTATTCTTTGCTGAATGGTTTAGTTATATAAGCATTGGCACCCAAAGTTATGGCTTTTGTCTTGGCACCTTCATCATTCTTTGCAGTCAGTATTATTACAGGAATATGGCTGATCTGGAAATCTTTACGGATAGACTGTAACATTTCCAACCCGTCCATCTCAGGCATCATCTGATCTGTCACCACAATGTCCGGATGGTAAAGATGGACTTTCTTCAAACCTTCTACTCCATTATTGGCAATATGGATGTTGAATTTGTCTTCTAATTGCAATTTTATCAGTTGACAAAGATCTCTGTTATCTTCTACTAATAACAGGGTCGGTAGTGAAGAGTCTATTTCCGGTTCTTCTTCTGTAGTTTCTACCGAAGAAATATTCGTAACAGCTTCTTCTTCGGAAGCGGTTGGAGCAGTTTCCGTGTCGCTGACATAGAAGTCGACTTCCGACGGACGATAGTGTTCCTTATCCATCAGAAGTTCAACTGTAAATACGGCTCCTTGTCCTTCGGGACTTTCAGCATAAATAGAACCATGATGCAGGTTTACGATTTCTTTAGAAAGTGCCAGACCAATGCCTGTACCTTGATAGTATGGATTCTTAGTATTTTCTCCTTGTGAGAAGCGTTCGAATATTTCAGTCAGCTTACTTTGTGGAATGCCCTCTCCATTATCTTCTACCCGTACGAAACAGCGTTTTCCGTCATCCGTCAATCCGGTAGTGACGTAGATACTTCCACCGGAATGCGTGAACTTAAACGCATTGGATATAATGTTGCGGATGACAATACTTAATTTTTCCTTGTCTGCCCATACCATAATAGATTCGTCCGGTAACTGGAAAGTGAAACTAACTTCATTCTCTTCTGAAAGTACGCGGAATTCTTTCTGGAAAGAAGCTATCATTTCATTAAAATCAATCAAAGAAACATGCAAGCGCATCTTGCCATTCTGAATCTTCCGGAAATCCAATATCTGATTCACCAATTGTAACATTTGATTGGTATTCTTCTCCATCAGATCAACATACTGCAATCCTTTCGGGGATAATTTTTCCCGTTCTTTCAGTTCCTGTATAGGTCCTTTTATCAATGTCAAGGGAGTGCGAAGTTCATGGGAAATATTGGTAAAGAACTTAATTTTCATTTCCGATACTTTTTGCTCGATATAGATATCATTCTTCATTTTGATCATGAAGAAAGCCAGGCGCAAACCGAAATAAAGAGCTGCCAATCCAAGTATGACATAAATAATCATTGCCCACCAACTCAGCCACCAGGGTGGAAGAACCGTAACGGCTAAAGTTCGGCTCGAAACAAGTTCGGGATTGGCTTCATCCAGCGTTTCTACACGGAAAGTATAATCACCGGGAGGCACATTAGTATCCTAAAATCCGCAACTATCATCCAATACACGATTAAGGGTAGATTTATGAGTCG
>OGJC01000182.1_pt1 | contig 78732 bp, 96 predicted proteins | sample 1571941 | NCBI WGS metagenome assembly OGJC01 (sample SAMEA2582100, study PRJEB24529) | metagenome | biome: Human gut stool | place: China | collected 2011 | reverse complement strand
TCCGATCTGGCTCCAGCCATCGAAACTTTGCCGCCGAAGTTTTCTTCTGCCGGGGTGCCGATGATCCAGATCTGACCGCCGAGTTCATCAATTTTTGACTTTAAGGCAGTACCGGCGGTAATTCCAATCCCGGCAATCAAGTTATGGCCGCAGCCGTGACCGACTTCTGGCAGCGCGTCAAATTCGCATAGATAAGCGATGGTTGGCCCGGGTTTTTTTGAATCATATTTAGCAATCCAGCCAGTCGGCACCACATAGCCTTCACTGACTTCAAAGCCAAGCAACCGGCATTTATCACACAGGACACCCATTGAGCGGAATTCTTCGTTGCCGATTTCAGGGTGATCATAGAGATCCTTAACAAGCTCCATCATTTCATCGGCAAGCGCTTCAGTTTGTATCTTCATATCAGTCAGCATAAAAGTACCTCGTTTCTTTTTTCATTATTATAAGAGCGTTTTTGAAAATGTAAAGGATTTTTTTGGGAAAAAGAAAAATACCTGACAGTTTCCTATCAGGCATCTCTCTGCAGTCCCCCGTAAAGGGGTGACTCTGATAATGAGTCTTGCAAAATGTATTTGTGCTTAGTTCAAGGCGTCCCTTGACTGTCTTTATGATAAATGAAATTATAAGAAAAGTCAATATGAAGGTATGAATGTTTTTTGATTATGATTCGTTTATGATAATGTCTTAAGTATCCACAATTGATTATGGCTGTTAACATGATCTTGTTCAGTAATAATTCAATAATAGATATATTGTTTTAATAAATAGTTTATTTCAATTTATTGATTAAATATAGTAACATTTTTTAAGTATCATAAATTCAGGAATATTGATTTGACATAGTAATTGTTTCTGTTAAAATTTAATTAATAAGTTTCATAAATACTATGCAGTTGAATTGGGGCGCTGCACAAAAAGAGGGTGGGAATATAATAACATCAATTAGTACATCGTAGTGTAGTGTGGTGTAAAACCATTTCTATTATTTGTCTTGCACAAAAATATGGAGGTAAAGTTAGTGAAAGAGAAATATATACTGGGTATTGATTTAGGTGTTGGCTCTGTTGGATGGAGTTGCATGGCAGTGAATAATGAGAATGAACCAATTAGGATCATAGATTTGGGCAGCAGGATTTTTAGCGCGGAAAATGGTTCTATGGAAGATCGCCGAAATGCACGTGGATTACGCCGTCTGCTGCGCAGAAGAAAGGCAAGAATTCAGAAAACCAAAAATTTATTTATATCTAATAATTACTTTACAAAAGATGAAATGAATCTTTTTTTTGAGAAAGAAGCTTGTAAGTATGACAATCCCTATTTATTAAAAGTAAAAGGGTTAAATAATAAATTAACGATAGAAGAACTTTTGATTTGTCTTGTGCATTATTCAAAATATCGCGGTTTTAAATCGAATCGTAAAGTAAAGGATGAGCATTCCGCAAATAGTACGGCTTCAGCTTCTGAGGATCAAAAGCTACTTTATTCAATTCAAACAACTGAGAATGAATTAATAAACAATCAATGGACGATTTCTGAGTATATAGTTAATGATCCTAAATTTAAAGATAAAATTAAGAATACAAGCGGAGAATATAAGATAGGTATCACAAGAGAAATGATTGTTCAGGAAGCTGAATTATTACTGAATAAACAGATTGAGATGAACGTAATCAGCGATCAATTCAAAAATGATTATTTGACTATTTTAACTAAACAATTATCTTTTTCAGAAGGACCAGAATGGGGACCTTATCATGATCCTTTATCTAAAATGATTGGTATCTGTAAATTTGACAAACAGGATCGAGCGCCTATTACATCTTATAGCTATGAGCTATATATTATGATTCAGAAATTGCGCAATATCACTTTTTATGAAGAAGGCAGTCGAATTAAGAATCGTTTAAATAATGAGCAAATTCAGAAACTGCTTGAGGAAGCTGTCTCTGGAAAAGAAATTAAATACAAGAATATTCAAAAGGTGATCGGACATCAAGTCAATTTTCCAGGTCTTTTATTGACTAAGAAAGATTTTATGAAAATTGTCAGTAAATCCAAAGAAGAAAAAAATAAAGATAAAACATTAGAAGAATTAAAGAATGAAGCTAAGAATAACATTTCTGTCTATGAAATGAAAAATACTAAGATCCTGAAATCTCAGTTAAAAAAATTAGGTTATGAAAATGTCGAAGTGAAGGTTTTAGATGCTTTGGCTAATCTATTATCACGTTATAAATCAGATGATGAAATTCGCAAAGGAATAGAAGAAGATGAGCTTTTAAAAAATCAAGATCAATTATTTAAAGCGGCCATTCTGAAACTTGATGAAGGAAGTTTTAAAGAATTTGGTAAGCTTTCCTTCAATATGCTTTATCAGCTTTTACCATTGATGATTGATGAAGGAATGGATTATGCTCAGGCAATGGCAGCATTAAATCTTGACCATTCACAAGCGCATAAAAATGATACTGATTATGAAGAGCTGCCGCCGCTGAAAGAGGTTTTTGAAGAGTTGGATAAGACAGTTACAAATCGGTCTGTAATCGCAACTTTACAACAAACAAAAATGGTGATTAATGCTATTTTTGCACGTTATGGTAAACCGGTAGCTATTCATGTTGAAGTTGCCCGTGAATTAACTAAAAATGATACCGAGCGCAAACAATTAATGGATATGCAATTATCAAATCAAGTGACTAACACTAGTTTGAAAATGCAGATATTCAATAAGTATTCTGATCAGTTTACTTCTATGGCGAAAATTAGTCATGATGATTTAGTTAAGTATAAACTATTTATTGAGCAAGGCGGCATTGATCCTTATACGCTCGCTTTAACAAATGATGAAATGGCTGCGAGAATTAATGAAAAAACACTATTCACCCGTGAATATGAAATTGATCATATTATGCCATATTCAATTAGTTTTAATGATACTTTTGCTAATAAAACATTAGTTCGCAAAGAAAGAAATTTGGAAAAAGCGAATAATTTACCTTATGAAGTATTTAGCAGAGATTCAGGATACGCAAAATATGAAGCATGGGTACGGCGTACGATTAATGATCCTAAAAAACAAGAGATATATTTATTAAAGAAAATACCAGATGATTTACAAGAAGAGTTCAGTGCAAGAGCTTTGAATGATACAAGATATGCCACTAAGGTTATTTGTGAGATTTTAAAGTATTGTTTTCCTTCCATCAAAGTTAAAAGCTTTACGGGGCGGATAACGGATAAATTAAAGGGAGTTTGGGGATTAAAAAATCTGACACATTCCTATCAAAATCCAAGTTATATACTGCATGATGAATTTGATGAAGAATTGAAGAAAAAATATGATTTGCTGTCAATTTATATTACAGAAGAAAAAAATAATAAAGAGATTAAAAAGCTGAAGGAAGAAGTTGTGAAGCTGGAGAAACAAAGAGATCAAAAAAATCGTAAAAATCATCTTCATCATGCGTTGGATGCTGCAATTATTGCGTGTGCCACAGACTCCTTGCGTAGACGAGTAGAAATTCATGAGCAGAATCTGAGACAAAATTCATCTACAATGAGGAAATTTAAAATTTCCGTAATCGATCCGGCAACGGGTGAAATATCAACGCAAATAATCAATAGGACGGTGGCTGACTATGGCCAGCTTTATGATTTAACAAAGAATAGTGATCCTCGTCATTTCCCAATGCCATATGATAGTTTTAGGGATGAAATTAAATTAAGACTTTATGAGCGTGATGAGGCTACAATGAAGCGTGGTCTCATGTGTCTGGCAAATTATAACGCGGCTCAGGTAAATCAATGTAAGCCAGTGATCATTTCTCACCAATATACTAAAAAGGTAAATGGGCGGTTACATAAAGCTACTATCTATGGTGTTGCGCCGAAGCCTAAAACAGAAAACACAGTTGTTTTAACGAATCGAATGGCTGTAACTGATAAGAAATTTGATTATAAACAGCTTGATAAAATTTATGATAAAGAGGGGACTCAAAAGGCAGTGTATGAGGCTGTTAAATCATGGTTAAGCGGATATGCAAATGGTGAGGAAGCTTATAATTCACACAAGGAATTGCCAAAAAATAGTAATGGTAATCCAATTAAGAAAGTAAAATTAGATTATGATAGTCCAAAGGAAGAAATATTGCTGCATAAAGAGAAAAAACAATATGTAGAAAAGGAGAATGTAATCCAAACGCATGTGTTTAGACGTGAAGATTCTGATAAGCTATATTTTATAGGCATGGATCGCTATCGAGTGATGAATTTTAAAAATGATCCTGTGGTGCTTATTTGGTGGGGACGATCGAAAAACAATCGTAAAATCAAATATAGTGAATTAGCAAGAGAAGGCTATATTCCTTATGTGAAATTGTATAAGAATCAAATCATTTTGTTAGAATTGCGAAATGGTGCTAAGGGGTTATGTAAGGTTGGTGGATTTAGTTCAGGGTTATTTGAAATTGTCAGTATTTTAGGTGATGATTTTGATATTTTAGCTTCAGGTTTACAAAGTAAATCTAAATCACAATTACAAATAACAATATCAACAATTAAATCTATCCAACCAATAAATGTAGATATTTTAGGCAAGGTACATTTATGAGCTATCGTCAAATTTATATACGCAAAGCTGAAAAGTTATCGCTTAGGCATCATAGTTTAATTATTAAAAAAGAAAGTGAAGAGATTGCGATTCCTTTGGAGGATATCGCATCTCTTCTTTTAGAAGATCATCAAACTGTAATCACAGCAGCATTGCTAGCGGCACTGTCTGATTATTATATAACTTTAATCATTTGTGATGAAAAACATTTACCAATAACACAAACATTGCCGATGAATATGCATTATAAACAATTAAAAGTATTTTATGATCAGTTAGGTGTTAAGAAGCCTTTTAATTCCCAACTATGGAATCGCTTAATTCATTATAAAATTATGAATCAAAAAACAGTTATTGACAGCACTGTTAAGAATGAAGATGCATCTATTAAATTGAAGCAATGTATTAAAGATTTGCAGTCAGGTGATAAAACAAATAGAGAGGCGATAGCTGCCAAAATATTTTTTGAAGCAATGTATGGAAATGTATTTAGTCGTAAAAGAAAATCAGAAGATGCTGTGAATGCTGCTTTGAATTATGGATATAGCATTATTGCCGGACAAGTTACTCGTGTCCTGACAATGTATGGTTTTAATACAAATATTGGCATTCATCATGAATCAATGAATAATAGCTTCAATCTCAGTTATGATTTTGTGGAACCTTAGCCCTGTTGTTGACCTTTATGTTTATAAGCATTTGAATGAGTTAGATTATCCGCTTCCTATAGCTATCCGAAAAGAATTAATTGAACTTCTTCAATTTAAAGTGAAACTGAATAACAAATTTTATAATCTTCAGTTTGCCATCGAAGAAACTGTGAAAAGTTATATAAAATGTTTAGAAAATGATGATTCTTCATTATTGTGTTTGCCTGAACTTACCATAGATGAAAATGAAAATCAAGAAGATGATTCAATCGAGTTATAAATACATGCGATTAATGGTTGCTTTTGATCTTCCGATGGTAAGTAAACGTGATAAAAGGGTTTATACAAAATTTAGAAAGTTTCTGATGGATGATGGTTTTATCATGATGCAGTTTTCTGTTTATACTAGATTTTGCCGAAACCAAGCAGATGCAGATAAACATATACAGAGAGTAAAGTCTAATTCGCCGGATACAGGGAATGTCAGAATTTTATCCATTACAGAGAAACAATTTGAAGATATGCTATTAATAGTAGGGACAGCTATTCCTACAGAAAGAGAAGTAGATAAAAAATTTACATTGGTGATAGAATGAATAAATTTAGTTTTTATTATAATGAGCAGTATTATGAATTAAATTTTGATAAAATACTATGTTTTAATATCAACTGTAAGTATATGAATGATTTAGCCGATATAATAGTTGATAGATTATCTGGAGGAATTAAAGAATTTCAATTTAATAATACGCTTATTAAGAAAAAAGAATACGAGGTCATTGATTATAATGGGACCACTATATTGGACGATTTAAAGCTAACATCAAAAAGTTATAATTTAAAATTTCTTAAAGCAATAATTCAAGAATATGAGTATAAAGAGATGTTATTAGCTCAATTGACAGAATGCTTATGTGACATACAATTGGCAGTTCAAAGCAAATATAAGTTTTTGTTAGAAGATTACCCAGGACTAGTTTCCCCTGAATTTAAAACGGATAATTTAGAGAATATTTTTCAAAACTTATTTCATTTAGTCGATAAGGAAGAGATTAACAATTCAATATCCAGGGAAATGCAACTGTTGCTGATACTTCATTCCTTAGATATTAAAAGGGATAGCTTTTTAATTATTCGAGATTTCAAACAGGGATTAGATTTATCACAACAATTATATATTTTGGATAAGATGATGAGGAATGAAAAAGTGCATGTTGTATTATTTCTTAATGATGCAGAATTTTATTATTATACAAAAATTTGATTTCTCATTTATTTGTAACAGATTATAAAATTGATTGCGTTTTTAATAATGAAATAATTGAGAATTGTGAAGAAAAAATTTTGTATAAAGATTTTTTGGATCGTGATGAATATCATAATGTTATTAAAGTTCTAGAAAAACAGCATATGTTTCTTAAATATAATGAATTATTATCTGAACGAGCTGACTTTATAAATTATTTTTTTGAGAAATATAACATAGATGATGTAATATAATCAGAAAATGGTAAAATTATAAGAAATATTACATGATGGATGTAAGAAAAGTTAGTAAAATACGTCTGAAATGAAGTAAAATCTTGCTATCTAATAGTGATTCTAGTAAAATGTATTTGTGCTTAGACTATGTATCCCATCCGTGAGCATATCCAATAAATAGTGATTCTAGTAAAATGTATTTGTGCTTAGACTGATTACCGCAGTCATGGCAGTTTCACTATAATAGTGATTCTAGTAAAATGTATTTGTGCTTAGACTTTTGTTAAATACAGGTGTCATGCCGTCTTAATAGTGATTCTAGTAAAATGTATTTGTGCTTAGACTACCTTCATCATCAGCTGAAGCGCCGTCTTAATAGTGATTCTAGTAAAATGTATTTGTGCTTAGACAAACAACTTCTTTTGTTCCTACTTCATCCAAATAGTGATTCTAGTAAAATGTATTTGTGCTTAGACAAACATTGTACAAACATCATTTACGGTAAAAATAGTGATTCTAGTAAAATGTATTTGTGCTTAGACAGCATTGCTGAAGAGATCATGCTGCTTCAAATAGTGATTCTAGTAAAATGTATTTGTGCTTAGACCAAATGTTGTGAATACAATTTGCGGAATGAAATAGTGATTCTAGTAAAATGTATTTGTGCTTAGACCCGTGCCGACGTGGATCCCGACCATGCCAGAATAGTGATTCTAGTAAAATGTATTTGTGCTTAGACCCTGATTTTTGGATAAGCACCTGTCTCACCAATAGTGATTCTAGTAAAATGTATTTGTGCTTAGACATTTGCCTTTAGCTACCTCAATGTGACAGAATAGTGATTCTAGTAAAATGTATTTGTGCTTAGACATCAATTTGTTGCTTCTGTTAGATAGTCGAAATAGTGATTCTAGTAAAATGTATTTGTGCTTAGACCTTAAGTATATCAATAAGCGTACTGATGTAATAGTGATTCTAGTAAAATGTATTTGTGCTTAGACTATTGCCAAAAACAAATTCAACGATATAGAATAGTGATTCTAGTAAAATGTATTTGTGCTTAGACGCCACTATCTTTACTTGATAACTCGGTCAAATAGTGATTCTAGTAAAATGTATTTGTGCTTAGACTGTAGGTGAGCTTCCTATATTGTTCATCGAAATAGTGATTCTAGTAAAATGTATTTGTGCTTAGACAAACTATGTATAAACTATTGAACCCTCATGAATAGTGATTCTAGTAAAATGTATTTGTGCTTAGACCTGAGCGGCTAACTCTACATTAACATAGTTAATAGTGATTCTAGTAAAATGTATTTGTGCTTAGACCACTTGAAATATTAAATCCTAATTTAGACAATAGTGATTCTAGTAAAATGTATTTGTGCTTAGACAAAACAATGGCATTAAGTTCATACAAAGTAAATAGTGATTCTAGTAAAATGTATTTGTGCTTAGACCATTTGGTACATAATCTTTAGGCTCTATCTAATAGTGATTCTAGTAAAATGTATTTGTGCTTAGACGCTGGTGTTTAAATGTTCGTTCTATGATGTAATAGTGATTCTAGTAAAATGTATTTGTGCTTAGACCCTCCGACATATGTGCATACATCGCATAAAATAGTGATTCTAGTAAAATGTATTTGTGCTTAGACTTTGCTTTTTAGTTTCGTTAGGTGAATCCTAATAATGATTCTAGTAAAATGTATTTGTGCCTAAATAATGTGTTTAATTGCATTTCAAAATTGTTGCTTTCAGCCTCACACTTCCTTGACACCCCTCATATAATATGTTATAACACAGTTAACTCTTTGCACTGCATTACATTCTATTGAATGCGAGATCAACAGTACAAACTGAGCAGGCGATGAACCTTTAAGGTCATGGGGCCGGGCTGCTGAGGCGGCAACAGATGTTAACTTAGCATCTGTGGGACAGTTGTATGTTCCACAGATGTTTTTTTTAACCATTTGCGGAATTCATTCTCAATGAAGTGCCATAAGAGATAAGACATTTTCGTACATTTATGACGAAATTAGGAGGACTCTTTTATGACAACAGAAAACAAAACGCCATGTGAAATGGCAATCAGCACCGCTGACAAGAATGAAGCGGTAATTATTCGCAAACTGTCAATGGTAAGTTTAATTGGCAACACCGCATTATCCGGTTTTAAAATGTTCGCGGGCATCGCAGGCAACTCAGGAGCTATGATTTCCGATGCCATCCACTCTTTCTCAGATGTTTTAACAACTTTAATCGCGTGGATCGGTGTCAAGGTTTCCAAGAAAGCCGCTGACGACTCACATCCTTATGGTCATGAGCGCTTAGAATGTGTCGCGTCATTAATCCTAGGACTGGTATTAATGGCTACCGGACTTGGTGTTGGAAAGGTTGGAATAGAAAATATCATTGCCAATCAATATGATGCGTTAGCCGTACCCAAAGCCATCGCTCTTGCCGCTGCCGTATTTTCCATAATAGGAAAGGAAGCAATGTTTTGGTACACAAGGCATTATGCACGAATCATTCATTCATCCGCATTCATGGCAGACGCATGGCATCACCGTTCAGACGCGCTTTCCTCTATCGGTTCATTGATCGGCATAGCCGGTGCGATGTTAGGTTATCCCGTCATGGACTCAATCGCAAGTGTTGTCATCTGCCTATTCATTTTAAAGGTTGCTTACGATATTTCAAAAGACGCGCTGATCAAAATGCTGGACACTTCCTGCGGTGAAGATTATGAAGAGCAGCTGACTAGCTTTATTGCTGAAAAGGAATCTGTACTATCCGTCGATATGCTTCATTCACGGATGTTTGGCAACAAGGTTTATATTGATTTAGAAATATCTGTTGATGGCAATAAATCACTCCGTGAGGCTCATGAGGTCGCTGAGCATATACACAAGGATGTAGAACATAACTATCCTGAAATTAAACATATCATGATCCATGTAAATCCGGCGAATGAGTAAAGTTCAAAACATCGTTATTCATTTATCTCAACTATCACCATTCACCAATTGTACTTTAAACACAAAAAAAGTATAATAGGCGTATAAATGGGAGGTATGAATTATGGATAAAGCTAAAGTTTACTATTGTGACTTTACCGCAACGGCTGACTGCAATCTGCTTCAAAAGCTGGAAAAGCTAATCAAAACGGCAGGTATTGAAACAATTGATTTCAAGGATAAATTTACGGCAATTAAAATACATTTTGGTGAACCGGGAAATCTGTCTTATTTAAGACCTAATTATGCGAAAGTTTTAGTTGATTTAATTAAAAAGAATGGCGGCAGCGCTTTTCTAACTGACTGCAATACACTTTATGTAGGCCGCCGTAAGAACGCGATTGATCATTTGGATACAGCTTATGAAAATGGTTTCAATCCTTTTGCGACAAACTGTCATGTCATTATCGCTGATGGCTTGAAAGGCACTGATGATATTGATGTGCCGGTTAACGGCGAATATGTGACATCAGCAAAAATTGGCCGTGCTGTTATGGACGCTGATATTTTCATTACGCTGACACATTTTAAGGGTCATGAATCAACTGGCTTTGGCGGCTGTCTGAAAAATATCGGCATGGGCTGCGGTTCAAGGGCCGGTAAGATGGAAATGCATTATAGCGGCAAGCCGATGGTTAATCAGGAAATGTGTGTCAGCTGCGGCCAGTGTTATAAAAACTGTGCGCATGGCGCTATTTCATTTGTTGATCGAAAGGCCGTTATCGATCATACCAAGTGTGTTGGCTGCGGCCGCTGCATTGGTGCCTGCAATCATGATGCCATCCACCCTACCAATGGTTCTGCCAATGATCTGCTGAATAAAAAGATTGCGGAATATTCGCTGGCTGTTGTTCAGAACCGCCTGCAGTTTCATATCTCATTAGTCGTTGACGTATCACCATGCTGTGACTGTCACTCTGAAAACGATTTGCCAATCATCGGTGATGTCGGTATGTTTGCATCTTTTGATCCTGTCGCTATCGATCAGGCATGTGCTGATATGTGTCAAAAGGCACCGGTTATTCCAGGTTCTCAGCTTGCTAAAAACCGGGAACACCACTGTGATCACCATGATCCGTTTACCGGCACGCACCCGGATACAAATTGGGAAGTTTGTTTGGAGCACGCGCAGAAAATCGGTCTCGGCACCCGCAGCTATGAATTAATCGAAATTAAATAACTAGTAAAAGCAAAACCCGCTGTCACAATATGTCAGCGGGTCTTTTCATTTTAAACAGAAAAAAAGAATTGTCTTTTGACTAGGAGGACAATTCTTGAGGGCTGTGAAACAATTGCTTTCGTTGAGTTTTAGGTAGGTAGGGACAAATATAGTTCATGAAAAAGTTTAATGATTGTTTCACATGCATACTATAACACGTCATTAACAAAAAGAAAACGGAAGTGACAAAACTGTAACACAATTTTAACTCAATGTTAATAATCAGCATAGTATATCTTGAAAAGAGGTTTCTGATGAAAGATAAATGGATTGAGCTGAGTCTGTTTGCATTGATTTTAGTGATTCTTGCGGTGATACTGAATTTTAGACAGATCGTGCAATATCTGATGCTAATACTATAAATTGTTCGTTAATCAGTGTATAATAAAGGGGATTGGCAGGTGGAATATGAAAAGTAAACAGGATTTTAATATGCATACCCACACCAAGCGCTGCGGACATGCCTACGGCGATGATGAACAATATGTTTTGGCCGCTATTGATGCAGGTTTTAAACAGCTTGGCTTTAGTGAACATATCGGTTATACATGGTTTGATATACCGACAGACCGCATGCTTTATCGGGATACTAATGATTATCTGACTTCGATCTATCATCTGAAAGAAAAGTATCGTGACAAAATTGATATTAAAGTTGGTTTTGAAATCGAGTATTATGATAGTGAGGTTGATTTTCTTAAAGACATGCGTGAACGCTGTGATTATATGATTGTTGGTCAGCATTGCAAATATGTTGATGGTTTTGGTTTTGATTATTTATGCCGGGATGAGGATGTCAGAGATTATACTGATCTTGTCTGTAAGGCAATGCGCAGCGGTTTAGTTAGCTGTTTGGCGCATCCGGATTATTTCATGCTTGGCCGCCGCAGTTTTTCCAAGGCTTGTGAGGAAGCGGCTCATCAGATTGCCCAATGCGCGGTTGAATGTGATGTTTTGCTGGAAGTAAATCTGAAAGGAAGAAAGAGCGGCAAGAAGTCTTATGCACAAGGTGACGCTTATCCGTATCCTTATCGGTCTTTTTGGGAGATCATAGCTCAATATCCGGTGCAGTGTGTCTATGGCTATGACGCTCATGTACCCGTTGATCTGCTTGATGAACGAGCAATTGATGAATGCAATAAACTGATTGAGGGTCTGAATCTGACCTTTGCGGATGAATTTAAGATAAAATAGGAGATGAATTATGAAGCAGGATTTAAAAGATAAATATACACAAACTTATGGCTGCCGTTTTTATTCATGGCAGAAGAAGAAATTCCATGCGGCCTTGGATGAGGATTTTAAGGCATTGGGAATGGAAGGCTCTGTACTGATGAAGAAACGTTTCAGTGTTTTTCCGCGTTATGATTATGTGTACGGTAATTTGAAACAGGCAAAAAATATCTTGGTGATTCCTTATGATACACCGGAGCGCTGTCTGTGGTATAAGAATACATATTATGTCAATAACGGAACAAAGAATCAGAATGCCGGTTTAGTACAGACATTTGTACCCATCATTGTATTCTATCTGTTGTTTGTCGTCTTGCTGTATGTGCTGCCGCCTTATTTTCCAACGGCTGGGGCGCAGGCTGCAATCAGTCTGATCAGTTTATTGCTGATGGCACTGATTCTAGTTGCATTAACTAAGGGATTTCCTAATAAAAAGAACTTTAACCGTAATACGAGCGGTATTCTGGCAGCTCTTGAAATTGCGGATGCAATCGGGGTTGACGGCCGCCGCAAGACAGCCTTTGTCTTTACAGACGCGAATAAGGGTGTCTTCTTCGGTGATATGATTTTAAAGGATGAATTATCCTTTATGAATCGTAATCCCAATGTGATTCAGCTGAATTGTGTTGGTGAGGGTGAGGAGCTTTCAATCGGTTATACACAGGGTAACCGCAAGTCAGCCAATGAATTAGTTAAATGCTGTAAGGGGGATGTGAAGCATGAAATGTGTGAGTTAAAAGAGGAGGAACGTCAGAATTCTTCGATGGCACATTATAAAAAAGGATTGTTGGTTACCAGTGGTACAATGAATGAAAAGGGCTATCTGGTAACAATGAAAACAGCTTCCGGGAAGGATTGTGTCCTGGATGATGCTTTGATTGATACGGTTACTGAAATGCTGAAACGCTTTATCGCTGCGGATAAGAAATAAGCTTTATTATTTAGTCAAGGGCGGGAGGTGAACTTATGAATTTGAAGAAGCTGGTAAGCGTGCTGACTTCTAAGACGGCTTTTGTGGCTTACCTGATTCTGCTTCAGCTGTTGTTTTTGCTGAGTGTGGTTTCAATACTGAGCGCCTATTCCAGATTTATCAATCAGATTTTAAATCTGCTGAGTATTGTCATGGTCATCTATATCATGAATAAGGATGAAAATCCTTCTTATAAACTAGCTTGGATCGTTGTCATTATGCTGGTGCCGATTTTCGGCGGACTGCTTTATCTGCTGTTTGGCGGTCAAAAGGTGCCGAAGGCTTTAATGCGCCGTGATCATGAATCACAGCTAAATGTTCATAGGATCATTTCACAGGATAAGCAGATCATGCAGGAAATCCGCGATCAGGATGAGAATGCTTATAAGCAGGCTAATTATCTTTGGAAAAATGCTGATTTCCCGGTTTATAAACGGACGCAGACAACCTTTCTGCCAAGCGGTGAGGTAAAGTTTGAACGGTTAGTTGAAGAATTGAAAAAAGCGAAGAAATTTATCTTCCTTGAATATTTCATTATTGAAGAAGGAATTATGTGGAATACCATCCTTGATGTTTTGGTGGAAAAGGTGAAGCAGGGTGTTGATGTCAGATTGATGTATGATGATGCTGGCTGTATCCCTAAGCTAGATCCCGATTATTATAAGACGATTCAGGCACTGGGCATTAAGTGTAAGGTATTTAATCCGATTCAGGCAAAACTGGCGATACAAATGAACAATCGTGATCACCGTAAGATTGTGGTGATTGATGGTTTGGTTGGCGTAACCGGCGGTATTAATTTGGCTGATGAATATATGAATGCGAAAACAGTCTATGGTCATTGGAAAGATTGTTCAATTATGATCCGCGGTGAAGCGGTATGGAATTTTACTTTGATGTTTCTGCAGTTTTGGAATTATGATGAAAAGGTTTGCGACGACTATCTGCTGTATAAAGCGGATGCTCATGCCTTTGATGATCTGAGTGATGATGGGTATGTACAGCCTTTCTCTGATTCACCGACAGATGATGAGCATGTGGGTGAAAATATTCATATCTCACTGGTAAATGCCGCAAATCGCTATATATTTATTCAGACACCTTATTTGGTACTGGATAATGAAATGAAAACATCGCTGGAGCTGGCGGCTAAATGCGGCGTTGATGTGCGCATCATGGTACCGCATATTCCGGATAAAAAGTTTGTGTTTGAGGTAACGCGGGCCAATTATCGCTCTCTGCTTAAGAACGGTGTGAAGATTTATGAATATACCCCGGGTTTTGTCCATGCGAAAACGATGGTCACTGATGATAAATTGGCAGTTATTGGTACGATTAATCTTGACTTCAGAAGTTATTATCTGCATTATGAATGTGGTGTCTGGATGTATGAAAGCCGGGCTGTCATGGATCTGAAGGCAGATTACTTAAAAACATTGGAAAAATGTGAAGAAATCACTTACGAAAAATATATGAAGTCAAATATTTTGAGAAGGGCTTACCGTTCCATTTTAAGTCTGTTCTCACCATTGCTTTAAAGGAGATTGAAGAATGAAAGAAAAAATAGGTTTAATCTGTGAAGGGGGAGGCACTAAAGCGGCATATACGGCAGGTGTTCTGCAGTGCTTCTTAGATAACAATATTGAATTCCCCTATACGGTGGGTATCAGTGCCGGAGCGGTTTGTCTGATGCCGTATGTGTCTAAGCAGCGGGATCGTCTGCGGGTGACAGGCGTTGATTCCGCAAGCCGTAAGGAAGCGGTCGGTTTATCACCGATCCTTCATGAACACGCGGTATTTGGTATTTATTCTACCTACAATTATATTGAGGAAATGACACCTCTGGATCATGAGGCTTATCAAAAAAACGCTGCCCAGATGGATGTTGGTTTATATAATTTGGATACTGGTGAGGTTGAATACTTTGATAAATCTTATCATGAACAGGATGATATTTTGATTAAAGCAGCCTGTGCGTTGCTGTTGCTGACGAAACCGGTGGCATTTAATCATGGCACTTATATGGACGGCGGTTTGGTCGATATGATTCCCATCGAGCAATCCATTCGTCAGGGCTGCAGCAAGCATGTCTTCATTTCAACCAAAGAAGAGAATTATGTCCGTAAACCGGCGGCTAAGTATCAGCTGCTGCTGGCGTCGCTGTTTTATGGCAAGTATAAGCATGTACGCAAGGATCTTGAGCTGCGCCATGTTCATTATAATGAACAGTGGGAGAAGGTAAAACAGCTTGAAAAAGAAGGCAAGGCGATAACGCTTCGGCCATCAAGAGATATGGGAGTTACCCGTTATACTCAGGATAAGGAATTGCTGGGGGCTTGGTTTGACCTAGGTTATCAGGATACTTTGGATCGCATGGATATGATTCTTGATTTTATCAACAGTTAAAACGACGATTGTCGTTTTTTTGTCAAAAAAAGAGAATCACGTGGATTCTCATTGCATAGATACTTTAAGATATTCAATAAGCGGTGCTAATTGTGAAGAATCGCTCCAGTCATAGCTGCCATCATCGGCTTCTGCCAGCGCCTTCATCCAAGGTTCAAATTCAGCGGGATCTTTTTTGGTAAGTGATTTGCGCAGGACCTTGCATAATGTGCGGTCAATTAATTTCATCTTCTGTTCATCATAGGCACCCCGTGCATAAAACAGAGGAATGCCGCTCATTTCCTGAAGATTCTGCGCCTTGAGTTTAGAAACAGCGGCTTCATCATAAGGACTCGCACCGACTGCCAATACGACCAATTTTTTAGCTGTTAAGGCGGACATGTGCTTTTTCAGCTTTTTAATTCCTGCAATTCCGCCCGCATAGATGCCGCCGATCAGGACAATCTGATCATAATTGTTAAAATTATAATCAAAAGCATCGAGGGACTTGATATCACCTTGCAGCGCCTCGTTAAGCCATGCTGCGTATTTAGCCGCTGAACCATATTTGGATTTATATAAGATTAATGTTTTATTCATAAGCTTCTCCTACTGCCGCCTCAACGGCTTTCAAAATACATTTGCTGCTGATGGTAGCATTTGATACGGTATCAATTTTAAGGCTTTGCTGTTCAATAATCATTGGGATAATCGCTTCGGCGGGTTTGCCGAGGCCATTGAGATGCTGTAAAAGATCGATATCAACTATTTGATGATTCTTGATGGTTACTTGTACCTTAACACTTACTGGTAAAATGGTATACTCACCAAGCGTATCGCCGTCTTTTAATGAGGCTCGATCCAATTCTTTTACGCTTAAGCGATTGGCTTGGTGAAGGGCATTTGCACCAATTGCCAATCCGATACTTATCAGCAGCAAAAGCGGACAGGCCAGCAGCAAGCATTTTTTATATTTCTTCATGATTCATACTCTTTTCAAAGTGCTCAATGCCATCATACATTTTCATCATCAGCTTATACAGCTGTTCAATTTCCTGATCGTCATATACCGTAAATAATTCACTGAGCTTCTTTTCATATTCAGAAAAAATTTCATTAAAAAATTGCTTCATTTTATCAGTGGGGGCAATACAGGCAGCGCGTCCGTCCTTTGACTGCTGATTGATTTGCACATAGCCTTTCTTTTCAAGGACTTCCGCAAGCTTTTTGATATTCTGACGTGAACAGCCAAGCAGCTTCCCCAATTGTGTAAAGGTTAATTCTTTGTCAGCTTGTTTTACCATCGTCAAAAGCATAAACTGTTTTAAAGTTATCTGTGGAATACTGCTGTCAAACAATGTCTGCAGACGGTTGCCGGCAATAAACAGCGTACTGAAGATTGCTTTTTCTTGTTTCTCCTTTGAATCTGAGAAACGTTGTATCAGATCTGTAATTTCCATTTGGTTCCTCCAATATAAGTAACTTATTACCTAAATCCATTATAGCAACTAGTTACGTATATGTCAAACAAATAAAAAAAGCAGCCAGAGCTGCTAGAAATTAAATATAGTAAATACTGCTGTCAGCATACCCTGATCTACTGCATACATATACAGAAGATATAGGGCAAAAAGACAAAGTCCAAAGAGGACTAGCTTAAAGATTTTTTTAATCAGCCCGAAGATAATAAATAGGGCTAATAATATCAGAATAATCGATGAATCCATAAAATTTCACTCCTAACGAATAAAGGCAAAGTACAAAAGGACAAGCACCCCCAAAGCGATGCGGTAATAACCAAAAATCTTGAAATCATGTTTGCGGATATATTTCATCAATGCGCGGATTGCAACGACGGATACTAAAAAGGCTGTAACCATACCTACCAAAAGAACCAATACCTGCGCAAAGGTGAAAGAACCGCTGTACTTAACAATATCAAGCAATGAAGCACCAAACATCACCGGAATCGCGACAAAGAAGGTAAATTCACTGGCAACGGTTCGTGATAAACCAAGCATGATGCCGCCTAAGATTGTCGCCCCGGAGCGTGAAGTGCCGGGAATCAATGCTAATACCTGAAAGACGCCGATCAGCAGTGCTTCTTTGTAAGTAATTGCATTTAATGTGTTGGTAACAGATACTTTCTTTTGGTTCTCAATCAGAATAAAGCCGATACCGTAGACAATTAAAGTGATTGCCACCACCGTTGAATTAAAAAACAGCTCTTTGATCGTATCATTAAATAAAACACCGATAATACCGGCTGGCACACATGCTACCAGAACCTTAGACCACAATTCAAAGGTATTGGCTTTTTCGGTTGCTGATTTTCTTCGGGAGAAGGGATTCAGCTTATGGAAATACAGTAATACTACGGCAAGAATCGAGCCAAACTGAACGACAACGAGAAACAGATCGACAAACTCAGCAGGAAACTGCATTTTGATAAATTCATCAACCAGAATCATATGGCCGGTGCTGCTGATTGGCAGCCATTCAGTGATGCCTTGAACAATGCCAAGCAAAATCGCTTTTAATATTTCAAGAGTAAGATTCATAATTTCCTCCAGACTTTCCTATTATATGAAAAGAATACTCATTTATTGTACCTTGACTGGCGCTATACTTCAAGATTTTTTCGCAAACCCATTCGGTTTATTAGTTAAATACAGTTGTTCATTTAAGTTTACGCTGAATCAAAAAAGGGGATATAATAAGGCGGTAAAGAGCATTGGTGACAGCCTAGATAATCTTGCGTAAGATTTGACGAAATTTTCCATAATTGTTCACCTAATCTTCACATTGATTTCATATAAATGTCACGAATGCTTCCTATACTAGAAGCATAAACAAGGAGGTTGAGTTTATGAGTAATGAAGAAAGAAATCCTGAAATACTGGAAGCAGAGGTTAATGAAACACAGGTTGAACAGCCTGAGAAGAAGCACTTCTTCCGTTCGAATAAAAAAATTATCGCATTGTGTCTGGCAGGCTGTTTATTATCCACCGGATTAGGCTTTGCCGGCGGTTATCTGGCAGTCAGCTTGACGAGTCCAAGCAATGACAGCAGTAAATCAGTTTTGTATCAGTCAGTGATACAAACGAAGGCGGATGGCAGTGAGGCAACGAATATGTCGATTCCTGATGTCGCGGCAACAGTAAAGGAAAGTGTGGTTGAGATCGTTACATCAACGGTTAAGACTAGTACCTTCCTGCAGCAATATGTAGCCAGCGGTGCCGGTTCGGGAGTGATCATTTCATCAGACGGTACGATTATAACGAATAATCATGTAATTGAGGGTGCTACTTCGATTACGGTACGTTTAAGTGATGGTACAGAATATGAAGCGGAAGTGATTGGCAGTGATTCGCAGACCGATGTCGCGGTAATTAAAATCAACGCGTCTAATTTAAAACCAGCCGTCTTTGGTGATTCAAGCAATCTGGTAGTTGGTCAAAGTGTTGTCGCGGTTGGCAATCCATTAGGTGAGTTAGGCGGTTCAGTGACCGAGGGTATTATCAGTGCGCTTGATCGTTCAATTACAATCAGCGGTCAGACTATGACGCTGCTGCAGACTACGGCGGCTATTAATCCGGGGAATTCCGGCGGCGGGTTATTTAATACAAATGGCGAACTGATCGGTATTGTCAATGCTAAATCAAGCGGCAGTGATGTCGAAGGTATCGGCTTTGCGATTCCGGTTAATATTGCCAAGGAAGTTGCGGAGCAGCTGATCTCAAACGGTAAGGTTGAAGGCCGTCTGACATTGGGTATCAGTTATGTGGAAATCAGCAATGTGCAGACAGCGATGAGCTATGGCGTGAATACTCTTGGCTTATTAGTTGCGGAAGTAATTGAGGGCTCTAATGCTGAACGCGCGGGCTTCATGAAAGGCGATTTGATTATTGCTGCCGATGAGGAACAAATCTCTTCTTCAGCGGAATTAAAGGCTAAGCTGCAAAGTCATGTGCCGGGTGATACAATGACTTTCAAGGTTATTCGTGATAAGCATTACATTGATCTAAGTGTTGTTCTTGAATAATAAATAATCATCAAGAGTAAAATAAAAACGGCGGAGCAAGCGCCGTTTTTATATGCGATTTTTCTGTTTTCGAAGTGAAAGGGATTTAAACACTTCATGTTTAACAGAAGTTAAAGGCAACATATTCTGAGTATCGCAATACAGAAGTATGTCTTCATCAGCCTTTATGCTTCCATTTTATCGAAAGCACTTACAAAATTCAAGTTCAAAATGTTAAATTCTCATTGAAAAGATTCAAAATGCACAAATGTTCATCATAAGTCTGCTATAATATCTGTATCAATGAGAGTAATTTCAAAAGGAGTGGATTTTTATGGTTATAGTTATACTTTGTGTCGCATTGGGTGTATTCCTTGCCTATAAACGTGTTAAACAGTTTCTGATGACCCGCACGGCCATTCAGGAAGCAATCAAGGGCGGCCAAAAGCTTCAGCTGCTGCGTTTAAGCACCGGCAATGTCATTCTGTTTCTGATTACTGCCGGCTTAGCGGGATTTGCCTTATATCGTTATATTGCTGATCCGGTAACGACCGCGGTCTGTGCATTGCTGATTCTGTTAAGTATCGGTGAAATCTTTGGTGCTATCACAGTTAAAGACTTCTATTATGATGAACATGGCTTTTTCTATTGCAATAAATATTTTAAATACAGTGAAGTAAAGAAGCTGACGACCCAGAAGGGGATCGTTATGATGTATGGGGTAGAGACAACAACGAATGATTTATTCTCGGTCAGCAAGCAGGCTTATGAGATTATTGCAAAACATAGTAAGAAGTAACTTTTATGAACGGTTATTAATTTATATGAATTTTTAAAACTTTAGAAATGCACATTCGTGCAAGTAAATGGCAGAGCGTTGACAAATGTTCTGCCATTTATTATTTTATAAGTGTAAAGCGCTTACACCAAGGAGTGAAATTATGAAGGAAGAATTACTTAGCAAAGATTGTATTCAAATCGCCGATAGCGTTACGGACTGGCAGGCCGCAATTAAGCTGGCGGCACAGCCGATGCTGAACAAGGGGTATATAGAAGAACGGTATATTGACGCGATGATTGAAACAGTCAATACGCTGGGTGCCTATATTGTTATAGCTCCAAATATTGCCATGCCGCACGCACGCTCAGAAAGCGGTGCTCTGAAAAATGGTTTTGCCATATTAAAATTGAAAACCCCCGTATATTTTGATGAGTCTCAAGACAGCCGGGCGGTATTGATTCTGCCTATTTCATGTGTTGATAATGCTGCACATATGAAAATGCTGCAGGCTTTGGCAGCCGTACTCGGCGACCCTGAGCTTGCGGAAAAGGTCGTAGGCAGCAATGAAATTGATGAGATTTATAACATATTCGCAAACGTTGAATTAGAGGACGAATAAGGAGGAAATATGAACGGATTTATTAGCTTTATCGTTAATGACTTTTTGACACAGCCGGTTATCCTGATCGGATTGCTGATCTGTATCGGCTATATCATGAATAAAGAAAGTATTACCAAAGTAATCACCGGTACCTTAAGTGCCATGGTTGGTATTCAGATGGTAATCTTTGGCGGCGGCCAGTTTACCAGTATTTTTAAACCGATTACCACAGCAGTAAGTAATTCATTTGGTATTCAGGGTTATATCATGGATTCTTATGCTATGAAGGCCACAACTCAGGAAGCCTTGGGCAGTCTGTTTGGTCTTGTCGGTTATGTGTTCCTGATTGCTTTCGCAGTGAATCTGGTGCTTGTTTATTTTGGCCGTTTCACAAAAGCAAAGGGTATCTTCCTTACAGGTAATGCCGGTATTGCGCATTCACAAGCTATTTTATGGCTCGTTCTAGCAACTTTAGGACTCGGCACAACCGCTTCTGTTATCATTGCCGGTGTATTAGTTGGTGTTTATTGGGCATTCTCCACGACCTTGGCGTATAAGACAGTCGATGATGTGACAGGCGGCGCCGGTTTCACCATCGGTCATAATCAGCAGATTGGTATTTGGTTCTTCGGAAAGATCGCGCATTTCTTCGGCAATCCGGAACAGGACGCGGAAAACATGAAGCTGCCGGGCTGGCTGAATATTTTCAATAATAATGTTACTTCAGTAGCTATCATTATGACAGTTTTCGTAGGTGCCTTTATGGCGCCGCTGGGAATCAGCGGAATTCAGGAATTAGCTGGCAATACACACTGGTTTGTTTATATTATTTTAACAGGTATCAATTTCTCAATGAACATGGTTATCCTGCTGACTGGTGTGCGTATGATGTGCGGTGAGTTGACCGGCGCGTTCAAAGGGATTCAAGAAAAAATCGTACCAGATGCAGTGCCTGCTATCGACGTTGCGGCCTTGCTGCCTTTCTCACCAAACGCGGCTACTTTAGGTTTCATTTTCACAACGGTTGGTACTGTATTAGCAATGTTAGTCTTATTAGCTATGAATTCTTCAATCATGGTACTGCCTGGTTTCGTACCGCTGTTCTTCTCAGGCGGCCCAATCGGTGTTGTTGCGAATAAATACGGCGGTATTAAATCAATTATCGTATGTTCAATTTTATTAGGCTTTATTCAGACTTTCGGCAGTGTTTGGGCGATTAATCTGATGTATTATCCAGAAGGAACTGGTTGGTCTGGTATGTTTGACTTCTCAACATTCTGGCCGGCAGTGACTGAGGGCTTACGTTTTATCGGCAATTTAATTCATTAATTAAATAAATCATGGAGGAAAAAAAGATGAAAGATAAGGTAAATGTATTATTTGTATGCGGTTATGGTGTTGGCAGCAGCGCTATTTCAGAATCAATCGTTAAAAAGGCTTTAGCCGCTGACGGCATCAATGCTGAGGTAAAGCATACCGCCGTAGGTGAAATGGGTTCACAAAGCGACTGGACAGATATTATCGCTATCTCTAAAAAATTGGCTGAAGGTGCTTCTTTCCCGGCAGATGCCCATGTAATCGAGGTTGTTAATATCATGGATGGTAAGGGGATCGCCGCTTCAATCGGTAAGATCGTTGATGAATTTTATCCTGAAGCACGTAAGAACTAGGTGGTTCGATGAGAACGATCATCGTTTTTTATGACAGTCTGAATAAGCGCTTTTTACCGCCCTACAATCCAGATTGTGATACGATTGCGCCTAATTTTGAACGATTGGCACAAAAAGCCATTACCTTTGACAACTCTTATGTAGGCAGTATGCCATGTATTCCAGCTCGCCGTGAGCTGCATACCGGCCGGCATAATTTCCTTCATCGTGAATGGGGACCCCTGGAGCCTTTTGATGATTCAATGCCGGAAATCTTAAAGAAGCATGGCGTCTATACCCATCTGATCAGCGATCATCTGCATTATTGGGAAGATGGCGGCTGCAACTTCCACGCTCGTTATTCATCTTGGGAAGTTGTACGCGGTCAGGAGGGAGATCATTGGAAAGCGGAGATAAAAGATCCGCAGATTCCAGAGGTTGTTTTTGTACCAAAGAAACAGACTGGCGAGGGGGTCAGCGGACTTTGGCGCTATGACTGGATAAACCGCAAGTATATCATTGAAGAAAAGGATTTTCCGCAGACGCAGGTGTTTGACCGCGGCTGTGAATTTATCGAAAAGAATCAGGATCAGGACAATTGGCTTTTAGACATTGAAACCTTTGATCCTCATGAACCCTTTTATGTTCCGCAGGAATATCTGGATCTCTATCCGGAGGACTATGACGGCAAGCATTTTGATTGGCCGCGCGGTCAGGTTGATCAAAGTGAAGCTGAAGTCAATCACTGCCGCCGTCAATACAAGGCCTTAGTGTCAATGTGTGATAAAAATCTCGGCCGGGTATTGGATATGATGGACCGCTACAACATGTGGGAGGATACGATGCTGATTGTCGGCACCGATCATGGCTTCCTGCTGGGCGAACATGGCTGGTGGGGCAAGAATCAGATGCCTTATTACAATGAGGTCGCAAACAATCCATTATTTATTTGGGACCCGCGCTGCAAGAAGCAGGGTGAACATCGTCAGAGTCTTGTACAGCTGATTGACTGGGCACCGACAATCTTGAATTTCCATGGCCTTGAGGTACCAAAGGATATGCAGGGCTATGATTTAAGCAAGGTGATTGAAAAGGATGAAAAAGTACGAGATACGGCAATTTATGGTGTATTCTCCGGTCATGTGAATATCACGGATGGTCAGTATTCCTATATGCGCGCCGCTGTGAAGGGCAGAGAGAATGAGGTATATAACTATACTTTAGCTCCTCAGCATATGACAGAGCGGTTTAAGGTTAAGGAACTTCAGGATGTTGAGTTAAGAGAACCGTTTACCTTTACAAAGGGCTGTTCCGTTTTGAAAATTAAAGCGAAAGAGAATTATAAGGTCTCACAATTCGGCAATCTGCTGTTTGATTTAAAGGATGATCCTGAACAGCTTAAGCCAATCCGCGACGCGGAGGCTGAGAGACGTCTGATTGCGGCAATGATTGCGAAGATGCGTGAAAATGACGCGCCAAAGGAGCAATTCTACCGTTTGGGATTGACTGATTAATCATTAAATAAAAAACACTTATGGATCTTATGATTTATAAGTGTTTTTGCTTCAAAATGTTATAATAAATGAAAGGAGGGGGTAATATGAAAATTAATGATGAAGAATTGGGCATCATGGCAGAGGTTGCCAGTCTATACTTCGAACAGAATTTTTCACAGCAGGAGATTGCCGATAAGCTCTATTTTTCAAGATCTAAGGTAAGCCGTCTGTTAAGCAAGGCCATTGAAAGCAAGGTGGTTGAGATAACGATTAACTATCCGCTGGAGCGGATTATGAATCTTGAGATGAAATTGAAAGACATCTTTGAACTGAATGAGGTTATTGTCATCAAAGATTATTCCACAACCTATGAAATGCTGCTGAAACGTCTGGGGAATGCGGCGGCTCAGTATTTGGATGGTGTGATCAAGGATAATACTTCGATGGGCATTACATGGGGACAGACGATTTATCATATCGTAGAAGCCATGAATGCCAATCATCATAAGAATCTGCGGGTGATCCAGCTGATGGGAACGACAGAAAGTGATAATAACAGTGCCTATGACGCACCGGAATTAGTGCGTAAGATCGTTGATAAATACGGCGGCAGTTTTTCGCAGTTCTATTCACCGCTAGTAGTGGAAAATGAATTGGTGCGTGATTCATTAGTCCGTGAGCCGATTATCCGCAAGGTGTTGGAGGAAGCGCGGCAGGTGGATATTGTCGTAACCAGCATCGGGCATTTTTCATCAAGAAAAATCAAGGCATGGGAGCATCACCTTGATGATGCCGGCTATCGTCAGCTCAGCGACAAGGGAGCGGTAGGCGTCTTGCTGGCTCACTTTATTAATCAGCACGGACATCTGGTTGATGAAACCTTGGATCAGCAGGTAATTGGAATCAAGCTTGAGGATCTTAAGCAAATAAAAAATGTCGTAGCGGTGGCCGGCGGCGTCAATAAGGCCAAGGGTGTATACGGCGCCGTCAAGGGCGGCTATGTCAACACTTTGATCGTTGATGAACGGCTGGCATTAGGACTGCTGGATCTGGAGGCAAAGCAGTAATTACACAGGATAATAAATGATAAAGAAGAATTTAATTATCAGAAGACTGCTTTTTCTTAATCTTAATGATCACTCAGAGACACTTAAGGAAATAAACAAGTAAATATTAAAAGACAGCCATGGGCTGTCTGATGAGTTGGCTGATTGCCGGCTCTTTTATTTTATAGACTGTATTGCTTTCTCATAACAGCTGCCAACCGCTTTGACATGCTTTGCTAAACCATCACGGAAGTTTTTATCTAAGAGTGCCTTACGATCCTTTTCAAAGAAATAACCGCCCTGATATTCAATCAGCTGATCAAATGCCGCTTTTTCTTGCGCAAACAGATCAATAAGGGTTTTCAGCTGTGCTTCAATTTCCGGACAGAGCGTTAACGCGTTTTTCAGATAATCATCAAGGTAGAATAAGTTAGTGCCGGTTTGTACCACACAGCTTTGATAAGTATCCAAAGGCCCTTCCAGCATCGTTTCATCCTGGAAATATTCATCGCATAATAATGAATCCGCCCAGGCGTCAAAGGCATGTTTGCCCATCCGCAGCTCATCAGTGGACGGTAAAGCCGCTAATGCCGGGATATTTAAAATAGACTGCTTGATATTTTCCGCGATTGATACCCGCGGTTTCTTTTTACCAAAGAAAATTAAAGCTTCAATATGTGTTAAATCATTCCCTACCTGGAAATAATTTTCCGCGCAGACCTGATCAATTAATTCATCTTCATTAGTTTCACCGGTAAATTGTGACCAGCCAATCAGCTGTTTGCCATCTTGCGCATAGCCGCAGATAATTGAACAATTCGGCGGTCCAACGATACCAAAGGCAAGGACTGGCAGTCCCTTATCAATTGACGCGATAATTTTTTGAAGCATTTCCGCTTCATTTTCCTTTATCTGTGTATTATCAACATATGTATATTCATAACCACAGGCATCAAAGGCAGCTTTAATCGGTTTTTGACTCGCTTTGCAGACATTTGAATAAGAATCATTATAACGCCATTTAGGCTCCAGCCACAGCTGTGTAAAGAAGTCGCCGCTGACCCCCGCAAAGAAGGAAAAATCATAAGCCTGATCTTCATTAAAGGCAGCCATCACTGAACGCATACAGCTGGGAAACATATAATTCTCTGATTTTACCTGATACAGCTTTTCCACATTAGGAATCAGCTTTCTCGACATGATAAAACCGCCGCTGACATCAATCTTAATATTTAACGGTAAAAAGTAATTCAGCTGACAGATCCCTTTGCGCAGTGATGAAGGGGTAAAGCCATGAAAACGCGTAAATGCCTTGGTAAAACTCTCCGGTGATTCATAACCATATTTAAGCGCGGCATCTATAATTTTAATCTTGTTGCCTGCCAATTCCTCACCAGCTAGTGAAAGCCGCCGGTTTTTAATGTAATCATTAATTGTAAAGCCGGTAATAATACTGAATATCTTTTGAAAATAAATGCTTGAAATAAAGAATTGACTGGCAATCTTATCGGCATTGATATCTTCAAGCAGATGATCCTCAATGTAATTTAAAGTATTCTGTACGATATTGATCCATTCCATGATATCTCTCCTTTTATCCTATTGTATCAGCCGCCAACTATTTTGTCCTGTTTTATTATAAGCACATTTGTCTGGTATTAATTGGCATCGCTGAATTCGCTGTATATGAACATATTTTCAATAATTTTAAAATTGGAAAACATTCATAGTGAAATTAATTTCATAATATTAGCTATCTATTGCATAAATTTCATATTTTGCTATACTGAAAATGCGTTAAGCGTTTACATTAATTAAAGGAGTGAAAAATATGGATGCGTTTATGGGTATAGTTAATTCAGCTTGGGTCTTTTTATTTAATAACGTTCTTTCCAGACCAGCTATTTTTATTGGATTGATCGTTTTGGTGGGGTATATTTTATTAAAGCGTAAATGGTATGAAGTGCTTGCTGGTTTTATTAAAGCAATGGTTGGTTATATGATTCTGCAGGTTGGGGCTAAACAGCTTGTCGCTTCAGTAACGCCGATTTTAAATGGTATTCAGCAGCGTTTCGCGTTGAATGCCGTAGTTATCGATCCTAACTTTGGCTTTGTAGCCGCGAATTCAGCTTTGGAGTCAATTGGGGTAACGACTTCCTTTGCGATGATTACATTACTGATTGCCTTTATCTGGAATATTGTTTTGATTTTATTTAGAAAATATACAAAGGTAAGAACATTGTTTACGACCGGCCATATCATGGTTAAACAAGCGGCCGTAGCTACATGGATCATTTACTTTTTGATTCCTGGTTTCCGCAATATGACAGGCATCATCGTTACCGGTTTACTGATTGGTACTTATTGGTCAGTCTTCTCAAATCTTACTGTTGAAGCTACACAGGACTTAACGGAAGGGGCAGGCTTTGCAATCGGTCATCAGCAGATGCTGGGCGTTTGGTTCGCAGATCGTTTCTCTGGTAAAATCGGTGATCCTGAAAAGGGTGTTGATAATATTAAATTAAATGGTGCTTTGCAGCTGTTTGATGATTATGTAGTATCAACAACAATCCTAATGCTTGTATTCTTTGGCATCGTGCTGATTGTAATCGGCCCGTCAATTCTGATGGAACTCGATGCCGGCAATTTCCCTGCCGGACTTGCATTCCCTGTCTATATCCTTGAAAAGTGCGCGTCTTTCGCGGTAAATCTGGTAATCTTAAAAACAGGTGTCAGAATGTTTGTTTCAGAGATGGTTGAATCATTCAACGGTATTTCTAATTCAATTCTTAAGGGCTGTCTGCCGGCGGTTGACTGTGCGGCTACCTATGCGTTTGGTTCAAGCAATGCGGTTACTTTAGGCTTCCTGTTTGGTGCTATCGGACAAATCATCGCTATCGCGGGCTTATTGATTACTAAGTCACCATTGATGATTATTCCCGGCTTTGTTCCTTTATTCTATGACAATGCGACAATTGGTTTATATGCGAATAAAAAGGGCGGTTTTAAGGCATTGATCGTTATGTGTATCGGCAGCGGTTTAATTCAAGTATTAGGCAGTGCGCTGGCAATCACCTTATTTGGAATGTCTGGCTTCGGCGGTTATGTCGGCAACTTTGACTGGGCGACTTTATGGCCGGCTATGGGCTTTATTATTAAATATTTATCAATTCCAGGCGTCTTGTTATGTATCGTTGGCATGCTGGTAATTCCACAGCTGCAATATCGTCATAACAAAGAAAGATATTTTGATCTGGCAGAAAGTGAGGACTAAGAAAATGTTGAAAGTAGTAGTAGCATGCGGATGTGGTATGGGCAGCAGTCAAATGATGAAAATGCGTGCTCAGGAAGTATTTAAAAAATTAAATGTGCAGGTTTCTTTGCATCATACAAGTATCGATGAAGCAAGCTCAAGTGCAAATGAGTATGACTTGATTATTGTTTCAGAAGCATTGGTGCGCAATTTTAAGAATACGAAGGCGAAGGTTATTGGTTTAAAAAATATCATGTCAAAGGCTGAAATGGAACAGAAAATCCTTGAATCAGGCATTATTGAATAAGGGCAGCTATGACAAATGTAGTTTATATTCACACCCATGACAGCGGTCGTTTCTTTTCGCCTTATGGCGCTGAGGTTTTTACCCCAAATCTTGAACAATTTGCGGCTGATGCCTGTGTGTTTACCAATGCCTATTGTACATCGCCGACATGTTCGCCAAGCCGCTCAGCATTAGTCAGCGGCCGGTATCCGCACAACAATGGCATGCTTGGGCTAGCCAACCGAGGTTTTAAATTAAATGATTATCGTGAGCATCTTGTGCATCTGTTTAACAGCAATGGCTATCAGACACTGCTTTGCGGTGTTCAGCATGAAGCCGGCCGTTATGTGGAGCATGAACAGGGAGCTGTGATTATCGGTTATCAGCGTGATTTATCAGCCGATAATCAGGGGTTGTCAGAAAAGCAGCTGGTCGAGTGGGATCGAGCCAATGTGCGTAACTGTACAAAATGGCTGAGCAGCGAGGAAGCTAAAAAGCCATTCTTTCTCTCAATGGGTTTCTTTGCGACACACCGCGAATATCCAGATACCGATGACAGCTTTACCGGTAAAATACCGCCCTATCTTCAAGACTGTGAGGCAGTCCGCAGGGATCTTCAAGGCCATGCCGCTTCTCTGAAGCATTTTGATACATGCTTTGGCCAGCTAATACAGGCGCTGAAGGAAAACCACCTGTATGAGAATACGATTCTGTTGTTTACCACCGATCATGGCATTCCCTACCCAATGGCTAAATGTACGCTGTATGATGCCGGTATCGGGGTTGCCTTAATGATGAGGGTGCCAGGTAAAAAACAGGGTATTGTCTGTGATGAATTAGTATCTCAGGTTGATCTTTATCCGACATTATGTTCATTGCTTAAGCTCGATTTGGAACATGAAGTTGACGGTGTTGATTTTTCCGCTCTGTTTGATCATCCCAATCAGGCAGTCCGTGAAGCGGTTTTCGCAGAGGTTAACTTTCATACTTCTTATGAGCCAATCCGCTGCATCAGAACGAAGACGGCCAAGCTGATCCGTTATTATGATGAGGAATGGCAGCAGCTGAATCTGTCCAATATTGATAACTCCATCAGCAAAGAGGCATATCTGAAACAGCTTGAGGATTCAAAAAAGGATATGGTTCAGTTATACGATCTTCGCAAGGATCCTTATGAACAGCATAATCTTGCGGATGATGAAGCTTATCAATCGCTGCTTGAGGAAATGGATACCAAGCTATTAAAATGGCAGCAGGATTTCCATGATCCGCTGTTGAAGGGGCCGATTGCGCTGCAGTCGGGCTGGATCGTTAATAAGGGTTCCTGTATCGATCCAAAAAGTAAAAACAGCTGTGACTTTATACAAAAATAAATTATAATAAGGGTAAGCGAAAGCTTGCCTTTCTTTGGAGATGGAAGCATGAAAGAAAAAGAGTCAGATGAACTGGCAGTTATTGCGGAAGTTGCCAGTATGTATTATGAACATGATATTCCGCAGAATGTTATTGCTGAGAAGATGTTTTTCTCGCGGGCAAAAGTCAGCAGCTTATTGAAAAAAGCAAGGGAACAGGGAATTGTGGAAATCATTATCCGTTTTCCATTAGAACGTGTGGTAACCTTAGAGCGGACATTGTGTGAAGTATTTGGTCTAAAGGATGCTGTCGTAATCAAAAATTATCCGGAAAATAATAATGCGAATACGCGGCTGAGCCGTTTAGGCAAGATTGCCGGTGAATATCTGGATGAAAAGCTGAAGGACGGCGATACGATTGGCCTTGCATGGGGCAGAACACTTTATCAGATGGTATCGCAGATCAAGCCGAAAAGCAGCCGGGATATTCATGTTGTTCAGCTGACCGGGGCGGCGGCCGACGGTTACAATGCCCAAATGGACTCACCGTTTTTAGTACGCAAGCTGGCGGAGAAATATCGGGGAACGTACTCACAGATCTATGCGCCGCTGTTTGTGGAAAACAACATTGTCAAGCAGTCATTAGTCCGTGAGGTCATCATTGCCAAGGCTTTGCAGGAGGCGCGCAGTGTCGATTATTTAGTGACAGGGATCGCTGACTTTCATTCCGGTGATAATGTCAACAGCTGGGCGGGTTATCTCGATCAGGCACGCAAGCAGCGTTTGATTCAAAAAGGAGCGGTAGGTTTTATCTGCGGGCATTTTTTGGATCAGAATGGGAATAAGATCTTTGATGACGTGGAAAATAATTTAATTGGTGTCAGCCTTGATGATCTAAAAAAAGCTAAAAATGTAATTGCCGTATCCGGCGGTGTCGATAAGGCGCATGCAACTTATGCAGCCTTAAAGGGTAATTATATTCATTGTTTGATTACCGATGAATTTATTGCTGAGAAGATTCTCAGACTTTATGAACAGGATAAAAAATAAAAGGCAGAACCCTGCAGGGGATCTGCCTTATTCTGTGTAATGAGAAAATTCAGCGGGTGATTTCGCTTTCTAACGCACAGCCCTGCCAGACATTGCGGCGGGCCATTTCCTTATCAATATCATTGAGAATGGTAACCTTACGGACGGTCCACATCGGCGCTATTAAATCACTCAGCACACCATCACCGGTTAAACGCTGAATAACGATTTCCTTTGGCAGCACCATCAATTGTTCAACGACCGTATGAATATATTCTTCACGGCTCATCATGGCAAAGGGCTGTTTTAGATAATCGTTGCCCATACGGGTATTTTTCAGCAGATGCAGCATATGAATTTTTACCGCATGAATCGGCAGCTGACCGATTGCTTTAGCACTTTCAATCATCATTTCACTTGTTTCATGAGGCAGGGAATTCATCAGATGCACACAGATTTTTAAATCAGTTCCGGCAAGCCGCTGAATCGTATCTAAAAAGCATTCATAAGTATGACCGCGGTTGACTGCCATCGCAGTTTCATTGTGAATCGTCTGCAGGCCAAGCTCAATCCAGATTTCTTTATGCGCGGTACAGCTTTGCAGATAATCAATGACATCATCCTCAAGACAATCAGCCCTTGTCGCAATAGCAATAGCTTTGATATCCTCACGCTGTACAAATGGTTCAAAGGTTTGTTTCAGTACACTTAATGGGGCATAAGTATTTGTATATGCCTGAAAATATGCCATTGCTTCACCATTAGGCCATTTTCTGCGCATCACTTCAATGCCTTTTTCAAATTGCTGCATACAATCTTCCTTCGCATTGCCGGCCATATCACCGCTGCCCAGTGAGCTGCAGAAGGTACAGCCGCCGACACCGCATTTGCCATCACGGTTAGGACAGGAAAAATCGGCATTTAAGGCTACCTTAAATACCTTTGTCTGAAAGCGGTGCTTTAAATAATAATTCCATGTATAATAGCGTTTATTGTCATCACTGTATGGAAATGGATTTGTTTTCTGTTTCATAATTTCACCGGTTCTATTTTATCATAGATTTGCATTTTAATCGTAAAAATGAAATAATGTTAGCGGTGATTCGTTTGACAAGTGAAATACGAAAAGTGGCGGTAGGCAGCCATATTATACAATACACATTAATTATTAAAAACGTGAAGAATATTAATATGCACGTAAGTGAAAAGGGAGAGATTTTAGTTTCTGCCAATGCTTATTGTCCTTTAAATAAAATTGACGCCTTTGTGGCGGATAAGGTAGATTGGATCTTAAAATGCCAGCAGGCTGCCCGTGAGAAGGCTGACGTATTCTATCATGCTGATGATCAGGTATTGAATTATTTGGGTGCGGCCTATCCGATTCGGCTTGTTTTAGGCCAGCGCAAGGGGGTTAAGCTTGAGCATCATGAATGTATTGTTTATCTTCATGAGGCAAAAGAAGCACCTTCACTGATCCGCAGTTTTTTAATCCGCCAATGTGAAAAAATCTTTATGGCTGAGGTAGAAGCGGTTTATGAATTAATGAGCCGTGATTATGTATTGCCGGTGCCAAGATTAAAAATCAGAGAGATGAACAGCCGCTGGGGTAGCTGTATGCCCTCCAAACGGCAGATTACCTTAAATGTGCGCTGTATTTACTACCAAAGAGAATTTCTGCGGTATGTGGTCATCCATGAATTTGCTCATTTTATTCAGCCTAATCATTCTAAACAGTTTTATCATATTATTGAAAAATATATGCCGGATTATAAACGCTGCAGTAAATTATTTGAAGCGCCGATGGTCAAGGCATCACTTAGCGGTAATCAATAAAGATTACCTTTTTTGTAAAATATTTCAAAAATGATATATTTTACATTTTTTGTGATTTATTTTCAATGGAAGCTGTGCATTAAATCGAAAGAATGCTATAATGTTAACTTGTAAAGGAGCTGAAGGGATGTTTAAAATTTTAGAAAAAAAGGCGTTGAATCCAACCGTAGTGAAAATGGTGATTGAAGCGCCGTTGATTGCGAAAAAAGCGAAAGCGGGACAATTTATTATTCTTAGAAGTGATGATCATTCAGAACGGATTCCGCTGACCATTGCGGATATTGATCAAAGCAGGGGCAGTATAACAATCATTTTCCAAATTGTCGGTGCAGCAACCTATAAATTGAATATGCTTGAAGCGGGAGATGAGCTACATGATTTTGTAGGGCCTTTGGGACGGGCCAGTGAGATAGAAGGCTTAAAAAAGGTTTGTGTGATCGGCGGCGGTGTAGGCTGCGCGATTGCTTATCCGGTTGCTAAGGCACTGCATGAACAGGGGAGTGAGGTAATTGCTGTGGCAGGCTTCAGAAATCGTGATCTAGTCATTCTTGAAGATGAATTCAATGCTGTCAGTCAGTTTTATCTTGTCAGTGATGATGGCAGTACCGGTCAGCAGGGCTTAGTTACCGATGTCTTGCGGAAGCTGCTTGATCAGGGGGAACAGTTTGATGAAGTCATTGCGATTGGCCCATTGGTAATGATGAAATTTGTCTGCCAGCTGACTAAGGAATATAATGTTAAGACGGTTGTTTCGATGAATCCGATCATGATCGACGGTACAGGAATGTGCGGCGGCTGCCGTTTAACCGTTGGCAATGAAGTGAAATTTGCCTGTGTTGACGGACCGGATTTTGACGGTGCGCTGGTTGACTTTGATGAAGCGATTGCCCGCAGTAAAATGTATCAGCAGCAGGAACGCCATATGTATGATGAAGCTTGTAATCTATTGAATAAGGGGGTAAGTCAGGATGCCTAATATGAGTTTAAAGAAGGTGGCGATGCCGCTGCAGGATGGCGAGGTGCGCCGGAATAATTTTGATGAGGTCGCGCTTGGCTATACGAAGGAAATGGCGATGGAGGAAGCTGAGCGCTGTCTGAATTGCAAGCATTCACCTTGTATCAGCGGCTGTCCGGTTGCCGTAAATATCCCGGCGTTCATTAATGAGGTCAAGCAGGGGAATTTTGAAGCCGCTTATAAAATCATTCGGGAAACTAGTTCGCTGCCGGCGGTGTGCGGCCGTGTCTGCCCGCAGGAGAGTCAGTGTGAAAAACACTGTGTACGCGGTGTTAAAGGGGAAGCTGTGGGCATTGGCCGGCTGGAACGTTTTGTGGCTGACTGGGCCAGAGAGAATCTGAATGAATACAATCAGTGTACGGTTTCCAATCATCATAAGGTTGCTGTCATCGGCGGCGGTCCGGCAGGACTTACCTGTGCCGGTGATCTTGCGAAAAAGGGATATGAGGTTACCGTTTATGAAGCGCTGCATGTTGCCGGCGGAGTGCTGGTTTATGGTATTCCTGAGTTCCGTCTGCCTAAGTCAATCGTAAATTACGAAATAGAAGGCTTAAAACAAGTAGGTGTTAAAATTGAAACAAATATGGTCATCGGTAAGATATTAACGATTGATGAATTATTTGAAGCTGGTTATGAGGCTATATTTATTGGTTCTGGTGCCGGTTTGCCTAACTTTATGAATATTCCCGGTGAAAATTTAAAGGGTGTTTATTCTGCCAATGAATTTTTAACCCGGGTCAATCTGATGAAGGCTTATCAGCCTGACAGTGAGACACCGATTCAGCACGCGCGAAGATGTGTGGTAGTCGGCGGAGGCAATGTGGCTATGGATGCGGCCCGCTGCGCAAAACGATTAGGGGTAGAAAACGTAACCATCGTCTATCGGCGTTCAATGGAAGAGCTCCCGGCACGCCGTGAAGAGGTTGAACATGCGCAGGAGGAAGGCATTGAGTTCCAACTGCTGTGTAATCCTGTCCGTGTGCACAGCGATGAATACGGCAATGTGAGCGGCGTGGAATGTATCCGAATGGAATTAGGTGATGCGGACAGCTCAGGAAGACGGCGTCCGGTAGAAATCAAGGACAGCAATTTCATCATTGAAGCGGATTGTATGATTATGGCTATCGGCACAAGTCCGAATCCATTGCTGAGAAGCACGACTGAGCATCTTGAGGCAAATAAAAGGGGATGTTTGATCGTTGATGAAGACAGCATGACAACCCGTGAAAATGTTTATGCCGGCGGTGATGCGGTCACTGGCGCGGCAACGGTTATTCTGGCTATGGGGGCCGGTAAAAAGGCTGCGGAAGCCATCGATAATAAGATAAAGGGAAACGCTTAGCATTTCCCTTTTTACTTTATGTGAACTTGTATTATTTATATAAAATATGTTATACTGATTGTGGGATTAATGAAATTATTCCCAATTTGTTATTTATATGACCCATTTTGTTCCTGCATAACAATTTTGTGAATCGAGGCTTCGATATCTTTTCTCGCGTTAGCGCTTACAGATTTGGGTAAAAGAACAATAGAGTTTTTACCATGAATATACATATCTTCAGTAAGACCCATCATATAATCGATACTGACATTAAAGAATTTAGCCAGCATGATTTTAATATCATCTGAGGGCATATTTTTACCTCTTTCATAGTTACAGACAGCGTAATAGGTAACATTCAATATTAGGGCTAACTCTGATTGAGTGATGCCTTTGCTTTTTCTAAGTTCCCTGAGTCTTTTTCCAAAAATTTCCTTCATGCAATCACCCGACCCTTTATGTATAATTATATTGATTAAGCAATTCAATCAGTTTTAACTACAAGTAATGCTCATATTAATATAGGCATATTAAATGTTCTGCTCATATATGCTTGCGTTAACCTGCCAAGAATTGTAAAATTATCAATAAAAGGAGTAAGGTAAACATGGGCAAGGGAATCAGTGAGCTGGAATATTGGGGTGTCCATTATTTCCATGAGCTTTACGTTGAGTTGTATAATGCCGAAATGAATAGTGATGCGATGAAACAGCATCTCATTGATCGCTGGGGTGCGCAGATCGTTGAGGAATACTGGCAGTTATATCAGCAACAAATTCATACAGCTGTCAACAGAATGAATGAAATAGGGGTTTAAGAGTAAAAACAAAGCAGAGGCTTTGTTTTTTAGTTTGTGAGACAAAATGTCTGTTGGTTTTTCATCAGCCATTGATCTAACAACTGATTTTTATAGGTAAGCCGCAGCTGAATCCTCTGACCTTTAAGCATTATCGCTGCATCTGAGGCTTTGGGAACAGCTGAAAGATAACTGATATTTTCCGCGTTAACCAACATTGCGGACATGTCCATACAAAAAGGTTCACCGGCATAAAAGACATCAATGATATCAATATTACTTTGTCTTTCAAGCATGTCAATCAATTCTTCTTTATTGCGGATTACTGTTGTTTCTTTTTCAAGATCGGTATAGCTTTGCCATTCATGCAGCCGCAGGGAGTGTGCAAAGTCATCCGCTTGATAATCGTCAGGCAGAGTATTCATCATAAAATAAGTATTTGGGTCATTGAAAGTATCGGCCATCGTAACATCAAAGAACAGCCACTGATTTAGATAAATTGCATTCCATGAGTGCGGCTGGCCGCGCCAAGTTCCGGTGATAATCATACTGTCATAGCCAAGTGAGCGGGTCAGCCAGTAAAAGCAGGCTGCATAATTGAAACAGATTCCATAATGATCAAGAAGAATTGGCGCAGCTTCCCAAAGCCGGCGCTGAATGCCGATCGTTTCATTGTCAGTTTCATAATCGCCCCAGCGTGTCTGATCAGTCGTATGCGGTTTATAAAAAGCATGTTCCATGAGCCATGTCTGAATGGCCATTAACTGATCCCGCTCAGAGCGGGTTGAATCATAAATTGAATCAAGAATATCAGCTGCAAGATGATCCAATGTTTTATAGCCGCTCAGCAGTAATGGATACTGCAGGGTGCGCTGCCAGCGGCCTTGCTGATCAAACCATTCATAATGGTCGTCCAATTTAACGATTCCTTTGCTTATACTGCCGTTGTCATTCAGTAAATACCAATCATCATCTAAGGCTTTCCATTCCGCAGCCTTAATCGGCTGCGTATTTATAAAAAGAATGCTGAGACATAAAATTAATTTTTTCATATTCCTCCTTCTGGTCTGCTCTCTTCATACAAGCATAATATCACTTAAACATACACTATTAATGGAAGGATATAATTTTGATAAAAGAATCTTAATCAAAATAATGCTTGCATTTTATCATAAATATGCTATAATCAGATAGCAATTAAATCTGCGCGTGTGGCGAAATTGGCAGACGCACTAGACTTAGGATCTAGCGGGCAACCATGGGGGTTCGAGTCCCTTCACGCGCACCAATAGTTAAAAAAAGCCCTGTTCATGGGCTTTTGTTTTGCTTTATTAGCACTTTGATACAAAACCGATACAAAAATTAAAGGGTATTTAAGAAATCAAGCATTTTTTCTTGGCTGTCAATGAACCAATGACTATATACATTTAAAACCATCTCAACAGTATGACCTAGTCTTTTTGATATATCAAAGGCTGAAAAACCTTTGTTGATTAATAAGCTTACATGGGAATGCCTAAAATCGTGAATTCTAATGTGTTTTACTTCCGCTTTTTTAGCATAGGACTGATTTGCCAAATCAATAGAGTTAACTGATATTGGTTTAAAATAGCCAAATACATTTTTATCCAAAAATTTCTCATTTATTTTATATATATTATATAAATCTGTTAGAGAATCTAAGCAGCGATCAGGAATAAGCAAGGTTCTATAACTGTTTGATGTTTTAGGTGAAGTCATAATATGGTTCTCAGTATCCCATGATTTATTTATATTCATGGTGCGCTTTTTAAAATCAATATCTTGCCAAGTTAACGCCATTGCCTCACCTTTTCTTAAACCGCAGAAATACAACACATTGAAAAAAGCCTTATATTTGGGTTTGTCTACCACAGAAATGAATTTATTAAATTCATCTATCGTATAAAAATCCATTTCCCTCTTTTCCTCATTTTTTATTGTGATTTTTTTGAAAGGGAATGGCTTAGTTATATAACCGTTACTATATCCAAAATTTATTATTGTAATTAATTGGTTTTGATACCCTTCCAATGTTTTGTTACGATAGCGTGTTCCATCTTTCTTTTTTAATTTCAACAGTTCATTTTGCCATACCCTTATTTTTTGTACTGTGAGATTTTTATAAGGCAAGTCACCAAAATATTTTTTAATTCTGGCATTATATATACGTTCTGCGCTTCGTATGGTTCTTAGCTTAGTTTGTGTTTCACTTAAATGATTGATGTAAAGATTGAATAGTTCGTTTATAGTGCGATTATCACTGCTGCAGATGGAACTTTTTGATTTAAGCGTAAGTTCATAGGCTATAGCATCTTCTTTAGTTAAAAAACCTTTTTTTGTGAATTGTCTACCATTTACCGAACCATGAACATACCATGCTTTTATTTTGTTTTTACGGCCTGTTTTTTTATTCGTTGTGTATTTTGTGTATTCGTAAATCATGTTGTCCCTCCTTGTCTAAATTGAAAATGTGTAGTACAATTTGGGTACAATAAAAAGAAGTTCTTCAAAACTCGTTTATTGTACCGGGCGATATTGGTAGTATCGCTTATGCACTCCTTGTTGGTAGCAAGGGGTGTTTTTTTCAGCATTCTAATATTTTCCAACAATCACCAAATAACTCAGTTTGCTTGTATTGATAAATTGCCTCATGAAAGTCGAGCGCAATTTTTTGTGGAACACCTTTGCTAATCAAATACATGGAATAGTAGTCAGCCGTTAGATCAGCATGCACTAAGCACAGGGAAGCAAACATATTAGCCTCATACTCTAAGCGCCGATTGTTAAAGAGCTTATTAATGCCTTGATCACTATGCAGCACATAGTGGCCGATCTCGTGGTAAATTAGATATTCTTCTTCAGTTCCTAATGTTTCATTGAGATAGAGCATGGTATGTTTAGGCAAGCAAACTAATTTAGCTGGTTCATTTTGTAACATATCATTGTCGTAAACTAAGTCAATACCAAGCCGATCGGCTAAGCAATAAGCATCAAAGCAATCGAGTTCTAATACTGTGTTAATAATATCTTTGAATTTCATAAAATTCCCTCCCATTTTATGGAAAAAGAATATCATATAATGTAACACTATCTATGTAAGAAGTTTATTTCTTATATTTTTGTGCTGCATATTTCATATAGTCAACGGTTTGGTTAGCAAATTCAATGATTTCTTCATCGCTCATTTTATTTATGTCGTAACCACCATAGTTCATCATGATGGGGTTTTTGATTATAAATATCATAGCATCTTGTGGATCAGTGAAGACAGGGAAGTCTTGTTTTTTTGCGTTAAAAGAATCTGTTATTGCGTTTTCTTTTTCCACTGTTTGTAAGAATTTTACATATTCTGCTGTTCTCGTTTCTTCATCATCATAGGGAAGAAAATCATTAGGAACCACTATCTCATCCATATCGGTATAGTCGTTAGGATCATCAGACCACCCCATTAAATAGGCAGGGGTAGTTTTAAGCGCTCTAGCTAAAGGTTCTAACACAGTTGTAGGTAGACTTGTTATATCGCCATTTTCATATCTATAAACAGTAGCTCTGTTTTTATTTATTTCATATGCTACATCATCAACGCTTTTACCCAACGAAAGCCTCCTGTTCTTAATTCTGCTATTAATCTCCATTTTTATCACCTGCTTATATTATAATACATAATCGCAAATTTGCAATAACTAATTTTGCATAAATGCGAAAATCACGTTGACAAACAGTTAATACAGGTGTATTATGATTATGTCGCACAAGTGCGATAAGAAGGGAGGATATATGAATTTAGACTTATTAGAAGCAAAGATGAATAAATTAAAGATTTCAAAGGAGGGATTAGCAGAAGCTTTAGGAATTGATAGGTCAACAGTTTATAGGAAATTATCTCGCAATGGAGAGCCTTTTACTATAAAAGAAGCTCGTGAAATTCAGAAGATACTGAATCTAAGTAAAACAGAAGCTATCACTATTTTTTTTGACTAGCAGTCGCATAAAAGCGATAAAAAACATTCGAACTAGAAAGGAGGAAGTGAATGGAAATATGGACTGAAAGGATAACCAACATTAAGGATTTTGAGAAGCTAACCCGTGATGCAAAAATGATAACAGACTTTCTCAGCAATGCGATTAAACGTAATGACGAAGAAGCAATATCACATTATTTGGCTGTTTTGCAAAGAATTACACAAGAAATGATTGATTTTGAATTCTATATAGATAAAAGAAAGGTAACTTACATAAGTTAACCTTTCAAGAATTGATCAAATTGTTTTTTTCTAAACATTGGCAATTTTCCATATCACAGTAGGGAAAACGCATGAAGATATCATTTCTTTTAGATGCTGGTAGTGAAAGATTTTGCTTAATTGGACAAATTACCTGAACTAATCTGGCAGAACAGTTTGTTTCATCAGGATAATAATATTTAGCTTCAATAGATATTGCCTCTTTCCATATAGGGCAGATCATTTGCTTAGTAATTGATGTTGTGATCATGTTAGTGAGCTCCTTTCTGTAAAGCAATTATATCACAAAGGAGTTGAAGTCAATGAGTTATTCAAATCTGAATAGGAAGGGGGTGATCCTGTGCCAGGGAAAATTGACTATTCAAAGATAAGTAACATCGAAAAAGAACAAATTATTTTAAAAGGTTTTGTTACACGAAGCGATATCAAAAAACTGATTGGGTGTTCTACACATAAAAAAGCATCAGATATATTTGATAAAGCAAATGAAATAAACATTTCGCTTGGTGCTTACTGCGATGCTAATTATGTAAATGTTGACTATGTATTAAAAGTGCTAGGAAAAAAAGCTAATGATTTTTTCCGCAATGCTGATATTGAAAGGAAACTGATGTCAGAAAGCGAGCAACAAAAAAGAGATACCTGCACCGACCAAAGCTGAGTATCTCAAAGTTGATAACTGTTCTAAATTATCAACTAAATTATAACAGAAAGGAATCAAATGTACAAATATATAAAGCCAAATAACAAGCTAATACCTCTGATAGTGGTATTGGTATTGTGTAATGTACTGCTGTATGCAAACAGTCAAAACCAGAACCGAACCATCATTGCTCAGCAGGATTTAATCAATCAGCTTGAGCATACAGCACAAACGGCGATCGCTGACTTAGCAGACAGCAATGAGCATGTCCGCGCCTATGAGCTGCGAATCAGCCAACTTGAAGAAGAACTTGCTTATTATCAATGACTAAGCAATGGCGTAGACATGCGGATTGATGGTGTGCATACGCCGGTAAACATTATCGACCGATACATCAATGAACATTCTCTTCCCCTAGAACCTGTTAATTTCACCATCCTATCGATCGATTACAATGTGGACCCATCGTTTGCACTTGCAACGTGGATTCTGGAAACGGGCAATGGCAGCTCACTGATGTGGATAGAACGTAATAATCCTGCCGGTATAAAATGTGGTGAAGATTACTGTAGTTATCCATCCAAAGATGCCGGTCTAGCTCAAATGTTTTGTTTGTTAAATCAGTATACAACCGGCAGTATCCCTTGGGTTGGCCAACGAAACACGATCAAAGAGGTTAGTGAAGCGTGGAATCCAGAGGGTGATGACTGCTGGAAGATCTATGAAATCATGCTGCAGATAGCAGCGAAAGGAGTACAAGGTGCCTAAAATTTGTTATGAAGAAAAAAATTTCAGACAGTCGAGCCTTGAATTGATCAATGTTATCAATGAAATTATTGAAGAATATACAGATGCCGGTTTTGATCTAACGCTGAGACAAACATATTATCAGTTGGTCGCTAGAGGCTATATTGAGAATACTGAACGGTCATATAAAAATACCGGCAGCCTCATCAATGATGCAAGGTTAGCTGGACTGATCGACTGGAATGCGATTACCGATCGGACAAGAAATCTTAGAGGGAATTCTCATTGGAAACGGCCTCAGGATATACTTTCAAGCGCACGTTACAGTTATATGTTGGATCGTTGGGAAGATCAGCCGAATTATGTAGAAGTGTGGATCGAGAAAGATGCTCTTGTGGGGGTCATCTCAAGTATATGCAATGAGCTTGATGTGCCTTATTTTTCTTGTCGAGGATATACGTCACAATCCGAAATGTGGAGAGCTGCAAGAAGGTTTCAACGTCAGTCTAAAAAAGAAACAAGGACTATTATTCACTTGGGCGACCATGATCCAAGCGGAATAGATATGACTAGGGATATACAGGATCGACTTGATCTATTTGAAGCTGATGTTTATGTCAAACGTATTGCATTAACTATGGATCAAATAGACCACTATGCGCCACCGCCCAACCCTACAAAACTTAGTGATGCAAGAGCTTCTGGATACATTAAAAATTATGGCCATGAGTGCTGGGAATTGGATGCGCTGGAACCTTCAGTAATCACTGAATTGATCAAAAATGAAGTCACGGCCTTGATTGATGAAGATGTTAAAAGGCGGGTTGAAAGCCAAGAGGATCTGGATAAAAGAACACTGGGTCTGATTGAAGAAAATTATGAAGAAGTTATGGATTTTGTCATGGATATATAAAAAAGGAAAAGAGGAACTAACATGAAAGAAATCAATATCAACGTGAATATCAATGCCCCACAGATCTGTGAGGCGATTAGTAAGCTGGCAGCTGCATTAGGTGTAAAGGTAGAGACCACTCAGGGAGTTGAAAAAATAGAATGCAGCTTAACTAAAGCGATTGAAATGCCGCAGCAGGAAATGCCAGTGACCATTGAAACCGAACAAGCTGAGGCTGAGGTAGTAGAAACTGCAAAACCCAAGGTGTCGATAGATATCAATGAATTAAAGGCTACTTGCGCAAAGGCAAAAGCGGCAGGAGTTGAAGTAGGAGCCATCCTTAAGGAATTTGGTTCTACCAAATTGTCAGCGATCGACCCTACGCATTATGTGGATATTTACGAAAGGGTAAAAGCCGAACAGGAGGCACTGTAATGGCTGATCATGCATCAAGAGAACATGCCTTACTCTCTGCCAGTGCTGCTAAGCGCTGGATGGCTTGCACACCTTCAGCATTATTAGAAGAGAATTATCCGGATAGGCAGACTGAATACTCAAAGGAAGGAACTCGCGCTCATGAGATCGCAGAGGAATGCCTAAGACGCTATCTTGAGGGAAAACGCAGACCGAGTTATAAGGGCGATGATCTCAGGATCTTTGAAGAAGTGGAACCGTACATAGAATCAGTAAAAGGGAGTTATGAAGTGGCAAAACTTCATCACCCGGATGCAGTGTTATTCTTAGAAACACGATTGGACTTCAGCAAGTATGTGCCTGATGGTTTCGGTACCGGTGATGCCATTATCATTGCCGGTGATTCATTGGAAGTGATCGATCTCAAATTCGGTAAGGGCATACCTGTCGATGCCGCTGAGAATCCACAGTTGAGATTATATGGTGTAGGTGCTCTTTTGACTTTTGAGAATCTCTACGATTTTAGCTATATTCAAATGCGGATCATTCAACCGCGATTACATCGATCCAGCGTCGAGGTATTGGAACCAAGAGAGCTGCTGTCATGGGCAAAAAATGAATGCGCCCCTAAAGCACAACTTGCAATCAAGGGCGAGGGTGAATTAATCAGCGGTGATCATTGCCGATTCTGTAAACATTCCGCTAACTGTCAAAAGCTGATGCAGGAGACAGTAGAAGTCATGACAGCCAATACTGAAGCACTTACTGAGATGAATCAAATGACACAGGTACTAAACCAGGCAGATACGATCAGAAAATTCTTGGACGCTGTAGAAGCAAAAGCAATGGAAATGCTGCTCAAGGGCGAAGAAGTGCCTGGCTATAAATTAGTTGAAGGAAAATCAAATCGGAAATATACGAGCGAGGAGGCTGTCGTAGAGAAATTAAAAGCTGAAGGTTATGCTGAAGGACTTATTTATGAAAAGAAAGTTTATGGTATCACAGCCATGCAGAAGAATCTAGGCAAGAAGCTCTTTGACGAGTTACTAGGTAACTGTGTTTATAAGCCGCAAGGGAAACCTACATTAGCGCCAGACAGTGATCCTAGGCCACCGTACAGCTCGGCTGCTGATGACTTTGCCGGCATCGACATCGATGCAGCATGATTCAACCCGGTAACCTGGTGATCTATGCTCCAGGATATAAGAAAGAATTTGGTAAAGTGAAGCGTTTAAGTGAGGATGGAAGGCATGCTTTCGTTTGGTATCATACCGGAGACACTGCCGCTTCCACACGTCTTGAACACTTGATACGGATCCAATCAGAAACAGTAGACTATTGGCGTTCAGAAGTAGAGAACGCATATGCAATCGATGAGATCATGAAAAAAGGAGAAAGATAAATATGGAAATTCAAAGACAAGCAACAAAAGTAATACTCGGACCGGTGCGTATCAGTTATGCCCATCTGTTCACTCCAACGGCAATGGATGAAAATTCAGAAAAGAAATATTCAGTGAGCCTGATCATCCCAAAGTCGGATAAGAAAATGGTTGCGCAAATCAAAAAAGCAATCGCTGCTGCAGAACAGCAAGGGCTGAATACGAAGTTCGGCGGTGTGATGCCAAAGAAATATAAAAACATCACTTTACGCGACGGTGATGAAGACAGACCGGATGATGAAGTGTATGCAAACAGCTACTTCATCAATGCTTCTTGCAAGACCGCCCCTCAAGTGGTCGGTAAGGATCGTAAACCGGTTATGGATGAATCAGAAGTGTACTCCGGCTGTTACTGTTATGTATCAGTTAATTTCTATCCATATAACGTGAACGGAAATAAAGGTATTGCGGCAGGACTTAACAATGTCATGAAGGCAAGAGACGGTGAACCATTAGGCGGCAGAGAATCCGCAGAGAATGATTTCGCAGGAATCGAGATCGAAGACGATGACGATGACTTCTCGTAGGTGGTACGCTTATGAGAACCTTATCGATTGATATAGAAACTTACTCGTCTATCGATTTAGCATCATCCGGTGTTTATAAATATGCAGAGAGTGAGGATTTTGAGATCCTCCTCTTTGCCTATGCTTATGATGATGGACCGGTTGAAGTTGTGGACCTGATCTGTGGTGATGAGCTGTCGAATGAGGTGTTGCATGACTTGACGGATCCAAATGTAATCAAGCGAGCTTATAATGCGCAGTTTGAACGGACTTGTCTATCTCAATATTTAGGACAGCCGCTTGATCCGGCTCAATGGCAATGTACGATGGCCTTGGCCGCAATGCTGGGGTTACCCGGCAGTCTTGGACAAGTCTCTCAGGTGCTGCAGCTCAGCGAACAAAAGATGGTCGCCGGTAAGCTGTTGATCAGATACTTTTCAATGCCTTGCAAGCCGACACAGGTGAATGGTGGCCGAGAGAGGAACTATCCATGGCATGACATGGATAAGTGGAAGATCTTCGTTGAATACAACCGACAGGATGTAGAAACAGAGAGAGCGATTGCTAACTATTTAAAAGAGTTTCCGGTATCTGATTTTGAACAGCCTATCTATGCACTGGATCAGCGAATCAATGATGCCGGTATCAAATTGGATATGCAGTTGGTAGATGCTATCGTAGATTTTAACAATGAGTACCAAGAAAGATTAGCACAGGAAGCTAGAGAGATCACAGGGCTTGAGAATCCGAACAGTAATGCACAGCTCAAACAATGGATTACGCAGAAAGGATTGCCGGCTGTCAGTCTGAATAAGGAAGCAGTCAGTGAGTTGCTTGCCAATGATGACATAGGTGAGAACGTTCACCGTCTTCTCGAGATACGTCAGGAGATGGGGAAGACATCGGTCAAGAAGTATGAGACGATGCAGGCAGCTGTCTGTGCCGATAGTCGTATCCGTGGTGTGCTGCAATACTATGGCGCTAACCGCACCGGTCGCTGGGCAGGAAGATTGGTTCAGGTGCAGAACCTTCCGCGCAATTATTTAAAAGAATTAGATGCAGTCAGGACACTCGTAAAACGGCATGATTTTGAGATCATTGAAATGCTCTATGATAATCCTTCAGATGTATTCAGTCAATTGATACGTACTGCTTTTATTGCCCCTGAAGGAATGACCTTCGTTATTAGTGACTTCTCGGCCATTGAAGCAAGAGTGATCGCCTGGCTGGCAGAAGAAACATGGCGTCAAGAAGTATTCGCCACTCACGGTAAGATCTATGAGGCTTCAGCCGCACAGATGTTCCATGTCCCCATTGAGGAGGTCACAAAGGATAGTGATTACCGCCGCAAAGGCAAGATTGCTGAACTGGCACTTGGTTATCAGGGCAGTGTTGGGGCTTTAGCTAAAATGGGTGGTGAGAAGATGGGACTTGACGAGGATGAGATGGCAGACATTGTGAAGCATTGGCGAGCTGTTAATAGAAATATAGTGAAGCTTTGGAAACAAGTAGAAACCATCGCTAAGGAAACACTGCGCGAAGGTAAGGGTTATTCCTTCAGACTAGATATCCAGTTTGAATATTTTAAAGGCTCTTTATTCATATCGCTCCCATCCGGAAGAAAGATCGCTTACTATAATGCGAAGCTGACCGGTAATGGGCGGAATGAAAAGATAAAGTATGAAGGTATGGATCAGACCACGAAGAAGTGGACCGTCATGGATACTTATGGTGGAAAGCTGGTCGAGAATATCGTGCAGGCGATCGCCAGAGATTGTCTGGCTGTGTCGATGCTGAAAGTCACAGATGCAGGCTATACGATCGTGATGCACATTCATGACGAAGTCGTTGTGGAAGTGCCTACTGAGGCTGGTGAATTGCATCTCAAAAGGATCAAGGCACTGATGGATGAAAACATCCCATGGGCATCGGGATTGAAATTGAATGCTGAGGCATTTGTATCGGATTATTATTTGAAAGATTAGTTGAAGGAGGCTGCTCATGCGTGAATTAAAATTAGCTACCGGACGTAGCCGATGGGAAAAGAAGTGGAAGAACCAAGAGGTCAGTTGGTCTGAACTTGTCGGTATATTGTCAGAAACACATCGTACTGGGGAAACACAGGCCGAGTATCGGGCGATGAGCAAGAATAAGCAGGATACCATCAAAGACATCGGCGGTTTTGTCGGCGGTGCCTTGAAAGACGGTCATCGACAAAATGGTAACGTGTTATGTCGGTCGATGCTGACACTTGACTTGGACTTCGCCGGTAAGGACTTCTGGGATGACTTCATCATGCTGAACGATTATGCAGCCTGTGTCTATTCGACCCATAAGCATACGAATGATAAACCAAGACTACGCCTTATCGTGCCCCTTGCAAGAGATGTCGGCCCGGAAGAGTATGAGGCGATAGCCAGACGTGTCGCTGGAGATATAGGCATCGACCAGTTCGATGATACGACCTTCCAGCCGACACGTCTGATGTATTGGCCAAGTACCTCCAAAGATGGGGAATATTTCTTCAGGTGCCAAGAGGGTGAGTGGTTAGAGCCGGACGAGGTCTTAGCTAGGTATAATGATTGGCGCGACTGTTCCTTCTGGCCTGAATCATCAAGAGCCGTACAGAAGCGGCACAAGCTTGCGGACAGGCAAGGGGACCCATTGTCTAAAGAAGGACTCATTGGTGCCTTCTGCCGTACATACAGCATTCAGGAAGCCATTGAGAAGTTCTTACCGGATGTCTATGAGCCTTGCAGCATGGAAAACCGATATACCTATATAGGTGGTTCAACGGCTACCGGGCTTGTACTTTATGAGGATAAATTTGCTTATAGTAATCATTCAACGGATCCGGCATCAGGGATTCTTTGCAATGCGTTCGATCTGGTGCGTATTCATAAGTTTGGAGAATTAGACGAGGAAGTAAAAGAAAATACAACAGTGAGTCGATTACCTTCGATGGCTGCTATGCTTGAGTTCGTAGGACTGGATGAAGAAACAAAGAAAACGAATGCTCATGACAAAGTGGAGAGCGCTAAGCAGGACTTTAAAGATGTCGGAATGGATGACGATGATGAAGATTGGATCAGTAAACTCAAGACGGATAAAAAGGGTAATTTTGAATCCACGATTGATAATTGTGTGATCGTTCTTCAGAATGACCCGCGTTTTAAAGGGAAGATCGCACTTAATGAGTTGTATCATCAGGAAGAAGCTACGCAGGATTTGCCATGGCGCAAGGTTACAAGGTCAACACAGGCGCTGCAGGATAACGATGATGCAGCCATCAGGCATTACTTTGAGAGGATCTATAAGATTACCGGCAAAGATAAGATCAAGGACGCTGTCGAGATCGTGGCACAGCGTAACAGTTATCACCCTGTAAGACAATATCTGGATCAAGTTGAATGGGATGGTCATAAGCGGTTGGATAAGCTGCTTATCGACTATCTAGGTGCCGATGACAATGAGTATGTAAGAGCAGTAACGCGGAAGACGCTGGTGGCTGCCGTAGCTCGTGTGTATGAGCCAGGTATCAAGTTCGATACGATGCTGACGCTGACAGGTGCACAGGGCATCGGGAAAAGCACAATGTTCGACCGTCTGGGTAAGGATTGGTTCTCTGACAGCTTGACCACAGTATCCGGCAAGGAAGCCTATGAGCAGCTGCAGGGTGTGTGGATCATGGAGATGGGCGAGCTGAAGGCCACGAAGAAGGCTGAAGTGGAATCTGTTAAGCTCTTCCTGTCAAAGCGAGAGGACCGATACCGATTGGCTTATGGACGACGTACAGGAGTATTTCCTAGACAGTGTATCTTCGTTGGCACGACCAATAAGCCGGAGTTCTTGCGCGATGAAACAGGTGGCAGACGTTTTTGGATCGTTGAAGTAACGGAAAGCCGGCGGAGTGTATGGAATGATTTCACCCCTGACTTCGTGGACCAGATATGGGCAGAAGCAAAGGAATACTATCGACAGGGAGAACCTTTGTATTTATCGATTGAATTAGAAAAAGTAGCAAAAGAAATTCAATCTGATCATACGGAAGAAAATCCTTTAGTGGGCATCATTGAACGCTATCTTGATATTTTATTGCCTAAAGATTGGGATAAAAGAAGTGTTTATGATAGACGTCGTTTTATCAATGGTGATGAATTCAGCGGTCCTGATGATTCAGGAACGGAGCTGAGGACCAAAGTATGTGCATTAGAAATATTTAGTGAAGCCCTTGGTAAAGAAAGCAGAAATATCACTCGATATGATACGATGGAGATCAATTCTATTATGGATTCACTGCCCAACTGGGAACGATCAAGTGGGATAAGGACGGGTGGATACGGTCGTCAAAGAGGATATAAGCGTAAAATGTCAATAAAGTAGGACTTATTTGTCAACATTCTCAAAAATTCAAAAAGCAACAAAGGTAACAAAGTTTTAAGAGAATGTTGACAACAATGTTGACAAGAAAAGCGCATAAAATAAGGCTTAAACAGTGTTGTCAACAAAATATACATTAAAATTTCTAATATAATAGAAAATATATAAAAATATATAAATATACACATTACCCGTAATATGTACGCGAGGAACGCTATTGTTGACGGTTTTGTTGACGCACCTTGTTTACTTGAAAGGAGAAACACGATGGCATGGAATAGCAAGAAAAACAATCAACCGGAGGCAGTCGTTGAAAAGCATCTGGTGGAGAAGGTCAGCAATCTGGGCGGTATCGTTTGGAAGTTTACGTCACCCGGAACGGCCGGAGTGCCGGACAGAATCATCGTCATGAATGGCTTGATCTGTTTTGCGGAGTTGAAGCGACCAAAAGGTGGAAGAGTAAGCGATATGCAGAAGTGGCGGATCAAGCAGCTGGCGGGTCAAGGGGCGAATGCCTATGTGATCAAGACCTGTGAAGAAGCAGATACACTGGTATGCCATCTGATGAAGGGGCAATTACCTGATGAGATTTGAACCGCACTCCTATCAGACCGCAGCCATCAAACATCTGGAAGAGCATAGCGGGTCAGCACTTTTTCTCGAAATGGGAATGGGGAAAAGCATCTGCACGCTGACGGCACTAAATGATCTGAAGTATGACATGTTTGAGGCAGTAAAAATCCTGATCATCGCACCGAAGCTGGTGGCAAGGGACACATGGGATGCTGAGATACTGAAGTGGGATCATACTCGTAATCTCACATGGTCAAAGATTTTGGGCACACAGAAGCAGCGATTACAGGCATTGGAGCAGGAGGCAGACATCTATCTGATCAACCGTGAGAATGTGGCATGGCTAGTTGACCGATACGGGAAAAAGTGGCCATTCGATACGGTAGTGATCGATGAATTAAGCAGCTTCAAGGATCCTTCAAGCAGACGGTTTAGAAGCTTGAGAAAAGTGAGACCTTTGATCAAACGGTTGATAGGCTTGACCGGTACACCGGCACCGAATGGCTACATGGATCTGTGGTCGCAGGTCTATCTGCTAGATGGTGGCGAACGGTTAGGCAGGACCTTAACAGCTTATCGTAATCGGTTCTTTACACCAGGTCGGCGTAACGGACATATCGTTTATGATTGGATCCTACGACCAGGAGCAGCGGAAAAGATTCAGGAGCGAATCAAGGACCTTTGCCTGAGTCTATCAGCATCGGATTGGCTGCAGGTTCCAGAACAGATCAGTATCACACATACCATTGATCTAGGACCTGAAATCCTGTCGCAGTATAAAGCTTTCGCGAAAAGCAAGCTGATGGAGGTTGAAGATTCAGAGGTTCCTATCGTTGCAGATTCAGCAGGCGTATTGACGAACAAACTACTACAGTTTGCAAACGGTAGGATCTACGATGAGAACCATCATGTGCAGTACATTCATGATCAGAAGCTGCAGGCTCTTGAGGAATTGATCGATGAAGCGAACGGTAAGCCGGTACTCGTCTTCTATGCCTTCAAACATGATGAAAGAGCAATCAGAGAGCAATTGGCGGATAGGAACATTTGTGATCTATCCGAAGAAGGCGCAGTTAAGAGATGGAATGCCGGTAAGATCGAGGTTCTGTTGGTGCATCCAGCATCCGTAGCCTATGGACTGAATTTACAGGATGGTGGAAACATCATCATCTGGTATGGACTCACATATAGCCTTGAAGCTTATCTACAAGCGAACGCTAGACTACACCGGCAGGGTCAGAAACAGAAGGTACTAATTCATCACTTGGTGGCAAAAGGTACTGTTGATGAGGATGTTATGAGAATGCTGGAAAATAAGAACGTTACGCAGCAGGAGCTGCTGAAGTCCGTGAAAGCACAGATTCGAGAATACTGAAATTGGAGGATAGCATGAAACGAAAGTGCAGTATGTGTGGCGAATATAAGGACACCACACAATTTAGATATATGAATACATTAAAGCGATACAACTGTTACTGTAAGGAATGTGAGAAATGGTACATGAAGCAGTATGGTCGAATCCGATATGAACGAGAGAAAGCGAGGCGGTTAGCAAATGCTAAGAGTTAAACAAGGCGATTACGTGAATGGATACAAAGTCGAAAAGGTCGAAATTATAAATAAAGAGCCCCATTACTTGATAGCCTATTTTGATTGGGGAGCGAAAAAGCCTCAGAGTCGATAGTTGCCTGAGCATCTAGTTAGTAGTTATGTATCTTCGGAGGATTTTCAAAAGGCAGAGCAACGGGAGGGTAGTCAATGGAAATAATAGAAATTAAAAATCCCAAATATATAATCTTCGTAGAAACTGGAGAAAATAAAGTAGCTGAACTCTTACTGACTGATGAGCAGAAAGAGATAATATTCCTGCTGATTACAGGAGCATGTAACAACCAATTAAGTACAGGACCAGAGCTTCATATTGAAAGAAGAAAGGGAAGTTGCATAAATGTTGACGAAAAAAGATAAAATCGAATATTTCAAAAGGGAATGCAAGAATATGCATTACTACAAGGAAAAAGTGGCGCTATGTAATGAAAGATTAGAGGAATTAGCCAATGAATTATTAGGGGTATCATCGCCATCAACCAAAGATGTAATTTTAGAAAATGCTGGCGATCCATACAAAAGTAATAAGTTATATCTGATGGTAGAAGAAGAACTGACAATGAAAGAACGTGATGAATATGTATCAAAAATAGATTACATAAATAATAAACTGAGAGAAATTAAAAATCCTGTCGGTTTGGATATGGTAATAAAGTTGCTAGTTGAAAGGAAGAATCTTGATAAAGTCGCTGCTGAATTCCATATGGATAGAAGCACAGTATGGCGAACAATTAATCGAATACTTTCTGAAATTTTGTAAAGATGCAACACATTTCACAAAAAACCATGTTATTATGATAGTGTGGAATTAGCGGGAGACCACCATTTATTCAAAGGCCCGCTATTCCATCAAATGAAAATTGAATGGTAGGAATCCTAATGGGCCTACGACGTGAAAGCATCTATCTGAATAGATGCTTTTATTTATGCTGAATAATTATATTGAATCCTGATGTATTGCGAGATAACAACAACTGGGGTAAAATGAGTGCATGAGGCACAGTCCTGTACATGGAGGAAGAATGAATAAAAATAGTTATATAAAAAATAAAGAATGAAATACAGCAAATGAATTGATCAAATTAGATAATGCGAGAATAGGTAAATTGATTAAAGACAAAGAAGATGCTATTACAAGTACAAATTCTACTTTAACGAAACTGGGAATCTTTATGATATTTTATATTCTTGTATATGCAGCCCTATTTTACATAAAGCAAGAATTTTTTGAAAATTTAATTATTGGAGCGATTATGCCTTTCCTTTTCAGTACGTTATTTTATTTTGCAAATGAAATTGATAGCTATAAAAAAGAAGTGAAAGAATGTGATAATGAAATATTCAATTTAGGTAAGGTACTTTATGCAAATGGAAATTTAGATAAAGATTATATAAAAGAATTTGAAAAACAGATAACAATGCAAACTAAACATAATATTAGCAAATAACACGTAATTATATAATGTGGAAAGCAGAGATACCCATTCCCCCATCCATTAGGTCCTGCTAAGTCCCACATAAAATAAACATTAAGCATCTATATCGGCTATATTCTGAAATGTGTATGGTACGGGCGTAGGTGCTTTTATTTTATTGAAATTTAATGTACAATGTATACAATGGGGAGGTAAAAGCATATGTTGGATTTTTTCAAGAACATAGAAGAACAAGAAATAAAACTAAAAAAAGGGAGAGCAGTTATTCTTATTCGAGATGCAGCTTTTGGGGGGAGAAGTGTAAATACAATTGCGCAGAAATTGAAGTACATATTAAATCATTATTCTAAGATAGAAATAGAAATATGTATAAAGTCTAGGACCATAAATGATATGGCAACGATTACTGTTTTAGAATACCTTATTTACTATACTATCAAGAAAAATGAGTTTATAGTTAAAGTAAAATTTAGACCTAATCAGATAGATTACACAAGTAATTTTTTAGAAAATTCACTAATTGGAAGATTTATACAAAGTACCTGTTCTAATAAAAAAGCTTCTGAACAATTTATTAAAGAGTTTGAAAGTCAAAAAACCATTATTGGCGAAAGATCATTTAGAAAACTTATAAAAAATGATGAAAATACAAGAAAAGCTTTAAATGCAGTTTCTAGTGATATTAGTTGGTTCTTAAAAGATAAAATAGACTCTGCTGATTTTAGAGAAGATTCCTGTGAAGCAATAACAGAGTTGTGTGCAAATGTTCTCGATCATACTTCTAGCGATTGCATAGTATCTATGGAGTGTGGCAGAGCAATCAATAAAAATAAGGATGCACGATGCCGAATACTTTCCGTAGTTGTATCAAATGTTTCTCAAAATTTGATTTATGATAGATTAGCTGAATACTATGTACAAGGAAAAGTTAAATTTAATCAAGTTGATGAAGCTTATAAATATCATAAAGATTATTTTTTAGATGGGCAATACAACAAAGAACGGTTTTACATGGTTTCTGTTTTTCAAAAAGGTGTTTCAACAAGAGAAAATCAATATAATTCAGGAGGAACAGGATTGTTTAAATTAATTGATAGTATTTTAGGCAGAACTGTTGGTGATAATTGCTATGTTCTTAGCGGAAATAATATTCTTTTTTTGAGAGAAGATAAAATAAAACCTGTAAATGGTTATATTGGATTTAATTCTGAGCATAATTATATTAGTAGAGTTCCTGATAGTGATATATTTACCAATAGTGGTATGTATTATAATGGAACACTGATACATCTTATGTTAGTATTAGGTGAAGAGGAGGAACATTATGGAGATTAAATTAAAATTGGATACAACTTATTCACATATTGCTGGAAATGATTATGGGTATAAAGTATTTGTGGAGCAGATTGAACCATATTTTGATGGGAAAACCCATTTAGAAATTTTATTTCCTGACTATATCGAAGGAGTTTCTATTTCTTTTGTACAGGGATTGATAAAAGATATGGTAAATAAAACAAATAAAGAAACTGTTTTGAAATTAGTGAAACTTAAATCGAATAATAAATTTTTAGATAAACGATTGGATTATAATCTGAGGTTTTAGTATGGAAGCATCATCATTTGATATCATAAAGTATGCATCATTCATTATATCTTTAATTGCTTTTTATATATCTTTTAAGAATTTTAAAACTAATAGATTAGTTTACTTATATAGCAATTTGTTTGATGATATTTTAATTAATAAATTACCTAATGCTTTTAATAGGGCTTTACAGTGCGAATCCTCTAGAGATACAAATGAATTTATTGATTTACTAATGCAATTAACTGATAAATTATCCTTTTTTCAATTTTACAATCATTCTATGTATTCAGAGTTAAAATTTATCGTAAGAGATATCGATGAAAACTTTGAGAATTACTGTAATGAAGAAAAGCCCGAATATGTTGCAGCAGTATCTATGAAAATGAAAGAATTATATGATGTAATATATAACATTCATTTATGGAAAATACTAAAACATAATTTTAAAAATATTTGTACAAAATAGCACCCACTGCGGTGCTTTTCTTTTACCCAAAACGACGAAAGGAAGGTGGTGATATGACTTGAAACCAAACTATGAAGAGCAGCGGGCAGATGCCTATGAACTTTACCTGCAAGGCAAAAAATATCAGGAGATAGCCGACGCAGTCGGTGTTACTTTATCGGCGGTCAAGTCATGGGCCACTCGATACTGGAAACAAGAAAAGTTGCAACCTAAGAAATCTAAAAAAGTTGCAACTAAGCATAAAGGCGGACAGCCTGGCAATAAGAACGCCACGGGTCCCCCGAGAAATCAGAATGCAAGGAAGCATGGTCTATTTTCAAAATGGCTGCCTGATGAGGTGCAGGAAATCGTGGGAGAGCTTAAGTCTCTTGATCCCTTGGACATTCTCTGGGAGAACATTCAGCTGCAGTACGCAGCGATTCTGAGGGCACAGCGTATCATGTGGGTAAAGGATCATGAAGATGAGACGAAAGAGACGAATTTCGATGGAGAGAAGGGAACCGGTTATCTAGTGCAAATGGCATGGGATAAGCAAGCAGGGTTTATGACTGCCCAGAGCCGCGCTATGAGTGAGCTGCGGTCGATGATCAAGCAATATGATGAGATGCTGCATAAGGATTGGGAAGCAGCTTCGGAAGAGCAGAAGTCTCGTATCGCACAGTTGAAGGCGCAAACGATTAAGCTGCAGGGAGAAGAGGATGATGAGAAAAAGGGAGTGATGATCGTTGATGACATCCCGAGAAACAGCGACAGTTAAGCTTACCGACCTCATCGCTCCGTCTTTTTATGATCTGCATTATGATATCAAAGAAGGGCGGCACACTCACTACAAACTAAATGGCGGCCGTGGATCGGCAAAGTCATCCTTCATCAGTATCGAGATCATTATGGGTATGATGGAGGATCATGAAGCAAATGCCGTTTGTTATCGCAAAGTAGGCAACACACTTCAGGAGTCCGTGTATGAACAGCTCTTATGGGCTATCGATGCTTTGAATGTAAACCACCTGTGGAAGGCTAACCTGACACCGTTGCGTCTTACTTATCTGCCTACAGGACAGCGTATCATCTTTAGAGGCATGGATGATCCCAACAAGGCAAAGTCAATCAAAGTCCGTAAGGGATATTTCAAGTACATTTGGTTGGAGGAACGAGCTGAATTAGACGGTGAGGAAGACGAGCGTAAGGTACTGCAGTCGTTGATGCGCGGCGGGAATAAGTTCGTTGTATTCTATAGTTGGAATCCACCGAAGAGTATCAACAATTGGGTGAATCAGGATGTGTTGTTTGCCAGGTCGGATACGATCGTGCATCACAGTGATTACCGCAGCGTGCCTGCTGAATGGCTTGGTGAGCAGTTTCTCATTGAGGCTGAGCATCTTAAAAAGACGAAGCCCAAAGCTTATGAGCATGAATATCTAGGAATCGCTACAGGCACTGGTGGTCAGGTATTTGACAACGTAGTTATCAGAAAGATCACAGCTGAAGAACTGGCGCGTTTCGATCAATTAAGAAACGGCTTAGACTGGGGTTATGCAGCAGATCCATTTGCATTTATACAATCACACTATGATAAGACGCACAGACGTCTTTTTATTTTTGGTGAGATCTGTCAAGTAAAGCTCAGTAACCGCAAGGCTGCCTTAAAGATGATCCGTGTTAATCCTGACAACAGGCTGACGATTGCAGATTCTGCTGAGCCAAAGAGCATTGCAGAGCTGCAGGAGACAGGCATTAACATTAAAGGGGCTGTAAAAGGTCCTGGTAGTGTTGAATTTGGCATCAAGTTCTTACAGGATCTAGAGGAAATCATCATAGACCCAGAACGGTGCCCTAATGCTGCCCGAGAATTTTCAGGTTATGAGTTAGAACGCGACAAGAACGGTAATTTCAAGGGCAAATATCCTGACAAGGATAATCACACGATCGATGCGGCGCGATATGCCTTAGAAGACGATATGCCTAGAAAAGGCTACACAAAGATATAGGAGGGACATATGGATTTAGAAACAGTTAAAAAGCTCATACGATATTACATGCCAAAGCACGAGGTTTTTGTAACGGCAGCCAAAGAAGCGGAAAAGTATTACGAGAATGAGGATACAGTGTTGAGGACAGGAGCGGCTGCGGTGGATGCAATCAACCAATATCTGAAACAATGTGGTAAAGACCCTTTGCATTCTGCAGATAACCGCATACCGCTAAACTGGCATCGAATACTGGTGGATCAAAAGATAGGATACCTTTTTACTTATCCTCCACAGTTTGATACAAAAGAAGCTCAGCAGATTGACTTTCAGTCTTTGCTTGGTGACGACTATGAGAAGGTTATAAAGAAGTTAGGTGTCGATGCCAGCAATACGGGTAGGGCTTGGATCCAGTATTGGAAAGGCGAGAAGGGTATGGAGTATCACTATGTTGATCCAAAGCAAGTGCTGCCTATTTATGATGAGACGAATATCAAGAAGCCGTTGAAGCTGCTTCTACGCTATTACACGGCTTTAGATGAGCAGGGTGAAGAATATGTCCGTTATGAGTTATGGAATGAGAAAGAAGTATGCTTCTTTTATCATAAGAGTGATGCAAGTATTGATAAGCTTGTTCCTGAGCTGATTGTTAGCACGAACGAAACAAAGGTGGTCAAACATGGCTTAGGCACTATTCCATTTATAAAGTTCAGTAATAATTCTCTTGAAGTATCAGATTTAAAGATGTGTAAGCAAATCATCGACTGCCTAGATAAAGCTTGGAGCGGGTTTGCTAATGACATCGATGACATTCAGGAAGTCATCTGGGTGCTGAAAAACTATATCGCAGATGTCGGATCACCCTTCAAGCTTGATGAGAATGGAGAGCCACTTGTGGATGAAAGAGGGCTGCCGATTAAGAACGATTATACTCCTGATCTGCTGCAGATGTTGAAAGCAAAGAAAGTTGCTGAAGTAGGTGGCGATGGCGGAATCGAAACGGTGACTTCAGAAATACCATATGCAGCGCGCCAGGCATTTCTTGAAGGATTGGTACGTCAATTATTTATCTCAGCAATGGCCGTTGATCCTCGACCAGAGAATACCGGTAACCCATCTGGTGTCTATATTGACTTCCTTTACGGACTGCTGGAGCTTAAAGCGGGGTTGATGGAAACAGAGTTTAGGGGTTCACTCAATCGGCTCGTAAGGGCTGCTTCTGGCGTTTCTGAAGACACAAGAATTACCCAGACATGGACACGCAATAAGCCTCGTAATGATTTAGAGATTGCTCAAATTATCAATGGCACATCTCCTGATGTGATGTCTAACCAAACAAAGACTAAAGTTCATCCTTTGGTCGATGATTGGGTCGATGAACGCAAACAGATCGATAAAGAGGCTGAGAGTCTTTACCCGGAGCAGCCCTTATTTAAGGAAGAAGTAGATGACGAAGAAGAATGATTACTGGGAAGAAAGAACTAAGAAAAGACGTGCAGCGCTGGATCGTAATGTTGAAAAAGCGAATAAAGAGCTGATTGAGAATTTTGAGGAAGCTTTAAAAAATGTGCAAGCGGAGATTAATAATTTTTGGATCAGATATGCAGAGAATAATGAAATCACATTGTCACAGGCACAGCAACTGCTCTCATTGAAAGAGTGGCGAGCCTTCAAAGGCACACTGGAAGAGTTTCAGCAGCTGGCAAAGGATTCGATTGGGACCTTTAACTTAGAGTTGGAGAATCTAAGCATGAGAGCGCGGATCAGTCGGTATCAGGAACTTGAACTGAATGTGAAATCAATTTTGGATCAGTTATACCAGAAACAAAATGAGGTGATTGGCCGTACAGCAACCGATGCCTACATGGACCAATATTTCCATACACTGTTCAACGTCGAGCAATACAAAGGTGTTCATACCGATTTCATGATACCTAGCGCAAAGGCCATCGAAGATCTAGTTAAATATCCATTCAACGGTGCAGATTACTCTGAACGGCTTTGGCGTCATCAAGAGGATTTGACCTTCAAGCTAAAAGAAGCTTTAACGAATATGTTTGTTGAGGGAAAGAACCCCTACGATTATAAAGACAAGTTCGCATCACTGTTCCAAGTAAAAAGAAGTGAAGCCTATCGGCTGTTGGATACAGAACATGCCTATGTTGCTGAAGCAGCATCGCAGGCAGCGTATGAAGCTGACGGTATCATGGAATACAAAATCAATGCAACGTTGGATTCCAAGACATCTCAGATCTGTAGAGAAATGGATAGTAAAGTTTTTAAAGTATCTGAGCGAAAAGAAGGTAAAAATTGTCCGCCTTTTCACCCTTATTGCAGAACAACGACTGAGCCTCATATCGCTGAGCTTGATGACATCCATTCAACGAGGGTGGCAAGAGATGCCGATGGTAAAAAGGTTTATGTGCCGATGGACATGACTTATGAGGAATGGCATGAGAAGTATGTAGGTAATAATGAGAGATTTTCTTATAAAGAGAAGGCTGAGAAGAACAGAGATGCCGATAGGCGCCTATATGAAAAGTATCGTAACCTTATTGGTGCAGATAATTTACCTGATTCCTTTGATGATTTTCAAAATATGAAGTATAATGAACCTAAAAGGTGGGAGTTGTTAAAGGATTATAAAAAATCAAGAACAACGAACGCTATTTCAGCATTTACTCCTTTTAAGTTATATGAAGAATATAAAGAACGCATAGAACGAGAAATAGTAGGATTAACAACTTATGATAATGTTAAAATAACTTCACAAAGTAAACATTTTATCGAACGCATATTTGGGACTACTGTAGATTCACACACGAATAAACCTAGATGCGGTGTTGAAATAGAAAGCGTTATAGATGCCTTAAAGAATCCTATAGACATTATCAATAAAAATGGTGAAAATGGTGTTAGCAGATTATATCGAGGGAAAGATGCTGAGGTATCCATTAATCCAAGCACGGGTAATCTAATACAAACAAATCCAACGCATAGGAATAAAAAGAAATGAGGTGCTTGATATGAAAATAAAATTGTCTAAAAATCAGTTTGAATTAATCAAAAGAATATATGACACTGATGATCTGAATGAGTATGAATATGATAAAGAAAAGCTTCTAAAAGCTATTATTCTTAACGAAGAAGGTTATTCGATTGATTCAGATAAAGCTGATGATTTACTTAATTTTATTGATGATAAAAAGCTGGAACATGGATTTGATAAAGATGATGAAGTTAATCAATTAGGTTTAGAATTAACTCACCTGTGGGATCATATATATTATGAATTAAATTAGAAAGAAGCGTCTATTTAGGCGTTTTCTTTTACCCGAAAGAAGGTGATGAGGTGTGTAAACACGCCTTTGTGATTAAAGAAGATAAAACATATTATGATAAAAACTTAAAATGCAGGGTTCGTATTGAAACGATCGCCTGCATTTTTTGTGGCCGAAAAGAAACAGAAAGGAGCATTTATATGGATCCACCGCGGCGGAAACTTCCCCGCTTCAATTGGTAATGATTCGTCCGACACTTATGACGATAAACTAAAGGGCATGGCGCAGGCGTCGCTGCGATAACAACACGAACATGGAGGAAATATGAAAAGAGAATTTTTAGAAGGTTTAGGATTATCAAGTGAATTGATTGATCAAATCATGGCTGAACATGGTAAGACGGTGACAAGTCTTGAAAATAAGTTGACAGCTAAAGATGAGGAACTGCAGACATCGAAGACTACGATCGGTGAATTGAGTGAGAAGGTAAAAAAGTTTGATGGCGTTGATCTAGAAGGATTAAAAAATGGCGTGAAAGAGTGGGAAAAGAAGTACCAGACAGATCTTGATGCGCTACGTCTTGATAATTCTATTAAGCTGTCCATCATCACGCAGACTCATGATGCTGATCTTGTTGCTGGTTTGGTAGACAAGAGCAAGTTGAAGCTCAATGACAATGGTCAAGTAGATGGGCTGGATGATCAGTTAAAGACACTCAAAGAAAGCAAGCCATTCCTATTCAAGGAAGATAAAACAGCATCAGAAGGAACTGCAGGCAGCTTCACGCCTTTTGGTGGTACAGCCGCAGATACCAACAAAGGATTCGATTTCGGCTTTCAAACAGTGATTCCAAAACCAGAAAAATAAGGGAGGAAATACAATCATGGCAGAAGCATTAAATTATGCAAAACAATATTCACAAGCATTAGCACAGAACTTTCCGTATGTATTATATTTTGGGGAGCTTTACGCAACACCGAACAATCAGCTTTATAAGGTAACAGGTGCCAACACGATCGAGATTCCGGTCATCGAAACATCTGGCCGTGTTGATGGTGATCGTGATACGATCACTGGTTTCCAACGTCGAGCCTCTAACAAGTGGGAAACAAAAGTTTTAAAGAATCATCGTACATGGGATACATTGATTCATCCGATGGATGTCGTGCAGACGAATCAAGTCATGACGATTCAAAACACGACTAAGGTCTATAATCAGGAACAGAAATTCCCTGAAATGGATGCCTATACGATCTCTGCAATTCATTCATTGAAAACAGCCTTAGGCGTAGGCCATGAAGATGATACAACGGTGTTGACGGTAGAAAATATTCTCTCTACCATCGATAAGATCATGGAAGGTATGGACGAGGCGCGGGTACCTAAGATTGGTCGTATCATGTACTGCACGCCAACTGTAGAGACGTTGATCAAGAATGCAAAGGAGATTCAGCGCACGATTGATCTAAAAGATGGCGCAAAAGCATTGACACGTGAAGTAAGCCGTATCGATGAGTTAACGATCAAGGGAGTACCAAGTGATCTGATGCAGACGGTCTATGACTTCACTGAGGGTTGGAAAAAAGGTGCTTCAGCAAAACAGATCAATTTCTGTATCATTCATCCGATTGCCGTTATGACACCTGTAAATTATGCGTTCGCCCAGGTTGGTGAGCCATCAGCTCTGACAAAGGGTAAATGGGTCTATTTTGAGGAATCATTTGAAGATGTATTTATCTTGAATCAAAAAGCAAAAGCAATCGCCTTTAATGTAAAGGCGGAATAGGAGGAAATATGGTCATCGTAAGAAAAAACAATCGCGAGCTAACGATCGATGAGACTCAGAAAGAAAAATATCTGGCAGACGGATATTGTGAAGTGATCGATGGTAAGGTCAAAGAAGTTAAGAAAGTAGATCCAGAATTAGAGAAGCTCAAGAAAGAGAATACTGATCTGAAGAAAAAGGTTAAAGAACTTACTGAGCAATTGAAAGCTTTTGAAAAGAAGCCAGATAAAAAGGAAGCTTCTGCAGAGGCTTAATCATGATGGCAGAGCGTGTAGTTGAAGAAATCAAAAGTATGTATGGGGTTGAAGCAGCAGAGGAATTATTGCTGCGCTTTGTTAAAAAAGCAGAGGTTTTGATCAAAAACTATTGTGCGATCAACAATATACCTGAAGCGCTCTATTATACCTGGGTAGACTTATCTGTGGATCTGTATAATCTAAGTTTCAATAAGACAGAGATCGACGGTAAGGTGGCTTCTATCAGTGAGGGAAACACATCGATTACTTTTGCAGTTTCTAAAGAATCAGAGCAAACCATGCTTGCGGCTTATTCTGAAACATTGAATAAGTATAGGAGATTCAGATGGTAGACAAGGCGGCACTATTAGATAAGCTTCGTAAAGATAAGTGTGATATCTATCGTAATACTGAAGTAGAAGCTCATGACATTACTTCCTTTAAAAGGCAGCTTATCCATCAGGGCGTCCGCTGCCGGCTTAGTACAACCAATCCTGTTATCAGTGCTACTGATACAACGGCTAGAACAGCTAATGCTTATACTGTATTTTTTCATCCTTCTGTTGATATCCAAGCTGGGGACAAACTGATAATTACAACTGCCATTGGATATTCCTATGAATTATACGCTGGAAAGCCCAATGGATTTGCTGGCAGCCATATAGAAGTGATGGCTACTGAGGAAGAATATGTCTAAGTCTGAGGTATACGGCTTTCAGGAAATGAGTAAGACATTTAAAGAGCTGGGTGGTGATTTCAATACTACCGCTGAAAGAGTAGTAACTTTAACGACCAATAAAGCAATGGCCGTTGCTAAGGACAACACACCTCGAGGACAGTATCCAGACACCGTTGAATTTACTACGAAAGATGGAAAACGTGTATCTTTCAAAGTAACGCAAAAGGTTGGTGGCAATCTGATTCGTTCCTGGCATACGGGAAATCTCAAGAAAACCAAGCGGAAGATCTCTAAAGAGTTCAGCAATGCCGCTGAGTATGCCATGTACGTCAATAACGGTCACAGGATAGTTAGAAAGGGAGTCACCATTGGATATGTGAATCCTCAATATTTCTTGGAGAAAGGGTTGACAGTAGCTGAACAGGCGATGGATAAACTGTTTCAGGTGGAAGTGGAAAGGTTGAAAAAGAAACATGGATTATGAATTTAAAAGGCTTTTGGCAGCCTATCTGAAATCGATAGAGCCAAAAACAAAGAAGATTTATACCGATAGTGTGAAGCAGGGTCTTGTGACTCCCTGCTTTTTCATTATTGATATTAGTAAACAAGGTACGAATGCTCTATTAAGAAAGAACGTCATTGGTAATTATGTCGTTTCCTACATCGGTGATAACCGTGAAAGCGTTGAAGAAGCTTTGCTTTTGCTTGATTGCATCGATTGCTACCGATTGACAGATAAAGAAATAGAAATAAACGATGATGTGCTGCAATTCAGCTTCACTGTGTCAGTGCGCTATGAAGTACTAAGCAGTGAAGAGAAGATGCAAAAAATCGAGGAAGGAGTGAAAATGAATGTGGAAATCACAAAATAAAGTCAGACCGGGCGTTTACGTGAATGTGAAGGGATCTAAGGCTTTGGCAATGGAAGTGGGTACACGAGGTACTGTCATACTGCCTTTAGTGCTGAGCTTTGGACCAGTCAAAAAATTTGTTAGCATTACAGATGTCACACAAACGTTTAGTAAATTAGGGTACAACTACAATACATCTGAGATGCTGCTCATTAAGGAAGCAATGAAAAAAGCTTTAGAGGTTTTAGTCTATCGAGTTAACTCAAATGGAATGAAGGCATCTGCACAGGTTGCTTCAGGATTAAAAGCTGAAGCCGTATATCCAGGTATCAGAGGAAATGATCTCAGTTTTACTGTTGAAGCGGCAGGCGATAGATTTAAAGTAGAGACTTATTTGGATGCAGCATTAGTGGATACGCAAATCATCTCAGCGGCAACAGAATTTATCAATAATGGATTCATCTCTTTAACCGGTTCCGGTGCGTTAGAAGCAGCCTCAGTCAATCTTACGGGCGGGACGGATGGCGCAGCGGAGGAAGCCGATTATAAAGAATGCTTACAAGCAGCTGCCTTAGTTGAATTTGAGACGATCGGATACACTGGTACTGATGATAAGATCATAAAATTGATCAAAGATTTTGTTGAAGAACAACGTGAGTATGAAGAGAAAAAGATTACTGGTGTCGTAGCTGCAGCTGCCAATACCTTTGATTATGAAGGAATCATCGCAGTTAGAAACGGTGTGATCTTAGCGGATGGAACAGAATTACCGAAAGAAAAAGCTGTTGCATGGGTGGCTGCCGCAACCGCAGGCGCACAGATCAGCGAGTCGAATACATTCGCTGCCTATGAAGGTGCATCTGATGTGGATGTGAGATTAACGAATGCGCAGGTGGAAGAAGCTATTAACGCAGGTCTTTTTGTATTTACGCCTCGCAGTGGCAAGGTAGTGGCTGAATATGACATCAACACACTTACCACTTATACGGACGAGAAGCCAAAAGACTTCCGAAAGAATAAGGTCATCCGCGTACTAGATGCAATCAATAACGATGTCGTCAGCATTTTTGAGGCAAACTTTATCGGCAAGATTCAGAATAACGAATCCGGAAGAAATCTGCTGAAGGGTCATCTTACCGAATACATGAACAGCATGCAGGAAATGGGCGCTATTGAAAACTTTGTGCCTGATGATATCACGATCAGCCGGGGAACAGATAAGGATGCGGTGCTGATCACGTTAGGAGTGCAGCCTACGGATACAGTTGATAAGATTTACATGAATGTCGAGGTGAAATAAAATGGATAACAGAAAAATTGAGAATCTGCCTTTATGCAATCAGGGTGGTGCTTATATCACAGTTGATGGTCAGAATCGTAAAGCCTTTGAGATCGCTAAGCTGGAAGCGAAGGTCGAGTTAAAGATCTGGTCTAAGCAGCTGCTTGGCAATCGTATGGAACAGAACCGCCCAACAGGTGCAAAAGGCAGTGGAACGATGACCGTCTATAATGCGACATCAGTATTCAGAGATGCTTGTCATGAGTATCTTGAAACGGGTGTGCTACCGCCAATTTCAATTCAAGCATACAGTAATGATAAGGGTTCAGCAGTCGGCAGATCAGAACTGCTGCTGAGAAACGTTGTTTTGAATGAGGTGCCATTACTGCTGATTGATGAGAACAGCGAAGAAGGTTCGCAATCAGACATCGGTATTGTATTTAGCGATTACGATGTACTGGATGATTTTAAATTACCATCCATTTATTAGGAGGCCGATATGGGTAAATTAAGTGCATTTTTAAATCCAGGGAAACCTGAATCAATCAAGTATGTTGTCAGTAAACGTTTTAAGGATGAAGCAGGTAAACCTATTGAATGGGAGCTGATTCCCCGAACGACAAAGGAAGCACAACTGCTTTCCAAAAGCTGTGAGAAGCGTGACAGAAAGGGAAATATCAGTATCGATAACATCGCTTATCAGAATAAACTGATCTGCAGTTGTATCGTGTTTCCTGATCTGAAGAATGCTGAATTGCAGGAAGCATATGGAGTCATGGGAGAAGAGGAATTATTAACTACGATGCTTTACCCGGGAGAATATGCAGGTCTGAGAGAGAAGATCTATGATCTGTGTGGTCTTGATGACGACATTAACGACGATATTGAAGAAGCAAAAAACTAATCAAGCAGGACGGAGAGGCGGCAGTTGCTTACTTCGCCCTGCTTAAACTTAAACTGCTGCCACATGAGTTTGACGAACTACCGCAGCGTGAAAAAGCTTTCGTGATAGCAAGCGCTCAACGATACATGGAACAGACAAAAAAGGCAGCGAAGGGAGTGAAGTAATATGGCTAAAAAGAAAACATTGGGAGCGGTAATCGCCTTAACTGATGACTATACATCTAAGCTGACAAAGATCGTCGCATCAACTAAATCCGCTGAAAGTAAATTGAAATCTGTAACGGCTGCCACTGATAAGTTCAATGAACAGATAAAAGACATGGGAGATGAATCAGAAAAGGCATCGGGGAAAATGAGTGGACTGATAGGCCGTGTTGGTGCTTTGGTAACTGCCGGTGCGGCTTTACGTAAAGCGTTTCAATGGGGCATCGAGGGAGTCAATATAGCGGCTACCCAAGATGTGCAAGAGAATACACTAAAAGCCATGCTGGGCAATGATCAACTCGGAGCCGGTCTTTACCAATATGTTTCTGATTATGCTAAGATGTCTATTCTTGGCCGTGAAGATCTGGCTAAGGGGATGATGAGTTATCTACCTACCACAAAGGACTTCACTCAGCTTCAGCGCTTGATCAATATGACCGAGCGCCTTTATGCAAAAGATCCAACACAAGGCTCTGAGGGCGCGGTATTTGCGATGAAAGAGATTCTTTCTGGAGATACCATGTCAATGCGTAATCGTTATAATATCACAGGTTTCAGCGGCGAAGAAATTCGCGCCATGATCGGTTCTGGTGATGTGGAAGGTGCGTTGGATTATATCGATGATAAATTAAGTCAGTTTGGAGCCTCGACAGAAGTATTGGAGAAGAATGCAGCCGGCCTGACTGCTCAGATGAATATGCTCTCATCAAATGCCAAGACAGCGCTTGGTGAGAATATGAAACCAGTCATGGAAGCTCTGATTCCTGTAGCTGAGAGATTGTTAACTGATTTTGATGCAGGCAGGTTCCAGCCATTCTTCGATGTATTAACCGTTGGTGGCATTGCTTTAGCCAACGTGCTTGGATTCGTGGCACAGAATTTCGATAAGATCATCCTCTTACTAGGCATCGGTGCGGCAGCGATGCTTGCTTATAAGATGGCCACTTGGATGTCTACGAGTCAAACAGGAATGTGGATCACAGCTCAATTGGGGGCAACGTTGGCGCAGTATGGTTTTAATGCTGCATTATTGGCGTGTCCGCTTACTTGGTTCATCGGCTTGCTGGCGATCGTGATCGGCCTGTTTGCTGCTTTCAATTCTGAGGCGGCTAAATTAAAAAGTATGGCCACTGATGTACCAGAGGCAATGGATCCAATGAGTAAAGAATTCCAGGATATGCTTGCTGGTACTGCAGCTATACCTGTAAATGTCGAAAATGATTCCATCAACGTAAAAGGAACGGTAGATATTGAAGAAGACAATCTGAAATATCTGCTTGATATTGCAGAGCGAGAGTACATTGCTAAATTCTCTACGGCAACATTGGCACCACAAATATCTGTACAGATCGGTGAAGTAAAAGAAACGGCTGATATGGATGCGATCACTGACCGACTTGCAAATCAGCTGCAGGAAATGGTCAATATTGAAGCTGAGGGGGTGTATGCGTAATGAGCTATGCGATTTACATTAATTCAGTTAGGATGCCGGTCAACCCAGAAACCTTTGAAGATGTGATCGATCGCTCGACAAAAGAGTACGATATCCTCAATTCCAGCAAAGTGAGCATACCAGAAACAAGAGGGCTGCATGTATATAAGTTCTCTAGTCTTTTTCCCGCTGAGAGACACTCATTTTGCCATTCATGGCATCGATCGGCTTATTACATTGAGCATTTACAAGGTATTTTTGATTCTGACAAGCCAGTATCGCTTACTGTATCCAATGGCACTTCATATGGCGTATCCTGCAAAGTTATTCTAAAGTCATTTACGCTGCAGGAAATCGAAACAGGGACTTATGAGTACGAAGTGACACTGCAGGAATACAAGGAAGTACAGGTAAAAGAAACGGGGCTGCCTGCAATACAGCGCCCTTTGCCTGTTCTAACGCAGCCTACAGCAGCGGATGGCTCATCAATGCAGCCAATACCCACAACCGCTTCAGTCTATGATGCGGTAACATCAGCATCCAAGAAGACAAAATCAAATGTTCTGCCGACTTTGGCAAATAAAAAGCCATGTAAGAATCCATTGACTACAGATCAAAAGGTATATGCTACCAGTTATCCGCCAAACAGTTGGCAAGGTGCGCAGGATCTCAATAGTATGACTATACAAGGGACTGCTTCAGCCGCAGCGACTGGAGCTTTAGCACAATTAGCTAAAAATAAGAATGTGATCACAACGGGTTATTTAAAGAGCAAGAGGTCATCGGCATGAAGCTTTTGATACATACAGATGGAAAGGTATTGGATTTTTCTTATGTTGCCGCAGCCATTTCTTTAAAAAGCAGCTGGGCAAATGGCGCAAGTAAATTAACCTTCAGATATCCTAAGTCGGTTGGGATAAAGCTTAATAATGGTGATTATGTTGTGTTTGAATACAATGAGGTTAAACTATTCGCAGGCACCGTGTTTACGATTAAAAAGGTCAATGGTGATCCAGAGATCACCGCTTATGACCAGCTGAGATACTTCAAAGCAAAAGACACGATCATGAGAAAAAATAAGTCTCTGTCTGAGCTGCTTGATGTATGTGCAGGTAATCTTTTAGTAACGACAGACGTTGCTGCTATTACAGAAAAGCTACCCAATTATCTGTTTGAAAATCAGACTTATCTTGATATGATCTATCAATCATGCAGTGATCATCTGATGCAGACGGGGTATTACTATGTGCTGAGAGATAATGCCGGTAAAGTTGAGCTTAAAGAAATCTATGATTTACGTGTACCGGTTATCATTGGCGATGAAAGTCTTGCTTATAACTATGACTATGAGAAATCTATCGACAGTGATACTTATAATCAAATCAAACTTGCTAAAGACAATGAAGATGCAGGGCAGCGGGACGTCTATATCGTTCGCGATACATCTCTGATCCAAAAATGGGGAATGCTGCAGTATTTTGAAAAGGTTGATGGTAATCTGAATGAATCACAAATCAAGGAAAGAGCAGACCGATTGATCAAGCTTAAAAAGCGTGAAACGGAAAAGCTGAAGATCCCTGCATTAGGCGATAGCAGAGTCATGGGAGGATCAGGCGTAAGAATAGTATTGGTTAATGAAGGTATCGACGCATGGGCGATCGTAGATTCAGTTACGCATACCTTCACACCCGTTCACACTATGGAATTATCCCTGGTTTTTGAAAGGAGCTAGTCTATGTCATTATTAGATACGATCAAAATGGTAGTTAAAAATTATATTGACTCCGCAATTTTATCTGATGTTGTGTTTGGCTTAGTACAGTCTGTTTCTCTAACAGGGGTATCGGTAAAGTTGGAGCAGTCTACTCAAACTTTAGATGGTGCTTTTATACTCACGCCACAACATTTCCTTCAGCATGATGAAACGACTTATGACCCTATATTAGGAACCGAAAGCAAGGTCCACTACCGTGCTTCACTGAAGCCTGGTGATCGGATTGCTTTGGTTAAGAAAAAAGGCGGGCAGCAGTACGTGGTAATCGGAAAGGTGTGAGTTAATGGAAAATAAAACATTCAACGTAGATTTTGATAAACAGTGCGTAACTGGCATCATTGATGAACCATTAGAAACGGTCAAGCAGGCCGCTTTTTTTATACTGAATACACCACGTTTTGAGTATTTGATTTACTCATCAGATTATGGTCATGAATTTAATGATTTGATAGGAAAAGAAAAGGAATATGCCGATGGTGAGATCAGGAGAATGCTGGAAGAATGTCTAAAAGCTGATGAACGAATTATGTCAGTTAAGGATCTTGAAATAAAAAAGGATAAAGAAAATTACATGCTCAATTTTACAGTACAGTCGATCTATGGAGAATTTGACATGAGCAGGGAGGTGATGACTGCTAATGGAATTTAATGAGCTTATGGAATCTATGCTGGCAGAAGTGCCTGAGACTCTGGATAAACGTGAAGGCAGCTTGATTTACACGACGATTGCACCTGTTGCTTATGAGTTATCAAAAGCATATTGGGTCTTGGCCTATATCATGAATCTATTTATGCCAGATACATCAGAAGGTGAATGGTTAGATAAAGAAGTGGATAAATTTGGCATCGTCAGGGCACGAGCAACCTATGCTTTACGTAAGATAATCGTAAAAGATAAAAGTGAAGTGCCTATGAAGATAGAAATAGGTAGCCGTTTTCGCATTGATAAGCTATCTTTGAAAATCATAGAAGAAATACAGATTGGGGAGTATAAAGCTGAAGCTGAACAACCGGGCACGATAGGGAATCAATATATTGGCGTAATCCTGCCTTTAACTAATATCGATGGTCTCGGTTCTGCCGAACTGACAGATGTATTGATTCAAGGAGCAGAAGAGGAAAGTGATGCAGAATTGCTGGATCGCTTTTATCGCCATGTCCGCACTTCTCCTTTCGGTGGCAATGTTCCGGACTATACCGAGGAAGTGTTGAAAATAGATGGCGTAGGAGACGTACAGGTATTTCCTATTTGGAATGGTCCAGGATCAGTTCTGTTGATGATCAGTGATGAAACTTATCGATGCGCATCAAATGATTTGATAAAAAAGGTTCAAGACTATTTTCAGCCTTTAGCTAATCCGGCTGAGGGCTTGGCACCAATAGGCCATCTTGTAACAGTAAAAACATCCAGCGAATTGAATCTTGTGATTGCTGCTTCTATACGCTGTGCAATTGGCAGCAGCTACGAACTGATCAAAGTGAGAGTCGAGCAATCGATCCGTGAGTACATCGCATCAATTGGTTTTAAAGATGAGATTGTTTATGTATCAAGATTAATGGTTGCTATACTGAATGTCGAGGGTGTCATCGATGTACAAGGGCTCACAGTCAATGGTGTGGATACAAACGTTTTGTTAAATAAGACGGCTGACAGTTACCAAGTACCCGCCGTTGCATCAATTGCTCTATCGGAGATCAGTTTATGAAGAGTTTGATAAGAAGTGAAGCAAGACCTTATCAGGATCATATCCCTGAGTTTTTAAAAGATATCATCGAGATAAAGGCGTTGGGGTCTGCGATACAGGTCAGCATGGATAAGCTATATGATGCCATTGATGAGTTAATTTGTAATCAATACCCGGATAGCATGAATGTAGGGACTGTAGATCGTTGGGAAAGGATATTGAATTTAAGTACACCTATTGATGGAACATTAGAAAGTAGAAGACAGGCAATTAAAGCTAAACTGCTCACTAAGCCTCCGATTAATCTTAAAACCTTGAAATCAGTGGTAGAAGCATATCTAGGCGTTGAAGTGAACTGCACCTTGTTAGAGAAGCCCTATACAATAAATGTAACTTATCGAGGTTTAACATCGTTACCCAACCTTGACCCACTATATCAAACGATTTATGATCTGATACCTGCTAACATGGCACTGGAAATCGAATATGCCTATGTGAAGTGGCAGGAAATATTGTCAAATCAGCAAACATGGGGCAAGGTCAAGGAACGGGATTGGAATTATGTATTAATGGGAGAAACAGATAAAGGAGGGATAATCGATGCCTGATTATACTGAGAAGTTGAAACTAAAAAAGCCTCTGCTTAATGAAGCTGCGGACATACAGGTTATTAATGAGAACATGGATATCCTTGATGCTGAGTTAAAGAGATTCGAAGGGTTAACTAACTATGATGACACAGAGATAAAGAACGATCTGACTGCTGCCAATACTGCAATTGGGCAATTGCAAACAAGGGCTGAGGCAACGGATACTACTGTAGGTAAATTGCAGACACAGGTAAATGGCATTGATAAGGAATTAGCAGAGATAAAAAAATATCCGATTTTTGAGACATTGACGTTGACAGCTGCTAACTGGTCTAATGCAGAACCGGCTACCTATACAGTGACAGATGCCAGATATACGGCTGAAACATCGGTTTGGAATGTGTCATATCCATCACCAAGCAATATTACTGAAGCGGAAAAAGAAGCACTAATAGCTGCTGATATTGACATCGATGGTAATCACGATGGGTATTTCACATTAATCGCAAATGGTGATAAGCCAACGATTGATGTGCCTGTTTTAATTAAGATTGAGAGGTTATAAAATGATTGATAATAGACTGTTAGGTAAAGGTGGTAAAGCAGTTGTATATGAATTGGAAACAATAACTATATCACAAGAATGGACAGTGCCTGATGATATTGTAGGTAAGGTTGCTATTAGACTTTTTGGCGGCGGTGGTTCAGGAGGTAATAATGGCGGCGGCGGTGGAGGTCACATGGCTTATGGTGAATTTGATTTAAAACCTGGTGATAAATACACCATCACAATCGGTATCGGAGGAGGATTAGGTGTTGAATCTTATAATGCGGGTTCTTCCATAAACAAAGTTACTGCATATAAAGTTGTAGGAAACCGAGCAGGAGCAGCTACTTCATTTGGCTCATTATTATCAGCGAACGGAGGCGGTGGCGGCAGTTCTTCAGGTGGTTCTGGCGGAACTGGCGGCGGCGGTGGAGATAGCAGCGGCGGCAGTGCATCCTATGGTGGCGCTGGTGGTAAGGGCTATAAACCTGGTGGGAATGGTATCAACACAACAGGATTTAATAATCCTAAACTAATCAAAGGAACAGGATTAGGAGGCTCACAAACCGATGGCGATAGTGGCGGAGGTGGCGGTTATGGTGGAACTGGCGGTGATGGCTATTCATATTATGGCGGCGGAGGCGGCGGCTACGGCGGGACCGGTGGAGTAGGCAGTGCTTATGGCGATGCTCCAACAGGATACGCCTGCGGCGGAGGCGGCATACAGTCAATGGGCAGTTTTACTGGGTCAACAGGTAAATATATATCCGGATGGGGAACTCCAGGCTGTGTGTTGATTTCCTACTTAAGAAAAACAGCTGGTGATAAAGAAAGATATGAAATATAGGAGGTTAAAATAATGCCAAAATATGCACAGATAAATTATGGTCAAGTAGTGCAAATCGCAGTATTTGAGAGTCTTGAAGAAATTTATTCGAAATATTACACGAAAGATATTCAATGGGTACTTTGTGATGATGAAGTTCTTATTGGCTGGGGCTATGATGGTGAGAAATTTGTGAAACCGCATAGAGAAGGATATCGGTATCAGTCTGATGGTGAAAATTGGATGCTTGTAGAAAATACGCTAGAAGAGAATAACATTATAGAAGATTTACGCAATTTCAGGATAGCTCAAAATCAAGATATCATTAATTATACAATTGATAATTATACAAAAGAGCTGATAGATAATGCTTTAGTATAAGGAGGTCACATGAATAATTTTGTTGAAAGCTTAAAAAGATTATATAAAGAGCAACAGATAACTTATGCACATGTTTTATCTTTTTATGATAAAGGAAAGATCAGTAAAGAGGCAGCAGAGTATATTTTAAATGCTCCGCTAGGGGATAAACCAAAGGTGGAGCAGAAAGGAGAAAATATCACAGTATGATAAATAATCAATTAAAATATTCGGGGGGGGTATTAATTGTCAGAATAAAATGATATTTACCTCTAGTGGTACATTTAAAGTGCCAGAAGGTGTTACACAAATATTTGTTTCAGGCTGTGCGGCTGGTGGTTCAGGTTTAGAAAAAAAATATGGAAACAATGGGGCTGGTATGGCTGGAGAGTTTGTGATTGATAAAGCTTTTAATGTAAATCCTAAATCAACAATAGAAATAACGGTTGGAACAGGAAATACAATCATAGGTGAGTTGATAACATTGATAGCAAATTCATTAAAGTTTGATTTTGAATGTGATAAATTAGGCTATAAAACTGGGATTATTGGTAGTAAAGAAGGGGATTCAGATTCTGGGCATGGTTTTTCAGGAGCTTTTGGTTTTGGCGGCGGAAACGGAGGCTTTGATAGTACATATTATTCAAGTGGGAAAATAGTATTACCTGGTATGGGGCTTGGAATACAATATTTGAGTAATGGTATTGAAGGTGAATATTTGATGGGAAGTTCTGATGGAACAAGGTCAACTCAATCTGAAACAGGAGATGGAGGAAATGCAGGCGGTTATGGTGCTGGCGGCGGAGCTCCCGGACTGAGTAATAGATATTCTAGTTATTATGGAAAAGTAGGTTTAGGATCACCCGGCATTGTAATTATAGAATGGTAATTGGAGGTACAAATGGAAAGAATATATGCACAAGTTTTAAAGGAAGACATGAAAGTAAATTTAATTGGTGGAAAGAATGAAGGTTTGCCAATTACTCACCCTTCGGTAATGATGATTGACATTACTGAAAGGGAAGATAGAGACTCAATTAAAGTATCAATGGTATATGATGCTGAGACAGATATATTTAGCTATATAGAAAGTGAACCACCTGTCAATGTAGAAAAAGAGATTGAAGCAACGCAGCTTGATCGTATGGAAGCAAACATAGATTATTTAGTCATGATGAAGTAGGAGGAAATCAGATGAACTGGTATGAAAAAATCAAAAAGTATTACTCTTTAAAACTATGGGATAGAAAGATGGTGGGAGACGCTGTGACTAAAGGGGTAATCACACAGGAGCAATTTGATATGATTGTAAATACGGAGGTATCACAGAATGATAAGTAATGGGTTAAAATATTCGGGGGGGGGGTATTTGTCAGAATAGAATATTCATACTAGAAAACACTACTTTTAAAGTACCTCCTGGAGTTACACAACTGATAGTGAGTGGTTGCGCAGCTGGTGGAAGTGGTACTGATTATCAAGTTCCTGGCAAGGCTGGTCAATTCATATTCAAATACATATTATCAGTTAAGCCAGAGGAAAGCATAGATATAACTGTTGGCAATGGAAATACGATTATTAAAGATATTGTACTTTTAGCTAATACGTTTGCAGGTTGTTTTGAAAACGATTTGCTGGGTTATAAAACTGGAATAAACGGGAACCCGTCTGTTAGTGGAGGTACACCATCAAGAAATATTGGTGGATATGGTGGTGCTTTCGGTTTTGGCGGTGGAGCCGCTGGTTATATGAGCATAGACAGAGCACCAGGTAATGGAGAAGCTGGAAATAATTTGCGAAGTGGAAGGGGAAGCGGCACGGGAACATCTGGATGGGGAGATAATGGAGGTGCAGGAATTGGGGTATTTAATGCTTTACCATGTATAGAATATGATAATGCAGGTACTTCAGGAGCATATAATGGTACCTATGGTGATTATGTTGCAGGAGGAGGTGGAGGCGCTGGCGGATATGGTGCCGGTGGTGGCGCACCAGGAAATTACTCAAGCAGTAAGAACAAAGGAACGGGTGGTGGCGGCGCACCGGGTATAGTGATTATAGAATGGTAAAAGGAGGTATCACGCTATGGTGATTAATGGTTTAAATATTCGGGGGGGGGGGTATTAGTACAGAGAGGAATAACATCTGGTGCTAGTACCGTTGTAATTAATAAAGTTGATATGGATAAAACTATTGTTTTATCTGTGTCTAAGGGGTCAAGTGGTTATGTGGCAGCAAGAGGTAATGTATCTTTGACTCCGAATCCCAAATATTATGGAGGTATTGGCACTAGAGCTGCTTATCCATCAGGTGATACGGATTATTCAAACTTTTTTACTTATAGCGGAAGTATAACTGGCGGTACGACTGATTTAACAGTTAAAGAATACTCAGCGAGATTAACATCGCCTACCACATTAGTATGCGATGGTCCAGTTGAATGGCAGGTAATTGAGTTTAAGTAGGCGAAGGAGGAATTATGGCCTTTAAATGGGTAAAGAAAAAGCGCAATCCAATGCGCTTTAGTAAACGGATTATGTATATTAGTTTTATGTTTCTGACGCTGTATGTAATGGCGTCTTTTTTGTTGGCGTATAGGTCCATGTCAATGCTTGATAGTCAGTTGACAATTTGTGTTTTTGCGTTTTGGGGTACTGAATGCTTCAGCAATGCTTGGATCAAAGTCACCGAATTAAAACACAAAGAAAGTGAGGAAAAGAAAGATGGAATGGATAATTGAAAATTGGTTTTTGGTTGTCGCACTAGTTGCAGTGCTTGCTATTTGCTTTGTAGCAACCTTTAAGTGGCTAGGGAAGCCAACTGCCGAGCAGATTGCCAATATCAAGCAGTGGTTGTTATATGCTGTGATTGAGGCTGAACAAGAGTTAGGTGGAGGAACAGGTCAGCTTAAGCTCAGACAGGTCTATGACATGGCTATTCAGCGGTTTAAGTGGCTCTCTGTCATACCCTTTGACACATTCAGTGTTTGGGTCGATGAAGCCTTAGCAGAAATGAAGAAAATGCTGGCAGAGAATGAGAAAATCAAAGAGTTGATTGAGGGGTACTAATTAATGGATCCAGTAATCACAGGAGTGCTTACAGCACTTATCTCAGGTCTTTGCGTTGCAATACCCAGTGTTTATGCAAGCTCTAAAAATTCAAAGACACAAGCAGAACTAACGGTATATAGATTGAATGAATTGAAATCTGATCTTGCAATATTAAGTGATCGTGTTGATAAACATAACAATTTAGTTGAGCGCATGGCACTTGTGGAGGCATCTACAAAATCAGCTCACAAAAGATTAGATGAGCATGTACACGGAGGTGAATGATGGCATGTTATTTATGGAGTCATCCACCGTAACCTAGAAATATCCTGATAAATCTCGTATACTTATAGTAACGAGGTGGGATATTATGAAAAAAATACTAACAAGTTTCTTATTGATGGCAATGATAGCAGGATGTGTTCAGCAAGGCCCGACGGAGGCAGATAAGCCAGAAGAACCGCCGGTAGTTGAACAGCCTGAAAAGCCTGTGGAACAGGAGAAGCCGGAAGAAATAGATAAAATCATTAGTATTACAAATGAACCGATTGATATACAAATGAATCTGGAACAGTACAAAAATCAATTATTTATTCAAGAGCCTGCATTATCGTGGGAAAGTGAAGACGCTAAGAAGTTTAATGATGAAATGAGTCAATTAGCCCAGAAATGTCGAGATGAATTAACGTATCGTGAAGACGGATACTGGCATACAGCTAGTTTATTAAATACACAATATTATATAAATGACGATATACTGTCAATTGTAATAAAATTAGATCGCTTACTGGCTGATGCTGGTAACGGGCCAAGTGAATTTAAGACTTATAATTTCTCATTAACGACGCATAATCAATTGTCTAATTCTGAAATCTTCAGTATTTATGAAATATCGAATAATGATTTTCAATATGAGTTAGACAAGCAGCTTGAAAAAGATTATTTACCGTGTTCTACACCTACTGGTGAAGATGGTGTTTTAGAGAAACCTTGCTATGGAGATTTTGTTGGTAGTAAAGGTGGACGATTTGGTGAAACATCAATGATTTACATTAAAGACAGAGTGATTCATATATTTGTACATGTGAATCAAGCTGTGTATCAAGAAAATATAGATATAAGTGTATACAGCCTTTAAATAGGCTTTTTTTGGAGGAAAAATCATGAAAGAAAAACAACAAGTAACAAATAGTAATGGAATAGAGGTATGTTTATTTCCGATGAAAACTTTACAGTGTGGGCAGGGCCCTGGCTATCTTACAACTAGTAAAGTAGATGTTGGATCTTTTTCTCATTGTGGATCGTGGGCTATTGATAACAGTGGTGACAAGGCTCCAGATGTAAGCGAAGAGGATTATAGTGAAGTATATGCACCAGTGACTGTTAAATTAATCAAAAAGTATAATAGTTTGGCTTCTATGGCTAATACTTGTGCATTCTCATCTGTCGAAAAAGTTCTTTTTCCTGATGGCAGTATTGATTATTTAGACTTAACATTAACTCATTGTAATGATATTTCTTTTTTAGAAGAAAATCAAACTTATGCTCAAGGTGTTACAATTTATAAAGAAGGAACGGCTGGCAATGTAGCCTCTCATGTACATATGGAAGCAAGAAAAAGACGTAATCAAGGTGCCGTGGGCCTAAAAACTTACTATTTTACAAGTGATGAGACAAGATATGATTATGAAGTAGATAATTATGTCAAATCATCCTGGTCTTTAATCGCTAATGAACCTATACAGAGTATTTTTTATATCAATGATACAGATATTAAATCAGACATACCCTATGTGACTGGAGTGCCAGCTTGGAAAACGTTTGATTTGGGTCCTTTTGATCCAAGTAATAAATCAGACGGATGGTATAAGCACAATGGTAAACAATATTATGTTGAAAATCATGCGTGTGCAACAGGTTGGAAGAAAGTTGATAATTGCTGGTATTTTTTCAATCCTGCCTCTGGAAATAATCATAAAAATGATTATGAGACTGGCGAGATGTTAACTGGATGGGTATGGCTTGATGATCATTGGTATTTCTTTAATCCAGAAAATGGTATGATGCAGACAGGCTGGGTATGGAGTAAAGCGTATCAGGCATGGTATTATTTTTATACTTCAGGTTCAGAAGCTGGGCAAATGGCTAAAAGTGCTTGGATCGAAAATATTTATTATGTACTTTCAAATGGCATGATGGCCAAAAACTGTCAAATTTTGTATAATGGTAAATATTATGCGTTCAATAATTCTGGCGAGTGCT
>OGJC01000175.1_pt1 | contig 81153 bp, 84 predicted proteins | sample 1571941 | NCBI WGS metagenome assembly OGJC01 (sample SAMEA2582100, study PRJEB24529) | metagenome | biome: Human gut stool | place: China | collected 2011 | reverse complement strand
CTCCCATAGTCTACCTCCTGTTAATCATTGACATAAATGCACTGCGGTACCGCTCCAGTGTCGCATAAAGAATGATCAGCGTTACAGATCCATCTATTTTTCTGCCCGGCTGTCCTGCAATCTTGACACATAAGATTTGACCTTTAGTATCCATCTGAATCGCTGAATTGCTGAAGCACCATTCATCAACTTCATTTGCATTGTAGTTGATCAGTTTTGCTTTTAATTCTGCCTCGACGATTTTCATCGGCAAGCTCATGACCTCAGCGTTTTGCTGGATCAATTCACATTCAAATCCGTAAAAATTCATTTTTGACAAAAAATCCTTTGAAAACTTAACGTCATAGCCGACCTTATAAGCTCTTATTTCATAATCTTTGTATAATTTATAAAACCAATCCGCCACTTTACTCAAATCATTGGATACACCAGGCATGATGGTTATCAATCCTACTTTTGCCCATTCAGCATACTTTGCACCACTTCCTGTATCGTTATTTTTTGCCAATTTTTCTTCCGGTATAAAATACATAGTATGTATGTACTTGGTACGGTCATCTGGTTTCATTAGCAATATCTTAGCACAAGTCAAATCGGTGGTTTCTGCTAAATCGACTGCCCCAAGACAATAGCAGCCTCTAAATTTTTCTAACTCAAAGGTACTAACATTTTTATACTCGCTCTCTTGTAGCCACGATTGAGCATTGGATTGCTTAAAGTTAAAGTCTTTACTCAATACAAACATACGATCACTTTTAGATGTTCGTGCAGCATCAAGCTGCTCTCTTAAATAGTCCCACTTTTTGACTATCCCGAGGGTTGGATTTGATTTCAGCCATGTGCTCTCATTCTGCCAAACCTCTTGCTCCGAGTCCTGTGTATAAAACCAGGGTAAGGTTCTTTCTGCCATCGGCCCATCATCCTCACCATTGATGATGGCTCTGCATTTTATAAGTTCTTCATCCAAATAACCACCATTCACGAAGCCTTCCGTTGTGATGATGATAAACTTTGGATTATCTTTTAAAGATTGTGATTGCTCAATACTTTTGCCAATAACGTTTGTTTTCATTTCATGCACTTCGTCAACGATTGCAAAACCTATATTACGGCCTTCTTTATTTCGTGTTTTATCAGATAGTTTAAAGATCTTTGTATTTGTCTCTTTATTGATGATAAATCTTTGATTTCGCTTACTGTCTAAATCATCAGGATCGATGAGCTGCCGCATCAAGTCGATGGCATCATAAGTAATGCTTGCTTGATTATCATCATTTGAGCTACAGACAATATCATTGCCCTCCTCACCCAAAAACATTTCAGTCAATCCAAGTGCAGAGCATGTTTCTGACTTTGTGTTTTTGCGCGCAATAAGTAGCACTATTTTTTTAAACCTGTCAAAACCGGTAGCAGCTATCTTAAAGCTATAAATAACTTCAATAAAAGCTTTTTGCCACAGCATGAGCTTCATAGGCTTATTGTAAAACGGTGCCTTTGTTAATCGCACGCAATTTTCCATAAAGTCCATGCGCGTGTAGGCACTTGACGTATCATAAATGTACCGTGGATCATCTAAATCAAGGATGAGATTATCAAGTTCCAAGATCAACTCTTGACCACAGATCACTTGATGGCCATCATCATCATGACCACGCCTGATTGCCTCACGATACTCACACAGATAATTGCGATAAACTGTCATGTTTTGATTCTGCTGTCCAAATATTCTCTAAGTGGGCTCGTGCCATCTGCAGCATCAATACCTAAAGCACTCTGTAAGATTTTAAGCTCATTGACATAGGTTTGACTAAGGTCTTTATATTGCTTATACATATCACCCGGTTTGATCTTGTTACGATCTGAAGGATGTCTTTTGATAAAGTTGCTTTCTGAGGCTTTTATTTCAGCAAGTAACTCCTCCAAAAAAACGACGTGCTCAATCAAAGGGCCAAGTAATACAAGAGCGTCTTTATCTGCGTGCTGCACGATATTGATAAGCTGATCTTTTCTGTTTTCCACCTTTTGAGCCTCCTTTACAAATCTGACTCAAAGGTTCTCAACATTCTATTTTCTTTTGCTTTCCAAATCCAAAAATCTCATTTTTTGACTTTCTGCGAATTTGCAGAGCCCCTACCAGTCCCCATCGGGTCTGCCTAATTGACTGACCAGGGGGGCTATACAGTGTAGCTATCAAACCATTTAACGCAATACTCCAAGTAATCGTACCCCCTATCCTTACACGTAAGCAGACACTCACTCTGAGGTGTATCAATAAACACTGGCTCTGCACCAAGCATCTCACACAGCCTACTCCGCTCACTGCTCAAAGGATAACCACCAATGACCCAAGCACTCCGCCACTTACCTGCTCTTGTCTTGATCTGATCAAGGATACAATCCCTAAGTCCAAACACATTACGGCTTACACGGTTACTGTGATCATATCGATCACGGAGAGTTATGGCAGCATACAGACTGTCTAAATCAAGAATCAAATCATCACGCCCAGCAGCTGCCTCAACATAGGCTCGCTTGCCTGCGCCCGGTGCGCCATATACCAAGTAGATATGCCTTGTACCATCATGACCAAAGCGCTCGTGAATGACATTATGGCAACGATGATGTACTAACGCAATGTTATCAGGATTAAGGCTGACTGTGCGATCATTAACATTTGCTTCTGTGAGTTCTTCTTTATGATGCCCGATGCAATCATATGCCTTAATGATAGGTTGACCGCAGTGTTCACATATCAATACACCCTCATCATTAGCCCTTTCAATTTTTAATATCTCCATAAGCTTTTCCCACTCATGGGATTTGTAAAAGGTTGATAATGTAAACACTGCTGATCACCTCCTTACTTACATAAATCTTCTAGGCCCAATGCTACCAAATCAACTTTTACTTTGTCTTTAAGCAATGCCGGCACACTCGCATAAGTTCTGCGCCCGTTGATAATCAACGCTACATATACAGCAACCATATCGGTACCTCCTTTCTTCAAGATCCATAAACCAACGTCAGTTAGCCAATCAGCTAGCCATGATCTCATCGTATAGTACCTGACTAATCAAACCAGCGGCAACATGTTCTTGTAATACTACCTCTACTTTTGGCTTGATTTTAGCCGGAACGCTTGTCCATGTCCGTGCCTGATTAATAAGTAAGACTGCATAAATCTTTTCCATTATTGAGTACCTCCTATCTGTTCCTCATAGATTGCAGCAAGACCTTCCATGATGTTCATATCATTGCTACTTTGCTCTTCGTAAGATGCTGCCATGCCTTCCATGATAGCTAATACATTTTCATTAATTGTATCTAAATCAACGCTTTTATTAGGTAGTTCATACACTTCATACCATATTTTTTTATTTTCAAAGTCTGCCCGTAGAGTTATTTCTGCATTGTCTGCATTGGGATAAAAAGGCAAAGCATTCACTTCGAACATATCTGCGAATATTGTAGGTTTATTTTCAGATACAAATAAATTGCCTTTTTCATTTTTATAAACATAATACATAGCCATCACCTTGCCTTGATATAAAGGTATTTTTTACCTTCAAAATTTCTTTTTATAAAACTGTTATCACTATAACTACTCATAGTATCCGAAAATGTTGGAACGTTAATATAGACATTAAAATCCATTAAATTAATAGTAAGTAATTGCAAATCAAGCGTTGTAGTATTGCCTACGATAATTTTCAACTTATCATTATCTATCCAGCTGCACATACTATAAAAATTTGATAAACCGTAATTACTAAATGGATAGCTTTGCTGATGCGACCATGCAAAACTTGCTTGGTCTGCCTCTCTTTGGTATGCGACGGATAATTTTATACTGGTTTTACCGTTTGATCGTTGATCAATAAAAATCGCATTGCTTGATGGATATTCAGCAGCATCAAAATCAACTATTTGTTTCATAAAATAGTCAGATCTACCGCCCATGCTATAACTTTCATAATTTTTAAAATCAGTAGTTATAAAGCTGTTAGATCCTTTATCACCAAATATATATTTACCTTTGTAATAAGTAGCGCCACATAGAAAATTTTTCATTTTTCCTGATGCATCTAGAGAAGTAATAGACGCTGGATATGTAAATGAATTAAACGTAATTCCTGTTGCAGATATACTCAATCTATATAAAGCAGCAACGCTTTGTATATACTCATATGGTGATTCATACCCGGCATAAGCTCCATATGCTAGAAGCCAAGTATCCCCAAGTTTTAATAGGTATTGATAAGTCTCACCAAATTTACGTGTGCTACCTGCTGCAGAATTAACATTGCTTTTGTTCCATGCAAGCCATGCTATCCCTCGATCATAACTGCTTGATCCTGAATAGGTATGTTCAGCCATCATAAATTGATTGCCTTCAGACGTTTCACCAAATCCATAAAAAGATGCATGGTAATAACTGCTACTATTAGGCATTTCTTTTATTGAAGTGGTTGTCGTAAAGAAATCAGATGTCGTATAGAGAGTAGCAATATAATCATTACGTGATGTTACTTTATTCCTTACACAAAAAAGTATGGTTTCATCATCTATAAAAATAAAAGGTGACATTTCAGAGCATTCACTAAAAGCTACACTCGTATATATATATAAATTTGTGTCTGAGAATATCGTTGTTGGATCTACAATGTTTATAATATGCCAATCCAATGTATCAAATAGCACAATCATTTCTTTGTTAGTACCACCGATATATACTTTAATTGGGCTTATTGCTCTTGTTTTAGATGGGTTAAAAACCAATGAGTCATAACTAAATGATGTGCTATAACTAAATCGTTCAGCACCAATTTCCGCCAATTTACTAGTATCAAGTGGCTCTTTGGTATAGCTTGCTATTGGGATAGTTCCATAACCACCAAATCTATTGTATATATATGGATAATCCGATTTTTTAATCAAACTACCGTCGCAACGTAGAAAATCAGGATCAATTGACTGTATATCCTCAGCTGATGAGATATAATCACCCAAATGCAGCGACTGATAACCTGAGGCTATTACCTTTTCTTTGAAAACAGGATTTTCAACATTACTTAAATCAGTTTTTGCTCTATTATTAACGGCATTTTTAATATTTAAATCAATTTCACTGTTATCGTAAATAGCAACTAAATTTTTATTGTCATCAATCGCTTTTAACATAATCATCCTCCTAAATTCAGTTCATATAGATCAGCCAACCCTAACATCACTGCCGTAACGCTTTCTTGCAGCATTAATGTCTGCTCGTAATTAGCTGCTATGCCCTCTAGTACAACCATATCATTACTAATTGGCTCAAATGATTCAGGCTCTGGTGCTGCAGGTATCAATCGATTTGCAAAATGTAATTGCGCTTGCTCAGTCAACCAGTTATTTGTTAACCGCTCAACTTCGCTTTCTTTAGTGACTTTTTGCTCTGAATGATATAGCAACTGGCCATCTAGTTTTACATCATAGACGCCGCTCGATTTAGTTACCGTGACGTTGAATGTAGGTGCTGAAAGAGTGATTAAATAAGCTTGCAATTCTTCCACTGTCACATCATATCCTTGTAAATTGCTAATCATAAACTTACCTCCTATTTAATTAACAGTACAAATGGATTATTGTACCAATTATACATATCCGGAGACGATGCTCCCGGCAGCTTGACATAAGGACAAGCAATACATGCATAAATATAGCAAGGTTGATTTATCTCATAAAATCCGTTTTCGTCCGCTAATAAATCAAGTATTTTATAATCTCCATCACGCATGATATTAATGTATACTGGTTCTGGATAATCTGTTGTTACCTTGATACTACATCCACTTGGTATATAAAATACCTTCTCTGTATATTGACAAGACAAGGATCGTTTAGGTGGCTTTAGTGAATTAATCTTATCTACATCAACACCTATTCCTCTTAAAATATTGACGTTGATTTTTGCTTTGCCAAGCGCATTTAATGGACCTAACGTATAATCACCACTAGTACCGCTACATTGTGTAACCCAGAAATTATCCTTTATTACAAAAATTGAATACCGACCTACGGAACGATCACCGTATACGATTTGAGGAAAAGTGAATATGAAAGCTTTTTTATTGATAGTATCCAAGCAAATCCCTTTTTGCTCACTTAAACATATGTTATTAAAACTTATAGAGTACGAGCTAACATAAGTCCTAGTAGATATATTAGTGTTAGTCTTAATATACAAACCGTTCAAATACTGGATATTAGCAGGTTCACGATTTTCTCCATAACCAAAAAATTCAGAGTTGAAAAATGCAAGCACGTGGGCATATTCGGGTTTTTTAGTTACATCCTCAAAATAACCCGTTGCCGGTGTCCATAATACAATCATTTCAACATTGTCATCAATGCGCTTACCATGCACAATCAGCTTGTTATCACTCCAACAGATGCCGCTATTTACAGCGCCAAAAGTAAGATTTGCTATGGTTTGACCGCATACAGTGAATGATTTACTAGGATAATCAAATCTAACGATATCTTTATATGTATTAGCTGTGCCATTATCAGTTCCTATCAAATAAAAACAATTGCCCTGCCTGATGATGGCTGTTCCGCCATTTAGCTTACGCGGGCAAGTATAGTCAACTTGCGTATATGTATCGTCATCTTTATTGATTTCAAAAATCTTGATAGTATCACTATTTGACGCAGTGTCAGTATGGCATCCAAACATTATTAATGCATTACCAACATTGTATGTGCCACAATATGGTTTGCTTGAGCATGTAGCACCGGTATAACTGATGTCATTTGCCAAAATTTTTCCATTATCCATTCTTACGATTTTGAATAGTCCTGGTTTACTACTCGAATTTGAATCAGTACGCATCATAAAGATATAGTCATCAGTATATGTTAAATATGTGTACCTGTATTTGTCCGATGATGTAGCATCACTATCGCATAAAATAGATGACTCACCTAACATCATCATAGGATCTAAACAACTTATCATATTTTCATTAGGGTTTCCCCCCCCCCCCCGATTTGAGAAGATTTTCCGATTATACAACCTATTGCCATAATTTTACCTCCAATCCTATGACTAAATCTGTCGCCGGTTTTGTTGCAGCTTCTGCGTAGATTTTTACACCACCATCATAGCTCTTAGTGTAGCTCAGCTTATCGTAAGCAAGCTGCTCATTGATGTAGTTACTTTGGCTAAATATAGGATAAACATTGACTGCATCATCAGCTTTAAAGCTTCCGGCAATGTCAGCAATAAAAGGTGCCTCAGTGCCAGCCCAAGCCGATGTTGGCACATGTACCTGAAGTGCCTTTCCTGCGCTGACATACTCCATGATTTGCGCCCTGCTCATACCTTCCACAAAAGACTTGCTATCATCAATTACATATACTTTACCATTCATGGATTTCCTCCTTACCATTCGTCATCCTGAGCTTTTTCCTTCAACTCAAGCTCTTTCTTTTTTAACTCTAACAGTGCTGGATCATTAGTATAACCTCTATCTTTACCCCAGCACTTTAATAAAAATATTCCAGCCGTTGTATTTGGCGGAATATATACTTCCTCTTCATACAGCTCAACAGTTTCTGTTTCCTGCAATCTTTTTCCAGTTTCAGAGTAAATGACATTCTTTACTTTCATACCCTTCTTAACAGTTTGCTTACCGCCAAGCGCACTTAAATACATAGCATTTTCAACATCATCAACAGTGTATTCACGACCTTTTTTTAACAGTTCCGCAAATTCTGTTTTTTCAACTTTGTATTTATTAAATGTTGAGTATGCAATACCTAACTTATTAGCGATTGACCGCTGAGTAAAGCCTTTTTTGACCCATACCTCTATATCTGCAAACCTGCTCCTAATTTTTGACTCATATGCATTTTTACGACCTTTATTAGCAGCCATTGACCTCGCCACTCTTATTAATAGCTACATTAGCAAGCATAGCACCAGACTCATCGACAAGATATCGTTTACCGTTGTCATTGATCCATCTAAGTTGGCCTGCAGATGCTTTAGCATAATCATCTGCTGATGTATAGTAATACCACTTATTGCCAAATGCACGCCACTTTGGATAATCACTTTTAATATCTGTAACAGCATTATAGATTTTTAAAATAGATTGACCATAAGTAGTACCGGGCACCGCCCAGCGCCCGTTTAAATCTGTCCAGTATGGCGCAATGCCACGCTTTACGAGATTAAATCGTGGGTCAATCAAATACTCACCTTTAGGTAAATCTAACGATGAGGCATATGCATATAAGTGCTGTATATGGGCCGTAACTCCATCCTCAATAGATGCAAATACAGCACCTTTGGCACCACCGTTGGTAGCACCTATGCCAGCAAAGTTATTTTGACTCTCTGATACTTGGCCTCCAAACTTTAGCCATCCTGTCTCGTGTGCCATCTGACAAAAAGCAATGTCGCCTTTTACGTTGTATTTAGCGCCTATCTTTAAATAGGTGTTTGCAATATCCTTAAATCTTGGATTGAGTGTGGGATTTTTACTCTGCAGTTCAGCTTGCAAAGCGGCTGCACTTTTAAAAGATTTACCCATAATAGCAATACCGTTATCTTTGTTTAATTCATTGAGTTCGGCTTGTATCATATTTAAAAATCGAGTCCAACCAATATCTAAAGTTCTATGAGGGCAATACTTACCGCTGAAATCTTGATGTTTCTTAACTTTTTCAATACCCCATCCTTTTTCTTTTAGCTTAAAAGCAATGAATTTTGTTGCCAGTATCTCGGCATCATCAAACTTTTTACCGCCACTCTTAGAGTAGCAAATTTCAACGGCAATCCCTTTTCTATTTCCTACCCCATTAGCGCCGTCACCGGCATGCCAAGCATTACGATCCTCTGGAATACCTTGTACAATTTCTTTATCATCAATCGCGTAATGATAAGATACTTGATTGTCATTTCTAATCATGTATGATACTTCATTTCTCGCTGAAGCATCATTTGCTGTGTTATGCACCACGATAAATTCAGGTGTCATGGCATTCGGACATTTAATGCAATATTTATCTTCAGCCACTAAATTTTTAATAACATCCATAGTCTATCCCTCCAGCAAGTCATCGCAATGCTTTTCTAAATTTACTATGCGAGCTTTGTGATCCACACATTCTCTCTGCAAGGCATGGATTTCATTTCCATGTGTATCAACTCTTGACTTTAGATTGATCGTATCCTGATTAAGCTGCTTGAGCGTGAACGTAAGTTCAATCACACTCCTATTAAGGTCCTGTATAGGCTTATTGTCCTTTTTAAGCTCATCTTTATATTTCCATGCGATTCCGCAGAGCGCGATCAGTGCAAAGACAAGCAGCCCCATAAATGTATTACTGTCCATCTACTGAACCTCGTTTGACTGCTTAGTAAAATAATATGTAATAATGGCAGAGATCACACTGGACGTAACTGCAGCATCTATTTTGTTTGTAAGTGATAGAGCCACAAAGACACCCATTGCGCACAGGCTCCATAGGCTCTTTACTTTTAATAGTTCGGTTAATTTGTCAATTAATTGTTTCATCTTTATTCCTCCTGGCAGCAGCAATGATAAGTGATCAAGAGCATTACTGCTCTTGATCTTACGAAAGGAAAGAAAGTTATCATTGTGCCAACCCCTTAGCACAATGCCATTATAAGCTTTTTTATCAACTTAAAACATGGCCCTTTTTATGACAAAAAAATGACACTTTAATGACACTTTAATGACACTAAAATGTCACTTTGCAAAATAAAAGAACGATTTTATTTAATCGTTCTCATTTTTTTATTATCTCGTTAATAGCTTTATCTCCAAAAATAATTACTGAAATTCTGCGTATCAATCTTTTACGCTGCCTCCATACCTTACGCTCATCGATGCCTAGATTATTAGCGATGGTGTGTATCGATAATCCTGTTTTAAAATTTTGCTCTAATATCAAATAATAATAGTCGTCTTTAACAACATCAAAGCATTGATTAATAATATCAAGCAAGATGCGATCATCGCCTACAATCTCTTTACCTCTTTGTAAGTCTCTGTATGATTGCAGTAATTTCATTGTTTTTTCTACCGGAGTTCCATTCTGTGCTGATATTTTTTCAATCAATGAGTTCATCATCGGATTACCTTTCGCACTTTTTCAAAATCTTCAGCTGATACATAATCCCTGACAAGATGGTCTGGCAAGGATAAACTCTGTGGCTTGTTTACACCCCAATCAAAGTATGCAATCAAATAGTGTGGTTCTCCATCAAATACACCGACCATCTCTACGCGATGGCCATTAACATAGTCTCCTTGCTTAATCTTCGGCTTCGTCATCTTTATCATCCCCAAAATTATCAACTGCCAGCACTAGCGCATTAACTATAATTTGCAATTCAAAACTATTTTCTATCAACGATTTAAAAATTTCTTCAAAAGCAAACATTAAATCAAACATATCACCTTCTAGTTGGATTTTATTTGCACTATGTTCATCGTCATAATCAATTAATATTTTAGCCATTTTTATACCTCCATTTAGTATCCTGATAGCTTATAACGCTTTTCCCACTTCTTCACAAAATCTTGAGCTTCAGGATCAAGCTGACAGTTATTCTTTCCTCTAGCTTGGATGACCTTTTTCCCTTTGAGTTCCAAAGTGTAAAGTGGCCGTTCTTCATGATCCTTTTCTCTGATGAAAAAGATTGCTGTTTCTTTTCTACTCATACGTTCCGCATAGCTGCGGACACAGTGATGTAATGTTTCACTTTCATTGATCAACTCTTGTTGTGATTTTGCCGGCTTAATCACAAATTTATCATTTTGATAAATATACTTTTTCAGCTTCTGATAAAATTCATCAAAACCTTTTTGCAAGATTTTCTTTTCGTTTTTCTTATGCTCCTCAAAGACTTCATCATGAGCTTTATGAAGATCTTTTGGATAAAGAATACGTGTATCATATAGGGGATATCCAAGTTCGACACACCATCGTAGGTAATCAGCATAAAGTGAGTGGTTAGTACCTTTACGATAGACATGCTCGCAGAATTTTTTTTGCTTTTTTATTTCATCAGGCAAGAATCCATACTTTACTTCGACGACTCTGATACCCTTCAATTGTTCATAAGTTGATATTGAATACTTTTTTATGTGCCTTATGTCTATGATTGAAACTCTGCCTTGCTTTACATAAGGCTCCCAATAGCAAGCTATGCCAAAGATTTGCTCAAAATTTTTACCTTTTAGATCAAGATAACGAGCGGATGCCACCATTGAGTGATACCCTGCTTTTACCAGCAGCTCTATTTTCGGACGATCTCTATACAAATTAACATAATCAATGATACTCATATTTCTTTGCTTCATGTACTCATCATATTGGCAATACTTTAATCCAACTGATTCTAGTACAGCTCGGTTATAACCCTGAAACGGTTCATAAAAATAATTCTGACAATACTTGCCTCGCTTCATTTCTTTAAATTTGCGATTCAGTAGTATATGTGTATCTGTGGAATCATTCCAAATAAATCGATCGCCACTAAAATCCATAAGACAATAAGTATTTCCCTCAATCACTCTTTTGACTTCTCTAATAGCAAATTTATATCTGTCTATCCTTGAGCTAATCCTTTTTTGACATTTAAATGTTCTTGAAAGCAATTTACCTTTATAGTTTTGAATCACGTCATAAGACAATTCCAAATAATCATTTGAAGAATTGACATCTGTCTTAACAAACTTTAATTCTTTACCGCAGCTAGAGCAATGTACTTGTTCTCCATTTGTATATCTTTCTACACGATGAGTAATATCACCGCATTCGCTGCATTTAAAGTACCACTCTTTTTTATCCTTCACTTTACCACCATAAGCACTTTTTAAAACAGACATCTCATTCAAGCAAAATTCAACGATTCCCTCTGGCATTGGTAAATCAGCTTGAGCCAGTTCCTTCAGCTCCTCAGAGTTCTTCCTGCAAGTCATAACAGATCTCCAAACAGGCTCTGCTGGCCTTCACATGGTTTATCTTTTTTACCGGCTCTGATTTTCTTAATCCCCACTTCCTGAGCTAACACTTCTACCTGCTTTTGCTTAACGACAGGTGCTGGCGCTGGTGCAGCTTCCACAGCCTTTTCCTTGCATATTTTTTTTGTCTTATTAAATGTTGTCTTAGCGGACACGTTTTTATTGATTTTGATATTATCCTCATCATAATAGTGGACTGCCCAGCCATAAACTGTATCATCATCAATCACGGCACAATGACCTGTCTTACGCTTAGATGCTTTACCGGTTATGTATTGCAGCATTTCATCAAGTGATTTCTTAGGGTTATCAAGTTTATCCTTGATGTCATCTCTGCTTAATAGATACTGAGCAATAATTTTGATTGTGGGATCTGAACACTCAGTCAATTGCTTCGCAAATGTCATCATGTCCACCTCTCATTTTCATTAACTGAAAACCTTGTTCCAAAAGCTGGTTTTTTAAACCGGTTGGATGTTGTGAATATTTCTTGAGCGGTTCAATGATTTCTTTCACATATCCACTTTTTTTATTTTCTACTAGTGTAACAATTTCTTCGGACGTACTTCCAAAATGTTTTGTGATAACTAATCCATCTTTTTCCTTTCGCATGATCATGATTTTATTTCCTCCTAAACGATTTTATATTCCTCAAAAACCCTATCTTTATTGGCCTCTGCCTCATCTCTTGATTTAAACAGCCAACCGCATTTTACCAGTGCTATATGCCCTAAATCTGATGAGTCAAAGTAATCATTAAATACATTTTTTCTAGCTCCAATGTACCATACTTTGTCGCCATCCTCAGGTTTATAATGATTTGATTTTTTATCTTCCATTTTCTGAACCACCTTAAATTGCTTCAATGCAAATGTATATTCCCGGTATGGTCGCCCAGAATTTTTCAATAACCTCCGAACATACCAGTGAATCATCCCTCCAGTAGCCACATGCTGTCATGCAATCCTTCAGCAGCTTCTGCAGGTTGTCCGTATCGGGTCTAGTGTATTTATACTCTCCGTCTTTATGCTTGCCGGTAATGGGAAAGCACCACTTGGTGACTAACCGGACAGGGCCGGTATACTTGTCAGCCGGCTTATATCGTGCCAGATTAGCCATCAACTTTGCTCTGGCTACCTTGACTTCAGGCGGATCATAAAACCGCCCTTTGCTGATCTTGTGCTGCTGAGCCGTTGCAGTGGGTGGCACCATCGCCATGAAGAACTCAGTCATGTGATTGTCCCATTGCCTTTAATGCACATTCAGTACAAGCTGCTTCTTTGATGATACCAACACGCAGACTATTTCTGAGCGTGTTGCTTTCCCAACAAGCGCAACCGCAGACCGGGCACTTCTTCATGACCCATCCTCGATCTCTTGGCTTGGGTATATTGGTTACCAATGGCATACATGCTATTCTCATACATTACACTCTCCTTCTTTTTACTTCTCCTGTCACAAAATCCAAAGGGTGTGGCTGTCAAAAGTGGGTGTGTGTCATAACCCCCCTCTTTAGAGGGGGTTATGACACCCCATTTTTTGACACCCCACCGCGCCATTTAGATAGGTGTCATTTGACACTTTGACACCCTTTTTGACACCTTGATGTCACATGTCAAATTATGTTTTTTGACACTTTGACACCCCAAGTGTCACATGTCATTTTTTTGTTTTTGACACTTTGACACCTTTCTGACCATGCCCTTTCTATCTCTTTCATAATTCGGATTTGCATCAACTAAATCTTTAACATAGTTCCTACTTTTACCGATATGGGCAATCAAATCAGAGACAGATACTTCGCCGTTTTCTTCGCTGTCGCAAAACGTAAATGCACTTTCCAATTCTGATTGTTTTTTCAATTGTTTGTCTTCAACCGACACCGTACTCTTTTTCTTACTGCGGTAATTAGCATCATCCAACTGGATGTCCTTAAGCGTACCAATACGATCCATGCGATGCACAGGATAATCAAACCATAGATTTACCGGTGAAAACTTTGGAAACTCTCTCAGAGTTCCTTCAATGCGCCATGCCGTCATTGCTTCGACTTTTTTACGGACTTCCGCAACTTCTTCGATGATGCTTTCATAAACTTCCTTTAGATTTATACGGCAAATGGCCAGCATCTGTGTTTCACTACATTCATCATCCTGTGATGCTAGGTCTTCTTTGCCGTACTTCTTCAACCAGCTCATGCACAACCGGCACACCGCTTTATTACTTTCCTGTTTCAATGTGTCTTCGCTGATTTCTAGCTCTATCAAATCTAGCAGTGCATCAGGATCACGTGCAAACACTCCTGAGCCACTAGCTCTATCCATTGACCGCTTGCTGCCTTGACTACCTTTACTATGATGATGGCAGTAGATGACAGCGCAGCCAAGCTCAGTACACACTTTATCAAATTGATTGCAGAAATTCGCCATCTGATCAGCACTATTCTCATCGCCAGTAATGACCTTATAAATCGGGTCAATCACGATGGCTATATAATTCTTTTTAGCAGCCCGTCTGATCAACTTGGGAGCCAGCTTATCCATCGGTATAGATTTACCTCTTAAGTTCCAAATGTCGATGTTACGCAAACTTTCTGCCGGCCACTCTAGCGATGTATAAACATCCTTAAATCGGTGTAGGCAGCTTGCCCGATCAAGCTCTAGATTGACGTACAGCACTTTGCCTTTTGCGCAGGGCCAGTTAAACCACTTCTTACCCTCCGCAATCGCAATACACATCTCTATAAGAGCAAAGGACTTACCAGCCTTAGATGGGCCGGCAATCAGCAACTTGTGCCCCTGCCGCAGCACACCATCAATCAGTGAAGGTGCCAGCGCAGGCAAATCATCCCAATATTCATTTAAGCTTTCCGGTTCCGGCAGATCATCATTGACTGATTCAATCCATTCTTGCCATTCGTTCCAGCTCTCTTTCCCAATATTGGTATCCATTAAAAATTGCTTTTTACCGTTCCGCATGACACCAGGCATTCGTGATAATCGACTAGGGTTTTTATTCTGCTGGTCGATTTCAAGACCATTTTTCTTACAGACCGTATAAAGATAATCCACTCGTTTTCTGTATTCTTGATAATCCGCCGCATCAACACGAACAATGGCGTGGATACTCTTTTTACCGCTATATACAAGACATGCTACTGGCAATTCAAGTTCTCTGATAATTGCGTTCTGTTTTTCAAGATCCATAGAATCAGACTCAACAAGCGCATATCTAAAATCTGTGACATTTTCGTTTTTAACGTCTTTTCCATCCATTGGATTGAATCGAATCCATGCCCCGACAGCTTCATTATAGTCACCCAAGACCGAACCAATATCACCTTTACATTTATTCAACTGTTCGATCAGTTGACCCGCAGTACGGTCAACACAACCTCTTGTAGGTATATACTTACCGTCCTTCTCCCAGCTTCTAGTTACATAAGCAACATTCTCCGTTGAATCGAAAAGCGTTTCTAAATATTTGATTAGTTCATTCACCGGTTCCCAGTGCTCCGGCTCCTTGATCTCTTTTCCTTCGACCCAATTTTTATCTAAGACAACAAGCTCATCTCTGTAAATCGTATCATTCCAATCTAAGGCGCGGCTCTCAGACGCTTCGTAGACCCATCCTTGATCTTTGGCTAATTGCACAATCGTTCCGCCCGTGACTGGCGTTCCTGTACCCTTAAATGTATCCCATTTCTTAAAGCATTCACCGGCGTGATATCTTGCATCGTTCTGACTCCAGAAATCCCATTCACTGGCTGTATAGCCTTCGTGCTTCAACGCCATGCCAACATTTACCCACTCCTGATAATTTAATTGTGATGGATCGATATGCCTTAGGATTTCCAGTAAATCAGTACGTTCCATGTTTAATCTCCTTCTTTATAGTCGTGAGGATTTACACCAGGCGGAATATGCCACCCTGCAGCTGCGATTCGGTCAATCATATGTTTAGCTGTTTCGAACTGCCACGTGCCTACATGCTGAAATCCACGGCTCTCCAAAAAGCGAATCTGCTTTGGCGTTGTCAGACCTTCACTGCGTCGCTTATCTAATCGATCCAGCAGCTTCGCTGCCTTACCAGCATTATCAATCTGATCAGGCAAGATTCCCAGCTTTTCTAATGCTGCTTGCTGTTTTTCTGAAGGCGGTGCCATTTCCCAACCAAATGCAGGCACATAGTTTGATAGATCTTCAGCCTGTATACTCATTTCAAATTGTAAAGGGTCTACTAACTTACGTTTCCGCTGCTTCATTGCCGCAAGCTCTTTTGCCAGCGTTTCTTCACGCTGTTTAATGACATCATTGGCAGCGGTTGCTTCAGCTTCTTCAATATCAAATGCAATCCCTGGCTGTTGTTCTAAATTCTCTGTCATTTTCTTTGCAACTTCTTCACTTTCACAAATCAAACTTGCAGGGTGACATAATTCGTGTCGTTCTGTATGCCATAAAAAGTCCAACAATAATAGCTCGATCTTACCGGCCGAGAGACGCGTGCCTCTACCCACCATCTGACTATAAAGGCTCCTCACCTTCGTTGGTCTTAATACGATGATACAATCAACAGACGGACAGTCCCACCCCTCTGTAAGCAACATTGAATTGCATAATACGTTATACTTGTCATCTTCGAAATCTTTCAATATTTGAGTACGATCACTACTCTCACCATTGACTTCAGCAGCTTTGAATCCTTTTGCATTTAAAATATCCCTAAACTTTTGTGATGTTCTAACAAGAGGTAAGAAAACAACAATTTTTCTATCTTTGCAGTATTTCAACATTTCCTCGGCAATCTGATAAAGATACGGATCTAACGCTGTCCCTATATCACTTACCTTAAAGTCACCAGACTGGACTCCAACACTGGACAGATCCATCTTTAACGGGACCGTAAGTGCCTTGATAGGTACTAGGTATCCACTTTTTATCGCTTTAGGCAATGTATACTCATATGCAAGGCTATCAAAATATTGTCCTAGATTACGCATGTCACCACGATCTGGTGTAGCAGTAACTCCAAGTACCTTAGCACCGTCAAAATACTCTAATACATGCTGATAGCTCTTTGATAAACAATGATGAGCCTCATCAATGATGATGGTGTCAAAATAATCTTGTGCAAACTGGTTTAATCGTTTATCGCGCATCAATGTCTGCACTGATCCAACAACGATCCGGTACCAGCTATTGCGACATGATGCATCCGCTTTTTCGGTCGCACATCCTAATCCGGTAGCCTGATGTATCTTATCCGCAGCTTGATCTAACAGCTCACCACGATGTGCCATTATCAGCACTCTATCACCTTTACGTACACAATCTTCGGTCACTTTAGCAAACACTATCGTCTTGCCACAGCCGGTAGGTAAGACAAGGAGTGTCTTTTTAACACCCTTGTCCCACTCATTAAATATAGATTCTTTAGCTTCTTGCTGATAAGGTCTTAACTCCATAATCAGCGCCCCTTAAAAATGACCCGGAACATAACCTTTTGACTCTTCTTTTGGATAGAATCTTTTAACCTCATTATATTTGTTACCATTGTATTCTTTCGTTCCAATCTTGCACCGGCCACTTGAACCTGGAACGATATTCCAATTCATGGATACTCTTTCACCCTTCTTTTTCTGACCAATGGATGAAAAGAAAGATGACACCATCGGTTCTGTTCTTGTATGTAGAAAAAGGTTATGCTTGATTGTTACTTTTTCACCATCAGGTGTATATACTCTTAGATTCAATATTGCTTTATTACATGGAGGAAGTTTCTCACTTCCTTCATGACGTCCGCGTTCTAAACTTTCAATAACAAAATCATAATCTCCAGCTGGCAAGATGACATATTCATCCGCATCTTTCATAATGGTATCGTTCCATCCTAATTCTCTTTCAATTTCTGACATCTATTTTTTTCCTCCTTAAAATGGTAGTTTTCTTTCTTGCTTAATCATTTCCAATACTTGTGGCCAAGCACCAATAAGTACACCCTTAATAAATTCAGGATCATAATTCTCGATTGGTGTGTTATACGGATAGTATCCTCTTTGACTTACAACAGATTTGATTTCATCTATTAGGACATTATCTTTTTTCATAAGATCAGCTAATCCCTGCGGGATACCTTCATAGCTGACTGCTTCCGGCTGTTGTACCACCGGCCCCACTTTGACTTCAACAATGTCGTCATCCATGAATTGCTTGTTGATATCAAATTCTTCTTTGACAGGTTCTGTTTCAGCTACTGGCTGTACAACAGATGGCGTTACTTGAACTTGTGTATCAAATATATGAGCAATAGATGCATAGTCAAAAGGCAGTTCTTCCGGTAGCCCATGACGATTCTTTGCATCCCAGCAGCTGTGATGGGAAGTATACATGATCCTTTGACCTCCCTGAGCCTTGTTCTTGCCCTTCTGAGCGCCTTTGCCATCAACATTGATGACTAAGGTCTTGTAGTTAGCAAACAGCACCATGTCAGCCCATTCCTTCAGAAGCGGCGCTGTTTTCTTCTGCAGCTTCAGCTCCCATCGATCATAAGCACCCAGTTCATCAGGCTGCTCAAACTTACGCATCATGGCATGTGCTGTGATGACTACATGAATACCTCTCTCTGTAAGCTCACTCAATAGGTTCAGCAGCTTCCCAAATTCATCAGCCAGATAAACATACCCTTTACCATAGCCAGGATCCTCTATGCCTGACCAATGGTTACGTGCACAAATTTCGGATATACACAATGTTTCGGCCCAATCTGCTGTATCTATTACTAGTGTCTTACACAAACTAGGCGTGTTTATGACATAACGTACTTCTTCAAGTAACATCGTCCAGCTTGATGGTTTAGGCAGTCGTGCTACATCCATATGTGTTGTAGAACCTTCTGTATCAATAAATAGTGGTTCTGGAAACTGTGATGCAAAAGTTGATTTACCAATTCCTTCTGGACCATAGACAACGACCTTTTGTGCTGCCTGTATTTTTCCTCGTGTGATTTCCATTAGAAACTACCTACCTTCCATTCTTTCTTTTCAAACTGCTGTTCAAATTCAGGATTTATGATAGCTGGCTTACCTTGTACATAGCCATCCTCAATAATAATGCTGCATTCATCACCCGTCGAAACTCTAGTTGCGATTGCCTGAAGTCCTTCCTGTTCTAGCCAATAGCCAAACTCATTCATGGTATCCAAATCCATTTGTTCAAGCTTATCCAGAAGCACGAAACCACATTTAGGATTTAATTTGCGGACAATCGCAGTTGCTACCTTCAGCTGATCTGAACCAGACATGTTATCCCATTTATAACCTTTATAGATCAGCTCACCATTCTCAACTGATAACTCCGGTAATGGCATATCCGCTTTATTGAGCAGTTCAAACTTTGCATTTCGGAGCTGATTGATCTGGGCTGTCAATGAATCGTATTGATCTTTATAATTCTTTGCATCTTCCTCAGCTTTTTCTTTATCTAAATTGGCTCTTACTTTTCTATTGATTTCATCAATGTTAGCAATACTTGCTTCAAGCTCAGCTGTCGATTCATCTTGCAAATCGAGCGCATCCATCTGAGCAATATTCAAATCGTTTAGGCTTTGATCCAGACTTGCCTTTTTTATCTGAAGCTGTTTTTCTAAAGCAGCCACTTCAGATTGCAATGAAGTAACCGTCCATTTGATCTGTTCTACCTTTTCACGTTTTCTTTGATTATCACCATTGCGTGCCAGAATATCTTGCTGTTGCTTGATCAGCTCTGATGGTGATACCAATTCCTTAGGCGCTTCCTGATAAAACACTTGTTCATCAGCATACTTCTGCTTTTGATCAGCAATCTGGCCGATTGTTCTACGTTGGTTATAAAGCTCCTGTTCCTCGATCTCAATCTTAACCAACTGATCACCAACACCAATAATCTTTAATAGCGTCTGTGCCTTTTCTTTACCGGTTGATTCCATAAACTTTGGCAGGTCAATGGCCAACTGCTCCACAAACTCATTGAGCAGCTGCTGGCCACCTTTCCTACCATTGGGATCAGTAACCTTCAGATCGCTGTTCTTTCCCTTACGCTCTACAATAAAACCATTTGATAACTGTACCTTTAGAGTCGGTGGAAGCACTGAGCCTTCTCGCTGAGGTTGTGATGGCCGGTGCTTTTCGCCGCCCAATGCCCATGCGATAGAATCAAGAACTGATGTCTTGCCTTGATTGTTCTTGCCGCCAACTACTGTAAGACCCGTCAGTGTAGGTTCGATTTTCACAGCTTTAACACGTTTTACATTTTCGATTTCTAGTTTGTTGATTTTGATGTTATCCATTGTAATCATCCTCTTTAGGTAGCGAGCATTCGATGTCAAATTCAAAAACCATCGCATTATGCTCATCAATCAATATTTTTTTATTAGGATAATAGCGTTTGAGCCATTCCTGTAAAGGCTTAGCTAGTATTTGTAATTCTTTATATTTATCCATTTGATACTCCTTCCGCTGCAATCTGCAGCATGATTTCATAAATCTTCCAGCAGTCCTCATTCTCAGGATTCCAAACCTCACGGATCTCTCTGATCGTGTTTCGTTGGCCAATCCATGGAATGCTGCCATCAGTATATTGACTTAATAAGTAAAATAATTGAGCTAATCCAGCATCCTTAGATGGATAGCTGCAATAATCATCACCGCATTTGATACCGGCAGGATTATTGTTTTGCATCCACATCAGTGAGCTGCCATTGCCCGTTTCCAGAATCCACGTTGCCAGCGCAAACGATGGATCAATATTATAATCAACCGATAGGATAATGAAATTAACACTATTTAGGGGGAGAGAATATATATTGATGTATCGGTCGATAATGTTTACCGGCGTATGCACGCCATCAATCCGCATGTCTACGCCATTGCTTAGTCATTGGTAATATGATAGTTCTTCTTCAAGTTGGCTGATTCGCAGCTCATAAGCACGGATATGCTCATTACTATCAGCTAAATCAGCAATAGCTTTATAGGCTGTCTGTTCCAGCTTGTAATTAACCTCACGATACTCAGCAAGGTCACGATTTTGTTGTTGAGCATATAACAACAGCCCAATGCAGCAGATACATAATAGTGCTATTACTGGCACTAATTTATTTGTTGGTTTTTCATACTTGATCATTAATTCCTCCACTTGCCTTTTCAGACATAAATGTTATAATGATAGCGATAGATTACTACAGCTATCGATTTTGAGATACTTTGCTTTGGTCGGCGTGAGTATCTCTTTTTTGTTGCTCTGCTGCTTCGATTGCAGCTAACTCTCTGATACGTTTTTCATCAATCATTAATGCCTTTACTGCATATGCTGTTGGCACTCTTAATTCACTGGGCAGTATTTTCCCAGATTCAATAATTTTACGCTGTACTTGCCTCTTTAAATCTCCAGCCTTACGCATCCCGCAGTCTTTTAAGATGGCAATAGATTTTGTACCTAACTCTAAACGTTGTAATTCTCTCAGCTTTTCAGTAGCTGTTGATGGTTTCGATTGCTTTGACATTTACTCACCTCCTTTCTTTAATCATTTACAGTTTTCTTTTTTCGCTTTGGCTTTGATTTGGCCACTAATACATCAGCTAGAGCAACTCCCAAGCTAATGCCATCTTTTGTCACTGCTAATTGTTCGGTAGATAGGTTTTTCAATACTTCTGATACGAAGCCTTCACTGTCCCTGCGAATTTCTTTTACTTCCTTTTGGTCCATGTCATCACCTCCCATAGGCAAGTTTTTATCAACCTACGGTTATATAATACCAACCAAAGTTAGTTTTGTCAACGAAATTATATAAAAAACTTGACTTTGGTTGATTTGTGAATTAGGATTATATTAAGAGGTGATGAAATGAATACTATTCAAGCTGATAGAATTAAAGTTCTACGGAAAACATTAAATCTAAGTCAAAAAGATTTTGGTGATAAATTAGGCGTTACTGATGTTGCTATATCAAGAATTGAACGAGGTGAACGTAACCTTACTGAACAAATGGCTAAAGCTATATGTCGCGAATATAACGTAAACTACTTATGGCTTACTGAAGGCACAGGTGATATGTTCATGGGTGTACCAGAAACTATCATTGATGAGCTTGTAGTGCAATATGACCTAAATGATGTTGAAACAGAAATATTGAAAAACTACCTCACACTTACAAAAGAACAACGGCAGGTAGTACAGGAATATTTGCGTAAAATATTTAATTTAGATAAAGGTAAGTAACATGGATACTGGCAAGCGCATAAAAAAAGTCAGAGGTATATTACGATTACATCAAAGAGATTTTGGTCAAAGAATAGGTGTAACAACATCAACAGTATCTGGTTGGGAAAGCGGAAGAAGGTCTCCGTCACAAGCAATTATAAAATCTATTTGCAAAACATATAATGTTAATTATTTATGGCTAACTGAAGGTTGTGGTGATATGTTTGATAAAACACCCATCATATGGGGATCTATAAGTGACAGAATTTCCGAATTAAGATATACATTAGGATTCAGTCAAAGAGATTTTGGTAAAAAAATAGGTATTGGTGGTACTGCTGTATCTAAATTAGAGAATGGTGAACGTAACCCATCAAAACAGACATTAAAATTCATCTGCCGTGAATATAATGTAAATCATGAATGGCTTGTTAATGGAATAGGTGAAATGTTTGTATCTGATTCACTAATTGAAAATCTTATATTAAAATATGATTTGAGTGATACTGGTGCAAATTTAATAAAAAAATACCTCCTGCTCACTAAAAGCGAACAAGAGGTAATTGAAAAATACTTGCGCAATGTATTCACATCAGATTAAATTATCTAATGTATAGGCTATGTACATAGTTGAAAATCCTTTTCAATAACTCAACGTCATTGATGTGGCAAATTAGTTTACAGATACTATCTTGATAGGTCTTGCATTCCTCATTTGCTTGGATTTCTTTATTTAGGGTTTTGTTCATAATTTTCCTTTCCGCGAGAATCGGGTGAATTTCACGAAGGAGAATATAAACTATTTGTGATCACGGTTATATTTTAACTTATTTACTAGATTTTTGAATAGGTAAATTATGTAAAAACAAAACAATATATAAATAACTAAATATATTATTACATTTTATTCAAATAAAAACACCCCTGCGCCAACAGGAGTGAATAAGTGATATTAAATCACTTGGTACAATAAATAGTGTTTGACGAACATTCCTTTTATTGTACCCAAATTGTACTACAAATTTTCTATTTAAACAAGACAAGGAGGGTTCTCATGATACAAGAATACAAAGTGAAAGAAAGAATCAAAAAGAAAGATGCTGCTGGAAAAATCACCTATAAAGAAAAAGAAGTAACTAAATACCGCTTCAAATGCTACTATACTACCGCATCGGGTGAACGGAAGCAGAAGTGCAGCAAGTATTACCCAAGCCGCCCAAAAGCAAAGGCAGCTGAGGATAAGTTCTTATTGGAATGTGAGAACCGCGTTCATTTTCACGGTGTTAAATTTAGTGATTTATATAAAATGTATAAATCTGATCTCATAAACAACACTGAGGAATCAACAGTCATTACCAAACTCAGTAAAACAGATAACCATATTCGTGATTATTTCAAGGATATGGAAATAGAAAAAATCACACCATTAACGATCCGACAATGGCAAATGTTTATGCTTGATAAAGAATATATAGCACAAAAAGAAGATAAAGCTAAAAACATACCGGCAAAGATAAATAAGTATTCTAAAACTTATTTGACTGAGCTGCATACTCTGCTTACATCTATCTTAGACTATGGTATCAGATATTATGGGCTTATACATAATCCGGCTAAACTGCAAGGTAACTTTAAAATGAAAAGAGTAGAAAAAGTGAATGAATTAGAGAATTTTTATACTTTAGAAGAATTTAATCGTTTTATTTCCTATGCAGATCCTGAATGGACTGATTTGTTTAATTTTCTATATTATACTGGTTGTCGATGTGGTGAGATGATGGCTGCCACATGGAAAGACTATGACGGAAAGAGCATAAACATTAATAAGTCTCTAACACGAAAAACTAAAACAGGAACCTATCTAATAAAATCCGTGAAAACTACTTCATCAAGTCGTATAATAGATTTATCAAACAATCTTATACAGATTTTAAATAAGCGTAAAGAATACGAAAAGCAGAAAGAATGCTTTGATGATGGCTGGTTTATCTTTGGTGGCATCTCACCCATATCAGAAACAAGCATGCGCAGAAAAGCGGATGCCGCTATGATTGATGCTGAACTTAAACACATCACTATACATGGTTTCCGTCATTCTCACGCATCACTTTTGATCAACGGTGGAATGAATATCAAGCTTATCTCTGAGCGTTTAGGACACGCCAGCGTTACTGAGACACTGGATACATACACACATATGTTTCCTGAGCAGCGAGACGTATGTGTTGCATATTTAAACTCATTAGATACAACGAAAGAAAGCCAAAAATAGCTTTCTTTTTAATTTGTTTTTGTATATTTTAAGGCATAAATAAGGCATAAATAGTATTAGCATAATAAAAACGCCCATAAACAGGCGCTTATTTGCATATTGGTGGAGCTGGCGGGAGTCGAACCCGCGTCCAAAAATAGTTCCTCGTACAGACGTCTACAGTTTATTTCATACTAGTTACTCAGCAAGTAGCGATGAACAAACTCTTCCTGAGGCGTTTGATGGAATTTTCATGATGCACTTCTCAAACAAAGGTACACCCCTATCCTTTATCTCTTACACCCAAACCAAGCCTAAAGGTAAAACCTGATTGGACGGCTGCAAACCAGTTGTTAGGTTAATTAAGCAGCAAAAGCAACTTGACGGTTTCCACCGAATAAGTTTGCTAAGAAATTTTTTCCAGTTATTTTTTAAGCCTTTACGTAGCGACACGACTGCAGTCTGCACCAAACATATCCCTGTCGAAACCATGACAGCCCCATGTTGTTGCCTACATATTATAACATAGGCAAGGGTATTTTCAACTTAATAATGACTTCTTAATGCTTTCTCAATTTCACGCTTGGCATCTCGTTCTTTCTCACTGTTGCGCTTATCATGCAGATCCTTACCTTTCGCAAGGGCAATTTCCACTTTCAAGCGCCCTTTACTCAAGTATACGGACAATGGCACGATCGTATACCCCTTCAGTTTAACCTTATCCTGAAGCTTACGGATTTCCGTTTTATGAAGCAATAACTTACGCACCCTTGTTTCATCATGATTGAAACGATTGCCATATTCGTAAGGGGAAATATGCATTTCCTTAACAAATGCTTCATTGCCGGAAAAACTGATATATGAATCCTTCAGCTGGACATGGCCCAGTCTTACCGATTTAATTTCCGTACCCTGCAGCACAATGCCGGCCTCATAGCGATCCTCAATGAAATAATCATGACGCGCCTTACGATTCTCTGCAATTAATTTCCCCATACTCTCAACTCCTTTTAATAAATAATTTCGAACTGATCATTCATGATCTCATTCACAGCATCTATGAACAGCTGACGGGTTATCGTCTGTCCTGCATAGCCATTTAAACCATGCTGGGAAGCCAGTTCATCTGTATAATCTTTTAATAAATAAGACTTGAACTTGGTAAAAACCGGTTCAAAATGCGTGATTGTCGGATAGAATTTCACATTTTCAATGCTGATTGCACCTGTCTCGCCATTTTTTCTGATTGACCAGGATGCCATACCGCCCAGCATATTTAAATCACCATCCTGAGCCGACATAAAATTTCCCAGTGAATAAATCACCAGCGTCTGATTGCCATTCTTACCTTCAACCCACTCCATTGGCTGAATGACATGCGGATGCTCACCAATCACCACAGCAACCCCTAGATCAGCAAGCAGCTGTGCGAAATATCTTTGCTCCTCACTGGGTATCGTAGAATATTCGATTCCCCAATGCATTGAAACAAGAATCGCGTCACATTTGCCTTGCAGAGCCTCAACATCCTCACGAAGCCGCTCTTCACTGTAAATATTCACTAAATAGTCTTTACCCTCAGGCAAGGGTATGCCATTGGTACCATAAGTATAACCTAAAACACCAAATTTTACACCATTTCTTTCGATGAATTTATCCTGATAACGCTCCTCTTCAGTCCGATTCAAACCCGTTGTAACAATTTCAGGATACTGTTCCCAAAAATTTTCAGAACTGATGATACCTTCCTCGAATTTATCCATTGAATGATTGCTGCTGGAGGCAATCCAGTCAAAGCCGGTATTAACCAGCGCCGTACCAATCTCCTGCGGTGAGTTAAACATCGGATAATGACTTAATCCCAGCTCAGTGCCGCCCAATATCGTTTCCTGATTGATATAAGCAACATCAGCCGCCTGTACATAGGGCTTGATTTCCTCATACAGTTCATCAAATTCATAGCCCTGATGCCGAACCTCAGAATCATAATAAATAGCGCCATGAATCAGATTGTCCCCTACCGCTATAAAATCAACAACACGATCGGGCTTTGGTTCTGCTATTGGCGTTTCTGCCTCAGGTTCCTTTATTTCAGGAACATCTATGGGTTCCTCAGCCTTACTGCAGCCACTCAGCATCAAGAACGCTGAAAGAATTACAATAAGCTTCTTCATTTCCGCTTCCTCTTTTCAAATTCCTTCTTACTCTTCTTAGGCTTATGCTCCGGCTTTTTCAGCTTCTTATCTTTTTTATCCTTGCTCTTTTTATCCTTATCTTTTTTGCTCTTTATACCCTTTTCATTTACCAGCTGAAAATCAACCTGCTTTTTAAAACGGGAAGCATCAAGAACCTTCACCATGACCGGCATCCCCATTTTCAAAACCGTACCGCTGCCGCGGCCGATCAATGAACGGCTATCCTCATCATAATCATAATGATCTTCAAGGTTGGAGACATGAACCAAGCCCTCAATCGTATTTGCTAATTCCACAAAGATTCCAAACTTAGTCACACTGCTGATGATGCCTGGATATTCTTCACCGATATGCTTTTCCATGTACTCAGCTTTCTTCATATCATCAACATCACGTTCTGCCATGACCGCATTCACTTCCGTGTCACTGCACTGAATCGCCGCTTTTTCCACCCATTTTTCATCCTTCTCCATAATACCGGCATCCGTTAAACCGTTAATGTAATACTTTCTCAGCATACGATGAACGATCAAATCCGGATAACGGCGGATTGGTGAAGTAAAGTGCGTATAGTCATTCAATGCCAAACCAAAATGTCCGATTGGTTTAGCATCATAGCGTGCCTTAGCCATGCAGCGCAAAAGATATACAGACAATACAGGATATTCAGGAGTATTCTTAGCATCCTCCAGCATCTGCTGACACTGCTTAGGCCGCAGATTCATTACATTGCCTTTAAACTTATAACCCATGATATTAGCAATTTTCACAAAATCACGCATTTTCTTAGGTTCCGGCTGTTCATGAATTCTATAAACCGACGGTATTTCCATCCATTTCACATGAGCGGCTACACACTCATTGGCCTGAATCATGAAATCTTCAATAATTCGCTCAGCGATACCCCTCTCACGCAATACTACGTCAATCGGTTTTCCCTGTTCATCAAGGATCACCTTTCCCTCACGGGTATCAAAATCAATAGCTCCCAGACCTTCACGGCGGGTACGGATAATCTGACTTAAAGCCAGCATATCTTTTACCATTTCAAGCAGGTGCGGATATTGAGCGCAAGTTTCTTCATCACCATCGATAATTTTATTGACTGCGGTATAAGTCATACGCTCCGTAGTCTTAATAATCGAAGGATAAATTTTATATGAGATTATTGTACCGCTAGTATCAATATTCATATCACATGTCATCGCACAGCGTTCAACCTTAGGATTTAAGGAACAAATACCATTTGATAAATAATGCGGCAGCATCGGCACCACCCGATCCGCGACATAAACCGAAGTTCCGCGCTGATAGGCTTCTGCATTGATTTCACTGCCTTCTCTGACATAATAGCTGACATCGGCAATATGTACACTCAAACGATAACCGTTTTCTATTTTACTCACACTTACCGCATCATCAAGATCCCTAGCATCCTCGCCGTCAATCGTAATAATCAGCTCATCAGTACAATCTACACGGCCAGCCTTATCCTTTTCCTGAACACTTTCCGGTATATTCTTTAATTCATCCAGCACCGCCTGCGGGAATTCCGGTTCAATGTTATGCTCCAGCAGTACCGACAAGATATCCACGCCTGGATCATATTTGTAGCCAATGACCCGTTCAATTTTGGCTTTTAAAGTTTTGCCATATTTCGTAATAACAACCAATACCTTGGAATCATTAACAACCTTAAAATCTTCCATATTCGTGATCGTAAACGTATGATCATTAAAATTACTGTCCGGCAGAAAATACTTTCGGCCATCACGAACTTTAATCGTACCGATGACATTTTTTGTATTCCTTTCAAGAATACGAACTACCACAGCTTCGCTGCTGCCATCAGGAAATGACTTTGTCTGAGCAAAAACAACATCATTATTTAAAGCAAGATTCATACTTTCCCGATTAACATACCAGCTGCCCTCATCCGTGTCAATAAAGCCAAACCCTTTTGGATTGACCTTTAATACACCCTTGACATAGCCAAGCTCCTCTGCCAGAAAATAACGGTCACGCGCATCCCGAACAAATACGCACTCATCCTCGAGTTCATTCAGAGCCTTCATTAATTCTTTAAATTGATTGGCTCCCTGTATATTTAATAATTCCTGATATTTGTCAACACTTATCCCTTTATTCCGATACTTACTGCTGGACATCATATCCAGACATAATTGCTTAATATCCATAAGCTCACCTTCTTTCCTTGATAAAAATAAAAAAGACCATGGTCGGTCTTTATTTAATACTCATTACTATTACAATAATGAAGAACAGAATTCCAGCAACCATTGTCATGTTGGAAATCACTTTTTCCGGTCCTCTTTCTTTTACATTTGAGAAGAGGTTCAACCCCTCAGCGCCTGTAAATGCTCCAGACAAACCATCGTTCTTACCACTTTGCATTAAAGAGAGAATTATTAATACGACCGATACAATCATTAATAAAATGTCTAACATAATAAGCCCTCCTTTCCTACGTACTTTTTAAGTATACCAATATTAATTAAAAATTGCAACACATACCGGTAGATTATATCAAAACTTCTCTATATTTACAAGCAATTTTTAACAATCAGGCTGAAACAGCAAGGAAAAGCCTTATTATCTACTTATTATATATCCATTAAAACGCATAATACCTAAATTTTTATGAACGAAGCTGAAAATAATAAATACGATAAAGTTTATCAGCCCAGCTATTGGCATAAAATAAGCGAAATGCCCATTTTGTTAAACCGGATAGTTTATCTGACCATTGCTTTTCTGTAAAGGAGCGGATGGCTGTACAGCCTATACCGGCAGTCAAGCTCTCAAATACTTTTGGGTCATCCATCCCCCAGCGGATTACAGCCCCCATTGCATTCACTGGATTCTTATATTTAGACCACCATACCGCTGACTTCGAGTAAGCATCAAATACATAGTCAGCCCTCTTAAACTTTTTCTTTAAAGCTAAAATCAGGGCTTTGTTTTCTTCTTCACTCAGATACATCGTTAATCCTTCAGCCACAATCAGCACAAAGCTTTGATCACTGATTTGAATCTGATTCAGCCACTCGAAAGACAGCACCGATGATGCAATCATATGATAACGCTCATCCTCCTGATAATAATTCTTACGCACAGCAATCACATCCGTGAGATCCAAATCATACCATTGCTCATAATCACCACTCACACGCAGACAGCGGGCATCTAAGCCGCAGCCAAGCGTAATGATGATCGCATGCTCATGAGTTTGGATAAAGGTTCTGACATACTCATCTAAAATCGCTGCTCTGATACCCATGTATATTGTAAGGAATCTGGACTTAAACGCATGGTCAAAATCATAGTCAACACTGCTGACAATTTCAGCCGCCTTTTCATCTTTTAAAATATCACCATATTGATGTACTTCCGCCTTACTATATAATGGAATAAACAACGTTTCACTTTCCTTTGTCAGTTTTTTCATCACTTTTCAATCCCTTCGGCTAACCGCTTATTATTATCTTCAGTATAGCATTAAAACAATGCAAACGCACCCATCCATCTCCTTTATGACAATTTTGAAATTAAAAAACATCAGCTTGCGATAATATATGCAGGCAGAGCATATAATCTAGTTAAAAAATGGCGGTAATACGCAAAAATTTTACGAGTTCAGTTGCTTTGACATGTTTACAGCAGATTCATTTATCACCATTTTTAGAACTATTTTTTAAATAAATACTGCTGCTTTATGCCTGAGAATGCAATTTCTTATATAAAAAATCCACGTTTTATGAGAACGTGGATTCATTTATGATTAAATCAACTATTTAGCAATGTTATAGAATGCTGTTTTGCCAGATGGGAATTCAGCTGAAGCACCTAATTCGTCTTCAATTCTGATTAACTCATTGTATTTAGCAATACGGTCTGTTCTTGACATTGAACCAGTCTTAATTTGACCTGCATTGAATGCAACTGCGATATGAGAAATCGTAGTATCTTCAGTTTCACCTGAACGGTGAGAAACAACTGCAGTATAACCAGCTTCTTTAGCCATTTGCATAGCATCGAAAGTTTCTGTCAATGTACCGATTTGGTTAACTTTGATCAGGATAGAGTTAGCAGTATTTGTTTCAATACCTTCTTTTAAGATAGCAGGGTTAGTTACGAACAGGTCATCACCAACTAATTGAACTTTGTCGCCTAATTCAGCAGTCAGTTTTCTCCAGCCGTCCCAGTCTCTTTCGCCTAAGCCGTCTTCGATAGAAATAATTGGATACTTAGCAACAATGTCTTTGTACCAAGCGATCATTTCATCAGTAGTCTTGTTGCCTTGACCTGATTTCTTTAATTCATACATCTTAGTTTCAGTGTTGTAGAATTCAGAAGCAGCAACGTCCATTGCGATCATGAAATCTTCACCAGGTTTGTAACCAGCAGCATTGATAGCTTCCATGATTACTTCCAGAGGTTCTTCATTGCTTCCTAAGTTAGGAGCATATCCGCCTTCATCACCAACAGCAGTGATGTGACCTTTAGCTTTTAATACTTTTTTCAGATTGTGGAATACTTCAGCACCCATTCTTACAGCTTCCTTGATTGAACCAGCACCAACCGGCATAATCATGAATTCCTGGAAGTCAACTGAAGAATCAGCATGGCTGCCGCCGTTTAATACGTTCATCATTGGTAAAGGAAGTTTCTTACCGTTGAAGCCGCCTAAATATCTGTATAAAGGCATGCCATAGTAATCAGCAGCTGCATGTGCGCAAGCCAGTGATACACCTAAGATTGCATTAGCACCTAATTTAGATTTATCTTTAGTACCATCCAATTCGATCATCTTGTTGTCAATAGCAACTTGATCAGTAACATCCATACCGATTACTTCTTCAGCAATAATGTCATTAACGTTGGCAACAGCCTTTAATACACCTTTGCCTAAGAAGCGTGATTTATCACCATCACGTAATTCAAGAGCTTCACGTTCACCAGTTGAAGCACCAGACGGAACCATTGCGCGTCCAAAAGCACCAGATTCAGTAGTTACTTCTACTTCGATAGTAGGATTACCACGTGAGTCTAAAATTTCGCGAGCGTAAACATCAATAATAGTTGACATAAATATAAGTCCTCCTTGATCATTTTTACACAAGAAGTATACCACAGTTTTATCTATAAATAAAGCTATTTATGCTTCTTAATTTGCTTATTCTTAAGTAAATAAAAGCCGAAAATAACAAGGATCGCAGGCCAATATTGAATAAAGGCAAAAGAAAGCGTATACACGATTTGTTCCAAGTCAAAATTCGGTTTCAGCAGCAGGATAAAGCCTGTGCTGATTAAAATAATTCCGATGCGACGGCGCATAATTTTCACTCCTTATACATAGTATAGAGGCAATGATTTAAAAATGCTGTCGATATAAGGATCGTTTACCAATCATCGCTGGTAACTTTTTCACCGATATAAGCTTCTATAGATGAAAACGGCAGATTCAGCAGATAAGCCGCTTCACCGTGAAAATAGTTAGCTGCCTGTTTTGCATATGCTTCCTCATAGGGCTGCAGACGCTGATCCTGACCATGCAGATAGGCTGTTTTAATCACTCTGATCCATTCCAGCTCATCATACTTATCCATCGCCTGCTGATAAAATTCTTTTCTTACCTTTTCATTCGGTGCCTGAATTACCGTAATAAAACCAACACGGTCAATCATTTCGATTATTTTATCCTTTGAGCATATTTTTCTTACGATATCCGAAGCCTTCAGCTCAGCAAGCGTACCATCACTGACGCATTGAAAACGGCCTTCATTTGTCTTAAACCAGATACCGCCCTCGCGATGAACAACTGCCTCAGCTGCCAACAGATTCTGGAATTGCTTTTCTGTCATATCGGTTAGGCTGCCTCAATCTGTTTTAAAATAAATGGCAGAACCTGATCGCGGTCAATGTGCAGAACATAGGCAAATTCTTCATAGAGAATTTTCTCTGCTTCCGCAAAGATTTGTTCATCCGCATTATGCAGCTTTCTGCCCTTTTGCTGCTGCTCCTGCTGATGCAGATATAAGGTTTTAATCAAGCTGATCAATTCAGTCCGATCACTGCCCTTTAAAATGTTCCGGTACTTCTCTTTACGCAGATTATCATTATCAATCCAGATCAATGCTTTATCCGGCATTGTACGAATCAATCTGTAAATTTCATCAGATGACAAAGCCTTACGCATTTTAGCCATTGCTTTTTCATTATGAACAGGAACCGAAATTACCGCATTTTCATTATAAACCGGTTTCAGAATATAGTATTCATTCACTTCACCATTTATTTTTTTGGTTGTAATATCGGTTATTTTACAAACTCCCTGTGCGCTGTATAATACAAGATCATCTACTCTATACATACCTTCACCTCTTTCTTTTACTGCTGCTCAACCTGCTTTAAATAAAAAGCGTGCAGCATGCTCTAACTGGACTTACGTTCCGCAAAGCAAACTACACGTTGAGTTCTCTATTAGTATACCACAAATCAGCGAAAAATGCATGTCCATCAAGCAAAAAAGCGGATTTAACCGCTTTTTACTTATTTCTGATGATGGATTTAACCTTGAAATTATTAGCTTCAAGATCCTTTGCTAATTCATCCGTTTCCATCAGATTAGTCCGCAGTACAACTTCGCACTTTGGATCATCCGCATGATCACGGTAAACGCCGAGATGGGAGATGTTCGCGTTGTTATTGACAAATATTTTGGAGATAGTTCCAATCACACCGATGCCATCTTCCACCTCAACCGCAACACGGCTGCCTTTTTCATTATAACCAAGCAGATCCAAAAATGCTTTAAATAAATCATTCTGAGTCAGAATGCCGACAATTTTATCATCATCGCTTACAACCGGCAAACAGCCGATATCATATTTCAGCATTAATAAAGCCGCTTCTTCAAGCAGATTATCCTCATGAATCGTAATTAAATCCTTTAATTTTATCATTACCGTCTTTACCGGTGTTTTATTCAGCAGATAATTCAATTCAAAAATACTTAAGCTCGTAGCGCCGTTGGCCCCTTTGGAAGAGATCAGACTCTTGGTAACTAAACCGGCTAACTTGCCGTTTTCAATTACCGGCAGACGATGAAGATTTTTTTCAGTCATTGTATCTGCAGCTTCTGACATAGTGGCATTCACATCAACTACGATTGGATTTCTAGTCATTCTATCTTTTACTATCATAATTAACCTCCCAGATAGGCTTTCTGAATTTCTTCACTCTCTGACAGCTCTTTGCCAGTACCGCTCAGCACGATTTTGCCGGTTTCCATAACATAAGCCCGATGTGCTACGGATAATGCCATACGCGCGTTTTGTTCGATCAGCAAGACCGTTGTACCTTTTTTATTAATATCCTCAACAATATTGAAGATTTCCTTAACCAGAATCGGTGCCAGACCCATGCTTGGCTCATCCAGCAGCAAAATCTTCGGCTTAGCCATTAAAGCACGGCCCATTGCCAGCATCTGCTGTTCACCGCCGGACAAGGTCGAGGCATCTTGATTGCTGCGCTGCTTCAGGATTGGAAAGCGCTCATAGACATCTTCAATATCCGCTTTTATTCCTTCTTTATCCTTACGCAGATAGGCACCCATGATTAAATTCTCATAGACGCTCATGCCAGGAAAGATGCGGCGTCCCTCAGGAACCTGAGTAATTCCCGCGTTTACAATATCCTTAGCATTCATCTTCGTGATGTTCTTGCCGAGGAAAACAACTTCCCCGCTCGTTTTTTTAATCAATCCGCTGATTGCGTGTAAAAGTGTCGTTTTACCAGCGCCGTTGGCACCAATAAGCGAAACGATCTCACCTTCATTTACTTCAATATCAACATCCTTTAAAGCATGAATAACACCATAATGGACATTTAAACCCTTTATCTCAAGCATTGCCATATTAAATCTCCTCCCCCAGATAAGCTTCAATTACGCGAGGGTTGTTTTTAATTTCTTCAGGATTGCCATGAGCAATCAGCTTGCCATAGTCCAGAACATAGATACGTTCACAGATAGTCATAACCAAGGACATATCATGTTCAATCAGAATAACGGTTAAATTAAAATCCTCTTTGATTTTATGAATCAATTCTGTCAATTCAGCAGTTTCCTGCGGATTCATACCGGCAGCCGGTTCATCCAGGAATAAGATTTTAGGTGAAGTTGCCAGCGCACGGGCAATTTCAAGACGGCGCTGTTCGCCATAAGGCAGATTCTTAGCCAGTTCATCCTTTTTATCATATAGATGAACTACCTTCAGCAATTCCTCAGCCTCACGCTGAACACGCTCTTCCTCAGCATAGAATTTAGGCAGACGAAGAATCGCCGTTGCGGTGCCATATTTAATGTTTTTATGCATCGCAATCTTTACATTATCCAAAACGCTTTGACTTTTAAACAGACGGATATTCTGAAATGTACGGGCTAAGCCCATCGCTGTTACAACATAAGGCTTTAAGCCGCCGATACTTTTCATTTTACCATCGACATTCAATTCAATTTTACCGCTGCTTGGTTCATAAACACCTGTTAATAGGTTAAACAATGTCGTTTTACCAGCGCCGTTAGGACCAATCAAACCAATTAATTCTCGTTCATTCAGTTCCATGTTAACATTGGATACCGCGCATAGACCGCCAAAATTTTTAGTCAGTCCGCTCACTTTTAAAACATTCATTTTTTAACCTCCTTTCTCTTCTTAAAGAAATTGCCAATTCCGGAGAAAGTAAATTCTTTGGTGCCCAGCAAGCCGCTAGGTCTGAAGATCATAATGCAGACTAAAGCAATACCATAAACGATCATCCGCACACTTGAAAAGTTCTGCAGGAATGAATTCAGTAGTCCAATGACAATTGCCGCAATCACTGATCCGGTCATACTGCCCATACCGCCGAATACTACCATTACAAGTATATCAATTGATTTATTAAAGGTAAACATTTCCGGTTTAATTACATAGAAATTACCCGCATACATCGCACCGGCTATTGAAGCGATCACTGCGCCGATAATAAATGCGTAAACCTTATATTTAGTTGTATTGATACCCATTGCTTCTGATGCGATTTCATCCTCACGCACCGAAATACAGGCCCGCCCCGGCGCACTGCGTACAAAGTTGATAATCACAATCAAGCAAAGCATCAGCACTCCATACATAAACGGAAAGTTCAGCATCTTAGGTAATACTAAACCCGCCGCGCCATTTGTGATTTTCATATTCAGCACAACGATACGGATGATTTCACCAAAGCCTAAAGTGGCAATTGCTAAATAGTCACCCTTTAACCGCAGAGTTGGAATCGCTACAATCATTGCTACAATAGCACTGATAATTACACCAATCAGAATTCCCAGCATAAAACCAGTCATTGAAGGCATCTGTTTTACCATAACACCGGCACTATACGCACCGATACACATAAAGCCAGCATGACCTAATGAGAACTGTCCGGTAATACCAATGATTAAATTCAATGAGGTGGCCAGAATGATATTAATGATGATCGTTGTGACAACGGTCTGATATACAGAATCAATGATTCCCGCAGACATTAATACACTAAGTAATACATAGGAACCAATCATACTCAGAATCCAGCATAAGTTATATTTATTAAACATTTTTTTCATAAGCTTATACCTTTTCCTTTACATTCTTACCAAGCAGACCTGCCGGCTTAATAATCAGGATAACAATTAAAATGATATATACAACGGCGTCTTTATACAGAGAACCGCCGTAACCGCTGACCAACGCTTCCGCGATACCGATAAAGAAACCGCCGAACATCGCGCCCGGAACAATGCCGATACCGCCAAATACCGCCGCGATAAAAGCTTTTACACCTGGTACCATACCCATTAATGGATTGATGGAATTATAATAAATACCAACTAATACACCTGCCGCGCCGGCAAGTGCTGACCCGATTGCAAAAGTGTAGGATATTGTCGCGTCTACATTAATACCCATTAAACGAGCTGCATCCGCATCAACCGATACCGCGCGCATCGCACGGCCAACCTTTGTCTTCTTAACAATCGTCTGCAGAATCAGCATCAATACGATCGTTGTAACAAAAATGTAAATCTGTTGATAAGAAATGCGCAGTCCCGCAAACTGAATGACTTCTGTACTCAGCACATTAGGAAAAGCACGTACATTAGTACCCATAAACCGCTGTGTCATCGCCTCGATGAAATAGGAGACACCAATAGCGGTAATCAGCGCCGCGATTCTAGTCGCATTACGCAGCGGCTTATAAGCGATGCGTTCAATAACTACACCTAAAATAGCGCAGCCAACCATTGCGATAAGCAGTGCCGGAAAGAAACCTACTCCTAGTACCGTAATAGCCATAAATCCGATGTAAGCTCCCAGCATATAAATATCGCCATGAGCAAAGTTGATTAATTTAATAATTCCATAAACCATCGTATATCCTAATGCGATCAGCGCATAGATACTTCCCAGCGACAGTCCGTTGATCAATTGTTGGAAAAATACTGTCATGATTCTACCTCCCTTTAAAATTGGTAAAATAGGAGAAAGATTTCTTTCTCCTATTCAGCGAATTTTCACTTTAAGATGATCTTATTCAGTAGGACTGACAGATACAGCTGTAGATTGAACGCCGTCAACCAGTTCAACAACTAATACTGATTTAATTGGAGTATGTGTTTCATCAAATGTAAAGTCACCAGTAACACCTGAGAAATTAACTTCAGTCAATGCTTTTTGAATTGCTGCAGTATCAGTTGAGCCGGCTGTTTCAATTGCCTGGATCAAAAGATTAGTAGCATCAAAGGCAAGCGCTGCAAACATTGCCGGTTCTTCACCATATTCTGCTTTAAATGCATCGATGAATGCCTGTAATTTATCAGAAGCGCCAACTGTTGTATAAGCAGTTGTAAAGAAAACATCATTCAGTGCAGATGCACCTGCTAATTCTACTAAAGTCGTTGAGTCAAAACCATCAGCACCGATAATTGGAACATTAATGCCCATATCTCTTGCTTGTTTGATGATCAGCCCAGCTTCATTATAATAACCCGGGATGTATAATACGTCAAATTCTTTAGAAGCTAATGTAGTTAAAACAGAAGAGAAATCTGTATCTTTATCCTGATAAGATTCACTGGCAACAATTGTACCGCCAAGTTTTTCAAATTGTTCTGTAAAGGCTTCTTTTAAACCTAAAGCGTAATCACTTGAAGATGAACCATAAATTGCTGCTTTCTGAGCTGACAGGTTATCAACAGCATATTGAGCCATAGCAGCACCCTGATAAGAATCTTCAAAGCAAACACGGAATACATAATCATATACAGCTGATGTAGGATCATCAGGATTAACTAATGTTTGATTATTAGCGGTAGCGCTTGGTGAAATTACCGGCACTTTCGCATCATTCAAAATCGGATAACTAGCTGCAGATGCACCAGAAGTCGCAGGACCTACCACGCCAGCAACGCCGTCTGATACAAGCTTTGTAGACAAGCTGACAGATTCAGTCGGATCTGACTTGTCATCATATTCAACAGCTACATACTTATCACTGCCGGCTGCTTCATTGGCCAATTTGATTGCAAGATGAGAACCCTTGCTTTCAGCTGTGCCGTAATCAGCAACATCGCCAGTCAATTCATAGTGCAGACCAATCTTGACTGCATCAGTACCTGCGGTACCGGAATCGTTAGGTGTATCCGGAGTACCGGAACCAGAGTCATTACTGCATGCCGTTAATGTCATTGCGGAAAGGCAGGCAACGGCAAACACTTTCATTAATTTTTTCATATGAACTATCTCCTTTGTCATTTGATAGTTATTAGTATATTACATTTTCAGTTTTTTTCAATAGCTTATTACATCTTTTTACATATTTTTTTGATAATTTTCATGTTTTCATAGCAAGCAGCGTCATTTTTCGTTCTATTTTCGAACATCCATGCTGAAATAATACTTAAAGCCAGTAAAAAGGAAGGGCATAAGTGCTATGACACCTTCCTATAAAAATCTTTTCTGCTTATTATTGTTGGGGGATAATCAAAATTTCGCCTGGATAAATTATGGTTGAAAGTGTTTTTCCATTGCTTACAGCCAATGTATACATATCCACATTAAACATTCTTGCGATACTCCAGAAACAATCACCAGATTTAACTGTATATGTCTCTTTATTCTTTTCAGGTGTATCTGCCTGTGGTTTTGAAGCTGATATGTCTGTTGCTATACCAAAAATATCAAACTTGTAGTCTTTTCCATCGATGTTCTTAATCTGATTTTTAACAGCAGTACCGTTTTCAAAGTACATCCACTGACCGGCATCATTTTGAGTCCAGCCCTGATCAAGCGTTCCATTCATTGTCAGCTTAATAAATCGATGAATTATAGCGGATACTTCTGCTCTAGTCACGATTCCCTGTGGATCAAACCTATTCTCTGATTTACCAGCCAGGATACCGGCCATCTGCAGTTGCTTTACTGCATCTGCTGCCTCAGCAGAAATTTTTGAAGCATCCGCGAAGATATTTTCAGCATAGATAGCTGGTAAATTCATTTTCATTGCCTTCGTGTAATTGAATAAGATCAATGCCATTTCTTCACGGGTTATTGCTGATTCAGGAGCAAAGGCAGCTGATGTTTTACCGCTCATTATATCTTTTGTATTTACCCATTCCACATAACCCATGTAATAGGCATCCTTCTTTACATCGGTAAAACTGCTCTTTGTATAACCGCTGATATCCGCATTAGCCATTCTGCCTAATATAGCAGCAAGTGTTCCCCTGCTTACAGCGGCATCAGGACTAAAGCTAACATCATTCGTGCCCGCTAATAAACCGCGGTTCACCATAAACTGAATGTCATCCTTGGCCCAATGATTTAAGATATCATTAAAGTTAGCCGCTGCATTATAACCCACACCATATAATGAGAAATGATTAGTAGTGAAACGCAATAGTTTATTTTCTGCATCATATACAGAATTTGCAATTGCCGCCGCATTCCCCACTTCATCAATATAAACAGCAAATACATCACTCGCTTTTTCGCCAGCTTGTAAAGTATACGGTATAGTTACTGAAACCAAGCCAGTACCAAAATCTGACACACGTTTGCCGCCATATGAAGCAGTCAAACTAAATACCGGACGTTCACCAATTAAATGCTTAATACTGGCTGTGAGCTTATTATTATCTTGTTTGACAACAGTAATATTCACATCTGCCTTTGCCTGACGATAAATTTCTTTTATTGCCACTAGATTCATATCTATCTGAATATCCGGATTATCTAATACAAGCACCGTATTCACAATTTTTTTATTAATTATCGTTTCCTGCGTAACCTTAGGTAAATTGACAGTAACACCGCTGCCTGTCAAATTATTGGTATCAACATGTATCACAAGCGAGATACCGCTTTTTGGATCGCCGTTTTCCTTTGCTTCTGCTTCAGCTTGTTTTACAGCATCTTTAATAATCTGTTCAGGGAGTGTAACAATTGTATTGCCGCTCTCGTCAACATTACCTTCCACCTTAATCTCACCTTCTGTAATGGTGCTTGGTGTTTCATCCGTGGATGGTTTGCTTGAAGGTCTACTGCCGCCTGATCCGCTGCCAGTTGAACCACTGGTTGAAGGTGGTGTAGGGAAAATTTTACCTAATGTACCACTATTATTGGTATAGTAATCATTGACATTTTCAGAGATAACACCTGATATAACATCAAAATATATTGAATAACCATTAGCAGTATTGGATATGACAGCATTACCCTCAACTGTAAGTATAATTTTGTTTTCAGTTGTAGGCACAGCACTAAAATAAATTGTTCCAGTTACAGTATTCGCACTTGTAACCTTTGCCGTACCACTGATGGTAATTTTACCAGTGGAAACATTGTAGATTCCATTGCCAGTTAATGCAGAAACAATACCTCCGCTTATCTTAATTTCACCCTCCATGAAATTGTAAATTGCTGTACCAGAAGTTGCGTAAACACTACCTCCAGTTATTTCTATTGTATTTTGGGAATTGTTAGCGATTACACCTATATACATAGAATCTGTTGCTTTTAGCGTACCTCCAAGAATCTTTACACCGGAACCCCTGTTATTGATGACTGATTTAGTCGCTTCTATCGTACCGTTACCATTTTCGCTAGTATCAGTCACAATAAGATATGAAGATCCAGTAAGATTTATTGCACTAGGTATTGTAGAACCAGTGTATGTTATAGTTTTACCATTCAAATCAATGGTTATTGATTTATCCTTAATTGTAATACTATCGGACCCAAGATCAATGTTATCCATAATATTTAGTTTATCACCATCATTTGCCGCTTCAACTGCCTTAGCAAGAGAAGCATATCCAGTTGTTATATTGCCCGTTGTAATTTCAACCACTTTTTTTGCAGGTGCAGGATGAACCCTACCTACATCCGCATCCTCATTTTGAGTATAATAATCGTTAAGATTATCAGAAGTAACTCCTGTATCATAAAAATATACTGAATAACCTTCAGGTTCGGCAGTATTTTCTACCGTTGCAGTATCTGCAATTGTAAGTATCGTTTTTGCTTCAGTTGTAGGTACTTTCACAAGAAAAATTGTGCCGCGATCTTCATTTGGTTTTGCACTTGTAATCGTTGCTGAGCCGCTAATAGCAATATAGCCAGTAGAATTATTGTAAATTGCATAACCAGTTTCTGCCGAAACCTTACCACCACTTATATTTACTTTACCCGTAGAAACATTGTAGATTGCAAGTCCGGTTGTAGTTAAAATTTCCCCGTTTGTAACATCGATTGTTCCGATGGAATTATTACAAACCGCATAGCCAATGGTCGCTGAAACAGTGCCACTTGATACTTTAATGCTACCACTTGATGAATTAAGAATCGCATTTCCTTGCATTGCTAAGATATTACCACCGCATATGTCTATTAAACCTGTGGAAGAGTTAACAATTGTATTGCTGTTGGATCCATTGGTTGTAATTAAATTTCCACCGGACACCTTAATAGTGCCTGTTGAATAATTATAAATCGCGCTAGTAACATTACCAGTAGATTTAACTGTACCACCTGTTACAGTGACTGTACCATTTGCATAATTGTAGATTGCTGTTGTACCAAACGTAGCAACATTTTCTACTACACCATCTTTTATTACAATGCTGCCATTAGAAGCATTTTGAATCGCTCTGCCTTCATATTGAGCATTTGATGACACTATACCTCCATTAATTATTATAGTGCCAGTGCTGCTATTGTAAATAACTCTGCTGCTGTCGCCTGTTGCTTCTAATGTACCACCCTCTATTAAAATAGTACCTGAGCCTCCATTATAAACAGCCCATCCTGAAGCTCCGGTTGAAGTTATTTTTCCGCCAGTGGCTGTATCAGTGATAGTTAGCGTTGAATCAGCAGAAAATGTGATTGCGCTGCCCCTGCTCTGAGAGATCGTATGTCCATTTAAATCTATAATCAGCGCTTTGTTAATTACAATACTTGTATTCCCAAGATCAATATCTTGCGTAAGCTTTAACGTATCTCCGTCATTTGCTGATGAAATTACTGATTGAAATCCCTCAGCATTATTAACTTCAATTTCATTCTCGTTCAATATTACCGGACGCGTACCAGTAATTGCTTCATTCAGCGAAGTGACAGCCATAAGCAGATCGCTGTGTTCCTCACTAAATTGCTTTGCTTCTTCCTCACTTAAAGCTTCAAAGGCTGTCATAGCTGCATCAATTTGTTTGAGTATAACATTGATTTCTTCCTCTGACGTTATCTCTGCAATACTTTCACTTGCAGGCAATGCCATGAAGTGTGATACCGCAGTTTCATAAGCTGTTGATACCGCATTTAAACCATTTTCAGTATTTTCTAAGGGATTAATACCCCCCCCCGATTAGATTCGGCTAACTCTATTTCTGAAGTGTTATCTTGGTCTAAAGACAGTTCCTCTTGATTAGCTAATACCGCCGTTGGCATCAGACTCAAACACATACAGAGACTTAATGCTGCTGCCGTTAAACGATAGCTTCTTCGATTGATAATCGATATCTCCTCCCTTTCTTTAATTAAAAAGCTTTCCCTTAATTTTTTCTGAATTCCCTGAACATAAGTGTATAGGGTATTTCCACAACATACTAAAAACAACACAATAACAGCCATAAAACGCAGCCGCTTATGCCGCTGTCCAAAGCTGATAAACATATCTACTATTTTTTCAAACATATCAGAGCCTCCTCACAGAATAGTTTTTTAAGGATTTACGCCTTTTTGCAAGGGTGTGAAAAATCATTCCGCACTAACAGAAACCATCAACAATCAGTGAACAATGCTACTCTAACCCCTCCTTTAATCTGAATCAATTTTAATGTTTCACCGCTGCAATTTCATTCCTGTTCTGCCTGCCGATTATGATATTTACTTTAGATACACCACTTTATGTAAATTTTAACAAAAGACGTATTGTTTAAAAATGAACTCTTCCTAAGTGGGACATTTATCTTCCTAAATAGTTTGGTTAAGAATTATAATAGACTAATTTTACATAAGCTAATCATGTTAAGTGAGCCATTTAAGGCCGCAAAAAAAGGATCATGAGTTTTCACGATCCTTTAAGTATTTCAATTAGCGAGTTTTTTCAATTAATTCTTTAAATGAATCAACCTTTAATGAAGCACCGCCGATTAATGCACCATCGATGTCTTCCATTGCCATGTATTCTTTAATGTTTTCAGGTTTAACTGAACCGCCATATTGAACACGTACTTTAGAAGCACATTCATCGCCATACATTTTAGCTACTTGATCACGCACGATGTGACAGCAGTTTTGAGCGATTTCTTTAGTTGCTGATTTACCTGTGCCGATAGCCCAGATTGGTTCATAAGCAATTACCAGATTTTCTACACATTTAGGGCATAAATCAGCTAAACTTCCAGTTAATTGATCACGGATAACTTTTTCAGTTTCACCAGCATCAAACTGAGCTTCTGTTTCACCGATACAAACGATAGGTGTAATATCAGCTTTGATCAGTCTCTTAGCTTTTTTATTTACTGTTTCATCAGTATCGCCAAACATTTGACGGCGTTCTGAGTGACCGATGATGCAGTATTTAACACCGATTTCTTCCAGCATAGGAACTGAAACTTCACCAGTGAATGCACCATTGTCTTCAAAGTGGCAGTTTTCAGCAGCAACGATTAAGTTTTTAGCTGCTTTGTTAGCGTCGTTCAACGCAAGGAATGAAGTTGCTACACCATATGTAGCGCCATCATGGCAAAAAGGATCAACGGCATTGATGAATTCAACTGCTTCCGCAATTGTTTTATTCATCTTCCAGTTTCCGACAATAATAGGTTTTCTCATAATTAAGCTTCCGCGATTACCGCAATACCCGGTAATTCTTTTCCTTCCATATATTCAAGTGATGCACCGCCGCCAGTAGAGATGTGTGAGAATTTTTCAGCAAATCCCAATTGGATAGCAGCTGCCGCAGAATCACCGCCGCCGATTACAGTTGTAGCGCCAGGTAATTCAGAGATTGCTGTACATACTTCTAATGTACCTTTAGCAAATGGTTTCATTTCAAATACACCCATTGGGCCATTCCATACAACAGTCTTAGCACCAGCCAGTGTTTCTTTATAAAGTGCGATTGTCTTAGGACCGATATCCAGACCCATCATATCTGCAGGGATTGCATCATTATCAGCAACCTTTGTATTTGCATCTTCAGCAAATGCATCTGCGCATACGTGGTCAACTGGCAGAACCAGCTTATCGCCGCCCTTAGCCAAGTATTCTTTTGCTAATTCAATCTTATCTTCTTCAACTAATGATTTACCAACTTCAAGACCCTGAGCCTTTAAGAAAGTATAAGCCATACCGCCGCCGATGATAACTTTATCAGCGATTTTCAGCAGGTTGTCAACAACAGCGATCTTATCAGATACTTTTGCACCGCCGATGATAGCAACGAAAGGATGTACTGGTGTATCAACAGCAGCACCCAGCATTTTAACTTCTTTTTCTACTAAGAAACCTAATGCTGATGGCAGAATTGAAGGAATACCTGCCGTAGACGCATGGGCACGGTGAACTGAACCAAATGCATCTTCAACAAATAAATCACCTAATGAAGCCCAATATTTAGCTAATTCAGGATCATTCTTGCTTTCACCCTTTTCAAAACGGGTATTCTGCATCAATACGATTTCGCCGTCTTTCAGATCAGCAACTGCTTTTTCTAATTCTTCACCGCGGGTAACTGGTACAAAAGTAACCTTTGTATCAACTAATTCCGCAAGGCGCTTGCCCACAACTTCCATGTTGTTTTTCTTCTTGTCAGCTTCGCATTTTTCAGGATCTTTATGATCTACTTTGCCTAAGTGAGACATCAAAATGACTCTTGCCTTATTTTCAACTAGATACTTGATAGTAGGTAATGCTTGAACGATTCGGTTGTCGTTTGTAATCACGCCGTCTTTTCTAGGTACATTGAAATCGACACGAACGATTACGCGTTTGCCTGCAACATCTAAATCTCTTACAGTTCTTTTTGCCATAACAAAAATCCTCCTTAATTTACACGCTTATTATAACACTAACCCACCTACCGGGCAATAAGTAAAATCAATATGTCAATTCAATCACAAGATAATTTAAGTGAAATACCCTTGGATTATTCACCAATCCGCTTTTTCATCTGATCGATATTTTCACAGCAGCGCAGACAGTCCTCAAGACTGATTTTTCCCGCTTTGTAATATTGATATAGATTACTGTCCATCGTACCGCCATTGGCTGTACCAGATGATGTCAGAATCGTCTGAATTTGATTAGTACGGCCATCACGAATTAAGTTTGCGACTGCTGTATTGATCGGCAGGATTTCAAATACTGGAATGACTCCGCCTTGAAGGCAAGGAATCAGCTGCTGTGAGATGATTGCCTTTAAGGACATGGAAAGCTGAACCCGTATCTGTGCTTGCTGCTGAGGCGGAAATACATCAATGATGCGGTCAATGGCATTAACAGCTCCAAAGGTATGCAAAGTCGAGAAGATCAAATGTCCGGTCTCAGCTGCTGTCATTGCGTTTTTAATCGTTTCATAATCACGCATTTCACCAAGCAGAATCACATCTGGAGCCTGCCTCATAGCCGCTGCCAATGCTGAAGCGTAATTGCCTGTATCAACACCGATTTCACGCTGACTGACAAGGCTTTTTTTATGATGATGCAAATATTCAATAGGATCTTCAAGGGTGATGATGTGACCGCTGCGCTGAGCATTGATAGCATCAATCATACAAGCTAAGGTTGTCGATTTGCCGCTGCCAGCGGTTCCTGTAATCAGCACCAGCCCCTTATGCAGCCGAGTAAGCTCCATAACTCGCTCAGGGATACCTATTTCACGATAATCTGGTAAGTTGTATCGAATGACACGAATAACCAAAGCCTGTGAACCACGCTGCAGATAAGCATTAATGCGGAAACGAGCCAAATTTGATAAGGAAAAGGAAAAATCATCCTCCTGCTTTTCAAATAATAGATTAAGGTTACGGTCTGCCAACTGATACACCGTTTTAACTAATTCTGAGCAATCCGATGCTTTCAGCAATTCATCACTGTATATAACCATTTGTTCACTGATTTTTAATCTGATTTGTGAACCGGCTACACAGAAAATATCCGAAGCTCCCTGATTAACAGCCGCTGTTAAAATATCAATAAGTTCCATATTAATTCTCTCCTTGCCAAAGCGGATAATCCTGATCCAGCTCTTCATCCTTAACGATGACCTGCCAGCCGATGATCCGTTTATCTGTAAGCTCCATTTTGACTTGTGCCTTCAACAGCCGTGACGCGTCAATATCGATGTAATATGTCAAGCTTTCATCATCAGCCTGACACTCAATCCCCTGATTCTGCAGCAGACCGCACGCCGCTGGCAGCGCTTGAGTTTCTTTGACGATTTGCTGATACAGCTCAGACGCCTTGGCATCAGCCGCGTAGTAAGCACTGATGGATGCCGCGTAACGCTGACTCATGCGCTGATCACTGACAGCATTCAGATAAGCCGACATCGCCAATACATCTAAAATCAAAATTGTAAATACCAACAGCAGACATGAACTGCCAACAAGGGTAATGCGATGCTTTTTCATAACCGTCCCCCTGTCTCCATTGAATAAATTAATTCAGCTTCCTCATGGGTCAGCCGATATACCGATAAAGACAAGACATGCTCATTCTGTGAACTAATATCCAGCCGATACACCGCATTATCGGCATCGCATGGCTGCCAGCCTGCATCATAATAAAGATGCGGTTCAGTTAACACATCGCTGATTCTTAATAGCTCTGCCTGTTGTTGGGCTGCATTTACCGCTGACTGCAATTCCTGACTCTGCTTCTCAACTTGTGAGGCACGGAGGAACAGTGAAACGGCCATCAATGAACCAGCCATAAAAAATAAGATACAAATGAGCAGCTCCATCAGCTGCAGATGTTCACGCAGGAATTTCCGCATCTCATTCACCTGCCCTTAAATATTTAGTCATTGTCTGCACATTCTGATCCGCGGTTTCATAATAAATAATCACCGATGACTCAGATAATTCAAAAGACAGCTGACTGCACGCCAGCAAAGGCTGTCCGTCATCAAGACTTACTTCAATATCAGCTGCCGCATATATTTCATAAAGCATACCGTCTTTGCTATAAATATATGTCGCTGTTTCAAAATCTCCTTCAACACTTGTCAGCTTGAGTACGCTGCATTGATCAATATTTAAAATAGTAACTCCCTTTTCAACATCATTTTCCCTTAATTTATTATTAATATAAGAAAATACATTCATTGTATTTAAATCATTCTGTCTGTTTTTCTGCAGCTGCTGATATGCCTGAGCGCTTAACGCAACCATCAGACACGCGCACACCGCAAAAAGGCAATACAAAAGCAGAGACATAAACTGTGTACTGGTTCGCTGCTTTTTCATTATTGTGCCTCCCGGTCAATCACGGTAATATCCGGCATCATATTTGAGGCAAATATTTCATAAAAAACAGTATAAGCCTCATGATCATAATAAATGCCATATGTTTCACACAAATAATCCAGAGACGGCGGAAATCTTCCTTCTACCGCATAACAGTGGATTGCCGCGTCATTTAGTGAATGAATCAGATTTTGCTTACTCTCAGTTTTCTGCTGCTTAGAAAACATGTTAAATTCAAATCCAAATAAACCAATGATTAAACATGCGGAAGCAACAGCCAGCATCACTCTTTTAGAAAACATCTTAAGCACCGCCTATTACAAGCATGGCATTCATCAGCGGCAGCATTAAAGCAATCAAAATTGACCCTGCCATGAAGCACATAAGACCAACCAGCAATGGTTCAAGCAGATTCACTGTCTCATTAATCTTTTCTTCTGCTTTTTTCATATATGTGTCAGAAATCCGGCGATATACCATTGCCGCCTCACCGCTCTGTTCTCCCATATGCAGCAGACAGCTTTCCGCATGCGTAAGCAGCTGCATTTCATCTACACAATCACTGATTGATTTACCCTGACTATACTCAATCTGGCACTGCTTCACTTTCTCTTGGAGCTGAGGATGCGTAATCAGCTGCAACATAAAAGTAAATGCCTTTTCCATTGGTAAGCCACAGCGTACACATAGCTCCATAATTGAATAAAAACGACCGATATCCGACCATTTATTAATTTTTGATCGGATAAAAACTCGTTTGATCCATGAGGTCAATAGCTGTTTGCCGCCCATCTTTGATTCAAAACCCACAATAAGCAATCCAGCTCCTAAAAGCACACACAAAATGATCAGCAGGCTAACAACGACATGAAAGATCTCCATCAAGAGTACAAGCCAAGCCGGTGAGCTGATTCCCATCTGTAGAAACACACCGTTAAATACCGGCAGAACCTTATATACGACTAAGAATAATACAGCCGTCATAATCGCCAGCATAATCAGCGGATACACACAGGCATTTTTTATTTCTTTTTCCAATTCAGCTTCACGCGTATAATAATCATACATTGAATCTAAAATCAGACTCAAATCACCGCTCTCAACACCGAGCTGAATCATCCATACCAACGTATCAGGAAAAGCACCGGCTGCTGCCAGTGCCTCAGAAAAGGAAGCACCTGCTTCCATTTGTTGATGAATTGACTGATATAAATCACGTTCAAGTGATGATGCGGCATCAGCCCCTAATGCATTTAATGCCGTTGACAAATCCACTCCTGAACGCACCAGCATCCCCATTTCAAGGCAGAAAACTGCCAGCCGCTCAGAACTAAGCCTGCATTGTGACTGCATAGCAGCACCACCCTCCTAGTAAGTATATTTACCCTGATAATTATTTGGGTCAATCGGCTTATTTTTACCGATGGTAGAAGCCGTAGTTGGGTCCATCATCGTCCACTTATTACCATCAAAACTAATTACACTGTCAATCCAGCCATTATCCTTCGTATAGGCAGAAATCCATGCATGATAAACATCTTTATTGTAACCAATTACCAGTTTAGTTGGAATGCCCTGACTGCGCAGCATAGCTGTCATTAAAGCCGCATAATCAAAACAGATGCCGGTTTTATCTTTTAAGACCTTATCCACATCAGGCAGATAACCAGATTGAACTGTTTTAGCTTTATCATAGTCATAACTGATCGTATCTGTTACATAATCAAATACATTCTTAATTACATCAAGATCAGTTACCGCCTGTTTATTCATTGTATTAGAAAGCTTAACCGCCTCACTTGAAGCTGAGAAATTTACATACTGATTTGGATAAAGGAATGGAGAAAATTCATCTGTAAGTTTCACATCGACCGTCTCTGAAAATACCTGAATATATTTAGTACCCGATATATTTTCAAACACCTGAATCTTATATGAGCCATCTCCCTGCGTTAACGGAAAAACCTCATATTCAGATCTGGAATTCAAATTATAAGTATATACCGTTCCTTCATTCAAGCTTACCTGAACTTTAATCTTCTTATCAACTGCTTTTAGATATTTAAGCATTACATATCCCTGAGAACTATTTGAATAATCCAGCAATGCATAATCATTTTTCTTTACTGACTGATTAGAAGCTGTCGGCACAAGCACTTCAACCTTGCCTGCACGTCCTGACAACGGCACTTCTTCATCAGTGATATTTACCACCGTTTGATCAGTGTTATCAATGTTACCTGAGGTACAGCCTGCCATTAGCAGCGCTGAAAGCAATACGACGCCTACTTTTTTTAATTGCATAAATTCTTTCATCACAGACCGTCCTTTCTTCTATCCTTACCATTTATTTTAATTATACAATATCCTGTTCATTTTTCAATCATTTTACAACAATTAAAATTATCGCAGCCAATGCTCTTTTTATAATATGCAGGCATTGTGAATTGTTTTAATCAGATTGCATAAAAAGAAAAGGACAAGATCTTAGACCTGTCCTTCAATTTCTATTCTGCACATTTTCTGCGCAATACATTTAACAGCATAATACCTAAAGCTGACAGAGCCAGAACTGGAATCCAAAAATACAAACTGTCTTTTGTATTTGGAACCTCAACACCTGCCCCCAGCGGTACTTCTTCATCTTCTATTTCAACAAAAGCATTGGCGCCGCCGTCAGATAGAGGTACATCCTCATCAATAATATCGACGATTTCTTCACCAGGGCCTAGAGGTACATCCTCCTCAGGAATATCTACCGTTGGTTTATCTGGATCAGGCCGTGAAGGTCTTCCTGGATCAACTGGGTCTGTTGGATCAGTTGGATCAATTGGTGCCTTCTTTTTTTCGTTGATGATCGTTTTAGTAATCACTGTTTCATCACCGCTAAGTGTTACATTATAATGAATGCTTGAATCATAATCATATCCGTCAGCTCCCTGTGTCTCAACAAGGTAATAACTGCCGGCTGATAAATTGCTGACTGTAAATGTACCATCCGCATCTGTTACATAACTGCCTACTAATTGATTGGCAGCAGCTGTATATAAATCGAATTTTACAGTTGACAGTACAACATCATCACTGCCCTTTTTAATAACCTTTAGCTCATACAGCTGTTCTTCAACATCTTCTTTATAATTTTTGATTGCATTGCCATTGTTGATTTCAATAATTTTACAACCATCCTCAGGCAAACCTAAGGATAACTCAAATGGGAAATAATTACTTGTATCTTCTAATGGCTTATAATCATCTAAAGGCTTAATTTCTTTTAAGTAGAAGCTGCCGGCTGGAAGATTGCGAATCTGAAGCAACCCCTTTGCATCAGTAAGCAGTTTTGCACTACCTTTTTGGTCATAGATATATGCCCCTTCAGATTTAGTGAAGCCGGTTAATTCACTGCCAGTCGTTTGATCATACAATGCAAATTCAACTTTTTCTAAAGCTTCATTAGTATCACCATCAACTTTTGTTAGTGTAATTGCACGGGCAACATTTTCCGCAAGCTTATAAGTTATTTGATTTTTATCAACCATGAAAGGAATCATTGTATTTTGACCAGTATAATATCCATTTGGATTACTTACTTCTTTGAAATAGTAATTACCCATTGATGGCAATGAACTGATAGCAATAGCTCCGTTAGCATCGGTAATCAAAGTCTGTGTAAATTTCGCATCACCTGTATAGTTTCCAGCGATATAAACATAGTGTCCATCAGAAGCACGCATTAACTGCAGTGGTGTATCAGATCCGACTTCATAAACTTCAAACTCGACATCCGCCATACCCTTAACTGCCGTATTACCTAAATTCTCTTCTTTATATCCGTACTTACTGTCTGCTTTAACTAAAACAACATCGCCATTAATATAATTACCTTTGATACCGGCTGTGAAGTTATGCTTTGCGATAATACTGCTTTCATATTCCACAGTTCCCGTCTTAACCATAACATTATTTGTTACGGTAGCCTGTGATAAATTTGTAACTTCAGTACGATATTTAATAATAAATCCATATACTGGCGCATCTGCATTTTTATTTGTATCATTCTGAATCCCTTCAGGAATATAATATTCTATCGTTTTTTCATAAATATAAAGCTTATCCTTCCATTTTTGAATATAAGCAGCTTTGTTATTGTTGTATACAGTGATATCTTTACGATAATTATTCAAAGACGCTAATACATCATCAGATGCATTAGGTGCTTTTGCTCTTATATTTTCATTTAAGACCGGCACTGATTCGATTGTAGGATCATTGACATAATCCTTAACCTCATCAATAAATGCATTAAGCTCATTAATATAAGCATGTGATGGATCATTTTTTCTATAATAAGTATCAAGACTAATTAAACGTGTCTGAAGCAATGCCAATGGTGAATTTGAATCATTTTTATATTCTTCAATGTTTTTCTCAGCTGTCTTTATCTTATTTTGCAAAGTTTTATAATAGTCAGTCAGTTTCCAACCATAATCAGCCGAGCCCTTATAATTGACATCATTCATTGTGATAGCCTCACTTGGTTCTGATGATCCAAGCTTACCAAAGTTAATAATCAGCTGTTGAGTATTAGCCGCAGTTGTAATAACTGCCCAGCTTCTTGGTGTCTGTTCAACTAATGCTGCTACATCACCATCACTATTCGTAAGATTCTGGAAATTTTCACTATTAATATCTATAATACTTCTTGCTATGCCAGGCTGATTAGCAGTTTGTGTACCAGATTTGAACACAACCTCTTCATTGCTTGTACCTTGATAACCAACGGCATTTTTAGTTCCGTAATAGAAAATCGGTATTTCAATAAAGAAAGGCGCGCCGCCGCTGTAATTAACATATTTTTGGTTAGCATCTAACTCATCAACAAGAATCACATTCTCATAAGTTTGACCTTTAAATGGATCTCCATCTTCATATTGTTTAATTAAATCAAAAAAGCCTGCACGATATTCAATTTGATGCGCATCATTACCGAACCATTTGACATCTTTCTTTAATGAAGGTTTCTCATTTTTATTAAAATCATTCGGTAAGCTTGGCTTCCACGCCGTACCGCTTGGTGTACTTGGCGGAGTTACAACTTCTGGTCTTTTCTCAACAGTCAGTTGACCGTCATATCTGTCCATAAAAGAGAATTCATTTACGGTTGCTTCAGTTACATCTTTAAATGTTGAACTGCCTTTAAAGAAACCGCTGATATCCTGAAAATATACAATGTTCTCATTGAATTCAATATGAAACTTTAATTCACTATTCTCATACGTTAAATAATAATCACCGACTTCAATACCAGAGATTCGCAATGCCGTCCTAGCAGTTTGATTGCTGTACTGTAATCCAGAAATCGTTGCGATATCTATTGTAAAATAATCATTGGCCTGGATTGTCTGATCTGCGCTGGCTGGCTGCCATTCAAATTTAAATTCAAAGGCAGAACCACCCTTAACGGTATAATCATTTCCATCCTGAATTGTCACACCATTCAATGATGCCTTCGCCGATGGTACGTCAATCATATCTGAAATATCATTGCCGCCATTTGGAAGTGCAAAATTGCTTCGCATGTAATATTGCATTCCTAACAAGCCATAAATCTGAGCACCTTCTACATCTTCCCATACGATATCTGTATCAGGTGTAATTATTTCTTCTGTGTTTGCCTCAGCATCACTGCCGGTTGCCGGATCAATGACATCAGTATCAGTAGCAGCTGGTTCTTTCTCCTCAGTGTCACTGCTGGTTGCTGAATCATCGATGATTTCATCTTCAAAATCTTTATTACTCTCTTCCTCATCTTCTGATTCAACATTAAAATCCGGGTCTAACTCTTCTTCTGAATCATTAACATTTATTACTTCTTCTTCATTTTCTGTATTCATTGATTCAGTTTCCGCTTTTACATAACCCTGTATAGATGAGAAGGCCATGAGAAATGACATCATAACTGCTAAAATTCTTTTTGTTATTCTGTTCTGCTTCATGATATACCTCCTTTTTTTATATTTATTGTTTCTTTTGATTACATCTATATTATACTAAATTTTTATTCCCATGTTTTTCCTATAAATACCGTTTAAAAGCCGTTATTTGCAGCTTTTTGAGTATTTTCCGCTTTATCGGTAAAACGCTGATTTAAGCTTCAAATCCCTCCGTTTTCAGCATTAAAATAAGCATAAATGGTTGATTATAGCTCACAATCAAGCAATCTTCAAATCATTTGCTCATCCCTTAACAAATAAAAAGACATGCCGAATTTAGCAGGCATGCCTTAATTATTGTTTGATTTTACTTCAATAAGCTTTGCGCAGACAATAAATCGTTTTGAATCATTAAAGTCTGTACATGTTGAGAGTGTTAAAATCTGATTCTCACTATCCAGTTCTTCTTCAACATTTAACTGTGTGCATAATGCTTGAGTAAATTCAGTAAACGCATCATCATTAATAAATTCAAATTTATATATATCTGATGTTACCTTTATCTCTCCAGCGCCAAATATTTCATAAACAAGCGTTTGATTCTCTTGATGAATAGTTATAAAAGGATGTTCTTTTAAATAAGCATCATCATTATATTTTTTTAATGAGCCAAACATCGTGCCATTAAGTGCATTATGTCCATAAAGCACCGTGTGACGATCACTGAAATCTGAACTATTACGCATATCCATAAAAATCGAACCATATTCGTTTTCCGTTTTATCAATTAAGTGACTCAAATAATAAGCATTATCTATACCGGCAGCAAACGGATAATCTACTTTTGTTTCTTCAATTTTGATCCATCCTAAAACATCTTCATTTCTTATCTTCAGATCCTGCAATACTTTTTTATATGGAATCTCTTCGACAGGTGATACTTGATCATGAATCTGTTCATTATTCTGGATATTTCTGATTTCATTATAATAAGCCTCAGAATCATTGCTTTTCTGACTCATTACCATAATTTTATAAGCACTGAAAATAAACAATCCTGCCAGCAGTAATTCCAACATTATTAATATTTTCTTTTTCATGAGCCATTCCTCTCTGATTCATTATCTAATTATCATTATTACTTGTTAAATGAATTTAGTCAATCCTTTAGCTAATATACAAAAAGATCCCACTTTTCAGTGAGACCCTTTAAATCGATCATTTTAGCCAGCGATTTCGCGGAATACACCAAGATAGAATTCAGCTGATGTAGACCAAGATACATCTGTCTTCATCGCATTCTTAACAATCTGTTTCCACATATCCGGACGGTTGTAGTAGACATCGATTGCCTCCCACAAAACATGCATCATATCATTGCTGTTATAATTCGTAAAACTGAAGCCATTGCCTTCCTGAGTATACTCATTATAAGCATGTACTGTATCACGAAGACCGCCTGTTTCTCTAACCAGCGGCAATGTACCATAACGCATTGAAATTAACTGAGAAATACCGCATGGTTCAAACAGTGACGGCATCAGGAATAAATCTGAAGCTGCATAGATTTTATGAGATAATGCCTCATTATATCCGCAATAGAAGCATACCTTGCCCTTATTAGCATTTTCTGCTTCACGCAATTTTTCCTCAAGACCTGCTTCACCGCTGCCCAGAACAACTAACTGAATTGGCTGTGAGCAAATATTAAATAATTGTTCAATCATCAAATAAATACCCTTTTGCCATGTCAGACGTGATACTACACTGATCAGCATTACATTCTCATCAACCGTTAAACCAAGTTCCTTTTGCAATTCTGTCTTATTCTTACCCTTACCTTTTTTATAAGTTGTCAGGGAATAATTAGATGCAATCAGATTGTCTGTTTTAGGATTCCACAGATTGATATCAATACCATTTACAATACCGCACAGATCTGGTTCACGATAACGTAAAACCGTCTCAAGATGCTCGCCATACTGCGGAGTCTTGATTTCCTGTGCATAAGATGGTGATACTGTTGTTACTTTATCAGCATAAACAATACCTGATTTCATGAAGCTGATACCGCCGTCAAAACGAACATTACCGTTATCAAATACATAATGTCCTAATCCTAAACAAGGTTCCAGCATTTCAACCGGGAAATTTCCCTGATAGGCTAGATTATGAATTGTATAAACATGTTTAATATGACGATATCTTGGATCATGATTGTAATTTTCTTTGCACATTGCAGGAATCATACCTGTATGCCAGTCATGAGTGTGCATAATATCAGGGAAATAATCCAACTGATTGCACATTTCAAGAACAGCCTTCTGATAGTAAGCAAAACGCTCACCATCATCAATGTAGCCATACAGTCCTTCTCTTTCAAAATAACCAGCATTCTCAATAAAGTAGAATGTTACACCATCAAGGATGTAATAATACAAATTAACCGGTGTTTCTGAATAATTGATACTAACCGTATATGAACGCAAATGTGTCATCTTATCGCGCCAATTCAACGCGATTTTACGATACATCGGTAAAACTACCCGAACATCATACCCTTTTTTCTTAAACTCATAGGGCAGCGAACCAATTACATCCGCCAATCCGCCGCTCTTAACAAAAGGCAGTCCCTCAGCAGCTACAAGCAGAATTCTTTCCATTAGATTTTATCTCCTCTCCGAACATACGCAGGAGAGCCGCAGATACCTACTACTTCTTTCATACGTGTGATTCTTGCTTTCTTATCTACAACAACGTTATCCAGGATAACATCTTCACCGATGTAGCAGCCTGGCAGAACAACGCTGTTCTTCACAATAGCACCCGCTTTGATTGTACAGCCGCGTCCGATAACACTATTCTCTACCGTTCCCTCAATGCGGCAGCCATTAGAAATAACCGCGTGCATTACAGAAGAAGTATCCGTATAGTGAGTAGGCGCAGAATCATTAGTACGTGTATAGATTGGCCAGTCTTCCATGAAAATCTGATTTGCTGTATCAATATTGATCAATTCCATATTTGCTTCATAATAAGCAGTAAGATCAGTAATTGCCGCCAGATAACCACGGAATGAATAACCTCGTACATCCAATTCAGAACATTCATCATTCAGAATATCTCTGAACCAATACAGAGAACTGGTTTTAACAGCTTTCTGAATTAAATCAATAAACAATTCTTTAGATAATACATATGTTTCCATTGAAATATTACGTGCTTTATAATTACCGCGATTCTTATCAATAGACAATACACCTCTTTGCTTATTCAAATTCAATGTATCGCAATTGATAAAGTTAGTCTTAGCATTATCAACACTCTTATATACAACAGTAACATCAGCACCGCTCTCAATATGCTCATTCAGCAGCTTATCATAATCCATGCTGTAAACCATATAGCTTGGCGCCAAAATAACATATTGGAAATTAGCACCTTCAATATAACTCAAATTAGCCTTAAAGCTTGCGATATCATGATTATAGAAACTTGATTCTGGTTTGTTTTCACCATACAAAATTCTTAAACCACCACGTTTTGAATTAATATTGTAATGACGGCCTGTTCCTAAATGTTCAATTACAGAACGAGGCTTTTCTTTTAAATAAACTTGAATTTGTTCAATACCTGAATTCGTCATATTAGAAATCGGGAAATCAAGCATACGATAACGTCCCAGGAATGAGAAAGCTCCCACCGGACGATATTCTTCTAAACCATTTACCTGAACATTAGCACCTGGAAAGGTGACAATACCTAAAGCGTTACACATATCCTGCTCACCTCACATTTTTAGCGATTAATTCAATCTTATCGCTCTTCGGATCACCAACAACGGCACCGGCAGCAATCTTAATACCTTCCGCAATAATAACTCGGTTAATTACTGCCCCTTCGCCGATTTCGACGTTAGGGAATACAACAGCATCATTTACAACCGCATCTTTTTCAACCGTAACATTTGTAAATAATACTGAATTCTTCACTTTACCGTCAATCACACAGCCTTGGTTAATAAAGGCTCGTGAAACTGATCCATGATCACAGATCGTATGCGGACGCGCTGCAGAATCCTGTGTATAAATTTTCCAGTCAGGATCATTCAGATCCAATTCATTATTTTTATTGAGCAAGTCCATATTGGCTTCCCAAAGGCTGTCAATCGTTCCAACATCCTTCCAATAGCCACTGAAGCTCCAAGCAAACAAACGTTTACCGTCATTCAGCATTGTAGGAATAATATCTTTACCAAAGTCATGCTTTGAATTAGGATTTGCGTCATCAGCTACTAACATTTTGCGAAGCAGCTTCCAATTAAAGATGTAAATACCCATTGAAGCAAGGTTGCTCTTAGGCTGAGCCGGTTTTTCCTCAAACTCAATAATACGGTCAGTTTCATCCGTATTCATGATACCAAATCGGCTTGCTTCCTTCATCGGCACCGGCAATACAGCAATCGTACAATCTGCGTTGCAGGCTTTATGATGAGCCAGCATTTTAGCATAATTCATCTTGTAAATATGGTCACCTGATAAAATCAGTACATATTCTGGATTGTAACCATCGATAAAATCGATATTTTGTGTAATCGCATCAGCTGTTCCTCGATAAACATTGAATTCAGTCTGATCTTTTTCACGCGGCGGCAGTACAAATACGCCACTGTCTTTGGCATCAAGGCCCCAGTGCGTTCCGCCTGCAACATATGAATTAAGAAGAACTGATTCATATTGCGTCAGTACACCGACGATGTCGATGCCTGAGTTAGCACAGTTGCTTAACGGGAAATCGATAATTCGATATTTACCGCCGTAGAAAACAGCTGGCTTTGCTACTTTCTTAGTCAGAGCTTCCAAGCGTGTTCCACGCCCGCCTGCCAGGATCATAGCTAACATATTTTGTTGTCTCATAATTAAATCCCCCCGGATCTTTCTTAGATATAGTATAGCTAATTTGTGCAAAGATTTCTACCCTTTTCACGCCAAAAGTGGAAAATTTGTAAACCCTTACATAAAAAAGCAATAATTAAAAGAATGCATTAAATCCTAATATTTCCTACGCCTAATTTTTTCAATTCTCAAAACGACTGATTTAATGGGCTTATTATCTTTTTATCAGAAAATTTCCAAAATTTTCATGAGGATTTTATTCCCATGAGATATGTAAAGAAGAAATATCGGATCATTCTAAGATATGCCCAAATTTTTATTTTAAGAACTAGAAAGAACAATAAATTAATTCATCAATATTAAAGTTTTGTCATTCAACGGCTTCTTAATAAAATAAAAAGATGGTATTCAATAACATCAAGGTTATACATTGCCATCTTTCTTCCCATCCATTCTCATTGTTTGAAAATGCAAATACCTTCTCTCATCATATTCACTTAAATAAGCAATTAAATCTTCTGCTTTTTCACGGAAAATATCATTTGAATAATATAGAATATACGATTTCTGTTCATTCTCCGGATTCAAAATTGATATATCAAGAATATCATCGTTTCGATCCCCTATACGATATTCTTCATAGTCAAATACACAGTATCACCTGCGTGCAGCCACATAAAACTTCTATCAAAAAGCTTGTCAACTTCGTTTTAATATATTGAATCAATGTTTTATTATTGCCTCTATGTTTCAGCAAATCAATGTAGAAATTCATAAGTTTATAATCACGTTTAGTCTAAAATTCCTCATATAATTCAACAGAAATCTTTATCAATACAAGAGTTTGTCTAATATCTATCCTAAATACAAGTTCACTAAAAAGTTTAAATCTTTTCTTAAAACCGTTTATTTTCTGTATATCATTGTATTGATTAATCATTTTTTCACGGTATTGTATTTACCGATTTTGCAATTACACATAATTTTATACAATTTTAGTTATCGACATCACAAACCGAGTAATACGATTTTAAATTCATAACTGAGTGATTAACATCTAAATAAAGCGCCTCACTTTAGGGAATTACGATTATTATAATCTAAATTCCCTAAATTATTTTATAAAAAAACCGCTTCAGATCCTCAGACCCAAAGCAGTTTCTTAAATTCTCTACTGAATGTATTTCTGTGCTGCAGTAATAATTGCCAGCTTGTATACTTCCTCAGTATTACAGCCGCGTGACAGATCGTTGATTGGCGCGTTTAATCCCTGCAGAATTGGTCCTACCGCCTCATATCCGCCTAAACGAGCAGCAATCTTATATCCGATGTTACCTGCTTCAATATTAGGGAATACAAATGTATTGCAGTGTCCGGCAACTTTAGAGTTCGGAGCCTTCTGTGCAGCTGCAACTGATGGTACAGACGTGTCAAATAAGGCTTTTTTTCATGTTCAAATGAATCTTCCCTATTATTTCAATAATTCCTTTGCTGATTGATTTCATTATTGATTTTGATCTTCATCTCAAGATATTGAATTAACCTTTTATCATCATCTCTTTGTTTCAGCAAATCAATAACTATATCAATATAAAAATTCATAAGTTCAAAATTACATTTTGCCGCAAACTCGTCATAGACATCGATGGCACTCTTTAAAAGAGGCAGCGTCGGCATTGTGCCTTCTTTATATACTAGTTCACAAAACAATTTAAACCTTTTTTTGAAGCTCTTATTTTCTTCTATCGCTTTATATTGAATCGTTAGACTCCTTGCCGTATTATACCTACCTAGTTTATAATTACACCAAATTTTATACATTCTTAAATATATATTTTCCGGGTCAAGGATTTCAGCTTTTTCTAAATAGGCAAGCGATTGAGAATAATTCCCGCTTTTAATGTAGATCCAGCTTAGATTCCTATAAAATAATGCTTTAGTAGTTGGGGATACATCTAAAGTTTCACAAACAGTAAGGCATGTAGTATACTTATTGATCGCAAGGTCAAATCTTCGCATTTGAGAATATATGCTGCCTATCTGTCCTTCAATATATAGAATTCTTTTAAATGAAGCAAATTCAACAAATCCTTTTTTTGCCATGTCAGCATAGCTTAGTGCCTCAATATATATATTTCTGCTCATATTTACCATGCTGAGGTGATAGCAAATCATTGTATTTTGTTTATAATTATTCGCAATAGTCATGGCGTATGTCAGAATATTGGCAGCTTCTTCATAGTGCTCTTGTAAGTAAAACCTAACACCTTTATATTCATAATATAATTGACAGTATTCAGAATTAGCTAGTAATAATTTTTCTAATTCCTCTTCAATCTTTTCTGCTTCTGCCAAATTATTTTTATGAATGTCTATAATATACAATATTAATAAGATTATCGGATATTGGCTATTAACTAAATAAATCCCCCTATTTTTATTAATCAATTCTATATATTGATTCAAATCATTACGATCATAAATTAAGGTATCTACAAATCTTGCATATAATTCTTTGATTTCTCTTGATACATTTTCTAATTGTTCAAAACTTACACCTAAAGCATTTTCTAGTCTTCTAATAATTTCTAAAGTAGGCTGCTCCTTATCATTTTCAAAACGCCCTATGCGCACAAACTTAACTCCACTTAATTCATCTAATTGTCTTAGCGTTAGATTTTTATGTTTACGTACAATGTATAATTGTTTCCCAAACTCATTCATAAATATTGGCAACGAAATTAATTCTGTTAATATCGTTTCCATATTTGCATTTGTTTAATACAAATATGAATACAACGTTTATCATTATAGCTGCTATCCTCAATATGCGTGTGTAGATAAGGTATTAAATCCAAGCACAATTCAAGAGTCATCGCTCTAATAATCAGTTTTTTCATTGCCCTTCCCTCCCTTACGCCTGCCATTATATATATTTATTCATGAATTGTCCATTTGCCTTGTAACGTTAAAAATAAAGAAAGAGCCTATATTAAATAAGCCCTTTATAACTGCTCATCACTTTAAACGTGAAATTAACCGCGTGCAAATAAAATGCCAGTGTAATATGCTTGCCATCCTTCAGATGTTCTTACTATATCCTGAAGATTTAAGATACCCGAATACCAAAAACCATTTTTATATTCTGTGTATTCTATATTATCAAAGAAATAATGCTCCTTACAATTAACCGAAGCGGTTTTTTGATAATAAGTAATTCCTGTTAACGCGTTTTCTATATTGGACGAATTATCTGTTAACTCTGAAAAACTATCAGGATAATAGAAATATTCATTTTCGTTTACTTGATATTCCACCTTTTTACTAACATCTCTATTATGTACATCAGAAGGAAGTTCAACCGCATTGATAGGCAAGGCTTGAACACATAAAGCTAAAGTTAACATTGCAATGAACATTTGTTTAATTGATTTTTTCATTTTTTCCCTTTCATTGAGAATTATACTTCTAGATATAAATCTCACACTATCATAAAGATATCTTTTGTATGATATCATAAATGAAATTATTGATATTGTCTATAGCTCATGTAACGACACAAACACTTCTTTTTTAATTAAATTTCTCTTTTTCCCACACATATACTCAATGTAAACCTTATATCAGATATTAATTACAGCATAATTTTACAGCACTAATGCTTATAACGTTAAATTCACTCTTAAGTATTTAAAAATAATTCATTTTCTTTTGTACTAACAAAAAAACCGCTTCAGATCCTCAGACCCAAAGCAGTTTCTTAAATTCTCTATTAAATGTATTTCTGTGCCGCAGTAATAATTGCCAGCTTGTATACTTCCTCAGTATTACAGCCGCGTGACAGATCGTTGATTGGCGCGTTTAATCCCTGCAGAATTGGTCCTACCGCCTCATATCCGCCTAAACGAGCAGCAATCTTATATCCGATGTTACCTGCTTCAATATTAGGGAATACAAATGTATTGCAGTGTCCGGCAACTTTAGAGTTCGGAGCCTTCTGTGCAGCTACAACTGGTGATACAGCCGCATCAAATTGGAATTCACCGTCAACATCGAAATCTAAATCCATCGCTGCCAGCTTTTCACATGCGCTGACTACCTTATCAACAGCTGGTCCCTTGCCAGAGCCTTTTGTAGAATATGACAATAAACCAACCTTAGGTTCAATGCCAAATACTCTTGCCGTCTTAGCAGTTTCAACTGCAATCTCAACTAAATCCTCATCACTTGGATCAATATTGATCGCACAGTCACCCATAGCCAGTTTCTGATCATCCTTAAACAGAATGAAGCAGCTTGATACCAGCTTACTGCCTGGTTTCGTCTTAACCAACTGTAAAGCCGGACGAACTGTATCCGCTGTAGAATAAGTAGCACCGCCAACTAAGCCGTCAGCAAAACCCATTTTCACTAACATAGTACCAAAGTAATTAGATTTAGATAATGCTTTACGGCATGCTTCTTCATCCATTTTACCTTTTCTTAATTCAACCATTTTCGCAACAAATTCATCCATCCGTGGATCTTGAGCGATATCAATCATTTCAAGGCCGTCTGTACTCCATCCCTTTGATGCAGCCAGCGCATTGATCTCCTCAATATTGCCAAGCAGGATCGGAGCCAGGATTCCATCATTCTTCAAACGAATCGCAGCTTCTAATACACGGGCATCATTACCTTCTGGGAATACAATTTTAGTCCCCTTGCCTTTAATTTTATTAATCATTTCTGTTAACATATTGCAGCCTCACTTTCACTGTATAATTATAGCGCCGTTTGCCAAATAAAAAAAGGCTTTTTTGTTAGAAAAGCCAATGTTTATGCCTTAATTCTGCGAACTACCTTCAGGATATTGTAGCCGATCAGCACATTAAGCGGAATCATGACACATGCTTTCACAATTCTTACAAACAGTGAAGCTGCCCATGGAATTCCATACATCACCTGCAGCCAAATCGGCGTACAGCCAAACTGGATACATACCTCAATCAGCAATACGACCATCATCCAATTAGTCAATTCATGCAGATTTGCTTGGGGCATCTTATTTTTAATAAAATGTAGCACCAGAATTAATATGGAAGACACCGCTATACAAATGAAACCAGCGGTAAATTTCATCCATAACTCAAAAGGAACCGCAGACGAATTAATGTTCACTTCATCATTTACTACAATAAATAGTATTGACAGGATACATAAGATGACAAGACTTATATCCACCGCCATCATCATATTATGATCCGTTAGTTTTTTCGTTTTGCTGCTGTGATACCAAAGCGAAGGAATCACACACACCAGAATATTTCCCAGCGTAAAACCAAGAAATGGAAAAGATGTCGGATTGACCAGCAATCCCAATAAATCATAGACAATTCCCATAATAAATGCCCAGCCAGGCGCAATCAAAGATCCGCCGACAACAAGCATTACCTGAGTGAATCCAATCCTGAGGGAATCAATCCCAAACAGGGGAATTCGAACTGTAAACATTGATACAATTAAACTGAGAATAATAAACAACGCTCCCAGTATCATGGTTTTGCCATCTGCCCTTAAAGGAAAATGACGATAAATAAAAATACCCAGCAGGATAATTAAAATTCCTGCTACTACCTGTGCAATGATTGCATTCATATCCATAAACTTACCTACTTGCTACTCTCATGGTCACATGAAGAACTCTTCCTACTTCAAACGTACCTTTCGGTACTCCATAGGCGTTAATTCCGAGTGTAGATGCACCCGTACATGCTAAGCCAGAATGTCTATTGAGTAGACGCTCCTTTCATTTTTTGAAACATTTCCCGCACCAGCGAGATAAAATACAGGCTGCCGGTAATCAAAACGATATCGTCGCCTTCAAGACAATCATAAATTGCCTTGCGATAATCCTTAATGATTTTAACCGGATACCCTTCCGCTAATTTTTCCGCATCCTGTGCCCGATAAAAATCAAATTCGCAGATTGTCAGATCATCGCTTAACGTCAGCAGCTGTTCAATCATACTCTTTGTATTCTTATCCTTCAGGGCACTAAAGATAATCCTGACCTTCGGAAAAATTCTGGCGGCATCCACAAGTGCTTTAATACCCTGCTCATTGTGGGCGCCATCTATATAAACATCCGGATGAGTATGCACTTGTTCAAAGCGCCCCTTCCAGAATGTAGCGGCCAAACCTTCAGTAATCATTTCATCACTGATTTCATAACCTAAACTTCTTAACTTGTACGCGGCTTCAATCGCCAGCGAAGCATTCTTTGCCTGATAACTTGCCTTAGACAAAAGCTTGATGCCTTTAAAATTTCGATAATCAAAAACAACACCTTGATCAACATGTAAATTCATGACTTCCTGACATTGGATTAATTGTGATCCCAATAAATCACATGTCTGTTTAAAGATATTCAGACAATCCTCTCTAGTCTCAGCAGTTATACAATCCCTCTCAGCCTTGATAATTCCCGCCTTTTCTTTCGCAATCAGCGCGTGGGTATTGCCAAGATACTGCATATGATCAAGACCGATACTGGTAATAATACTGAACAGCGGATCAACCACGTTCGTAGCATCAAGACGGCCGCCCATGCCTACCTCAAAGAGCGCAATATCAACATCATGGCGCAGGAAATATAAGCTGGCAAGCAGCATATCGATTTCAAACATACTTAAATCATATTGCTCCCATAAATCAGCTGTTTCATTTGCCAAGGCCAGCAGTTCATCATCGCTGATAAATTCATTATCGATTCGGATGCGATCATTATGAACTTCAAGATAAGGGGATGTGAATGTTCCAACCCGATAGCCTGCCTGCTGAAGAATACTGCGCAGATAATCAGTGGTACTGCCTTTACCATTTGTACCGCCGATATGCACGCATTTCAGCTTTAGCTGAGGATCATCAAGAACATGCAGCGCAGAAGAAAACTTCACCAATCCTTTATGGTTGTTTTTCCGTCCCTCAATTAATTCAATGACTTCATCAGCACTCTGAAATTTACGCATAAAACATCCTCATCTCTTTCATAATGAACCGTAAAACTTATTTGCTGCCTTACAAACTCCGCACTCTATTGTATCATACAAGAACTGTAAAACAAATATATTAATCATAAGTCACTGTGTAATAGAAGCTGCATCTTCGCTCTTAATCAGTTTTATGCTACAATAGATACAGAAATAAAAGTGAGGAAGCAGCTATGGTAAATATCGGCAATGACTGGGATGAATTATTAAAAGAAGAATTTTCAAAGGACTATTATCTTCAGCTGCGTAAGTTTTTAGTTGAAGAATATAATCATAATACGGTATATCCAAACATGCATGACATTTTCAATGCATTGCGTTATACCTCTTATCAAAACACCCATGTCTTATTATTAGGTCAAGACCCCTATCATGGCCCTAATCAGGCACACGGGCTTTGTTTTTCAGTAAAAAAAGGTGTAACACCGCCGCCTTCATTAAGAAACATCTATCAAGAATTAGCAAATGAGCTTGGCTGTAGCATACCAGAGCATGGTGAATTAACTAAATGGACAAGCCAAGGGGTACTGATGCTGAACACTTGTTTGACGGTTCGCCGTGGTCAGCCAAATTCTCATGCGGGTAAGGGCTGGGAAATTCTTACGGATAAAATTATATCGCTGATTAATGATAAAGAAGATCCTGTTGTATTCCTGCTTTGGGGGCGCAATGCGCAAAGCAAGGAAAAACTAATTACCAACCCTCAGCATCTAATATTGAAATGCGCTCATCCAAGTCCATTTTCCGCATACAACGGCTTCTTTGGCTGTAACCATTTTAAAATGACTAATGCCTTTTTGAAGGAGCATGGTTTAAAAGAAATTGACTGGCAGATTGAAAATTAATAAGGAACTGATTTGAGGGGAAGCCTTCACTCAGTTCCTTTTCATTTGACAAATTTTAATGTCCAGCCTGTGCCTTGATCCACTCGGCGTTTTTCTCACTTAATAAATCCGTACAAGCCTCTGCATCCTTCATACACTCATGATCAATAAGCGCACGCACGCTTTCTTCATCAAAGATACCCATGGCAATGACATTGGCATTCTCTTTCAAGCCGACAAGATCCTGCTGCATAGCACCATTCATTGCGGTTACTTTTTCTTTCTGATGTCCCTTTGAATAATTGAAATTTTCCATTTCTTCCTCAAGGATTAGCGGAACTAAATCTGTTGTGTCTAACAATAGCTGCATACCTTTGACTGAATGCATCAATTCCAATAATTTTAAAGATGCATTGGGATAGATCGTATCAGCATTAATACTATAACCATAGGAAACAGCAAGCGTCTTCAGCTGCTGACCATCGATCAGCGGCAGTTTTTGAAAACGCAGAGTAATCTCATTGATTTCCTCACTTTTTTCATACTGCATCCAAGGTCCAATTAAACCGCTTAGATAAGACTGTGAAATAAACCATTGGTCAAACTGCGCCGGATCACTTTCAAGCTTCAGACTTTTTTTAATGGTTATGTAATCATTCAGTGAGTGAAGAAATGCTTCACTTTTAAAATTAACTACGGCTTCTTCTTTTCCCGGGAAATAACTACCATCACTGCTTAACAGCGGCAAAAGAAAGAGCGGGTTATCATAATAATAAAATAAATTATCGACATCCGCAGCTGCCATTGATTCAAAGCTTTTAAATACTTCAGGCTTAAGCACCTGTTCCTCAATCGCCGTCAAATTCAGCGCATAAAGAAAGCCATCCGCAATCATTGGATAGTAGCAATTCTTTACCGTATTGATTGTTGATGCAAAGTCCTCACGGATACCAGCTTCAAAATTCTCATGAAATGATGAAGGTATTTCATATAAATGGGATAATGCTGTTGCTACATCTTCATCCTTGATTAAAAACACATCATAAGGAATCCCTTTAAAGCTTAGTACGTCCTCAAGAATTTCATGCTCATTGATTACACTGATTTCAAGTGCATCGGCATTTTCTGGATATGTCTCATTCCATAATGCTTTTAAGCCTTCACCATATGCCTCATTTTCTACCGCAACCTTTAAAACCGCGGATTCTTCTATTTTTATCTCTGCTGAACATGCAGTAAGCAGACATGTCATCGCGAGTAAGATCCATTTTTTCACGTTATCACCGTTGTAATTGTACACATTTTTCTGCCGATTGGCAATTGATATTCAGGGATTTACCATTGACAAGCAGAGATATTTTGCCATAATTAAGATATGTGAATTTAAGGAGGAGCTATATGGATCAGTTATCAACACTCATCTATTCCATTCCGGCTTTATTGATTGCGCTGACACTGCATGAGTTTGCCCATGGCTGGGTATCGGATAAACTGGGTGATCCAACACCTAGACGTAATGGCCGCTTATCATTAAATCCTCTGCGTCATCTTGATCCGCTCGGCACCCTGTCGCTGTTTCTGTTTCACTTCGGATGGGCAAAGCCGGTGATGGTGAATCCAAATTATTACCAGAATAAAAAACAGGGTATGGTAAATGTAGCAATGGCAGGGCCGATGATGAATTTCCTGCTTGCCTTTATCAGTATCTTTGCCTATTATGGGATTATAAAAATGCTGCGTATCGGGCTGATTCCAATGCATAGCGGCATCATCACTTCAATTTTTGATTATCTGTTAGAATTTTTGCCTTTCCTGCTTAGCTATAATTTAGGTTTAGGTATCTTTAACCTTATTCCGATTCCGCCGCTTGATGGTTCTAAATTTTTAAATGCCCTGCTTCCTGAACAGCTGTATTTCGGTATTATGCGTTATGAGCGTTACTTTGCGCCGATCTTGATTCTGCTGCTTTATACAGGGATTCTTAATATTCCATTAGATTTTGTGAATGACGCGTTATTTAATCTTATGAAGAATATCAGTCTGACAATTCTTCGACTTTAAGCTGCTATGCAGCTTTTTTTATTACAAATAAAAAGGGCATAAAGCCCTTTGTCAGTGCATCCACAAAATGAATCTTTGAAGCAGATTATCTTCCATATAAATCATCGGCCAGTTAGGATAGATATAAATCATCCGCAGCAGCCAGATACTAAACCAAATCAGCATCACCAGCCAGAATAACCATCGCCAAAGCGTTGATTGTAAAAACTGTCGGTTTTTAAGCCAGCCAACACCGCTGATTAAAGCAAATACCAGCAGCACATAAAAAGCTGGGTTAAAGAAATAGGCTTCTTGAAACCTGCCCTGCACAAAATAATAGAATGCGGTACTCATGCCGCAGCCCGGACAGGGAATACCGGTAATTTCCTGAATCGGGCAGTACCAGCCAATAACTGCTATACATCCTACGATCAGCAGTATCGGCAGCAGCTGTTTAGTAAGTGACTTCATCCAATACGTGATTTAATTCACTTTGATTAATTGCCATCGAAATCAGCGGCAGCATTAAAACAGCCAAAATCAGACAGATAATAGATATTGAACCAACCCGCATTCCCAGATTATATTCCATATCTTCAATCTGACGGGCAATCTTATAGTGCCAGTAGATTCCATATAAGCCGCAGGTAAAGAAGGTCAGCAAAACATCGATGACACCGTTATTGGAATTGGAACAGCTGACTTCATTTAATTCTTCACCAAGCTTATAAATCAGATAAATATAATATATACCGCATGTAAATATACTTAAGCAGAGGACTGCCCCTACACTTCTTTTTTTAACATTCATAATTAACCTCTTTTCAATACCAAAACAGATAATGGTTCAACTTTAACAATCCGCTGCTCTTCAGGTGTTATTTTACCATCTTTAAATATCAGCTGATAATTATTCTTCATATCATATTCGTAATAATTCTGAGTTGGGTTAAAAATAACCGCCACATCATTGATTTCATCCTTCATACGATAAACCAGCGCGCTGTGATTGATTTCCTCAAAGCTTACATATTCAAGTATATCCTGAGTTGTAGCATAGGAGAAACAAGGCAGTGACTTTCGCAAAGCAATACAGTCTTTGGCAAATTCCACAATCGACAGATATCGGTTGCGGCGCTCATAGTCAATACGGTTAATTGAATCAGAATCACAATATGTATTCGGTTTGCCATGCTTCGTTCTCGCAAATTCCTGACCACTGTGAATAAACGGTATGCCTTGCGCAAAAAGTACGGCCGCCAGACATAATTGCTGACGTTTTATTCTTGTTTCACGGGTATCTTCACGGCAGCAGCTTTTCAGCTTATCCCAGCATGTCATATTATCATGGCACTCAACATAGTTTACCGCCTGCTGAGGGCTTGAGAAATAAGCCGCGATATTATTCTTATTTGTTACACTGGCGCTTAACACATCTTTAGCTACCTGGATCAGTGACAGATCATTGGAACAGTAGCCTTTCACATCGATTTCTTCAACACTGGTACGTCCCTTGATAACGTCGCGGAAACGATCAGAGAAATGCGCGATCATCGGCATTTTATCATGATTGGCAATCGACGCGCGGCGATTTGGATCAAGGTAGGAAGGCATATCCCAGCCCTCACCATAAATGATAAAATCTCGATTAATTTCACGGCAGCGGCGATACACCTCATTCACCGTATCCACATCAAGAATTCCCATCAAATCAAAGCGGAAGCCATCAATTCGGAAAGTTTTTGCCAGATAAACACAGGCATCAACGATAAATTTTCTCGCCATAAAGCCAGTGGAATCAAAATCATTGCCGCACCATGTGCCATTAGAATAATGACCCAGCTCATTCATTTGAAAATAATAACCAGGCACAATTTTCTGAAAAGAACTGGTCGGCAGATCAAAAACATGATTGAATACCACATCAAGCACAATACGCATTCCATTTTCATGCAGCTTATCAACAAGCTCACAAAAATCATTGATTCTGGACATCGGATCAAATGAATTGCTGGCATAGCTGCCTTCTAATGTCATATATTGCAAAGGATCATAACCCCAATTATAGAACAAACGCTGGTTGTATTCATCAACTGAACCAAAATCAAGCACCGGCATCAGCTGAACATGGGTAATTCCTAATGTTTTTAAATAACTGAACCCAGTATTTAATGACTTGGTTGTTTCATTTTCTTCCACAAAACCTTTAAATTTGCCTGGATGACTGACACCGATATTCGGTTTCATCGTGAAATCACGGACACTGGTTTCATAAATAATAGCTTCTGTATTACCATGCATGATTGGCAGCTGACCCTCAGCCATTTTAATTTTAGATAAATCTACTACGATAGAACGTGTAGAGTTAATGGTTGATGATTTACCATAAGGATCAATAGATTCATTCCATATGCCATTAACACGAACATGATAGACGTATTTAGCAAGTTCATAATCACCCTTTAAGGTTAATCTGAACGTACCCTTTTCACTCTTCTCCATCATATGTATTTCTGGCTGATCCTTGCGCTGAATTTCCAAGCAGACCTTAGCTGCTGTCGGCGCCCATATCACAAAGGTTGTAGCAGCCGGCGTATAATTAGCCCCAAGATCATTTCCATCATAAGCAAACATCGCATCAAAGCGCGGCCGCTTTACAATATAAGAATATTGCAGAATCGTTGACCGGGCAAATTGATGAAGTACCTGATACTCTCTGCCAATTTCAATTTCATGCAGCACACGGCATGTATATTTGATATGAGTCGTTAAAGGCTCCACGGACAGAATCTGCAATTCATCAATATTGCCGAAATCATCACGCAGATAAAATTGACGGCTGACCCCGTCATAGCTTTCTTTTGAGAAAAAAATTACGATTTTATCAAAATCGTCTAAATAAGCTTCAAAATAATCAACAGCTCGCATATTATCACCTAATTTATAGTATAAACTATTTTTAGAGGTTGTACCAGTCGTACCTTAGCTTTACGAATTGATTTTTTCCTGTTATGATAATGTCATGAAAAAGAAAATAGTGATTATTCTCGTGCTGATTGTTTGCGCAATGATGGCACTGGGACCAATTTTATCTTACTTAGTTTAATAAGAAAAGTGGTGAAAACAGAAAAAAGGCACATTTCATTTAATTGAAACGAGCCTTTTTTGTATTATTTTCTAATCTTTGATGCGAAATATGCGGCTCCAAATGATAGTACCGGAATATAACGATAGCATTGAGTGAAGCTGCTTAATAGGGGAAGATTGAACTCAAGATTGAATAAATTAGGAATGATCCATAAGAGAAGTATTGATGCGTTAGCAAGCAATAATAATAGAATTGTTAAAATTAGACAAGGAATAGGTTCATCCTTTTTTGTTTCATCATAGAATAGGATCAAGCCTGCCCCAAATGGAAACAGTGAAAGCAGTACAATATAATTGACAAAAAGATGTCCTAAGCCTGACCATGTACTGCCAATTGGATTAACAGCTGCCTCAATACCAGAACCGATTATAACCCATATAACAAACAAGCATAGTTTTTTCTTCATCTGTGCCCTCCTTTTTATGAATAAAATCGTTCATAAGCCAACCCAATAACAATAAGCTGCAGCATAGTTCCTTCATTCATATTTTATCTTGCTTAGAATTCTGCTGTCAAGGCTGCATAATATAATAAAAAGCGTGTCTCAGCTTATCTGAAACATCGCTTTTTTCGATTACTTAACGTTAATTTTTTCAATATGCCAAATATCTCTGACATATTCTTCAATTGTACGGTCTGATGAGAAATAGCCTGACTGAGCAATGTTCAGCAGACACATTCTAGCCCAGCCGCTGCGGTCTTCATAACGCTTGCGGATATTAGCCTGAGCTTTTTCATATTCATCAAAATCCGCCAACAGCAGATATTCATCATTTTTAAACATTAATTCATCATAAATCAGTTTAAATTCATCCTTATTCTGTGACCATGTACCATCAATAAAGCTGTCAACGATTCGCTTCAGTGTTTCATGAGTATTGTAGTAGTCCCAAACATGGTATGAATTAGCACGTTTGATCTCTTCAACCTCTTCAGCACGCAAACCGAAGATTTCCGCATTTTCATAACCGACACGTTCAACAATTTCCACATTCGCGCCATCAAGCGTTCCCAGCGTAATTGCTCCGTTCATCATGAATTTCATGTTGCCGGTACCGCTGGCTTCCTTGCCAGCCGTTGAGATTTGTTCCGATACATCAGCGGCATTCATCAGAATTTCCGCGATAGATACACTGTAATTAGGAATAAAGACAACCTTCATATAGCGGTTGATTTCCGGATCGTTATTTACCACAGCTGCGATTGAATTAATCAATTCGATAACCTTCTTCGCAAAGTGATAAGCCGGTGCTGCCTTAGCCGCGAAAATAAATGTACGCGGATAGATTCTGAAGCTGCTGTCTGCCTTCATTCGCTGATACAGATAAATAATATGCATTACATTCAAAAGCTGACGCTTATAGGCATGCAGACGTTTTGCCTGCACATCAAAAATCGAATTAACGTCAACCTCAATGCCGACATTCTTTTTGATATAATCAGCCAGAATCTGTTTTCTTTCCATCTTCACATCTAAGAAACGCTGCTGAAGCTTCGCATCATCGATATGATCCATCAGCTTAACTAAATCCTGCGGATGCTTGATGAAGGAATCACCAATCGTATCCTTTAAAAGCTCTGTCAGCTGCGGGTTAGAATAAACAAGCCAGCGGCGGTGTGTAATACCGTTTGTCTTATTATTAAACTTCTCTGGCATAATTGCATAATAGTTCTTAAATACATCCTTAACTAAAATCTGTGTATGCAGCTTCGCAACACCATTAATTGAATGAGAACCAATGATTGCAAGATTTGCCATATGCACCTGACCATCTTTAATAATTGCTGTATCATTAATCAGATCAGGACGGTAATATACATGATTTAATGCATAGATATAACGCTTATTGATTTCCTCAATAATCATATAAATACGCGGCAGCATCGTTTGAATAAACTGAATCGGCCATTTTTCAAGGGCTTCCGCAAGTACCGTATGATTGGTATAAGCCATAGTCTCCGTTGTAATCCGCCATGCGTCATCCCATTCATACAGATAATCGTCCATTAAAAGACGCATCATTTCAGGGATAGCCAATACTGGATGGGTATCATTCAGCTGTACACAATTCTTATCCGCCAGATTATCCAAGGTAGGATATACGCGCAGATGTGCCTTGATCATTGCTGTTAAACCCGCTGATACAAAGAAATATTGCTGTTTTAAACGCAGATAACGGCCGGCTTCCGTTGAATCATCAGGATATACATTCTGATTGATTTCATTAACTTCACGAATATATTCAGAGAAGCCCTGAGAATTGCTGGCATCCTCAGCCGGCTCTGCACTCCACAGACGCAGTGTATTTGTCAGCTTCGTATCATAACCGATAACTTCCATATCGTAAGGCACAGCTCTGATGATATGCGCGTCGGCATGATTAATACGCGCTTTGCCATGTTCATCCATTGACATTTCAATATGTCCCCAGAATTTCACATCTACACTGTGCTTTGGTTTGCGGACTTCCCAAACATTTCCTAAACGCAGCCACTGATCAGGTACCTCTACCTGCTTGCCATCAATAATCTTCTGCTTAAATAAACCATATTCATAACGGATGCAGTTGCCGTGGCCAGCATAGTTTAATGAAGCCAGTGAATCGAGGAAGCAAGCCGCAAGACGGCCAAGACCGCCGTTTCCTAAACCTGCATCGCTTTCCATATCTTCAAGCTTATTAATATCAAGACCCAGATCAGCCAGACCTTCTTTAACGATATCATAAATGCCCAAATTCATCAGATTGCTTGTCAGCAGTCTGCCAATCAAAAACTCCATGGAGAAATAGTACATCTGTTTTCCTTCAACACGGGCAATCTCCTCCTTGCTCGCCTTCCAGTTAACTGACGCATAGTCACGAACCATCGTTCCCAGCACCATGTATTTTTCAGTAACATGGGCTTGTTCGATTGAACGGCCATATTTCTCAATAATTCTTCGTTTAAACTCTTCTTTGAACTCTTCTTTGTTCTTAAATTTATCAATATACATTTTTTAGTTCCCTCTTTTTCCATAAAGCCACATAGATTTTAGCATAAATAACCTAATAATAGTAGCCAATGTAACCCTTAACATGCTATTATTTACACTATTTTATTCTTATTTTGCCGCTTTGGTGCCGGCTGCTTTCGCCTTTTCGCTCTTTACAGCACTTTCCTTGATCTCAAAAACAGCACCGGCAAACGGAGCCAGATCAATTCTTACTGAATAAGGCAGGAAGTTATACGGCTCATTATGCGTACGGATAGCCTTTGGATTTACAATTCCGCTGCCGCCGTAAATATCCTGATCACTATTTAAGATCTCCTTAATGCTTCCCTTATTTTCCAAACCGATACAGAAATTGTCATAATGATTCGGTGACAGATTCAGTACGACAAGGAATTTCTGATCCTTATTGCGCCGGGTATAAACAAAAACATTCTGTGATTTATTATCAGCATCAATCCATCTGAAGCCTTCACCTTGATAATCCAGCTCATACATCGCCGGATATTTGTGCATCAGCTTATGCAGATCAGTAAAGAATTTTAAGAATGCATCATGAATCGGATAATCAAGAAGGAACCAGTCATTTTCACGATTCTCATCCCATTCTCTGAATTGCGCAATTTCATTTCCCATGAAATTCAGCTTTTTGCCCGGATGCGTAAACATGTAGGTGTATAAAGCCCTGCATTGCGCGAACTTCTGTTCATAAGTTCCCCAAATTTTATCAATAATCGTATGCTTGCCATGGACTACTTCATCATGTGAGAATGGCATCATAAATTTTTCTGAATAAAAATAAGCCATTGAGAAGGTCATTTGATTGTGATGATACTGACGATAAATCGGGTCGAGTTCAAAATATTTCAATGTATCATGCATCCAGCCAAGATCCCATTTATAATCAAAGCCCAAGCCACCGTCAACCGTAGGTTTGGTAACCTTAGGAAAATCACTTGAATCCTCCGCGATCAGCATACAAGTTGGATGCTTTTCTGACAAATGGTAATTCAAGCGTTTAATGAAATCCAAAGCACCCTTGTTTTCACCCTTATCCTTATTGCCGTGCCAATAAATGATATTGCTGATGGCATCCATGCGCAAACCGTCTACATGATATACCTCTAACCAGAAATTAGCTGCTGACATCAGGAAAGAACGCACCTCTTCACGGCTGAGGTTAAAGTTACTGGTACCCCACTGACTGTTGGCATCTTCACCCTTTTCATATTCATAAAGCGGTGTGCCGTCAAAATATCCGAGAGTGTAGTCATCCTTTACAAAATGTACCGGTACAAAATCGATAATGACACCCAGATTATGCCGATGACATTTATTAATAAAACGCATCAGCTGTTCCACTGTTCCATAACGGCTGGTTGCTGAGAAATAACCGCTGCACTGATAACCCCATGAGCCATCAAACGGATATTCATTCAACGGCATCAGTTCAAGGTGAGTATAGCCAACCTTCTTGGCATATTTAATCAAATCATCACCGATTTCATCATAGGTATACCAAACATTATCTTCATCTGGTTTTTTCCATGATCCGATATGTACCTCATAGATGCTGACTGGCTGATCGAAATTCTTCGTGCGGTTCTTCATCCATTCATCATCAGTGAATAGATTGCGGTGAACCTCTTCAATAATACTTGCCGTATTCGGTCTGAGTTCACTGTAAAAAGCATAAGGATCTGCCTTATCAACAATGCGGCCAGTAGCCTGATGAACACGCAGCTTATACATTTGACCGCGTTTTGCGTGTGGAATGAAGACTTCATAGACACCCTTGGCATCAACGCGTTTCATTTTGGTACCCTGCCATTCATTAAATTCGCCAATGACAGAAATATCTCTTGCATGCGGCGCATAAGTACGGAACATAACACCCTTCTGTCCGCCTTTTTCAATACAATGCGCGCCAAAATACTCATAAGCGGTTAAGCTCATGCCGTTATAAAATTGTTCTAATGATGATTTTTTCATAATCATTTACCCCATTTCATATATCCTTATTTTACTCTATTTCAGACTATTCTGAAAGCCTTTTAAAAAAGAAAAAGCCTGAATAATTCAGGCTTTGACTATCAGTCATAATTAGTCAGCTATTCGATGGCTTTTTTCATGGCAGCCTGCAGAATCTCTGTCTTTTCCTTAGCATTCTCTTTGCTGGTACCGCGGACACAATAGTAGAATTTACACTTTGGTTCAGTACCGCTTGGCCGCACAGCAATCCAACTGCCGTCTTCAAGATAGAATTTTAATACGTCTGACTTCGTAAAGCCGATCAATGCCTGTTCACTGCCATTCTCATAGCGTTTCAGACAGCCATAGTCTTCACTGGCAATAACCTTTAAGCCGCCGATTTCTTTTGGTGCTTCATTTCTGAAGGTAGCGATGATTTCTTTGATTCGCTCAGCACCCTCTTTGCCTGCCAGTGTAATTGATGTCTGACTCTCCTGATAAGTTCCCAGTTCGTCATACAAACCATCCAGAACATCTACTAAGGTCTTGCCCTGCGCCTTATAGAAGCAGGCAGCTTCCGCAAGCATCAGACAAGCCTGCGGCGCATCTTTATCGCGGACAAACGGTGAAATCAGTGAACCATAGCTTTCCTCATAACCAAATACATATTCTTTTTCATGAGTAAGCTCATATTTAGCTACCTTTTCACCGATGAATTTGAAACCAGTCAGCGTTTTTTCTGTTTCAACACCATACTTAGCCGCAATTTTTTCACCGAGATCACTCGTAACAACCGTATTAAACATCACTGGATTTGCAGGCATTTTTCCCTTGGCCTTTAATTGTGATAAGATGTACTCAATCAATACTGAACCGCTCTGATTACCAGTCAGTAAAACATATTCGCCATGATGCTTCACGGCTACCCCCATGCGGTCAGCGTCTGGATCGCAGCTAAGTACGATATCAGCGTCTTCACGTTTCGCATACTCTAACGCTAAATTATAAGAAGCGGTTTCTTCAGGATTCGGCGTTGGTGTGTTAGAAAAATCAGGATCAGGTGTGCATTGTTCCTCAACCGGTACAAACTGATAACCAGCGCGGGTAAATACTTCCTTTACAGGAATATTCGCTGTGCCGTGCTGTGGCGTGAAAATAATTTTCACATCAGTTTTCTTAACCTCTGGATTTAATTGAATGCCTAATACCTTGGCATAATATTGTTCATCGATTTCTTTGCCGATCACCGTAATCAGCTTTTCCTGTTCCGGTGTCAGATCCACTCTGATTGCCAGCTCATCCTCAACCGCATTAACACGGTCAATAACCTGTTTCGCTAAATCAGGAATCAATTGGCAGCCTTTTTCGTCATACAGCTTATAGCCATTATATTCTTTAGGATTATGAGAAGCTGTTACCATGATGCCGCCAAAGCAGTTTAAAGTACGAACTGCAAAGCTTAACTCAGGGGTTGGCCGCAGACTTTCAAAAACATAAGAACGAATGTTATAAGAAGCCAAAACCTTAGCGGAATCCATCGCAAACTCATAAGACATATGACGATTATCATAGCCGATGGCTACCCCGCGCTGCATAGCCGCTTCACCATTAGCTGTGATATATTGAGCAAAACCGGCGTTTGCCTTACGGATCGTATGTAAATTAATGCGATTCGTTCCAGCCCCCAGCAGACCGCGCATACCCGCTGTACCAAATTCAATGTTTGTATAGAAAGCATCCACTTTCTGTTTTTCATCCATAGCCAGCAGTTCAGCTTTTAATGCCGGATCGATATTTGGATGATTCACCCACTTATTATACTTTTCTTCAATCATAAGATTTCCTCCTCAATCTACATCAATTATACAACAAACCACATAAAAAATCTGTTGAAAATGCACTTTTTTGTAAGAGCTTACGAAATCTTATAATGAATGATAAAAACAACTGAAATCAGTGCTGTGATGGACTGAAAGTATTAACCAAAAGCGGCAGCATGAATAGACCGACGCAGCCTAAAACAAAGGCGAAAACCGGATAATTACGCATGCCAAGAAAAGCCGACGCCGCATCCTTGACTAAAGGGCTGAGAATGAAAGCTCCTAAAATGAAACCAAACAAGCCTGTCTTTTGCTGCTTATTAAATCCTTTATGTTGATTAGTTTTATGTTGCATAGTTTACCTCCTTGTCTTTAGCCTTCCCTGTTATGCTTATTTTATTGTCAATACCACATAATTTTCATTTATTCATCACCTGTTGCACATATTGCTTCGCTATACTTCAGTTAAATGCAAGAAAGGATGAAATTTCATGAATTCAACAAAACAAAGACTGACAGCATGGCTGATTGCCGGTGCATTAGCCGGTACGCTCAGCGGCTGCAGCTCAGCAAATACCAATACAGATTTGAGCCAAACTGATAACAGCTTTGATGGCACGGTTATCACGCTTGCTGATGAGGGGGTGCTGGTAGATGGCCAAGCCGCCTCAACTGACAGCAGCAGCAAGGTCTATGTCAGCAATGATATTATTTATTATGAGGAAGGCAAGGATGACAGCTATGGTGAAGGATCAACGGCTGATGAACATAGTGCTGAAGAAGCAGCTAAGCATACGGTTGTTAATATTACGGAGCCGGGTAATTATTCTGTCAGCGGATCGCTCAGCTATGGCCAGATTTTGATTGACTTGGGTGAGGATGCGAACGAGAATCCAGAGGCAGTTGTAAATCTGACGTTAAACAATGTCAATCTTACCAGTACAGTCAGCAGTGCAATTGTTGCTTTAAATGCTTATGAATGCAGCGCAGAGTCAGCAGCTGAACCAAGTAAGGATGTCGATACTGCGGATGCCGGTTTTAATTTGATACTGGCAGATGATTCAGTCAATGTAATTAATGGTTCACATGTCGCAAAGATTTACAAAGAAGGAACTACTAAGAAAAAATATAAATTTGACGGTGCCATTGAATCTAAGGTTTCTATGAATATTAATGGTGAAGAAAAGGGCAATGGTCAGCTGACTGTCAATGCGGATAATGAAGGTATTGAAACTTACATGCATCTTACCATTAATGGTGGTGTACTTACTGTCAACTCAGCGGACGATTCCCTGAATGCCAATGAAGACAATATTTCTGTTATCACAATCAATGGCGGTACAATCACCTGTGATGCCGGTAATGGCGAAGAGGGTGACGGCATTGATTCAAACGGCTGGATTGTAATTAACGGCGGTACAATTATCGCATCCGCTAATCCATCAAGCATGGACAGCGGGGTTGATTCAGATTTAGGTATTTATATCAATGGCGGTACTTTACTGGCAAGCGGCAATATGTACGATGAAATAGCGGCCGAGTCAGCACAAAATTTTATTGTATTAAATTTCAATGAAAAACAGCATGAAGAAGATCTCATTGTTTTAAAAAACAGTGATGATCAAGCTATTGCGGCCTTCTATGCAGTTAATGATTACACAGTCTTAGTCTATTCTTCAGATCAGCTTGCCGAGGGTGATTATACTGCTGCGAAAGCAGCTTCGGTTACCGGTGAATTAAATGGCAGCATTTATACGAAAATCAGTGACGCAGACATTACTGCCCAGCTTGAATACAGTACAAGCGGCGGACGAGGCATGGGACATGCCGGTTTTGTATGAAACCAGAGGGCATGAATGAGGACGACTTGAAAAAGCCAGATGGTGAAAAGGATGAAAATCGAATGGGCAAACCGGAAGGCGATATGAAAGAACCGCCTGAAAACGGAGGTGAAATGCCGCAAGGGTTGCCTGACTTCAATGGTCAGGATGATGATAGTGAAAAACTGACAAGCTTCACGCTAAGTAAAGGCGGTACTTTTCTCTACTCAGTGGCGGAACAAAAATAAATAAATGAAGGCTTCTTTAGCGAGAAGCCTTTTTCAATGAGCACGGTGACAGTTTTATTTATTCTACCTCAAACGCAAAAAATACTTTATTTCTAACATTAATACCCGCTACATCAACATAGCATCGGATTGCGAAAATGAAAGAGTTAAGTAGAGCCATACTTTTCATTTCAGCATTGCTGGTTTTATTATTGGCAATCGTCTATTACCGCAATATCAAAATATTTTAGCGGCACTGTGTTTATCGATTGCTTTAACGATACAGTCCAACACAAAAAAATCATATCAATTAATTTTTTCTGTTATTTTTTTTATTTATATATTGTTTGGTTATTTTCTGCTGAGATAAACAGAAACTGTGCACCTCTAATACTGACAATAGTAAAACGAAGACTTCTTTAACGAGAAGTCTTTTTATATGCATAAAAGGTGCCTTTTCAGACACCTATATGTTTTAATCTAAATCCTTGCCATTGCTGGCGATAACCTTTTTATACCAATAGAAGCTGTCTTTTCTGCTGCGGTCAAAGCTTCCCTTGCCTTCATCATCTTTATCTACATATATGAATCCATATCGCTTCCGCATCTCGCCGGTTCCTGCGGATACCAGATCGATACAGCCCC
>OGJC01000155.1_pt1 | contig 85916 bp, 96 predicted proteins | sample 1571941 | NCBI WGS metagenome assembly OGJC01 (sample SAMEA2582100, study PRJEB24529) | metagenome | biome: Human gut stool | place: China | collected 2011 | reverse complement strand
ATACTTGAGTAGACTAGATAGAATGGAAGAAAAAGTAAAAGCAGGAAATTAAAGAGGGAGAAAAGATTTATGAAAAAAAATAATGTTGAAAAAGCTTTGAAGAGATTTTTGAAGAGAAAAATTGGTTATTCTTTATCATTGCTAGTAGTATTTATGATAACTGGTGAAATTTCATTAGCCACAGGAATAACAACTGAAGAAATACAAGAAAATAAAAATGAATTGTTGAAAAAGATACAAATAGAAAGAGAAGAAATAAAAAAGAAGGTAATAGAAAATGAAAAGTTAATAAAAAAATATAATTCAGATTTTGTAGAGCTTATAAGAAAAGGAGATTTTTATTCAAAACCCTTAGCTCCAAGCACACAAGTTTTTTTCAGTTATCAATATTTAGATAATGGGAAGATGAAAGATGTAACAGATAAAGAATTTAAAGAAACAATAGATGCCGTAGATAAATATTATAAACTAGGGAAAGATTCAGGAATTGTTAAGATACAAGAGGGAAATGGAGTTAGTGTTGATGACACTGTATTCAGAGAAACAGTAGAAATTGGAGCTAATATAAAATTAATACAGCCAGATTTACCAAAAGTAAATCCCAATGTTTCAGTAACAGCATCAGCACCAATAGTTATTTTAGGGACATTACCTAAAACAATAAATCCAGTGGTAGCTTCAGTACCAACAGTGATAGCACCTGTTATTTCAACTCCATTAGCACCAAATGAAGTATCAGTAGAACTATCAACACCAAATCCAGTAGAAAAAATAACAGTAGCAACTCCAGTTATAAAAACACCAACTGTTCCATCTGAAAAGAATGTAAAAGTAACTAATCCAACTTTGCCTGAGGGGTATAACCCAACAATAATAAAACTTCCAACAGCACCTTCACTACCAGTAGTAGTACCAGTGAATGTTTCATCTCCATCAATAACTGGAAGTGGAGCAAACCCAACAGTAAGATACTATTGGTGGGACGGAAATGATGGGGTAATCTCTCAAATAAGTTTAAAATCTGGAGAGTATATTATAAATGGAAGCTCAGGAAATTATAGTGTGGGAGTAACAGGATATGATGCTGAAGCATTTGCTGGAACAAATCCTCAAGGTAATAAACCAGCAAATGGAACATATACTGTAAATGAAAAATTTTTTCATACTTTATTAAATGTACCATATTCATATTATGGAGAAAATACAAAAATAGTTTTTAATTCGAATCATGCTAAACTTATTGATCTTGAAACTGAAGGAATAGTAAATGGTAATTTAGATAATAGAGTAACAGAGGGGCTTATAACTTCAGCAACACGTGACAGATTGAGAGAATATCAGACATATAGTGGAATTAAAGGTAATAATAATACTGAGCTTTTGTTTGTCAATAAAGGGAAAGTAGATATAAATGGAACAAACTCAGCATATTTTTTCACAACATCACATACAAATGGAGGTCTTAGAACTAATTATTTAGATAATGAAGGAACAATTATTGTCAATGGAGATAAATCAGCTGTATATATGCATTCTCCAGATACACAAGAAGCAAAAGCATATATCTATTCAAATGGACCAACTGGAAAAATATATGTAGATGGTGTGGGAGCTTCATTGATGCAATGGGTTTATAGAAATTTACCTTATAACAGAGCTGCATTTGTAAATGAGGGAATCGCTGAAATAAGAGGAGCAGAGGCAATAGCTCTGTATATGTCAGACAATAGTTCTTTTCATATTGGACATACAGCATATATAAAAAAACCAATTGAATTATTAGGAGATAAAAGTGTTGGTCTGGTTGCACAAAATACAAATATAATAAATGAAAAAAATATAGTGAAGTTCAATATTGGAAGTAAAAAACAAGCTATAGAAAAAGGAAACTCTATAAATAGTATTTTTACTAATCCTGATGGTTCTGCAAGAGCAAATGACCCTAATCTAGTAGAGCAAGCTATTGGAATACTGATGGATAACTCAAGTACAACAAAAACAGCAGCTCAAATAGAAATAGGAGAGCATTCTTATGGTGGAATAGGAATATTTGGGAAAAATGGAACAATTGAAATTTTAAAACCATATGGAAATCCAGCAGAAAAGAGCAGTGTAAAAATATCTGGTGGAGAAGGAAATATTGGAATAATTGCTCAAGGTGGAGATGTAAAGTTTGATGGAGATATTTTAATAGAAGGTGGAAAAAATAATCAGATAGCAATTGCACAAAATGGAAAAACAATAACTATGAAAGGCGATGTAATAGCAGGAAAGGATACTAAAAAAATTGAAGATACAGTTGCTATATATGCTAAGAATAGTGGAACAGTTATAAATATAGAAAAAGATAAATTGAGTTTGAATTTATCAGGAAATAGTACAGGACTATTTGCTACAAATCAGGGAAGTATTATAACAGACAGAACTTCTTTGACACTTTCTCAGCCAGATGCTAATGGAAATATTTCTGAGCCAACTATTCCAGCCAATATATATGTAGAAGGAAAAATACAAACTGATGGAAGTACATCAGGTTTAGGAATTTATGCAAGTGATGGTGGAAAAATCAGTGTTAAAAACACTTATGTTAAAGTAAAAGATGGAACAGTAGGGGCAGTAGCAACAGGAAGTAATTCAAATATAGACTTGTCAGGAGGTATAGTTGATTATAGTGGAGATGGATATGCTGTTTATACTTCAAATGGAGGAACTGTTAATTTATCAAATGGAGAAATAATTCTGAGAGGAAAAGCTACAGGTCTTGAATTAGATTTAAGTACTCCTTCTTCTAATCCAATAACTTTGACTGGAGCTAAAATTGTAGTAATGTCTAATGATGCAGTAGGAGTTAATCTTAAGAATATAGGAACTTTAAATATAGGAACACTTAAAACAGATATAGAAAATAAATTAGGTGGAGTAAATATAGTTGCTGGAACAAATGGAACTCAAGTATTTGACAAGTATAAAATAGCAGCTGTAGATGGAGGAATTTTAAATATCAATGCTAACATGGACAAAACAGATACTTCCACTACTTCACCAGGATTTTTCTATTACAGAAGATTTTTAGGTCAAAGGCTTAAACTCAATGTTCTTAATGGAGTAGAAGTAAAATCAGAAATCAACAGTTCAGATGCATCAACATATTTTAAGGGACAGGTAGTAGGACTTGAAATGAATTCAAGTAAGGCAGCAGGAAGTGCAACAGATGCTCAAATAAATCTTGCAGCAGGATCTAAAGTAATAGCAGATAGAACAGATGCAGGTGCAGGAGCAATTGGTCTTTATATGAACTTTGGTAAAATAGATATTGCAGCAGGTGCAAGAGTAGAAGTTGAAAAAGGTGCTAATACTGTTAATGATAAAGCAATAGGAGTATATGCAGTAAATGGAAGTACAGTGTCAAATGCAGGGGATATAGAAGTAAAAGGAAACCAGGCTATAGGTATTTTAGGAATGGCATATAGAGAACAACCAGCAGGAACTCCTATTGTAAATGAATTTGGAGCAGGAGGAATTTTTGCTGAGCAAGGAAAAATAAATATTGTTAATAATAAATATATAGGTTTAGGTGGAACTGGAACTATAGGTATATATGCATATAACAACAATGTAGCTGGAACCAAAGCAGATTCTAAAGTTAGTAATGATATTAATGGAATAATTGATGTAGGAAGTTCAACAGCTACAAATGCAGCTATTGGTATATATGGAGATAAAACTACAATATCAAATTTAGGAATTATTTCAGTAGGAAATAATGGAATTGCAATATATGCTAAAAATAATTCTGAAATAAAAGCTCTTGGAACTCTTAATCTTGGAGCAGATGGAATTGGAGTAATGTTAGATGGAACATCAGACCTTGCTGCAACTGATGTATGGGTTACTTCAAATGGGATAGGAACTCTTGGAAAAACTGTAATTTTCTATAAAGGAGAAGGAAACACTTCTAAAGAAATAAAAGTGAATATTGATATATCAGATTTAGATAATGGAACAGCAGTATATAGTGAAAATATGAATATCACTTCAAAAGGAGCTTTAAATATTGGAACTGCTGGAATCGGAATATATGTTAAAGGGACAGAAACTAATTCTGGATATAATGAGGGAAATATTACTTTAGGTGCAGGTAAAACTGGAGCTGTAGGTATGTACACTAAAACAGCTCATATTGTTAATAATGCAGCTGGAGTTATTAATGTAAATGAAGCCTCTCAAATAGGAATGTATGCTGAAGGAATAAATAGTCAAGTTATAAACAAGGGAACTATAAATCTTAATACTGATGGTACAACAGGAATATATATCAAGGGAGGAGCTAAAACTGAACTTGATGATAGAAGTAATATTAGATTTGGTGGAAAATCAAGTATAGGGATATTTGCTGAAAAAGCTTTAGTGGATTTTGTAGAAAATGTAACACTAAAAAATGCAAATGAAAATAAAAATATATTTGTATATGGAAAAGATGCAACTATTGGAATAAAAGCAAATAAAACAATAACTATAGATGGAGAAGTTATTTCATCAACAGGAAATAAAACGGTAGGAATCTATCTTGAAAATGCTGGAACAGGAAGCAGATTTATAAGTAATACAACAGGAAAGCTGAATGTTGTAAATGAAGCAGTAGGACTTTATTCTAAAGGAAATAATAATCTAGATGTGAATGTAACAGCAACTGGAAATAAGACTACAGGTGTATTTATAGATGGGGCTTCTGAAATAACAGGAACTGTAACAGCAAGAGGAAATGCAGTAGGAATATATGGAAGTGGAGGAGCTGTGACTGTAGGAGCAGTAGGACTGACTCTTAATACTGATACAGGAAGAGGAACAGGAATGTATCTAGCTGATGGAGCTTCTGCAACTGGAGGAACAATAATTGTAAATAATACAGCAGCAGGAACTAAAAATATAGGAATATATTACAGCAAGGGAACTGCTTCTGGAACAGTGACAAATAGCTCAGATATTTCTCTGACTGGTAGTGAAAGCATTGGAATATATGCAGCAGATGGAATAACTTTAGTAAATAATTCTAATATTACATCGACAGCAGGAAAATCAGAAAATATTGGTTCATATGTAGGAGAAGGTTCTCAGTTAACTTCAACAGGAACTATTACAATGAATGATAGTGACAGCATAGGAATATATACAGAAGAAGGTAAAGGAGAAAACTCAGGAACTATACTGATGAATGGAGCACCAAGTGGATCAAATAAATCAGTTGTAGGAATGGTTGCTGGAGCTAAAGCTGGAAAAACTGCAGCAGTGGAAAATGCAGCTGGGGGAACAATCACAGCAGGTGCTAATCTTGGAATGTATATAGGAGGAGCTGGAACAAACTCAGGTAAAAATGCAGGAACAATAACTACTACAACAGGGACAGGAGTATATGTAGATGGCTCTACTAACAGTTTTGATGGAACTGGAGGAACAATTAATTCAAATAAAGTAGGAATGTATCTGAAAAATACTGGAGTGAATAAAATAACAGCAGGAACTTTTAATATAGCTTCAGGAGGAGTTGGAGTATTTGGAGAAAATTCCAAGATAGATTTTACAGTTGATACATCAAATTCTGGAGGAGCAGTAGGAGTTGTAGCTAAAGGAACTTCAGTAATATCAGGAAATATAACAACAGGACAGGACTCAGTAGGAGTATATGTTCTTGATAATAGTGTAACTTTTAATGGGGCAAATATAGCAACAGGTACAAAAACAGGAACTCCATTAAAATCTTCAATAGGAATTCTTTTGAAGAGTGCATTGGGAGCATATACAATGAGTAATGTAACTGTAAATGCTCAAAATGGAGTAGGAATTTATTTAGATGGAACTACACCAGGAACAAATCTTACTCATAGTGGAACAATAAATACAGTAGGAGGAATAGGTATCTATGTAGACAATGGAACTACTCTTACAACTAATACAACTGTGCTTAATATAAATGGAGGAACAGGAGTATATATAAAAGGTGGAATAGCTAATTTAGGAACTGGAGGAAACCTTAAATTCAACTTCTTAGCAGGTGGAGGAATAGGAGTATTCAATAATGGTGGAACAATGAATCTTGGAGCAAATATAAATGTGACAGGGTCAGGTTCACTAGCAGCAACAACAAATGGAAGCCTAAGCTCTTCAGGAACTCTAAACGTAGGAGAAGGCTCAACAGGACTTATGGGGCTATATGATTCAGGACTGGCAGCAGCACACAGTGTAAATAACTCTGGTACAATAACAGCTGTATCTGGAGGAATAGGACTGGCAGCAGTAAAAGGAGGAACAAATCCTGGCTTTCCAGTAACAATAAATAATACAGGAACAATCAATGCATCTGGAAAATCAAGTACAAATACACCATCAATAGGAATTTATACAGATGTAGCAGATGTAGCAAATACAGGAAATATAAATGTAGGAAGTAATGGAATTGGAATATATTCAGCTCACAATGGTGTGCTTACTTCTGTACAAAATAATAATATGACTATGACAGGAACTGATGGAATAGGAGTATATATTAAAGGAGCAACAAATGGACTTACTGCAAATAATATAAACTCAACAGGTTCAAGAAATACAGGAGTAGTTCTAGAGGGAACAGCAGGAAATATAAATGTAGGAACTGTTAACTTAGGAAATGAAAGTGTAGGAGTATTTGCAACAGGAACAGCAGTTTCCACAATAGATGGGACAATTTCAACAGGTGAAGGAAGTGCATCAAAAAGTGCAATAGGAATAGTAGCTCAAAATGGGGCAGATATGACTATGGCAGGAACAGCAACAATTACAACTGGAAATAAGGGAATAGGAGTATATGCTGAGGGAGCTGGAACGACAGTAACAGTTGGGAATACAGCTAATATTACAGTAGGAGCAGATGGAATATATATGTATTCTAAAGGTGCTACATTAAATTTCAGTGGAAATATTGCAGCTGATAATCAAATAGGAATAGTAGCAGATGGTGGAACTATCAATGCTGTAGGAGCATCAGCTATAACAGTTCAAAATGGTGGAATAGGAGCCTATGTAAAAGGAGCAGCACCAACATTTGGAGCAACTGCAATAAATGTACAAAGTGGAACATCAGTTAAGTATTCTATGGGAATTTATTATGATGGAGTAGCAGCACTTGGGGCAGTACCAACAATAACTCAAACAGGAAACTATACTATTGGAATGGTATTGAATAACTCAGCAGGAAGTACAGCAGGAGGAATCTCTATTGGAAGTGCTACTGAAAATAATCAAGTAGGAATAATGGCAAAAGATAACTCTAATTTGGTAATAACAGGTGATATTTCAGTAAAAGGAAATAAAAATATAGGTATATATGGAGAAGAGAGCCAAATTACAACTAGAGGAAATCTTTTAGTTGGGGATTCTTCAATATCAGAAGATAAATCAATATCATCAATAGGAGTTGTTTTAAGTGGTGGTTCATATACAGGAAGTGGAAACCTTTCAGCAGGAAACTATAGCATAGGTGTTTTTGGAAAAGGAATGGCACCTGGAAGTATAATTACCCAAGGAACTGGAACAGAGAGAATGTCTGTTGGAACAGAGGGAGTGGGAATCTATGGTGAAGGAACTGGAGGAACAATAACTGCTAATATGTCAAACATTACAGTAGAATCAGGTGATGCAATAGGAGTATATGCTAAAGGAATGAACTCAGTAGTAACAGGAAATATGGGAATTGGTGCTGATACAAGTATAGGTATTGCAAGTGAAGGTAATGGAGATATAACATATACAGGAAACATGATAATAGCTAATAAAACTGAGAGAGCATCAGTTGGAATCTATAAGATAGATGGAAGAGGAACTATAACTACATCAGCAGAAAACTGGACAGTAGGAAATAGTGGATATGGAATCTATTTAAAACAAACAGCAGGAGAATCAGCATTAATTGAAAATAAAGCAAATATAACATTAGGAATGTCAGCTGTAGGTGTTTATTCAGAAGGAACAAATAGAGTTACAAATACAGGAACTATAACTGTAGGAAGTACAAATGTAAATGGAGAACCTAATGACAAAACAAAACATGAGAATTCAATAGGAATGTATTTGTCAGGAGGAACTATGGCAACAAGTTCTGGAACAATAACAGTAAACCATGAATATTCAGTAGGAATATATGGACAAGGTGAAGGAACTAGTTTTACAAACAAAGGAATAATAAATATAGATAATGGTGGAGTAGGAGTTCTGGTAAGAGATGGAGCTACAGCAATAAATGAAACTAATGGTAATATCAATTTAGGTGGAACTTTAGTATCAAGTGGAAATAGAACAATAGGTATGGCAGCATATGCAGGAGCTACAATAGAAAACAGAGGAATAATAACTGTTAATGAAGGTGTAGGAATGCTGGTAGGTACTCAAGCAAATTTAATTAATAAAGGGACAATATATGTAAAGAATGGAACAGGTATTGAAGGTATAGGAAATGTTACTAATACAGGAAATATAATAGTAACAGGAAAAGGAAAAACGGAAGACTCAAGTAATGTTACAGCTGCAAGAGTAGGAGCAGTAGTAATACAGCCAGATGGAACTATACTGATTAATGATAAATATACTGCTATTGGAGGAACTCTCTCAACTGTTGGAAATGTAATTGTTAATGGAGCATATGTAGATGTAACAACTAAAACACCTCTGTTTAATGCACGTAGTGTAAGTGGAGAGATAAGATTACTACCTAATTTTACACTTACAGGAAATGGTATTTCATATGAAATAAAAGGATTTGTAAATACAGCTATCAAAACAATAACAGGAACAAAATTTACTACTGTAACATCACCTCTATTTATAGCAAAAGTGACAAATGCAGGAGATTTAGTAATAGCTAAAAGACCATATGCAGATTTAACTCTTGGAAAACAATTTGATACTTTGGATAAGGGACTTGATAATGTTTTAAGAAATAGTGGTGGAAATGGAAGAGATGCTGAAATCTTAAAAGGATTAAACAATTATTTAGAAGGAATGGAAAAAAATAAATTTACAGGGGAAGCTTCAAAAAAATTAGCTGAATTCAGAGGAGATATCTATGCAACTATTCAAGGAAGAATGCAGGATATTAATCAGGCATTTGATAACTCTTTCTATGAACTTGAATTATCATATAATTTGACTAAAGACAGCAGTAAATATAGTGTTATCTATACTGATGGAAATTACAAGGACTCTACTTTAGGAATAGATGACTATGACTACAAGGTAATGGGACTTCTATATATGAAAGAAAAAGAGGGAACAGAGTATGGAAGTAAGTATGGATATACAATAGGATTTGCTGGATCTAAATTTGACTTTGATGATGGTGGATCAAAAGAAGATGTATATTCATTGAGAGTAGGAGCACACAGAGTTAAAAATCTAAGTGATGAGCATAAAGTATCATGGTTATCAAGAATAGAACTAGGATACAACAGACATATTGCTAAGAGAAAACTTAATCTTCAAGAAACATTTGAAAATAAGGGAGAGTATAATACTTACTCTGTAGCACTTGATAACAGATTAACAAAAGCTATCTATACAGATTTATCTAGACAATTAGATGTATATGCTGACTTAAATTTAGAATATGGAAAAGTAGATAACTTTAAAGAAAGTGCTGGAAGCAAGGGTGGACTTGAAGTGCAAATTAAAGATAATGATTACTTAAGCGCACAGGCAGCAGCAGGAGTAAAAGCTCAGCAGAGAATCTATGTAGTAAATGATGTATCTGTAAAAGTAACAGCAGATGTAAAATATGCATATGAACTTGGAGATAACTATGATGGAAACAAAGCAAGGCTTAAAAATGGAGGAGAAGGATATTACAGTCTGATTACTCCAGATGAAAAAGAAGGAAAGCTATCAGGAAAAGTAGGACTGACAGTGGAGAAAGCCAACCACATGGGAGTAACATTTGAAGTAGAAGCAGCAGATGAGTCACATAAAAAAGATTCATCAATTAAATATGGTGTAAGATTCAATTATAAATTTTAAATTGAATAAACTGTCCCTTATGTAGGGACAGTTTATTATCTAAAGGTGAAAATATGAATGAAAAAATAGAAAGAAGAGGAAGACCCTTAGGAAGTGGAAACAAAGTTAGAACTATATTAGGTATGAGAGTCAGCTATGAAGAATACAATATAGTAAAAGAAGGTCTTGTCAAATTAAAACCTAAATTTAAAACTAATAAAAAAATACTTATATATCTTTTTGAAAAATATAATAAATTCCACATGGTGAATAAACTAGAATTAGAAGAATTACTTCTTGAACTAATAAGCAAAGAATTAAATAAAATTAATTATAGTAAAGAGGAAAAAATACAGTTGAAAAAAATTTATAAAGAAATTCAGACTAAAGGATTAAAAAATCTTTTTAATATATAACTGAAATTAAAAATATTAATATGGGAAAAAATATTAAAATAAGAGTTATTATCAAGAAAAAGTATAGATGTTTAAAAGAGAATTTTGTAGGAGAAATATATGGAAATAGAAAAGAAGAAAGAGAGTGATAAACAGAGATATCGTTTGTATGGTTGTTGGTTCACAAAAAAAGAATATATTTTCATAAAAAATAAGTTAAAAACCTTAAGAGAAATTAATGGTGTGAAAAGAAATAATACTGAAATATTAATAGAGCTTTTTAAACTTGCATTAGAAGATGAAAATAAATCGAAAGGATAGAAGCCATGAAAGAAATAGAATTTATAAAAGAATTAAAAGAAAAAAGAGAATTAAGAAGTATGAAAATAGCAAAAAATAAAGTAGATATTTTCTGGGAAGGGATAGTTGATGTTTTAAAGACAAATGAAAAACTTGAATTTAAAGGCTGGGGTAAATTTGAAGTGAAAGAAACAAAAGAGAGAATCTTCAGCAATCCAAGAACGAAAAATATAGAAAAAATACCAGCACAGAAGAAGATTACATTTAAACAAGGAAAAAATTTAAAAAGAAGTTTTAATACAAAAGTAAAAGAATAGTGGGACTAGTAGTTGAAAACACCTTGAAAAATAAATAATCTTATTCCAAAATTACTGTTAATAATATTTTATAAAAATAAGGGAATAAAAAAAGAAAATATATTGACAAGATGTATTTTACTACTGGTTGAATATATTATGGTGATAATATTATAGAATATTAATATGATTAAAGTAAGAGTTATAAATAATATTGAAAATATTGTTTAAAATTAAAAAATATATCTAAAAAGTATGTTTTTTAGTAATTTTTTAAAATGATATTTTTAAAATAATATGCCTAGTTTTTAACCAAATTTATTCTCCTTTTCCAATTTTAAGATAAAATCAAGAAGAAGTTATAAAGATTTTTTCTTGATTTTTTCTTGAATAATTAATGAAAAATTTACAAAAAGACTAATAATATGAAAGTTTATATTATTTTAAAGAAAGATTATATTTAAGGAGATAAAATGAATAAAAAAATATTATTATATATTATAATGACAAGTATTTTTTTGATTTTAATATTAAAATATGATTCTAGAAATGAAAATGATTTTATATATATTGTTCCTCGAATAAAATATACTGAAGTTTTAGATAGAAATATTGGTGAATATTCCATACTTTCTTTAAATAAAACTTATTTGAATTTTAAAACGAAAAATTTTATAAATGGTAAATTATTTTTAAATGTTCCTAATGGAGAGTATTTATTAAGAGTCAATTATGACAATCAAGTTAAATATATTCCTTTTGTAAAAAATGATACTTGGAAAAAAATGACAATATATCTTCAAGGAGATATATTTTCACGAAATCAAAAAATTGTTCTGAATATAGTAACTTTAGCACTTATTATTCTAAATTTTAATATTTATCTAAAGATAAAAGAGCATATAAAAAAAGTTAAAGCACTTGATTTCTCTTTTTTTCTTTTAATGGTGAAATTATTTTTTTCTGTTAAAGCTGATATAGAAAATAATTTTATGGTAACTATAGATTTCTTAATTTCAATTATTTTGGTAACTAATCTTATATTATATATTTTAAATTATATGTTGGATAAAAAATATAAAAAGATGAGAATTTTTATTTATATATTGCTTATTTTAACCTTATTTCATTATGCAATAATTTGTGTTAATTTAATTTTCCCGAAGGTTTATGCACATTTATATCAACATCATGAGATAATCTTAATTTTTCTGCAAAGACTTTACAAGTTTATTAATTTAAGAAGAATAATTTTGATTATGTTAGTATTTAATTTAGTTATAAACAAAAAATTTCTTGAATTTACTAATAAATTTTACTGGATTGCAATTATTGCTGTATATTTCTTCTTAGAATTTTTTTATTTATTATTTCCGAAAGCCATAAATTTATATTATTTTATAAGACTAATTGAATATATGTGTATATATTGGGGGATTTGCTTCATTAATTTAAGAATTTATAATCAAAATATAAACAGAGTAGTACGATATATACTTGGATTTACTATTTCATATATTGTTCTTTTCTATTTTAAAGATTTAAAAGATCCCTTTTTAATTTTATTTACTATTTTTATATTAGATTTTTATACTGAAGCATTAAAAAAAATTATGGTATTCAAAGACAAGAATGTTGAAAAAACATACAATAAACTGTGTTTGGCCCAAAACGAACTTGAGTTTAAAGAGGAATTAGAAAAAGAAATTCAAAAAAATATCAATATAAAATCTGTTAGTGTAAAACTATTCTTTAATAATAAGGCTATTAAAAAGTATTTAAATAATCTTAATTTTATTGAAGATGATTTATACATAGAGAAAAATAATATAAAGGGAACAAAGTATTCTTTTGGAATAAGACTAGCTTTTAATAAAAATCCTTGTGTTGGAATAATATTTATTGAAGAGAATTCGACATCACTAAATGTAGAAGAAATGAGATATTTGTCTAAATTGGCTGAAAACATTTCAAGTATAGCAAGCAATATTAGGCTCAACTCTATTTATAAGGAGATAAGTTTTTATGATTAAGATAGGGACAGATATTAAAGAAAATTTACTGATTCTCTTAAGAGAAGTTTTAGATTATGAATTCATAGAATATAAAAGGAGTAATGTAGATTTTCAAATTTTTATAATAGATATCGCTTCTGAAGAAGCAGATATGAAGATAAAAGATATTTTTTTAAAAGGAATTCCAATTATTGTTGTTCTTGGAAAAAATGATATTCAAAAAATGCGAACTTTATTTTTAAATAAACAGGTTGCAGATTGTATTTTAAGACATGATATTTATGAAATTGAAAAAAGTATAGATAGATTAAAAAATTCTCAGATCAAATACACTCAATTTTATTTAAATGATATTTATCAAAAGGGAATTCTTGAATTTTCAGAGGTCACATATATAAATTACTGTAGAGTATCAAGAAGGGTACAATTTAATATTTTGAATAAAGAGATTTTTACATTGAAAATTAATTTTTCTACTGTTGAAACCAGTTTAATTGAATTTGCTAATTTCTATAAAGTTGAACGAGGTACTATAGTAAATATTAATTTAATAAAATATCTCGACTACAAAGAAGAAAAAATACTATTTAAGGATTTGTCAGAACTATACATAAGCAAGATAAAACTAAAAGAAATAGAAGAGAATACTTTTATAACTAAAAATAAATTATATTTGAGAAATACTCAATAAAAAAATTATAAATATTTTCATAATAAAATAATTCTAATTTACAAAATAAAATTTTTTCTATTCTCATTTTTTAGTAAAATGGAAAATAACTATAAATTATGAATAAAAAAGTATAGAAAAAAGTCAAAAAGAATATATAAAAATAAAATTTATTTTCAATTAAAAAAACTAGTATTATAGTAAGCTATTGAGAAAAATAAAAAGATAGAAAATTTTATTTAGTTGACTTTAAAAGTTATTAATATATAATTTTAATTAGATAATCAAATTAAGTATAAAATCAAAGGAGGATAAACTCATGAGAAAAAAATTAGTAGCTATTCTAGGGTTAGTTTTTTTTACTTTAACTTATTCTTGTGAATATGATGAAAAAGTAAATGATCTTCTAAAAAATGAAATTGTGACAATAGAGGATAGAGAGATATTGATAAGTTTAAAGGACTGGGATAAACTTTCTGACATAGAAAAAAAAGAATTATTAGGAATGATGAATAGATATACAAGAAAGCATACTAAAAAATCTGCATATATGGTAATTGAAAAAGAAAGCAGAGTTAAATTAGCTGAAATAGGTGTTACAGATGTTGTTTTATATGAATATATTCCACCAAAGGTTGAAGAGCAGGAAAAAGAATAATATATAATTTAAAAACTTTAGAAATAAGGATAAATAGAGTTAGTTAAATATTTACTGCTTATAAGTATTTGGATTTTTCAATGAAAATGGTATAATCTTAAGTAAAAAGGAGTACCTTAAATGGAAAGAACAGTAAAAAATGAACTTGAACAAGGTTTGATAAATTCTATGGTAAAAGTTCATAGTTTATTAAGAGAAAGCTTTATGACGAGAAAGAAAGCTTCCTTTAAAGTAAAAGTTCCAGAATTTAAATATTCTGAATTGATGCATCATGGTGAACTTAGATTAGCTTTAAAGTGTCTTAAATGGAATTATAGAGAACTTCTTAGATATTTGAAAAATGAAAATTACTCTCCTTTGCTAAAAATAGTGTTTTTATATAATCATCAAAATTGCATTCCAGTGATTTTAAATATAACAATAGAAGAATTTTTAGAAAGTGATTTATTTGTAGGTCGAGAAATACTAAGTATAAAAAATATTTAAAAAGAGAGAATTGTTTCAGTATGCTGACATTCTTTCTTTTTTTATTATAAATAGTTTATATAAAAATTAATCCTAATATAAAATTAGATAAGAATGTTGGAATAGATATGTATAATAATATAATTTAACCTTTTCAGTAATATCATTAGGAAAGAGCATGAGAGAAAACATAATGCCAGCTTTATTATTAATAATAGGATTTGTTATATATATTTATTTATCTAACTATTGGTTATATTTTACCATTTGGAATACATCATATTATTTTATTTATTGTAGCTTTGGTTGGAATAACTTTATTTTGGAAATTTTTAGAATATACACAAAATTATAGTTGGAGAATTGATGAAAGATTCTTGGGTAGAACAGATAGTTTTTATAGCAGTAGTTTTATTGTTAATATTTATATAAACCTATTGGGAGAATTTAAAAAAATATTAAACTTAAAAATTCTTAAATTATGATAAACTAAATAGTAAGTAAAAGGAGAAATTAAATTTTCTCCCTTTTGTTAAAAAAAATGTCCTTACAAAATTGCTTTCAAAGTACTTTAAAATAGTAAGGATATGCACAATAATGTATATCTAAATTTTCCTAATAAATTAAAAAATATTCTATTGAAAAAAAAATAAAAATAAAATAAGTTGCAAAAATCTGACATACATAATAAGATATATATACAATAATATAACTTGGGAGTGAGAAATAATATGAAATTTGAAATGTATTTAATAAATTTAGGAACTGAAGAGAGAGAAAAAATTGTTATGAACTTAGGAAATATAAAGGAGTTTGAAGAGATGAAATATTTATTGGATAAAAACAATAAATATAGGGTTAGCTATGCAAACGTTAAAGAGGTTGTTGCTGCGACAATATTTTATGAAAAAGAACCAGTAGCATTCTTTTTCTTTGCTCATGAAGAAGATAAAGAAATTTTGATAGAAATTCTTAAAGAAAACAATCTATATAATAATTTTTATGAGCATGAAAATTATATACTGGGATATAAAGTTATAGAAGAAAAATATTTTAATGAAGAAGTTAAAAAGCAAATGAGAGATTTCATAAAGTTTTTATTATTAGAAGCTTTCGTAGGACCATATACTGTATAATAGTATTTAAAAAAGGTGGTTAATTCCACCTTTTTTATTATCTCTAAAAATTTATGTTAGGACCAGTAAATTAATTATATTTGTATTTACAATAAAAAAAGGCCTCAGACCATTTGACCCAGAGGCATTGCTAACATATATATTTATTTTCAATCATCTACTATAAAAAGTGAGGGATTGAATGGTGCCTAGGTGGGGGCTATCAATAAACCCTCTATTTGATATTTATACTCATTTTTATTTCTTTATTATACACGTTTATTTCATTTTTGTTAAGTATTAAAATTTTATCTATTAAAAGCTTAAAAAGTTTATTCAATTCTTCTCTATCTTCATTTTCCATATTTTTTACAACCTCTTTTAATAAATTAAAGTTATTACTTTTTTCAGAATTTAATTCATTATTAGATATTAATTTTTCCAATTCTTTTATTTCTTTTTCTTTTGATATGATAGAACTAGATATTTTATCCATTTCTTTTTTTAATTCTTCAATATTTATAATTTCATTTTTAAAAAGTAGTAAATTTTTTTCTTTTTCTTTTTTGTCTTTAACTATTATTTTTTTCAGCAATTTTATTTCTTCTTGATACTTTTCATTTTGTAAATCATTATTATTTAATTCTTCTAGTTCAGTCATTAAAAATATTTTGTCTAGAATAGCTTGTTCAAGCTTTTTAGCAGATATGTTTTTTTTACATTTTTCACATCTATAATTATAACCACCACCACCAAAAGAACTATGATATTTTCCACCACAAGAGCAATAAACTAATCCTGCAAATAAAAGTCTATAACTAACAGGTCTATTTTTTTTATTTTTGACAATCAAATCTTGGACTTTGTTAAAGGTTTCGCTATCAATAATGGGAGGATGGAAACCTTCAAAATACTGATAATCTTCATTTATTTTAACTATTCCAGTGTTAATATTATTTTCTTTTTTACCATATCTAAAAATACCTGTATAAAAGGTATTTGTCAAAATCCATTTTAAACTCTCCATATGTTTCCCAAATTCTTTTGCAGTTTTTGCAAGGCTTTGAGTTTTTAAATAATATGAAAATATATTTTGAACAAATAAAGCATTATCTTCATCTATTAAAATAACATTATTATTTTCAGGGTCTTTTTTATAACCTAAAGGTAATTTTCCACCTTGCCATATACCAGCTTTTGCTCTTGCCCACTTATTGCTTTTTACTCTCACAGATATTTGTTTTCTTTCATATTCAGATAATGTAGCTTGTATAGTAAAAAATAACATACCTGTTGGAGTAGTTGTATTAAGTTCTGGTTGAGATATACTCACAAAATGAATATTACTTTTTTGGAGTTCTAAAACAAAATTTAACATTGTTAATGTAACCCGAGATATTCTTGAACTTTCAAATACAACCAATACATCAAAAGCTTTTGCCCTAACTTTTTCTCTCAACTCCAAAAATCCTTCTCTATCATCATTTCCACCAGATTCAACATCTTGTATTATTTCAATCAACTCATAATTTTGGAACTCACAATAATCTTGACATTTTTTTATCTGAAATTCAAGACTTCTCCCCTCTTCTTGCATTATTGTAGATACCCTACAATATGCTACTGCTTTCAATTTCTCCATTTGTTGCCTCTCTTTGTAACTGTTTATTTCTTATTTTATATAAAAGTTCAATTATTTCATTTTTATATGTCATAATTTAGTCCTCCCATTTCTTATTCTTTTAGTGTAATAAGCTATCTTATGATAATGAACTACTACCCATTCATTTTCAAGCGTTCTATAAGTTAAGTCGCTACATCTTCTACTATTGCCCATATCCCTTTGAACAAAATTATTAAATAATAAAATTCTGCTTTCATATCTTCCTTTTGTTATATGCTTAGGTCTTTTCCTTTTATTGTAAGCTTTCATCAATACACCTCCATAACTTCTTTAGTTCTTAATAGCCTAAAATTATAACCTAAGTAAGATTTTTTTATATAAAAGTCTTTGAAGTTATCTGGTGTGATTTTAAAACCATTGTATAAGGTTAATACTGCTACTCTACCTCTAGTTTCATGTTTGTTATATTCATCAATCTTTATCTTGAACTGGTTACCTATAACACGATAAAATTTAAGTATTCCTCTTTCATCTTTTACTGTTACAAAGTCACCATCTCTAAGTTTTCTTAGTTTAAGTTTAAATAATATTGTTTTTAGATTCATTTAATTACCTCTGTTTCTATTCTTCTTTCAGCTATTTTAATGTTATCTTCCACAAGTTCAATTCCTATTGATTTTATATTCAATTCTGCTGCAGCTATATTAGTAGTTCCACTACCTGCAAATATATCCAATACTGTTCCTTCTTTAGGACATCCAGCCTCTATACAACGTTTGGCCAACTCTTTAGGGAATGTGGAAAAATGAGCTTCTTTTATTCCTGTTGTTGCTATTTTCCAGACTGTTCTCATATTTCTGCCTTTATCAGATATTACTGCAAGCCAGTCACGCCCTTCTCTCATTCCGACTTTGCTTTTCCCTGCTTCCAGGTATTTATGTGAATTTGGTATTTTTCCATCTTTAAATGCATGGAGAGTCTTTTCTGAAAATGGTTCATAAAGTTTATTAAAATAATATTTCTGACTTTTAGTAAAGAAAAAGACTTCTTCATAATCATTTGTAAATCTATCTCTTACACTTTCAGGCATAACATTTGGTTTATGCCATATTATTTTATTTCTTAATATCCAGCCTCTTTTAATCATTTCCAATTGGAACATTGCAGGTATTCCAACTAAAGATTTTCGTTTGGCCATGCATTTATTTTTTTTAAGTATCTGGTCTTTTACATCTTTATAAAATCCTTTCCTACCAACAGTAGAAATGGAATTGCTCCCACTGTAGCTATCTCCTAGATTTATAAATAAAGTTCCAGTTCTTTTCATCACTCTATAGACTTCATCAAAAATATCACATAAATTTTGTATAAATTCTTCTGGAGTTTCTTCTAATCCTATCTGTTCAGAATTATTGTAATCTCTTAATCTCCAATAAGGTGGAGAAGTTACTAAACAATCAATACTTTCTCCATGCATTTGTTTTAATATATTAAGTGCATTTCCATGCATTATTTTTATCATTTATTTCTCCTTATATAACTTCTTTAAAAATAGATTCTAAAATAGGTACAACAATACTGTTACCAGCTTGTTTATATAAAGAATTATTTAAACATCCTGCTCTCCCTGGAGTAGCTTTTAAAGCTGCTTCAAAATCTTTGTCATCAAACCCCATAAGTCGCCAACATTCCCTTTCTGTAAGAAGTCTATATTTTCCATTGTTTAAGTCTATTATACCAGAATTAGGACATCTTAATTGTTTAGTAGTTATTGTATATACCCAGTCCTTTACAATGGTTAATCTTCCTTGGAAATTATTATCTCCATCTCCAATTTTTTTTAACATGCTTGGTTGAGTAATAATATATTTATCATTGGTTTCTTTTTCTAAAAATTCAGAAATATTTTTTAATGGAATTTTTTTCAATTTTGAAAAATCAAATTTTTCTATTCCCAAAAGAGATACTGTAAATACCCTTTCTCTCTTTTGAGGTATTCCAAAGTCTATAGCATTAAGAGTTTCATAAGAGTTTGTATAACCTAGTTTTTCCATTTCACTTAGATACCTATTAAAATTTACTTTCATATGTTTTGATAAAACATTTTTTACATTTTCCCATATAACAACACGAGGTTTCCAAACTCCCATATTTTCTATAATTTTAATTGTTTCCCACATCAATGAACTTCTTGTTTCTGTTTCTGGGCTTGCTCCCTGCTGTTTTCCAGCAATACTAAAATCTTGACAAGGTGAACCATGAACAAGTATATCAGGTTTTAAACTCCAGCTCCTCACATCTTGGGTTTTATGTTCAGAAAATTCTTTAAATAGTGCATTATAAGTTCTAACTGCCTTTTCATCTATCTCTACATAATCAATAGCTTTATGCTCTACCCCTAAATTTATAAGAGCTTTCCTTGGAGCTCCTATCCCTCCAAATAATTCTAAAATTTTAATCATCTAAATCTCCTTTTTAACCATTCCCAAAAGCTTAATCTAATTCCTAAATAATTATTATAGATATTTCCATATTTTTTCATATTTTTCTCCATACAGGATTTCTTAAAATTCCATATTTACATCCTTTACTGTTTAACCCTTTCAGCCATTCTCTAGCCTCTTCTATTCCAGTAACAGAGCCAATTATTTCTTTGCCTTCAAATCTTATTATTTCCCATTTAAATGTCATAAAATCTCCTTTGTGGAGGGGAAGTTTCTCCCCTCACATTACATTCTATTTTCAGTTTCTCTATTAACTATATCTTGTAAAATAACAAAATCTTCTTTACTCATATCATCCAAGTCAATTCCATTTTCTTCTGCATCTTTTTTAATATCATAAGAAATAAGATTAGCTTGTCTTAATAATTCTGTAATTTCTTCTTTTGATACTTTTTCAACTTCAGCAACAGATTCACCAGAAAGATCTATTACATTTTCTTCCTCTGTAATTTCATTAGTTTTTTCATTATATTTCAAAGTTTGATTTTCTTTTCTAAGGTTTTCTATCATTTCAACTGATATAGGCAACCATTTCAACATTTTTTTAGTAACAGTTTTTAATGCCATTTCTTCAAAATTCTTATTCCAGATATCATTTTTAAATTTCCCTTTTCTATATTTCTCTTCATGGTCTATAATTTCTTGTTTAGTCATATATTCAAATGCTCTAGTTCCATCTTTCATGATAGCTACTGAATAAAACCCTGTTGCTTCTCCTCTACCTTCTTGATTATTAAAAGCTGGTTTATGCTTTAAAGTTCTTTCAAGTCCATATTCTATATCAAACTCATCATTAGAATATACTGGGTAAGCATAAATATCTGATAATTGTCCAGTTCTTCTAAGAAGTTCTATCATACCTTTATATCCAAGCTGAAATTGACATTCGGTAGTTCCTAATTTATTATTTTTAAATGGGATTAAATAACATTGTCCTAATACTCCGGGTTCTAATCCTAGTTGAGCTATTGTCATCAATGAGCCAAAAAGGCTTTCTTGGCTACATTCTGCAAGTTTAGGATTTTGTCTTATAGTTGTAATTGCTATTCTTACAAATCTTTCTCCATTAAGATGTTGAGGTAAGGCTGTAGAAAATTGTTTTTCTCCACTTTTAATAACATCAAATATAGTTTTATTTTTCTTTGCTGGGGTATTACTATTTTTTCCTGTTGGCAAAGTATTTTGTGCTGTTTTTACTTCTGACATATCAATCACTCCTTAACTAACTTTTAGAAATTTATTTTCTTTATTTATTTTAAATTCGTTTTCAACTTTTTTATATTCTTCAACAAGTTCTGGGTAAGAGGTTTCAAAGGCTTTTTTATCAACTGATGTTCTATTCTGAGTAACAATAGTTACTTTGATTTCTCCTGCTTTTGCTTTGGTAGTATTTGCTTTTATAAGTTCCTGCATCATTTCTTGTTCAATTTGCTTCTTTTCTGTTTCAAGACTTTCTATTTGCCCTTTTAAAGCTTTGAACTTATCAGCCTTGTCCTTTATTGAATCAAGTTCAATAACTTCGTTATTTTCAATTTTATCAGCTTTAGCTTTTAAATAATTTGAATAACTATCACTACCATCTGGCATAGGAGGAGTTTGAGTTTCTATATACTCTTTCCACCACCATTCACAATGTTCAAGAATGTATTCGCATTGTTCTTCACTTCTCTCTATATAAAATTCTTTATAATCTTGTCCACCCACTAAACAGGCTATATAAGCATAGTTTAATCCAGTAACAGCAAGATAGTGCATAACTTGTGCAAAATAACTTTGTGGAACTGTTGTTCCTTCCCATTCAGAAGTGTTGTAGGCAGAAGTAGTTTTACATTCAAGAACTCCATAGCCTTTTTCTTTTGAATAAAGCAGTCTGTCAATATTTGCTAAGGCTCTACCACGCTTTAAAGTTCTGTCTAAGTTCATCACGATAAAATCATCATGCTGTGTTTCAAATTCTTCAGCTACTACCTTTTCAAGTTTGTGACCCCAATAAGTGAATTTATTTCCTTTAAAGTCTGAACCGATTACTTTATCAGTATAAACATCAATAGCAGATTTATATTTATTTACTCCAAGTATTGCACCTATGTCACTCCCACCAATACCAAGCTTTCTATTTTCAAGCCATATATCTTCATCTTTGTAGATTATTACTTCAACATCAGAAGAAAGGCTTTCAAGAAATTCAAATTTTTTAGCTTCCTCTTCAACATAAGGAATATCATCACAAACTACTTGATGTTCACTTATAATTTTTTCTAGTTCAGCTTTTTTTAATTTGCTGTACCCTTTTAAACCAATTCTTTTTGCTTCTTCCCTTAACTCTTTTACAGTCATAAGACCACCTCACTTTTAAATTTTTAATAAGTTTCCCAATCTCGTTTTATTGGAAAACCTATAAAAATTTAAGCTATTCTTTTTTCTATGTAATCTATTGTTTTAAGATTTTCCCTTTTCTTTTCTTCAAGTTCTTCTTTTAGGTCATTTATAGCTATTTGAATAATGTCTTTATCTTTAAATTCTATCCATTCATAATTTCCAATTTCCAAGATATAACAGCTTCCACTTTCTGTGAAATTAAGTTCTATTTTATCTACTATTCCAAGTTCTCTTTTTAATTTAAGTAGTTCAGCAAGTTTTTTCATTTGCTACCTCCGAGAATAATTTTTTATTAACTATATAGCCTTCTCTTTTTGCTAGTCCTGGAGTATTACTTTTAAAGATAGTCTGTATATCAACTTTCTTTAATTTTCTTTTTTTAGGTGTTTTATCTACCACAAAGCTTAAAATATTTTTATTTGGAATATACTCAACTCCTGTTATATTGTCATGTAACCTTGTTTTTCCATCTTTAGAGATATATAGATTGTCTACCTCTATATCTCCATGTTCTTTTAAAGCCTTTTCAAATAAAGTTATAAAATCATATATTTTCATTGCTACCTCCCAGCTACCCATAGGATAAACATATATATTCCTATCCATGCAAGTCCTAACAAAACAAATCTTTCCATTATATCAATCCTGTCTTTCTAGCAGCTGTTGGAGTAAATCCCAATATCTTTCCTACTTCACTATAAAGAGAAGATGTACTGTCAGTTATAATCACTCTTAAAGTTCCATTCATATCTGTAAAATTGCATATGTATTTTCCATTTTTAATTCTCACTCTCATCTTTTTTCTCCTTCTAATATTTTGACTTTTTGTAGATTTATGCTATAATTAAGTTAGAAGTCCCTTAGGGGCACTTGTAAATTGAGATAAAACGTGATGAGTTCGGCTCTCTCTTTGAGGGAGCCTTTCTCATGCTTAGGAGTAAGTCACGTTTCTCGTAAGCAGTAGATCTCAATTTACAAGGAGGTACTATATGTACATTTATGTCAACACACTTTCTATTAATGGAGGGATTGCAATTGCTTTCTTCATTTTAGTTTGGTGGTGGTATAAAAACAGATAGTAACCTCAGCCCTTCGGGGCTTTTTTTAGTCCTCCCAAACTGCTATATTCTCTAAAATTTTACTAAGTTCTCCACATTCTGGACAAACAAAGTAGTCAACAGAATAGTCCAAGTCGTAATCATCCAATATACTTATACAACCATTTTCATCAGGATATCCCCAACCATTATCAATAGTTCCAGAAACATCACCAGTTATTTTTTCACCACACTTCTTACATTTCCACATATATTTCCTCCTAATTCAATTTTCCAAGAATTCTTTCACATGCCTTTGATAGACTTTCAGTTAATTCCATTTTTGCAATGTCTTGATTTTTTTGATACCATCTTTCCCATATTTCTTGGAATTGTTTATCATATTTCTTTAACTCTTCATCTGTAAAAGTTTCTGGGTTGAGAATAGCATTCAATTGAACAGCACTCCCCATCATAATAAGTTGGTCTTCTAAAGATATATCGTTATTGTCTTTAGCTATTACTCTTTCTTGGATCTCACTTATTTTTTTTAAAGTTTCTTCCTCTATTTCTCTAGGGTTTAATAAATTTAATAAATCGTTATTTGTCATTTTTATCCTCCTATGTTAAGTTAAATATTTTATATTTCTGCTACTTTAAAAAATTTAGATATATAATCATTATTTGTTTCTATAACTTTTTTAGCATATTTTAAGGCTGATACATTATCTAACAAGAATTCCTCTAAAATTTCATTATCAATTCCACCATCATCAAATACATTATTTACATGTTCTAAGAATGTTTCAAGGTTAAAAGTATCTTTATTTACTTCAAATTTTCTATATTCTAGTATAATTGGATAATCATATAATATCTTTTCTAGATATTCTGAGTCTTTATCAAATAAATTAATTAGACATATTCCACTAGAAGATTGATTTTTTATACCTTCAAGAAAAATTAAAAGATATTTATCCTCATTTTTAGCTATATATCTTTCAAATCTACAAAGGTTATGTTGTCTGTCATATACCAATAATTCACTTATTTTTACTATTGATGCATTTTTTATAAATTCTTTTATAGTCATTTAATATTTCTCCCTTGTTTAATTTCTTAATAAGTCCCTTAGGCTTCTAAGGGACCTATTTTCCCTCCTGTTTTTTATATAAATTTAGATTTATTATTACGCTTAAAGCGAAATAATAAATTAAAAAAATATCTTTGATTATTTTATATCACTTTTTGCGAATAATGTCAAATTATTTTTCACAAAATGCGAAAAAAACATTTAAAAGATTTTAATAATAGTATAAAATTATAGTGAGGTGATTAAATGTTCAGAATTTTATTGAAAGAGATGATTGATAAAAAATATCCTAATAACTCAAAATTCGCAGAAGAAGCAGGATTATCGCCAGGTCATGTAAGTGATATTCTTTCTGGGAGAAGAAGTTGTAAAGAAGCAAGTTTAGATAAAATATTACTTACATTAAATTTGGATAAAGAAGATGAAAAAGAATTAATTAAAGAATGGTGCTTTGAAAAAACTGGAAATAAATTAAAAAAAGAATATGAAGAATTAGAAGAAAGTAATAAAAATATGAAAAAGGTTTTAGAAAAAGTTAAAAATGAAAAGATATTAGTTGAAGAAATTGAATCTATGAAATCTTATAGAGATTTTTATAATAATATATTTTCTGGGTTAAATAAAGAAGAAGCTAGAGAAATAGTGAGAGCAATCACAGATAAACTGAAAGTAATAGCTTTAGATAGAGGAAAATATGAAGAAACTAAAATAAATTTTGAAAATCTTGAAAATATAATAAAGAAAATATAGGTTTTTAAAACTTTAAATTAGTAGGGTAGAGGAATTTAATGATGGAAGGAATATAATAAAATTATTTACAAGCTATAGAAAAATATATATAATGGTATATATTCTTATATATATATCAAGAGGAGGGGTATATATGAATGAGATAAAATTGGTAGGTTTTAGTGAAGTTAGATTGGAAGATCCTTTTTTTAATAGTTTAAAAGAAAATTATAATGAGTTTGAAGATTGGTTTGAAAAGAAGAAAATACTTAAAGAAAAAGTATATTATTTTGAAGGAGAGGAGGGGATCCAAGGATTTTTATATTTAAAAATAGAAGAAGATGCTCTAAATGATATTGTTCCAGCATTACCATTAAAAAAGAGATTAAAAGTTGGAACTTTTAAAATAGATGCACATGGAACAAAATTAGGAGAGAGATTTATAAAGTTAATTTTCGATAAAATGATTGATGAAAATTTAAGTGAAGCATATGTTACTGTTTTTCCTGAATATCAAGAATTAATTAATTTATTAATAGAATATGGTTTTTGTTATCATGGAAAAAAAATAACAAAAAATGGAGAAGAAAAAGTATATATTAAAGACTTTTTTGCTCATCATTCTAATCCTGTAACTGCTTATCCCTTAATTAATTTAGAAAATAAAAAATATTTATTAGGAATATGGCCTGAGTATCATACAAGACTGTTTTTAGATTCAAAATTAAGGACTGAAAAAACTTTTAAATATGAAGACTTATCCCATATGAATAGTATAAAAAAGATGTATTTGACAAAAATTGAGCAAGTGATGGAATATAAAAAAGGAGATATCATTTTAATCTATCGAACAAAAGATGTCAAAGCTAAAAATGCTAACTATTCCTCTGTTGCTACTTCAATTACAGTTGTAGAAGAAGTAAAACATATAAATGAATTTGCTAATGAAAATGAATTTATGAGTTATTGTGGGAAGTATAGTGTTTTTTCACAAGAGGAATTAAAAATATTTTGGAGAACCAAAAAATATCCTTATATTGTGAAGTTGTTATATAATCTTGCCCTACCCAAAAGAATCGTTTTAAATACTTTAAGAAATGAAGTTGGTTTAAAACCAAGATATTGGGGATCTTTCCTATTAACAGATGAACAATTTTTAAAAATTTTAGAACTAGGTGATGTTAATGAAAGTTTTATTATCAATCAATCCTGAATATGTAGAAAAAATATTTTCAGGAGAAAAAAAATATGAATTTAGAAGAAGTATTTTTAAAAATAAAAATGTAGATACAATTGTTATTTATTGCACTTCGCCAATAAAAAAAGTGGTAGGAGAATTTAAAATAAAGCAAATAATAGAAGATTTTCCCGAAAAATTATGGAAATTGAATCCTAAAAGGAATGGAATAAGTAAAGAAAAGTTTGAAACATATTTTTTTAAGAAAGAAAAAGGATATGCTATTGAAATTGCTCAAGTAAGAAAATATAGAAATTTTAAAACTTTACAAGAAGTTGATTCTACAATAAAAGCAGCTCCTCAATCTTTTTTATATTTATAATTGCTATGGAGGAAATATGGTAAGAATAATTTTTGTTGCGGGAATTCATGGTGTTGGGAAAACTACCTATTGTCAAAAAAGAAGTAATATTGATAAAATACCTCATTATTCTGCAAGTGAATTAATAAAAAAGCATGTATTTTTAAATGGAAAAAATACTGAAAAGATTGAAAGAAATCAAAATATATTATATTCAGCAATTGCAGAATTAAAAGAAGAAGTAATTTATCTAGATGGACATTTTTGTCTTTTCAATAAAGAAGGAAAACCAGAAAAAATTCCAAAAAATATTTTTGAAAAATTAAACATAATTTCTATTGTTTTATTATATGGAGACTTAAAAGAAATTCTTATGAGAATAAATAAAAGAGATTGTAGTGATTATTCAATTGAAAAATTAGAACAATTGCAAAAAAATGAAATTGAATATGCAGAAGAATTAGCAAAAGAATTAGAAATACCTTTGAAAAAAATTCAAATCTGATAAACTCATCACACTTTATACAGTGTGATTTTTTTATTGACTTTTTACGCTTAATGCGATATATTTTAAGAGAGAGGTGATACATATGAAAAAAGAAGAAATAAAAAAGTTAATTAAAGAGAAAAATATAAAGCTATATAAAGAATTAAATACCATAAGATGTTCGCAAGAAAAAACCTATGAAAATATTGCAGAAGAAATGAATTTAACTGTCTCTACTGTATTTTCAAAATTTAAAAAATTAAAAAATGGAAAGTCCGTGAAAACAGAATTTTTATTTGAATTAGAAAAAATTTTAGATGTAAAAATTTTTTTTGAATTTTAAATTCGCAAAAAGAGAATTAATTTTCAGAGATTTTTTTAGAAATTTCAGCAAAGTTTTTTATAGCCAAAAGTAAAAGCTCTTCAGTTTCATTATCTATTAAATTAATTTTGTTATTTTCCATGTTTTCTACTCCTTAAATATAACTATTTATAGATATATTAATGCAAACAAATATAAAAATCAAGTGAAAATTTTTAGAATTGATGAAAGGAATAGAAAAATAAAGGAATAGTAAAGAATTTTTTTTACTTTCCTTGAAACATATCAGTTTTTTATGCCCTCCCAGAAAAAGATTTTTTACTGGTATGTTTCAATGAGAGTGAAATAATAATAAATACATTTTATCTTTATTGATGTTCTTAATCCACAGCCACAGATTACTGAGGGTTGAGGGCATCAATAAGAATAAAATAAATGAAAAGGAAATCTGTGGCAGGACTTCCTTTCCAGGAGGTAAAAAATGGAATATATAAAACAAGATGATCTAGGTAGCTTCATGCACCTGCAAGTGCCGAGAAAAATATGGAATATGTATTTAACTAAAGAAATAAGTCCAGTAGCTTTTAAAATATATATAGAGCTATTTGATAGAATTAAATTATCTGCTTTTAATAACTGGATAGACGAAAATGGGAATGTCTATATTAAATATTCTTATGAGGAAATGATGGATATTTTAAATATAAAAAGTAAAGGGACTATTTCAGATGCTTTAAAAGAATTAAAAGATTTAAAACTTATATTACAGGAAAAAGGATTTAATACTTCAAGCAAATTCTTTTTAAGTAATATATTGCAAAGTGGCGAAATTTTACAGTCGTCTGAAAAATCGAACAACAGTCGTCCGAAAAATCAGACTACAGAAGTCCGAAAAATCGAACAACAGTCGTCTGAAAAATCGGACGCTAATCATAATTACTTTAATCATAATAACATTAATAATAATAACAACAACAATGATAAAAAAATTGCTGTTGAAATTTTAAAATTTTTAAAAGAAAATAGACTTGATACTAAAGCAATACAAGAAGCAGTATTGAAACATGACTACACTTTAGAATTTTTAAAGAATCAATTAGAAATAGCGTTAAAATTAAAAGAGCTAGGCAAGTATGAAAGTGCAGGGGCTTGTTTTTCTAATGCTCTAACTAAAAACATAACTCTTAGTCTACCAGAAGAAAAAGTAAAACAAAAACCTATTTCTAAAGAGTTAGGTAAAAAAGAAAAAGAAATTATAGAGAAAAGAGAAAACGAAAAAGAAAGTTTTCTTTCTTCTGCTATGGAAAAAGAAAACCTAGATAAATATTTTAATTCTCTTTCAGATCAAGAGAAAAATTATATAAATCAAGAATCGTTAAAAAGAGCAAGAGAAACATATGGTGAGTGGGTTGCTCCAATGATGGCGAAAAATCATATTAAGTATGAAATTATAAAAGAATATAAAGAAAAAAATAGGAAGGTGGGATAATAAAATGGCAAAAATTTATAAAAAAAATGAACTAAAAAAAACTTACACATGGTTGAAAAATGAGATATTGGAAGATTTAAAAAGCAGAGGTATAGAAATAAATGCACCTGCAACTAGAACACTAAGTACTATAGGTGAAGTTGAAAATGCAATATATAGCTTAATAATAGCTTATAGTGATGCTAATAATCAGTCATATATGCAACAGATAAGAGAATTAAGAATTGTTAACTTAAGGAAAATAAAGGAAAATCAACTTCTTGAAGAAAAAATAGAAAAACTTAAAAATAAAAAGTGGTGGCAAATATGGAAATAAAAATTGAACTTCCTATTTATTTTAAAACTTCCACACTAAAGCAGAAACTTGTTGGAATGAATTGGTATAGAAATGCTCATTATCAAGAAGAAACAGCTATTAAAAAATATTATCATAGACTTATAGCTTCCTTATTACCAGCTGCTAAACCACATATAACAGGGAATGTTAAAATGAGGTATACTTTATATTATAAAAATTCACAAAGCGACTTAATGAATGTTGTGAGCGTTATAGATAAGTATGTGATGGATGCCTTACAGGAATCTAAAATAATTGAAAATGATAATCTTCTTAACTATAGACAATGTGAAATAAAAGTAGCTGGACAAGATAAGAAAAATCCTAGACTTGTATGTGAGCTAGTAGCATAAATGAGGTGCATAATGGCAACTAATAAAAAAGATAGATTTATTAAAAAATTAGACAATGGTTCTTATAATAATAGTTGGGTTAGAGTAAAGATAAATGATAAAGCAGAAATTACCAAAATAATAAAAGAGCAAGAAGATTTGGAAGAATAAATAAAAAGAGGCTTAAACCTCTTTTTTTTCAATAGTTATTTTATTATCTTCAAATTTAACAATAACTTCTCTTTCTTCTTGAGTAACCTTCATTTGTTCTATCCAGCCTTTAGGAAGGCTTATTTTATTAGTATAGTTGCCATGTCCATCTTTATTAAAAATAATTTTTAATATCCTTTCCTCCATGTATATTCCTCCCTATTGACTTATTAGTAATAAAATAGTATAATCAAGATATAAAACTTGATTAGAGAAAGAATAAGCTCCCCTCTTACATTTGTAAAAGGAGCTTATTTTTTTTCATTTAATTTTTTTAAAACTAAAAGTAATAAAATAAAGGTAATAGGTTGGAGAATATCATTTATAGTTCTTAGAATTTCTAAAGCTTTCATTTTATACCTCCATCTTTATATTATTGTAAAGGGGGGAGAGGGCTTTCGCCCTTCCCTTTCTACTTCTTTTTTCGCAGTTCTTTGAGTAACATTATTATAGAAAGAATGTAGAAAATGATTTCTAATAATTCCTTGATTAGAGAAATTTCCATCACCCCCTTACAAATATATAATATCACGGTAACGGTAAAAAGTCAATACACATTTGTAATTTTTTTAAAATACTATATTATTGACAATAAAGAAATTATATTGTAGAATTTAAGAAACTCAATAAAAAACTAATTTGCGACCAATTGCGGTGGATTAGATGAATTACAGATAAAAGTCTGTAGTTTTTCTGGTCCACCTTTTTTTATTTCCTGGTTAAAGCACATCAAGCATACAAAGAAATAATAATGGCTAGAAAGCTGTATGACATGGTGTGCTTCAATGAGGGCAACCTCCCTCTACTATTAAATTTTTCATAATTTAACTCCTTTCCCTCACACGAGGGGTTTTGATTAATACTCTTAATCATTGAGGGTAGTAATGAGGTAAGGAGCAACAAGGAGGTGTCGTGTGATGACATGAGCAAAGAGAAGATAATGTCGTATATATTACAGGGGAAATCCAACAAAGAAATAGCAGAGCTTTGTAATGTGAGTGTCAGAACAGTTGAAAGGCACAGAAAAAAAGTTAAAGAAGCGACAAGTGACAACGACAAAAAACCGACAACGACAGGCGACAGGAAGATAAAAAAGCAAGTTGCAAAGGTGATGATACAAACTGGGGCAAGTATTAGAGAAGCAGCGGACATGGTCGGATTGCCTAAAAGCACTGTCGGTGATATCAGTTCAAAGGAAAAGCTACAAGCTTCACAACTGGAATATTTAAAAGCTTTTGCAGCAGAACAGGCAGAGAGAATAAGACAAAACAAGCTAAAGCGACTAGCTATAAATGAGGAAGCGACAAATGCAATTAAACACGAAATAAGCAATTGGAAAGATACAGGCAGAATATCAAAAGCAGCAATGGAAAAGCTTGTAATGACAGAAGAATTGGAACAGTTAATACTCGAAACTGACAGAATAGAAAAGCTAGAGAAATTAGAGATTGAAAGGAAGAAGGTTGAAGAACCAAAGGAAAAAGACACAGAAATAACAATAAAGTTGGTTGATAAGTGATGCAAATAGAAAAGGAAATCAATAGACATTTTAAAGACTATATTTATAACTGGGATAAAAGATTCTATTTTGTAGTAGGTGGTTATGGTAGTAGTAAATCATATCATACAGCTCTTAAGCTTATATTAAAGAGCTTACAGGATAAAGATAGAAAAATAATGGTAGTAAGAGAAGTTTTTAACACTTTAAAAGAAAGTTGTTATGATCTACTTGTTGAAGTTATAGAAAATTTAGGACTTTCCCACTTATTTAAATGTTCAGTTTCTCCTTTAGGCATCAAATGCCTTGCAACAGGAACAAGATTTATATTTAGAGGAACGGATAACCCTGGAAAGTTAAAATCAGTTAATGGTGTCTCTATAATCTGGATAGAAGAAGCTAATCAAATTTCTTACAAGGCATTTAAAGAACTTAATGGAAGATTAAGAACTTTAAATCATTCAATGCATATTATACTGACTAACAACCCAGAAAGCAAAAGCAACTGGACTTTTAATTTCTTTTTTACTTCAAAAATGATAGATGAACAAAGGCTTTATAAAGAAAAAATTATAGTTGGGGTTGATACATATTATCATCACTCAACAGTGGATGATAATGTTTTTGTTCCTTTGGAATATAAAAATGAACTCGAGCAATTGAAAACATATGATCCTTATTTGTATGAAGTAGCGAGAAAAGGTTATTTTGGAGTATTGGGAACAAGAGTGCTACCACAAGTAGAAGCTATAACTGTAAAAGAGTTGTCTAAAGCGATAAACAATATAAATGACAGAATGGATAGAATAGGTATGGACTTTGGATTTGAAACATCATACAACAGCTTATTAAAAATGACAGTAGATCATGAAAAGAAATATTTATATATTTGGTTTGAATACTACAAAAATAAAATGACAGATGATAGAACAGCAGCAGAACCAGAACTTCAGCATTTGAAGAAGACAGGGGAACTTATAAGAGCAGATTGTGCAGAGCCTAAAGCTATAAGATATTTTTACCAAGAAGGGTTCAATATGGTAGAAGCAAAAAAATTCCAAGGTTCTAGATTAGCATACACTAGAAAAATAAAAAGATTTAGAAAAATATTTATATCTGAAAAATGTCCAAATTGTTTAAGAGAAATGAGAGATTTAACATATGCAGAAGATAAAAACGGGAACATAATACCAGATAAATTTAATATAGACCCTCATACTTTTTCAGCAGTATGGTATGCACTAGATGACTATGAGGTATCAGAATTGAAAGGTAATTATGAATTATTCGATATATAAGGAGGTGAAAAGAATTAATTTAATTAAAAAAGCAGCAAGCTATATAGTGAAAAAAATTCCTTTACCTTGGGGATATAACAGGTATAGCAACTACTCGGTAGATTATGATAATTTTATTAAAGGAGCATATGAAAATCCTTTTATACAAGCTCCATTTCAAGAGTTTATAACTGATTTAAAAACTTTGCAATTCGGTGTTTATTCAAAGGAAAATGGGAATTATAAAGAATCAAGTAGCAGTTCAGCAAAGTATGTTTTAAACTCATTGAAAAGACCTAATAAAGAGCTTGGATTTAAGCAATTTATTGAAGCTATGGCAACATATATAATATTTGGAGGAAGATGTCTTTTGTATAAAACTAAAGGTGTATATAGCTGTGATGTTTACCTTTATAATCCTAATACATTTGAAACGAGAAGAAATGAAAGTAATCTCCAAATAGAATACATTATGCTAGGAGACACTATAGTAGAAGGGAAGGAACTTAATTATTATCATATAGTAAAATCTTTTGACCCTCATGATACACTTGCAGGTTATGGGGATGGGTACAGCAAGATAAAACCACTTGCAATGGTGGGAGATATGTTAAATTTTCTTCTAAAACATAATAATAGCTTATTGAAAAATGGTGGAAGAATCACAGGAATTTTAAGCTTTTCCTCTGGCATGGATAAACATAATAGGCAGGAATTAGTGGATAAATTTAAGTCTGATGCTTCAGGAGCAAGGGAAGCTGGTGCTGTAGGGGTTGTTATAGGTGAGGGAATGAAATATGAACCAATGGGAACAAATCCAAAGGATCTTGATTGGATAGAAGGAATGAAAGAACTTCAAAAGATAATTTGCAGAGTTCTGGGTATACCAGAAACATTGATAATATCTGAAAATAGTAGTTATAACAATTTAGAAGGGTTTAAAAAGAAAGTGTATGAAGATACTATCATACCTTTTGCTGAGTTTTTATGTGAGGAATTGACTGAGTTTTTTAGAGATGATTTAGAAGAAAATGAGGAGATATATTTCTCTACCAACAAGATTAGAGCTCTTCAAAGCAATATAGCTGATGAGATTAAAAAATATGCTGATGCACTTCAAGGAAAAATTTCACAAAATGATTTTATAAAGTTTATAAATGACACTTTTGAAATGAGCATTCCTCTGCTCCCTACAGATATAGGAAATAAAGTTTTAGTAGCAACAAATATGATGTTTTTAGATGAACTGGGGGTGACGTATGAACCGCCGCCAAATGCAAATACTAGCAAATAGATACAGAATATTACAAGAAAGAGAGATAAAGCAGAATAGGAAAGAGTTTGAAAGAGTATTTATAGAATTTGGAAAAGATATAGAAACCCAATTAAATAAAGATGATTGGATTACTATAAATTATACAAATCTTATAAATGGTTTAAAAAGGGCTCTTATAAATGTTTTTCAAAGAAGTTCAAAAAAATCTATACATTGGACAAGAACTTTATTTGGTTGGAAACTTGAAAATAGTGACATAAACGCTATAACAGATAAAGCTTTGAATGAATATAACAGAAAATATGCTGGGGATAAGATAAAAGGCATAGGAGAAAGTACTAAAAGTATTATAAACAATATAATCACAAATGGACAGGCTGATGGACTGACTGCAAAGCAAATAAAAGATAGTATAGTTAATAAAGTTCAAGAAATGTCTGCCAGTAGAGCTATGACAATAGCAAGGACAGAGACATCAAATGCTATAAACATAACAACACATAATACAGCAGAATACTCAGGCATGACAAAAAAAACATGGATTCACATTGGTGGTGGAAAAGAAGATAGAGCAGCACACTTGGCTATTGATGGGAAAACAATGGGTATAGATGAATATTTTATAGTTAATGGCTATCAGTGTCTTTATCCACATGATTCTAATCTGCCAGCAAGCGAAGTTATAAATTGTTATTGTATATGTATTTATGAATAAGGAGGGGATAAAAAATGGCAGAGCTTAGAGATGTAAAAATAAAATTTGTATCTCTTGTGAAGAAAGCAGCAAATAAACATTCATTTTGTATTGTTAAAAGTGATGGAGGATATCAATTGGAAGCTGAAATCATAAAATCTGATGATGATAAAAGACTTGTAACAAGTATAGTTTATGAACCTGATACAGTTGATGCTCATGGTGATTATATGACAGCAGAAGAGATTGAAAGAGCAGCACACGATTTTCTTACAAATGGGAAAGGAGTAGATGTTCAACATAACTATAAAAAAACAAATGTAGATATAGTTGAAAGCTGGGTAGCAAAAGATGATACAGATATAAACGGGCAAAGAATAAAAAAAGGTACATGGATAGCAACAGCAAAAATAAATGATGACTTAATCTGGAAAGCTATAAAAGATGAAGAAATAACAGGTTTCTCAATGGGAGGAACTGGAATAAGAATAAATAAAACCAAGGAGGAGAAAAATATGTTAACAATAGAAGAAATAAAAAAAGCTTTTGCTGAAGCAATTGAAAAGGGGAATGAAATAAAAGAAATTGAGGAGTTAAAAACAAAAATTGAAGTTTTGGAAAAAGCTGCTGAAAATAGAAATCTCACAGAGGAAGAAAAGAAAAAAATAGCTGAGCAAGATAAAGAAATAAAAGAATTAAAAGAAACTCTTAATAAAATGGATGGAATTATTAGAGAAATGTCATCACCAACAAATATTAATAAAGCAGAGGTGATAGAAAAAGCAGAACAGGAGTATTCAGCTGCTATTAGAAAAGCTACTCTTGCTGATGGAGAATCAATTGTTCCTAAGCCATTGGCAAATGAAATGATAAAAGATATGAAAGAAATAGCTCCATTCTTTGCAGATGGTAAACATTTACAAGCAAAGGGAACTTCTTTAACAATTCCAGTCAGATTACCAAATGAAGCATCATCTGCACAAGCTAAAAAAGAAGGTAAAGAAACTACTAAAGGGGGAATAAATCTTAAAAAAATAGTTCTACATAAAGGTGTTGTCCAATCTATCATTCCTATAACAGATGAATTGAGAAGGGATGCAAGCTTTAATATTGCTGGTTTAGTAAAAGAATATTCAGCTGAAGATGTAGGGGAATACATTGCTATAAACACAGTAAAAGGTGAAGTAGATACATCAAATGCTGATAGTATAAATAGAATAAAAGGTTTTCAAAAAGATATCGAGTTTATGTCAGAAAGAACAGAAGAACAAAAAACAGCTAATGTCATAGACTATAAAGAACTTTTAAATATAAAAAGAAAGCTAAAACAATCATACAGAAAAGGAGCTAAATGGTATATTTCTCCAGAAGCTGAATTTATAATGCAGTCAATGGAAGATAAAAATGGTAGACCTCTTTGGATTCCTTCGCTTATAGATGGAACACCTGATAAATTCTTAGGATATCCAGTTGTAGTAATGGAACAAATGGGAGAAGAGGCAGGAGATGTAATGGTTCTTTTTGCAAATTTCCAAAAGTTCTATTATTACTTAGTTGACTATGAATTTGAATCAGAAAAATCAAGAGAAGCAACAGCAGGATATGATGATGAAATTCTTAGAACAAGACTTGGTGGACAGGTAGCAAATAAATTTGCAGCATATGGGATTAAGAAAAAGGGCGTTCAATAAAAAAATGGAGGATTAAATGACTAAAAATCCACTTTTGGAAGAAAAGAACAAAGAATTTATAGCATCCCAATTAGAAATAGAGGTTACTGAACTCAGTGACCTCTTGCTGGATGCAGTATGGGAACAAATAATTAATTATATAGGATATAATCCCTTGCTCCAATCTAGAGAAGAATACTTAGAAGGTAATGGAATAGACAAGTTATATCTCAATGCAAGACCTATAAAAAGCATAGAAAGTTTAAAGATAAATGGTAACTCTATATCTAGGGTAACTTTTACAGATAGATATTTGAATATATGTACTACAAAGGGAGATTGTCAATGTGAAAATTATTTATATGATTATCCTAAAACAGATAAGATAGAAATAAAATATACAGCAGGATATGAAAATATTCCGAGGAGTATGATGGCAGCTTCTGTGATGTTGTTACAAAGTCTTATATCATCAACAGGAGAAGAGGGGAAATTGAAAAATTATAAAATTAACACTGTTTCTTACACTTTCAAAGATTTTTCAGAAAAATCATCTGAATATCAGGAATTGTTAAAAAGCGATAGGGTGATTTAATGAAAACTATATTAAAACTTTCCTTACTAAAAAAAGTAAATACTAATCTAGAGAAATTAAAATCAAAAAAAATTATAGTTGGAATTATTGGAAATAATCCAGATGCACCTAAAGATGGAGGGCTTACTATAAGACAATATGCTGAACTTAATGAGTATGGAACAAGTACTATACCTGCAAGACCTTTTTTTAGAACAGCTACTCAAACAAGAAAGTCTCAAAGGTTAATTAAAGAAAGAATTGACAAAGAAGTAAAAACTGTTATTAAGGATCAAAAGAGTCCTGAGCAGGCTTTAAATGCTATTGGATTATTTATAAAAGGAAGAATTCAAGTATCATTAAAAGCTGGGTGGACACCTAACAAGCCAAGTACTCAGAAAAGAAAAAGAAAGAAAAATGGTGGAATCAAACCACCATTAATTGATACAGGTGATTTAATGAAAAGCATTGATTATCAAATTAAAAATAGATAAGGAGGAGCAATGGATAAAGTGATTTTACTTAAAAGGCATTTGAAAAGCTTTGTATATCTAGAGAATATCGAAGGAAAGTATATTGATGGTATTTGGATAGATGGAATTGAAAAAGAAATATTATTTAAGGCAGCTCCTTTTCCTGTAGATGCCAATACATTAAAACTCTATCCTGAAGGAACAATAAGGAGAGATGATTTACTTTTATACACCAAGAAAGAATTGAATAATCTAGAAGGAAAAGTCAAAAGAATAGTTGATGGCAAAATTTACAAAATATTTGATGAGGTTTCTTATCTTGAAATGGCTGATTTGAAAGTTTATCTAGTAAAGAGCGTGGATGAAGATGGAGAAAATTAAAATTTTATTAAACTTAATAAATAATTCTTTGGATATCCCAGTTATATTTAATAATCAAGCTCACAGAAGACCAAAAAAGCCATATATAACAGTCCAAATGATAAATACAGATACTATATTCCCACTATCAATGAAGAAAAAAATTATTGAAGATAAAAAAACTGAGTTGATAAAAATAAATAGAGTAGAAAATACTATTCAATTCAATTGTATAGGGGAAGATGTGCTAGAAAGTCATGAGATAGGTTTAAAACTGATAGATTTTTTTGATTTTATAGAAAGGGAAACGCTTTGGAGCAATGGAATAGGAGTAATCAATATAGGAGATATTATTGACAGAACAATAAAGTTAGAAGAAACGAAATATGAATATATTTCTAGTACTGATATAACAATTGATTATGATAGAGAAAGCAAGAAAATACTTGAAAATTTACAATCTGTTGATTTGTATGGGCAAAAAATTAAAAGGAGGAAATAAATGTTATTTTTCGGTAACGAAGATGTAAGAGTTTTGATAGAAAAAACTCCCAAGTATACACTTGGAAAACTTGATAAGATATTAATAGCAACAATAGAAGAAGATATTCCAGCAATGGCATTATCAGGAAGTAATGGAAAAGCAGAGTTAAAAAAATGGCTTGAAGACAATACTAAAGAAGCTCCATTATTATTAAAAGCTGTAGAAATAGCTTTAGGACAAGAAGATAATAGTGGAAACAAACTTACAACAGAGTATTTATTCGTAATAGGAGCTAAAAATGTAGAAAATGAAATGAAAATAATGGAAGCTATAGAAGAATTTGATAAAACAAAAGAAGCTGATTTTTATGCAGTTTTACCATTGTTTGAAAATGAAAAATTTGAAACTTGGGCACAGACTTATACTCCAAATCATATGTATGGGATATATACAACTACAAAAAGAAGTCTTGCTGATACTTCAAAGAGTGGGAGAATAGTAGGACAATCTTATACAATGAAAGGAACAGATAAAAATACAAATGAATTTAATACTGTAGCATGGTTTGCAAGAATGTTATTTTCAAATATATATGGTGGCTGGAAATTTAAAAAGTTAAATGGAATAACAACAGATACTTTGACAGGTGGAGAAGTGACACAGTTAGCTAAAGAGGGGTGGAACGGATACCGTAATGTAAGAGGTAAAGGACAAACGACAGGGTCTATTTGTACAGATGCAAGTACTCACGCAGATGAAACACTATTAAGAGATACAGTTATATATAATGTGGCAAATGTATTGATGGATATGTTTGATAATGAGGAAATAGTGCCAATGGGATATGATGGCAAAAAACTTATAAGAGCATATTTAGACAAAGCACTTATATATTGCGGAACTTTAGGACTAATAGAAAGAGGAGAAGATGGAGGATATTTATATGAAATAAATATACCAGAAATTACTGCCATTATGAAATCAATGAGGGAAATAACAGGGATTACATTTACATATAGTCCAAATATTCCTTTGGAAAAAATAACAGTAACAGGTAAGGAAGTATTAGAATGGACAGGAGGTAATGAATAATGAGTATGGATATGGAAAAACTATCTCTTACTATAATACATCCAATTATAGGAAGTACAGCAGGTATGCAAGGAATAGTTAATATAGAAAGAAATTTCATAGAAGATAAAAGTTCTTGGAGAGCTAGAGCAGTAGATGGTTTAAGGATAGTAAAAAAGTTTAAAGATCCTAATTGTGATATAGTAGTAACAACTTTAAGAGGTTCTGACATAGATTATGCACTAAATAGAGCATTACTATATCCTAAAACAGTAGGAAGCTGTACATGGACAGATGAAAGAATAGAGGGAAAATATAAAGGTGGAACAGGAGTTTTAGAAAGCATAGACGAAACAACAACAAATACAACTGATGAAAATGCAGTATATACACTAAGATTAACAAATTATACAGGTAGCTAGGAGGAAAAAAGATGGAAAATAAAAAATTTATTTATACAATGTTCAATAGTAAAAATGAAGAAGAGGAAATAGTTTTTGAAGTAAAGCCTATGGCTTCAAGATGGCAATTTACTGAAAGAATATCAGAAGCAAATAAAGTTGCAAATGGAGATCAATTCAAAATAAGTTTCGAAATAGCAAAAAGAATATTCCCTTCAATGATTGTTTCTCCTGAATTTCCTAAAACTAAAATAGTACAGGGGAAAACTTGGGAAATTGGAGAACAGATAAAAGAATTTTTTGAAAATGATCCTCAAACATTATCTTTTTTAGTGAATGATTTACTGGGTTTCATGAAGATTCAGAGAAAGAAAACAGACGAGTAGCAGAACAAAGATACAATAATAGAAAAGAGAGATGGAATATTTATTTAAAGCTTTGTAAAAATGGTATGAATATTCCACTTGATTTTGTTATTAATAGTTCTGATTTAGAGTTTGAAGAATTCAAAGTAGCTATTTTAAGATTTAAGGGGTGATTATGGCTGAAAAAGATAAGATGATTATAGAAATAGAAGCTATAATCAATAATTCAATTTTAAAACAAACTGATGAAATATTGGGGGCAGTAGAAAAAAAAGCTAAAAAAACTGAAAAGTCTATAAATGATTTAGGTGGAGCATTTCAGAAGATGGGAACTTTGGTTGCTGCTTATTTATCAGTTAATAAAATAAAAGATGGGATTGATCTTGCATCTGATTTTACTGAAAATAGAAATAAACTTGAATCTGTATTTAAAGGACAAACAGCAGATATGGATGAATTTATAAATGACATATCAGATAGATTGAACCTTGGAAAAAGACAGCTAGAAAAAGAAGTAGCTGATGTTGGTGGTATGCTTGCAGGAATGGGGTTTGAAAGTGATGATTTAACCTATAATACAGAAACAACTTTAAAAGCAGCAAAAGACCTTGCTTCATTCTATAATTTAGATCTCAATGATTCTATTAAGATGTTAACAGCAGGTTTGACAGGAGAAACAGAAGCTTTAAAAAGACAAGGAATTATTATCAACGATACAGCTATGGAGGAATATGCGGAGCAATATGGGAAAGCATGGAAAGATTTGGATAATACTGCTAAAGCACAATTAAGATTAAATGCCGCAGTGGATAAAATGAAACTTGCTGGAGCAGCAGGAGATGCAATAAAAACTAAAAATGAGTATGCAGGGGTAGAAAAAAGCATTAAATCTCTTTCAGAAACTATTTTTGGTGATTTTTTTATGAGCTTCAAGGAAGCTTTATTGCCATCTATGACTAAAACAAGAGATTTTTTAAAGGAGAATCAAAAAGAAATAATAGCTTTTGGTGCTAAAATCGGAGATTTCATCAGTGAGGTTTTAGATGCAGCTGGAGGTATAGCTGATTTTATAATGGAAAATAAGTCTTTAGTGAAAAGTGTAGGGATAGCTATTGGAGTTATGTATGGGCTTTCAACAGCAATTGGGATAGTAAATGCGGTCATGACTGCAAATCCGATAGGGTTAGTTGTGGCAGCAATAGGGGCACTTGTTGCAGGGATGGTTTATGCCTATCAAGAATCAGAAACTTTTAGAGATATAGCAGATAGCACTTTCCAGTTATTAAAAAGTGCTGCTGAAGTTGTTTTTCCTATAGTAGAAACTTACTTTAAAACCATGATATCACTTTTAAAAAAGGTAGGAGAATTTATGGGGAATGTATTTGGAAAAATTAAAGAAGGCTGGGAATGGCTGTCTAATAGTAAAGCAGGAAAATTTGTTGCTAAATTATTCAGTAGCGGAGATAAGAATATAAACTTAAATTTAAATGAAGATCAGGAAAAGAAAATAAAAAGTCAAGTGAATGCAATTTCTCCTCCTATTATGTTATCAAATAATCAAAAATCTGTTGAAGAAAAAACAAAAGAAATAATTGAAAAAGAGAATAAAACCAAAGAAAAAGAAACATATACAGAAAATAGAGAAATATTAAAAACAAGTAGGAATACTCTGGAAATAAACTTAAATGTTCAATCTACAGTTATTGAGCTTAAAGAAAGATTAGAAAAGGTTGTAAGAGATGAAATAGAAGCTTATGAGAGAGAACAATTAATAAATGTGGGGTTGACATAATATGCCTAAAATGAAAATAGATGGAGTATTAATAGATTGGGTTAAACAAATACCTAAAAATTTTGAAGGTGAAATAACAAAACACACTATTCAAGGAGGAAAGAAACCAGATATTTCAACTCACATAAAGATAGAAAATAGAGTTATAGAGCTGGAATGTACTATTTTAGGAGCTGATAAAGATATTAGATACGATAATCTTTATGAATTAGGAATAAATAAAAAGCAAGTAAAAATTGAAGAAAGTACCTTATCTTTATTAAGATTTATAAAAAAAGACTTTGAAGCAATATTTGCTATAACTTTGTTGGAAACGACTAATACAGGAGAAAATTTTATAGATTTTAATTTGAGATTAGAGGTTTTAAACTTTAGTAAATTAAAGCTTACTGAAACAACAGTTAAGACACAGAAGATAAAAACAAAAGCTAGCATAGGAAAAAAGAAGACAATAGGAGTGAGCGATATTAAAAAAGATGTTCCCCAACCAGATTTGGGCTGGTAAGCAGAAAGGTGATGATATGGAGATTAATATTATAGATTTAAAATCCTCTGATATTCCTTGTCGAAAGAAATTAACTATAAAAGATGAAACATTCCTATTAGATATCAAATATAGAGGTTATGATGAGAGATTAGTAGTAGATTTGTATGATGAATTTGAAAATATATTGGGAGTTGGAGAAAAATTAGTGTTTGGAGTCCCTGTATTTTACTATATGCTATTTGATACAAAGGGTAATTATAATGCAAAGTTTCCAAAACAATATATAATCCCTTGGAGTGAAGATGGCAAAGAGAAAGAAATTAATTTAGAAAACCTTGGAAAAGAATGGTTTTTAGGAATATTTGACATTTAAATAAAAAAAAGGACATTAACAATAGAATAATTGCTGAGGTTAAATAAAATATTGACTTTTATAGAACTATATCGTATATAATATAATGATATTGAAATATAAAAGGAGAAATTTTTATGAAAAAAATATTGATTTTAGTATTTGGAGTTTTTATTTTTAATTTTAGTTTTTCTTATGAGATTTTATCTGATAAGATAAATGAGGACGTAAGAGAAATAGAAGTTGAATATTCTAAAGAAGAGAGCGATAAGTATACAGAAACAGCTGAGCATTTAATGAAAGAATATAACTATCCAAAAGAAATAGGCTACTATGAGTATCCTTTGGAAATAGTGACTGATATTTTAAAAGAGGATGTTAAAAAAAATATAAAAGTTAATTATTTAGTAATTCTAATAAGAGAAAAAGATATAAAAAAACCATTAATGCGAGTAACAATAGTGAAAGATGAATATATTCCTTTAGGAAAAGATATAAATAAATTAAACGGAAGAATATTTTGGAAAAACTATAAAGATTATGGTAATAAAATTGGTTTATCAATTGGAATGCAGCCAGATACTAGAAAATTATATGAACAACTTTTTAATTAATAAAATAATCTATCTAACCTCAGTAATTATACTGGGGTTTTTTATTTGGCAAAAAAGGAGTGATTAAATGCTCTATATAAGAAATTGCGAAGCAATAATAGGTAAATTTATATTTACAACAGTAGATACAGCAGAAGATAAAGGTTTGACTATAGAGTGGTCATATAAAATAAAGAAATATGATGAACCCGGAAAGCTTCAACTTGAAATATATAATCCTGCTGAAGAAGTAATTGCAGGAATAAAACAAATGGATGCTGTTATATTTAGCTTTGGATACAATGGAGAAATGGCGCAGTTTTTTACTGGGTACTTAGATAGATATAAATTTGAACATAAAGGTATAGATAAGATACTAAAAATTGATTGTGTAGAGCAAGATGTAATTTTATTTAAACCAGTATCAGTAAGCTATGAAGCTAATACTATGAGTTCATATATAATAACAGATACAGTTAAAAGAGCTGGATTAAATTTAAAGCAGCTAGAATTAAAAACAGATAAAACCTTTCCTACTGGATACTGTGTTTATGGGAAACCTTTAAATGAAATAAAAAAGATAGTAAAAGATTGTAATAGTAAATTAAAAATCGAAGGTAGGGATATATATATCTATAATGAAGAGATAAATAATAATATGAGTGTACTTTTAGATTTTACATCTGGATTACTAGAAGAACCACAAATAGCTATAGTTTCTACAATTAAAAAGAAAAAAGAGAGACAGGGAATATACACACATATTGTAAAATCTTTAGCTTTAAATCTTATAAAGAAAAATTCTTTAATAAAGATTGTTGGAGAAACTATGGAATTATGGGGACAAGTTATAGAAATGGAAATAAATGATTATGAAGCGGAGTACAGGGTGATGAAGATAAGATGAACGAGGAAATAATAAAGCATTATCTTAATGAAATAAGAATATGTATGCCAGTTGAGATTATTTCAGTTGATGAAATGACGAGCTTATGTACTGTTAAGCCATTGTTATTTAGTGAATTAGAAGAATTAGAATTACCTTTAATAGTTAAATGCCCTTTTCTTCATATAGGAGATAAAGAAAAAAACTTAAAATTTAAAGTACAAAAAGGGCATAGGCTTATGGGAATGTTTTCTCAACTTGATCTAAGTTTGTATATTGCTCAGGGGTTGACTGGAAAAGTTAATAGTAACCATAATTTTTCATTCACTAACTGTGTGATTTTACCTATACGAGCTTTAACGGAAGTTGATGGGATAAATGTACCTTCATTTGATTTTGAGCTTACAGGAACACTTAAAATAAACGGTGATGTAGAATTAAATGGAAACCTAAAGCATAATGGAGACACTAATCAAATAGGGTCCCATAATTCAACTGGAAAAATTCATTCAGATGTTGAAGTGACAGCTGGGGATATTAGTATGACAGAGCATACTCACACAGTTCCGACTCCTGAACATAAGATAGGAACAGAAGATTCAAGTAAGGCTAAATAGGAGGGCTGATGAAAGATTTTTATATAGATAGCTACGGAAATTTTAACTTTGAAATAGCTGAAAATAATAAAGCTTTAAGAAGTGCATTAGCTGTATTTTTAGATATAAGATCAAGTAATGGATATGATGATGGAGAATTAGAATATGATGAAAATCAGGGAATAAATTTTGAATTTCTTTTAAGCAATGATATTTCAGAATCGGATAAAACATTATATCTTTCTAAAAAAATAAGGTTATATTTTACTGATATAAAAGAATTGAAAAATTTTACATTTGAGTCTGATAAAGAGAAACGTAATTTTAAAATAACATTTGAATATAAAACTATATATGATGGAGATTATGAAAAAATGGAGGTGATAACAGATGTTTAAACTTAGAGAATTTGAAGAAATAACAAAAGAATTTTATAATAATTTGATTGAAGTGTTTCCTAATTTACGTTGGGGAACTGAAAGTAATGCCTATAAAATTATGTATCCGATTATGAGAGAAGTTCAGAGAATAGAAGAAAGACAGCAATCATATATTGATAAGAATAATTATTTAAAAGCCGAAGGACAAGATCTTGATTTACTTTTAAATGGACGCCAATTTCCACGTAATAAAGCAAGTAAGGCCAAAGGTTATTGGAAAACTATAAATAGTATTCCTGGAACTTCGGCTTTAGCTAGAACAATCAAATTTGAAGATGAAAAAGGTAATACTTTTTAAATACAGAACCTTTTACAATAGATGACACAGGAACAGCGGAATTTTCTATTGAGTGCGAAGAAGCGGGAGAGCAGGGAAATGTAAAAGCGGGTACTATAAACAGGATAAAAACACCAATAAGAGGACTTGTTAGTGGAGAAAATGTTCGTGATTTAAGTGGAGGAACCAACTTAGAAAGTGATTATGACTATAGAATAAGGTGGGAAAGAAATAGAGGAGGAGAAGCCTATTGGAATAGTGACGGAATAGAAATTGCATTACTTAATGTAAGTGGAGTTAAAAGTGCTAAAGTGATAGAAAATGATGATGATGACGAAATTGAAATAGGTGGAAAGATAATGCCTTCACGCTCGCGTCGGTATTATGTTTATGGGGGAGCTGAGGAGGATATCGCAAAGGCTATTTATAAAAAAACTGATAGAGCAATAAAAGAAACAGGAGACATTACAGTTACTGTATTAGATAGGCAAGGAGATAAAAGAGAAATCAGATTTTCAAGACCTGTTGAAATAAAAATTAGTCACAAAATTGTTCTTGAAGGCTATGTAGATACTGAGTTAGTAACTTCGTTTGTAAAGAATTATATAAATGAATCTCCAATTAATCATCTGTTTACAAGTTTTCAAATAGTTGAAAAAATTAGACATTCAATTGATACCTCACAGGTAAAAAATCTTGAAATTCATTTCAGTAAAGATGGAGAAAACTATTTTTCAAGTTTACAAATAGATAAATCTGAAAAAGGCGTGATATAAATGGCAGGGGCTTTTGATAGAATGTGGGGTATGCTTCCAGAAACTCTACAAAGTGAAAGAATAAAAAAAGTTTATACTGTTATAGGAAAAATATTTGATGAACTTGAAGCTAAAGAAAGACCGTATGTTTATACTGAAGTACTTAGTAAATTATCAGGAGATATGCTTGACCAGTATGGAAATTCATTTTTGGTATATAGAGAACAGAGAGATGATGAGTCATATAAAAGAAGAATAGAAATAGAAAATAGAAAGCTTTCATTTGTGCCATTATTGGATAATTTCATAGACTTAATAAAAGATATTACAGGTTATAGAGTGGATATTACAGAAGGATGGAAACTTGAAAAGCCACAAAAAGCTTTATTAGATGTGGATATAGTGATACCAGCAGGAGATGATCCTACATTACTTTTTGATTTAGATAAGATTTATTCAAGTGGAATTAAAATAAATTGGAAAATACAGCAAGAGGAATTTTATCCTTGGCAATTAGTAGGACATCATAATAATACAGGAATTAGAAATCTTCATAGAAGGGTGACAAGAGGTGTTAGAACCCAAAGATGGAATGTATTTAAACTATCCGGAAAGCATAACATTATTAATAAAAAAGAAATATTTAGAGAAAAAAGAAAGACAGATAAATAATCAAGGAGGTAAATCATGGCAGAATTAGAAAAAGGAAATGCTTCAATAATTCCATTTGAGAATATGAGTGTAGAATTTCCAGAACGTTACAGAGTAACAAGAGAAGATGGAACTGTTGAAATACAAACCATACAATTTGACCCCGGTACAATTTATTCAAAAGGGACAGAGGAAAGTGCAGAAAATTTTAATACAGTTCAAAAAAATTGTATATATAATATAGTGGGTACTCATAAAATGGAAGGTGTGCTGGAAATATTTGAGGGAACAATTGAGGGAATAGATAAATTTGGAATGTTTGATTTGAATTTGATAATGATTCCAACAGAGACAAATACAACAGTTGGTTGTGTGATAAGAATAGCAGAAATAGAATTTACAATTGTGAATGCAAGAGGGAGTATAGACATAGGAGATCTGGAAGCGAATAACTTATATTTATTTAAACTTGATGCAGAAAAAAGAACAGCTATGTTGATGAGTGATTATTCAAAATTAAAGGCAGGATCTGTTTCTGAGGACTATAACACTGCTAAGAAAATAGAAGATAAATTAAGCCAAATTGAAGAGAAATTTAAAAATTTCTGCCCTTTTCCTGTAAATTCCATCTTCCTAAGTTTAGATAATTCTAATCCAGCTACACTATTTTTAGGTACTACATGGGAAAAGCAAGAAGGAAGATTTTTAATAGGTTCTTCTCTCGATTATCCTTTAGGTACTACTGGTGGAAACTCTACTATTACTTTAACAGAAGCCAATATGCCAAGACATAGGCACCAAGTAGATACTGTATCAGCAACTGTTCCAGCTCATACACATCCCTATAAAATTGGTGGTGGAAATTATGGAGGACCTGGAAATAGTGAAGGAGGTTTAGGAGGAACTAAGTATACTGGAAATACATTGTCTGCTGGTGGAGGTTCTACAGGGGCAATAGCTCCCTATACAAATTATGTAGGAAGTGGAACAGCTTTTAATAATATGCCTCCTTACCTTGTCTGTAACATTTGGAAAAGATTAAGTTAGACGTTTCCAGATATGTACAACTAAAAATAAAACAACATACCATACTTAAAAGGAGTGATAAAATGTACTTTTATTTAGATAAAAAAGAACTTGTAGATAGCGAGGGGATAAGATGTCTTTATACATCAAATGACCTAATTTCACCCCAAGATAGACAAGAAATTGTAAAAATATGGGAGAAAAAATTAAATAGAAAAGATATAGAATTAATAGAATTTGCAGGGGATAACTTACCAAATAAATTAGTATATAATGCAGAGTTAGAGAAGGTAGAAGAAATTTTGCCATCAATACAGCCAAGAACATTTGCTATGCAGCAAGAAGAAAAAATAGAAGATCCCTTTGAAGAAGAAGCAACAGGAGAATTGTACCATTATTTAAGTAAAAAAATTGCAATAGAAGAAGGTAGAGCAGAAACTTTTGGAACATTTACAAGAAAGTTGAAGGACCATAATAGTTACTATAATGGTACAGCTATTTTATATACAGGAGATACGTTACCACACTATGTTACTTACTTACCAGAACTAGACACTGTTCGAGAGGCTACAGAAGAGGAAAAACTAGAGAGAAACCAAAGAAAGCTAGCAGAAAACGAACTATTAATAGATGGTAAAATTACCAGTTATGACCCATACAGCCAAAAGATAGTAGATAATAAAATAGTAGATAAAACCAGAAAAGATTATATAACCGAAGGGATTATAACATTAGAAACAGAGAAAGAAAAAGCAAGAGCAGAAAGGAAAAAAGTATTTTCTGCTCTGGATCTATATGATAAAGCTGTTTTAAGAGGAGATATAGAAGAAAGTAGAGAGGAAAAATTAGCAAGAGATTACTTTAGAAAAGCTTGGTTAGAACTTCCTAACAACTATACAGATTTGAGTACTCCAATAGAAGAATTATATCCAATACAACCAGTTATAATTACATATTTTATATAAATTTAAACTTTTTAATATTGGAAAAATATGTCATTTACAATTTGATGATAAGAACGTTCATTTTCAGGGGGGAGAATCTTATAATCACCATATAAATTTTTTAAATATAAATCATAATTGTTTGGAATTTTATAAGAACTACCTTCAAAATTTGTAAAAGTTAAAGGAAAAATATTAGCAGATTCAGTTAAATTAATTTTAAAATTTGTACAAATACTGCGCCCAATATAAGAGTGAATTTCATTTTTATCTTCAAATAGACTAGAAATAAAAGAAGTTCTTATAACTCTTTTAGAAATAGCTTTTCTAATAGAAATTCCTATATTATATAAATAAGTAAAAAAAGATTTATTTTTTCTATTTTTATGAATTTCAATGAACAACATATCGAGAATTTTTATTGATGGCTTTGAAGTATAGTATTCAAAAGGAAAAATGTCAATTGAAATTTCATTTTTTTGATTTTTATCATCAATGATATAAGCTTTTTTATGTATAACTTTTAAAAATCTATTTTTATAAATTCCTAATTTATAATCTTCATTTTTATGTTTTGTATTAAATATTTCTATAAATTTTTCATAATCTTTTTTAGGCATTCCTATATCAATATCATCATCCCAAGGAATAAAACCTTTATGTCTGATAGCTCCAAGGAGAGTTCCAAAATCTAGCCAATAGTCAAGATTATTTTCATTACATATTGCTACAAAATAATCTAAAATATCTTTTTCAAGTAATTGTAATTGTCTAAGTTTAGTCATTGTTATATATTCACCTCATATAGTTTAAAATAAAAGCAAGTAAATAGTACCTTAAAAATTAAGATTTGTCAATCAAAAGGAGAGTGATAAAAATGAAAATAAGTGAAAAAGGAATAGAATTTATAATAAAAGAAGAAGGAGAAGTTTTAAAAGCATATAAATGTCCTGCTGGAGTGTGGACAATAGGAGTAGGACATACTGGTTCAGATGTGAAACCCAATATGGTTATAACTAAAGAAAAGTCACGAGAGCTTTTAAAATCTGATTTAAGCCATTTTGAAAAAGCGGTCAACACTTATATCAAAGAAGAGTTGAAACAAGCTCAATTTGACGCATTGCTAAGCCTTTCTTTTAATATAGGAGTAGGAAATTTTTCCAAAAGTACTTTAGTGAGAAAAATAAATGCTAAAGCCCCAATTATAGAAATAGAAAAAGAGTTTAGAAAATGGGTATATGGTGGTGGAAAAATATTACCTGGATTAAAAGCTAGAAGAGAAAGAGAAATTAAATTATACAAGGGGGAATAAACATGGGAGCTATAGTAGTAAAATTTTTAAAATATTTTATCTGTAAATGGTTAGGAACAAAAGCAGTGGAGAAAGTACTTATTATCACACTGGGAGAACTGGTAAAACGGACAGACAGTGATATAGATGACAAAATATTTGAAGCAATCTTTGGAAAACAGGGGGTAGAAGATGGAGGAAATACTAAGTAGATTACTAGAGAATTATGGATTTATTGGAATCATATTAGCTTATTTTCTCTATGAGGACCATAAAGACAGAGAACAGACTAGAATGGCACTAAGAGAAATGCAGGAAGCTTTAAGTATAGATAGAGAAAGAATAGCAGCTGGAGAAACTAAAATAAAAAATTTAGAGAGGGAAGTTTTTAGAAAATAATAATTTACATATTTGGTATATTTTAAAGTAGGTGTTATGATGAATTATCTCTAGAGGTAAAAAAATAAAATTTTAGGAGATGATGAATTATGACAGGACAAGAAGTTCAGGCTTTTTTAAATGCTTTAGGAGCACCAAATCTAGGACCCAGAAGAATTCAGCTTACATCAGGACGAGATACTATTTATATTCTTGGGAGTGGAGAAGTGGAATATCCTAGTGGTAATATAATAGGTTCACTTTTTGATAATAATTGTAAGTATGGTAGACCCATTGAGAGAACTTTATATGTAGGTGGATATCAATTTGGTTCAATTGCATATGTACATAACTAAAAGAGAGGAGATTAATTTCTCCTCTTTTTTAGTTTCAACTATTAAAAAATATTTTAAATAAAAAAGGCCTCAGATCATTTGATCCAGAGGCATTGCTAATATATATAATTTTCATAGCTACTATATTTCAATAGTGGGGCTATGTCTGGTGCCTAGGGAGGGACTTGAACCCTCACTCCTTTAACAGGAAACGGATTTTGAGTCCGTCGCGTCTACCGTTCCGCCACCCAGGCTGGTTACTCAATTATAATATAACATTTATTAAAAAAAGTCAACATTTTTTTTAATTAAATATTTTTGTAAAAACCGAAGGAATTTTACTTGAGAAATGTAAGACTTTTTTAGTAATAGGATGAACAAAAACGATAGTATTGGCATGTAGCCCTAAACGGTTGATAGGACTTTTACCAGAACCATACTTTTTATCTCCAACTACACTATGACCAATATCTTGCATATGTACACGAATTTGATTTTTTCTTCCAGTTTCTATGTTCACTTCAAGAAGAGAATAATTTTTATTCTTTTTCAAAACTTTATAGTGAGAAATAGCTTTTTTACCATCTTTAGGATTCTGACTTGAATAAGTTATAAAAGCTCTATTTTCTTGTAAATAAGATATTATAGTGTCTTTTTCTTTTTGAACAGTTCCTTCAACTAGAGCAATATATGTTCTTTCTTTTACAGAATCATTCCAAGTAGTTTGGAGGATATCTTGAGCCTTCTCTGTTTTAGCAAATATCATAATTCCAGAAGTATCTCTATCTAAACGATGTACAACAAATATTTTATTTTTAGGGTCTTTATTTTTTAAATAGTCTTTCAATATATTATATGCAGTTTTTTCTCTTTCATTATTAGTAGCAATAGAAAGAATTCCATTTTCTTTTTCTACTACAAGAATATCATCATCTTCATAAATGACAGAAACTCCTTTCATAACTGTTTCAATGGTCACTTTTCCCCAATCAACAGTTACTGTCTGACCTGGAAGAAGAGGGTGATTATATTGAGAAACAACATCATTTCCTACAAAAACCTTTCTTTTAGTAAGAAGTGATTTTATACTTGTACGACTTTTTTCTGGCATTTTTTCTATTAAAAAGTTCATTAATTCATTTTTTTCTTCAACTTTAAATACAGTATTTTTTTTACTTTTTTTTATCATTACCTGCCTCCTGTTTATATATCAAAGAATATTATAGCATAGTTAATTTACTAAGTAAATTAAAGCTTATATAATTTAAACTTTAAATTTAAAAATTTAAAAATAAATTTTGGAGAAAAAATTGTTGTATGACGAAAAAATATTAATTAATAATAGAGGAAATTTGTATTTGCAATTGAATATTTAGTACAAGAAAATAAAAGTCTGGATTGTTTTCAAAGATATAGTTTTATTTATTAAATGATAGTAGATAAAAGTATTTAAAAATTTTGAGGTGTTTCATTTAAATTAAGAATTAAAATAGAATTATAATAAATTTTAGGAGGAGTGATATTATGAAACATGAAGAATTCCATGCCTTTTCAAACAAAAAATTTGATGATTATTCAGAGAAAAAAAGAGAAGAAGCTATAAAAGCTTTTGGATGTGAAATTGCTGAAAATGCAAATGATTTAACTAGTGGAGAATTAAAAGGATTTATTGAAGAAAAAATGGGAGAATATTTTGACAAGTACTATGTTAAAGAAGTAAAAATCAAAGAAAAAGAGATAAAAAAAGAGGAGTCAGAAAAAGATATAATTATATATGTTCCTTATGATGGAAATGTAGAAATGCTTAGGCTGAAACCAAGTGTTTCTTCTGATGAAACATTGAAGGTATTTTTAAATGAAAAAGAAATTGGAGTAAAAGTTAAAGATCTTGCTTCTAAAACTAAGGAAGAAATTTCAGAAGAAACTGATAAAATAGTTGAAGAATTGAAAAAAAATCTAGATTCTTTAAAAAAAGATATAGAGGAATGCAATAAGGAACTAAAAAAAGGTTTAAAAGATGAAGCAGAAAAAATTAAAAAAAGAATAGAAAAAGATAAAGAGAAATTAAAAGAAATTAAAGAAATAATAAAAAAATAATAAAAAAATAGTTTGTAAAAACCCCAGAATAAAATATCTGGGGTTTTAAATTTATAAAAGATGAGATATTATTTTGAAAATTTATGATATAATACAAATAATAATGTTTATGGAGGGAAGCCATGAAAAACAAACTGGCAGCAGTATTTTTGACAATTTTTTTATTTGGGTGTGGTGGTCCAAAAGAAGTAGATATATCTAAAAAGCAAGAAAAAAATGGGATAGTGTATGTTGAAAATGAGAAAAAGCCATTTACTGGAAAAATTATATCTAAATATGAAAATGGTCAAATGAAAATGGATTCTCAATATAAAGATGGAAAACTTGAAGGGATAGTAAGAGAATACTACAAAGATGGACAAATTCAAAATGAGTGGAACTACAAAGATAATCATCTAGATGGTGAACAAAAAAAATACTATGAAAATGGTCAATTATCAAGTGAAAAATATTTTAAGGATAATAAGCCTGATGGAGTATTTAAAGAATATTATGAAGATGGTAAAATAAAAAGTGAAACTGAATATAAAAAAGGGAAGAAAGATGGTCTTTATAAATTATATATAGAAAATGGCAATTTAAAATATGAAGCAAATTTTAAAAATGGGAAAATAGATGGAGTTTTTAAAGAGTATCATGAGAATGGTAATATTAGCATTGAAGCCAATATAAAAAATGAGAAAAAAGAAGGACTTTATAAAAAGTATTATGAAAATGGAAATCTAAATATTGAAGCTAATATGGAAGAAAATAAAATAAGGGGAGAATATAAAGTTTATTATGAAAATGGTCAGCTTTATAGTGAAACAAAATATAAAGATGGGAAACAGGAAGGAATATATAAGCAATATTATAACAATGGACAGTTAAATATAGAAACTTCATATAAAGATGGTAAAAAAAATGGAAGCTATAAAAGTTATTATATGACTGGAGAAATTGCAGATGAAAGTCATTATAAAGATGGAAAACTAGAAGGAAGTCATAAAGAATATTATAAGAATGGACAGCTCATGTTTGAAAAAAATTACAAGAATGGAAAGGCAGAAGGAGTTGTAATTTTTTATACCTCTGATGGAAAAGAAGAGAAAAAAGTGAGATATAAAAATGATGAAATTATAAAAGTGATAAAATAAAAATAAAGAAGCTGCTGCAAATTAGTAATTTATTTTACTGATTTATAGAGCTTCTTTTTATTTGGTATTTATTTAAGTTAAGCTATTTTAAATAAATTAAAATACAATTTTAAATGATAATTTATAATTCTATTTTTCAATGACTATTATAGTTCAAATTTATAATAATTTTTTTATTTTATTAAGCTTAAAGCCTATAATAGACTAAAAATATTTTAAATTATTTCAGCTATTTCTTCAAAAGTTTTTTTAGTTAAAAGGGGAAGTGAATAACTTGGATCAGGTATTCCAACAACTAGTATCATTACTGGAGTTTCACCTGAAGGTCTTTTAAGCAAATCTCTTAAAAACATCATAGGAGCTGGTGTATATGTAAGACTGGCATATCCAGCATTATGAAGTGCATTAATAAGAAAACCAATTGAAATACCAACAGATTCATTAACATAGTAATTTTTATCTAAAGTTCCATCACTATTTTCTTTATAAAATTCTTTAAATATGACAATAAGACAAGGAGCCTGAGTGAGGAAAGGCTTTTTCCATGTAAGTGTCAATTTATTTAAATCTTCTTGCCATTCCTTAGTGATTTTAGAGTCATAAAATTCTTTTTCTATTTTTTCACTCTCTTCTCTTATTTTTTCTTTCATAACTGGATCAATAATTATTGAAAAATGCCAAGGCTGTTTATCAGCACCACTGGGAGCAGTGGCAGCTGTCATAATACAATCTTTGATTATATCAATATCTACAGGTTCTTCTAAAAATTGACGATAAGTACGTCGTTTTTTAGATTTTTCTAATAATATTTTTGAAATATCTGACATAATTTACCCCCTTTTCTTTTTTATTAGATATCTTATTCTCTTTATACCTTATGAAATACTTTATGTCAATAGATGTAGTAATAATAGTGTATATTATTTTTCACTTATAATTAACTGAAATTTCATATATTTTTTACACTCGTATGTTAAAGTAAAAAAAGTAAAAATAAAGTATCTGCTTATAGAAACAGCAGGAAAATTGTTGTATAATAAAAAAGTAAAAATTATTGAAATGAGGAAAAGAAAATGAAAAATAAAAAACTGTATTTATTTGATATTGATGGAACACTTATTTTAGGGAATAAACCTATATATGGTGCAGAGAAAGTAATTAAAGAAATAAGAGAAAAAGGTAAGAAGCTTATGCTGTTTACTAATAATTCTTCAAGAACAAGAGCAGAGTATGTAGAAAAATTCAAAAAAATGAATATCGATATTTTAGAAGAAGAAATAGTTACTGCTGGATATATGCTTGGTGAATATCTTATTGAAAAAAAGGATAAGCCATCAGTATTTTTGGTAGGAACAAAATCTTTGAAAAAGCTTTTAGAAGATATGGGGGTAAAAGTAATAGAGGAACCTAAAAAAATTCATGGGAGATATAATGTAGATTATGTAGCTGTAGCTTTAGACAGTGAACTTAATTATCCCAAAATTGTTACTGCTTGTGAATTGCTTAGCGAAGGAATAGAATATTTAGCTGCTAATCCTGATTTTGTCTATCCAATTGAGGGAGGTAAATTTCTTCCAGACTGTGGGGCAATATGTAAAATGTTGGAATATGCAGTAAAAAGGAAGCCTTTGTTTTTAGGGAAGCCCTCTAGAGAAATCTTAGATTATTGTATCAAAAAGAATGGAGTATCTAAAGGAGAAACTGTAATAGTTGGAGATAGATTATATACTGATATAGCCTGTGGTTATGATAATAGTTGCGATACTATTTTAGTTTTAACTGGAGAAAGCAAGAGGGAAGATGTAAAAAATAGTCCATATAAACCCGATTATATATTAGAAAGCATAAAAGATATAGAAATATGAACTTAAAAGGTTTGAAATAATTTAGTACAAACTCCAAGTTCTAACTTTATTTTGTTGAATAGTAACTTAGAAGTTTTTAAATTAAAGTAAAAATCTTGCAAAAATAAAAATTTTTAATAGTTAAATAGTAACTTGGTAGTTTTTAAATTAGAAAATAAAATCAATAAAGCTGCTGTTCTTATCTGTTGAATAGCAACTTAATTATTTTTTAATTTGCAATATACATAAATTTAGATTTTTATATTTAGAGGTTGAATAAAAAGTTAGATTGAATTTTAGAAATTTAGATATTAGAGATAGTTATGTATTTAATAAATGAATAAAATATGAAAATATTATTACCTGAAAGGAACAGGACTTTTATTTTCAGTTTTATAAATAAAATGAATGCAGATATTTCTAGTGGAAAAATTATAAAATTATATCTTGGCTTTAAATTGCAGCCTCTATTTTTTATTAAAAATTCATTCTGTTATGTGATATAATAGAATGATAAATACAGATATCTGGAGGTATATTTCAATGAAAGTAGAAATTTTAAATTGTGAAAAAATTAAAGAAGGATATATAATAAAATTGAATGATGGAAATGGACCTTTTTATATTGATGGAAAAGGGGGACAGTTGGGAGATAGGGGGACATTGGGAGAGAGTAATGTTCTTGAAGTGAAAGATGGAAGTATAATAACTGATAAAGAAGTACCTTTGGGAGAACAAGAATATACAATAGATATGGAAAGGAGAAAAGATATAGCCTGTCAACATACAGCTCAACACCTTTTTTCAGCTCTTGCATATAATGACTATCAATTAAATACTGTTGGGTTCAGAATGGCAGAAGAATATACAACTGTAGACCTAGATTCTAATACAATATCAGAAGAAACTATAACTGAGTTGGAAAATAAGGCCAATGAAATTATAAGGAAAGCTATAGAATTGAAAATATATACACTTAACCATGAAGAAGCTCTAAAAATAGAGGGACTGAGAAAAGCTATTAAAGATAAAGTAACTGGAGATGTAAGATTTGTAGAGATACCAGAAATTGATTTAGGAGCTTGTGCTGGTTTTCATGTTGAAAATACAAAGGATATAAAATTATTTAAAATATTATCTCATGAAAAAATAAAAGGAAATTATACAAGATTCTTTTTTATAGCTGGTGATAGAGCTATAAAAGATTATGCTTTTAAACATGAATTATCAAAAGAACTATGTCATATATTCAGCTGTAAAGATTATGAAATTCTCACAATGCTGAACAAAAGCCTAGAGGAAAAGAAAAAAACTGAAACAGAAATGAAAATGATTGCTTCTGAATTTGCTGAACTTTTAGGAGAAAAACTGATGAGAGAGGCAGAGGAAATAAATGGATATAAATTTGTTATATATACAGGAGATAAGGTGACAGTGCAGTATCTGCCAAGATATATAGCTCCAGAAGATTATATATTGATAACAGGGAGTGAGGACAGCTATTCAATTATTTCAAATAAAATTAATTGTAAAGAGTTTTTAAAAGAGTTAACTTCATTTAATACCAACATTAAAGGTGGAGGAAATCAGATAAAGGGAAATTTCAAAGGAAAAATATCAAAAGAAGAGTTGAAAAAACAACTTGAAACTTTTCTTAATAAGTTGTAATTGAGCATTTTTTTTGATATAATATTATGTTAGTAATTTTATAATCGGAGGAATAATGTCAGAAAAAATTAATTTATTAAATTTAAATCAACAAGAGCTGGAGGAATTAGTAATTTCCCTTGGAATGAAAAAATTTTATGGGAAGCAAATATTTAACTGGCTTCATCAAAAAATAGTAAGAGATATTAATGAAATAACAAATCTTTCACTTAAAGACAGAGAGCTTTTAGCTGAAAAAACATATATACCATTTTTAAATCTTTTGAAGCAACAGATATCTAAAATAGATAAAACAGAAAAATTTCTTTTTAAGCTTGAAGATGGAAATACCATTGAAACTGTATTGTTAAGACATAAAGATAAAAGAAATACTCTATGCATATCATCACAAGTGGGTTGTCCTGTAAAATGTGCTTTTTGTGCAACTGGACAAGATGGGTTTGTAAGAAATCTTGATGTAAATGAAATAATAAATCAAGTTTATACTGTAGAGAGAAGACTTGTAAAACAAGGAAGTAATATAAATAATATAGTTTTCATGGGAATGGGAGAACCTTTGCTTAACCTTTCAAATGTATTGAAAGCTCTTGATATACTTTCTAATGAAAATGGAATAAATATTTCTAAAAGAAAGATAACTATTTCAACATCAGGAATAGTACCAAATATAGAAAAAATATTATTGGAAAAACTTCCTATTGAACTTGCTATATCTCTTCACAGTGCAATAAATGCAAAAAGAGATATGATAATACCTGTAAACAGAAGCTATCCTTTAGAGGATTTGTATGCAATATTGCAGGAATATCAAAGACAGACTAAACGTAGAATAAGTTTTGAATATATAATGATCAATGAATTTAATGTTTCAGATGTAGATGCTAATGCATTAGCTGACTTTGTACATGAATTTGATCATGTGGTAAATCTTATCCCATATAATCCTGTGGCTGGAACAGAGTTTGAAAGACCTTCTGAAAAGAAAATAGAAAAGTTCTTTACTTTCTTGAAAGATGTAAGAAAGGTAAATGTCACATTGAGAAGAGAAAAAGGGACTGATATAGATGGTGCTTGTGGTCAGTTAAGACAGAAAGCTCCTAAAAAATAGTTTGATTTTATAAGGAGTACTGAAACTATGAAAATACCTGTAAAAAGAATAATAAAAATAATAATAGTTTTATTTATTGTTGGAAGTATTGCATCTGTGGGAGTAGTTTTAGGAGTTATAAATAAATATTCCAAAGAACTTCCTGATATAGTAACCTTGATAGAAGATTATGCCCCATCTTTGCCAACTGTCTTATACGATAGGAATGGTCAAGTAATAGATACCATATATAGAGAATCTAGGGATACAGTAAAGCTAAAAGAAGTTCCTATATACAGTAGAAATGCTTTTTTAGCAATAGAAGATAAACAATTTTATTCACATCATGGAATACATATAAAAAGATTAATAGGAGCTATTGTAGCTAATATTCGTAGTGGTCGTGCTGTACAAGGAGCAAGTTCAATAACTCAGCAGCTTGCAAAAAATGCCTTTCTTTCTCATGAAAGAAAACTTTCAAGAAAAATAAAAGAGGCTATTATAACATTTGAAATAGAAAGAAGATATACCAAAGATGAGATATTTGAAAAATATTTAAATGAGATATATTTTGGAGCAGGGTCTTATGGTATAAAGACAGCAGCTAAACAGCTGTACAGAAAAGATATTTCAGAAATAAATATAGCCGAGTCAGCTCTTCTTGCAGGTATACCCAATAGACCTGAAAAATATAATCCTAGAAGAAATCTAGAAGCTTCATTAAAAAGAGCTAATCTGATTTTATCTGAAATGTATAAAGATAAACTTATAACAAAGGAAGAATATGAACAGGCAAAAAACCATAAGTTCATAAATGAAGATAAGCTGCCAGAAAATTTTAAAATGGACGATAATACAACTATAATATACAACAAAAAAAGTGATGTAACAATCAATTATCCTGATTTTTCAAATATGGTAGAAGAATTTTTAGTAGATAAATTTGGAGAGAATATGGTATATACTGGTGGATTAAAAGTACATACTACTCTAGATTTGGAAATGCAGAAAACTGCAAAAGAAGTATTTGAAAACTATGAATTCTTTAAGAAAAGTGATGAGCTACAAGGTGGAATGGCAACTATAGATCCAAATAATGGATATGTAATATCTTTAATTGGTGGAAGAAATTTTAAATCAGGAAATTTTAATAGAGCAACTATGGCAAAAAGACAATTAGGTTCTTCATTTAAGCCTTTCCTATATTTTACAGCTGTAGAAAATGGAATGGAAATGAATTCAGTAGTAGAAGACTCATTTATTTCATTTGGTAGCTGGACACCAAAGAACTTTGGAAGCCGATATTCAAATAATGTTACTCTGCTTAATGCTTTGGACAGATCATTAAATATAGTTTCTATAAAAATGCTTCAAAAAATAGGAACAAAAACATTTAAAGAAACTGTTGCAAAACTTGATCCAAGTCTGAATATACCAGATGATCTTACTGCATCTTTAGGTTCATTTGAAAATACACCATTACAGCATGCTATAGACTATTCAATATTTTCAAATGGAGGTTATGTAGTAGAACCTGTAACAGTAATAGATGTAGAAGATAGATATGGAAATCCTATATATCAGAATACACCTAAAAAAGAAAAAGTATTTGACAGTATTAATACAAGTATAATAACATTTATGCTGAAAAGTTCAGTGCAATATGGAAGTTCTAACAGAGCATCTGTATACACAAAAGATAAAAAGAGGATAGAGCAGGGAGGAAAAACAGGAACTGTAAATGATAACAGAACTATTTGGTTTGCTGGAATAACACCTGATTATGTTACAACTATATATATAGGTTATGATGATAACAGAGCTATAAAAGGAAATGTTACAGGAGGAAGTGGAGTGGCTCCTTTATGGGCAAAATATTATCAGACTTTAATTGATAAAGGGCTGTATGTTCCAAGTACTTTTTCTTTCCTTGAAAATCATTTGAAAAATGGAGATTTTAATCTGCAGACATTAACAGTAAATAATGGACTTATATCTGGAGCAGGAAGAGAATTTCTTGTGAGAAAAGGAAAGTTGCAGATGGAAAGTGAAATGAAATATGCAAATGGAATAGCAGGAATATTTAAAGATACAAGAAAAGAAAATGAAAGTGAAGGAAATGGGGGATATGATCCAGTTATTGAAAAAACTAACAATGATATAGCTCCTGAAAATACAACTTCAAATGACTCATTATTTAAAAGACTTTTAGGTAATTAATATAAAATAGGGCTGTTGTAAATTAGTAATTTATTTTACTAGTTTTAACAGCCTCTTTTATTTTTTTCTTAAAAAAAATAGAAATCATTTTATAGATTTCTACTAATTTTAATATTTACCCTAACTATTCTTAGATCAAATTAGCTAAATTATTTTAAATTTACAGCAATTCTTTTTTAATAAGTTATTTTTTCATAATCAGTATATTTATTAATAATAGCTACAGCTTTTTCTAAAATTTCTACCTCCTCTGAAGAGAACCTTGAATAAACTGCACTATCAATGTCTAACACTCCATATATTTTTTCATCTTTAATAAGTGGAATGACAACTTCAGATTTTGATCTTACATCACAAGTGATATGACCTGGAAATTCACATACATTTTCTACCACTATTTTTTCTTTTCTTTCTACAGAAGTGCCACATACACCATTTCCTATTTGAATTCTTGTAGTAGCAGGCATTCCACAGAATGGACCTAAAACTAATTCATTCTTTTTTAGAAGATAGAAACCACACCAATTTATTTCATCAAAAAAGGCTGAAATAAAAGCTGAAGCATTAGCAAGGTTAGCAATTGGATCACTCTCTTTAGAAAGATATTCTTCAATTTCATTTAAAAAAGCTGAATACTTTTCTTTAAAGTTTAAATCTTTGTAAAGTTCTGCATTAAAAGCCATAATACCTCCATTACTTAGTTAAAAGTCTGCAATTTTTATATTCTTCTTTCTGGCTTATTCTGTAAGTACAAGTCCCAGAAAGTTTTTTACATTTAATAGAAATATATCCATCATAATCTATTCCGATAGATTCATCACAGTTTAATGCTGGAAATTTTTCTATATAATTTTCCTTTTCCTTCTTTGTTATTAAGTATTTTTCCATTTTAATTCCTTTCAATATAATTTTAAATCTGAATATCCTAATATTTTTTGATATCTTTGTCTAATTGAAAAATAAGTCAATCCCACACCTATATATAAAAAAGCTGCAATAAGAAAAGCTTCCTTTTTAAATACATAAAAGGCTTCTATTCCAAAAAAACCTCCTGCCATAAAAGATAAAATAGTAAATAAACAGAAAAATACTTTCCACTTATCTTCAGTTTTTCCTTTTATGCAATGTCCTATGTATACTCCCATATCTGTAAGGCTTCCAGTGATATGGGAAGTTCTTACAACTACTCCTTTATAAGAAATAAATAAGCCATTTTCTACCCCAATCATAAATGGCAGGTAATAAAAAAAAGGAAGAGTATCATAGAGAAATGAGTAAAGAATTAATAAACCACTCCCTAAAGTTATTGAAGCATAACCATATCGCCTTTTGAGATTAAACTCTCTACCATCTACCAGTGAACCAGAAATAGTAGTTCCAATAACAAAAGCAGCTATAATAGTAAAAACTTTAAAAACTTCACTAAAGTTTCCTTGAGAAATATTAATAGCTGTTTTGGAAATATTTCCAGTAAAATGGGAAACGGTATATGAATATTTTACAATACAAATAGCATTAATATATCCACCTAAAAAGCAAAGCATATAGATCCAATTGAGCAGCATTTTATTTAATACTTTCATTTAAATCAACCCCAATATTAAGTTCGTTATAATACTCTAATATTACAACTTTTTATCAGAATTGACAATAGTTAATTTATAGTGGACAAAAAATATAAAAAAGTATTGATTATAAAAAAGAGTAGTCCAAATATTTAGACTGCTCTTTTGTAACTGGAGATGTTATTTAAAAATTATGAAAATATCAAAAATTAATCAAAGATAGATTATTTAGCTATTTTTTTTAATTTTAAATTTTTTTCTATCAGACTAAAAACATCTTCATGAGTAAGATTTTTTTGAGCTTTTAACGTTTGAAGATATTCTTTAACTGTTTCATGTACTTTCTTAGGATATCTATTGACAATATAATTGACATCATACTCCTGAGAAAAATTTACATATTTATGTTCTTTCATTTAAGATCATCTCCCTGTATCTCTCCAGTAGATATATTGTAGTCCTTTTTTAAGATTAGGTCAATACTTTTGACAAAACAAAATAAAATTTTTTACTTGAAAATTATATGATATAATTTATGTATAAATAGAGGTAGAGAAAATGGAGTTGAGTATATGGAGCATAAAGAAATAAATTTAAATAAAGAACAGAAGGAAGCAGCAACACATATAGAGGGACCACTTTTAGTAATAGCAGGACCTGGTTCTGGAAAAACAAGAACACTAGTGGAAAGAGTAGTCCATATGCTTATAGAGAAAAAAATCTCTCCAGAAAAAATAATGGTGTCAACTTTTACAGATAGAGCTTCAAAAGAATTAATTGGAAGGATATCTGAAAGAATAAAAGATTGCGATTCAAAAATAAATATAAATGATATATACATGGGAACCTTGCACTCTATATGTCTTCGTTTAATAGATGAGTATATAGAATATTCAGATTTTAGTGAGGGGTATCAAGTGTTAGATGAACTTGAGCAGCATTTTTTTATTTTTTCCAAAATAAAGGAATTTAAAGAAATAGAAGGGTATAATGAGTTTTTTAAAGAAATTCCAGCTGCTAATAACTGGGGAAAAGCAGGAAAAATTCAAAAATGGGTAAATAGAATAAATGAAGAGGGAAGAAGCTTAGATTATGTGAAAGAGGAGCAGGACAAAAAAATAGAATTTTTAAAGAAAGCTCATGAATTATATCAAAAATTATTGATAGAAGACAATGTAATAGACTTTGCTTCAATACAAAGAGAAATATATAAAATGCTTTTAAATAATGATACAGTGCTGGAAGAGATAAGAGAAAAAATTCAATATATAATGATTGATGAATATCAAGATACAAATTCAATTCAAGAAAAAATAATTTTTGAATTGGGAGGGAACAGAAAAAATATATGTGTTGTTGGAGATGATGATCAGGGAATATATAGATTTAGAGGTGCATCAGTAAAGAATATATTGGAGTTTCCAAATAAATTTGATGAAAATGAATGTAGAATAATAACTTTAGATATAAATTATCGTTCTCATAAAGATATAATAACTTTCTGTAATAGATGGATAAATCTTATAAACTGGAAGAATTTTAGATATCAAAAAGATATACAGTCACCAGCAGATAAAGAGTTTGTAGATAATCCAGGAGTTATCAGAATAGGAGGAAATTCTGAAAATCAATGGAAAGAAAATATATATAAATTTATCAAAAATTTAAAGGCAATGGGAAAAATAGAAGATTACAGTCAGGTAGCATTTTTATTCAAATCAGTGAGATTTTCAAGAGTAAAAGAATTGATAGATTATTTGGAAGAAAGAGGTATTCCTACTTATTCTCCCCGTTCTAAGAATTTTTTCTATAGAAAAGAAGTGAAACTTGTGCTGGGAGCATTGCTTGTACTGTTTCCACAGACTAAACCATTAGTCTTAGATGATGTCTATATAAGAAAAACAGCTGCATATTATAATGATTGTATTGCTGTATTAAAAAAATATCTGGCAAAGGATAAGGAATTATATGAATGGATATTAAAGAACAGAGAAAAAAATATAGATTTAGGAGAGGAAAAAGGAGAAAATATAAGCAGGATTTTTTATTCTCTTTTTGCATTCAACACATTTAAAGAACTTATAGACTTAAGTAAAAATGGTGCTAAAGAGGGAAGAGAAATTTACAATTTGGGAATTCTTTCACAAATATTTGATAAATTTGAAAATATAAGCAGAATAGAATATATAACCAAAGAAAATATAGAAAAAGTAGTAAGATATTTTTTTGTAACACATATCAGGCTTCTTTTTGAAAAAGGAATAGATGAATATGAAAATAAAGAAACTCTGCTGGGAGCAGTGTCATTTATGACAATTCATCAGGCAAAAGGGCTGGAGTTCCCAGTGGTTATAGTAGGATCATTGGAATCTGAACCAGATAATAGAGAGTTGACAGAAGAGGACAGACTGGAGGATATCATAACTCTGGGAAATGATTTTGAACCTAGAGATAGGAAAAATATTTTTGATTTCTGGAGAGTTTTCTATACAGCTTTTTCCAGAGCACAAAATCTTCTTGTATTGACAAGTATAGAAAACAGAGCTGGTGGAAAAGAACTGCCATCAAAGATTTTTAAACCTGTTTATGAAACTATACCTTATTGGAATGATGAAATTTTTCATTTTGAAAAGTTACAGATATCTAAATTGAAAGAAACAGAAACTAAAGAATTTTTATCTTACACAGGACATATATTAATATATGAAGATTGTCCTCTAAGATATAGATTTTACAAAGAATTTGAATTTAAACCTTTAAAAAACAATAAAACATCTTTTGGAATACTTGTACATAAAACAATTGAGAGTATTCATAAAGAAGTAAAAAATAATACTGAAAAAATTTATTCTGACGAGGAATTAAAAGAGCTTGTTGAAAAAAACTATAATATATTAAAAAAGAATGTCAGAGTATTTCTTGGAGAAAATATAAGAGAAAGAGCTTTTGAACAGATTAAAAGATATGTAGATAGTGTAAAAAATAATTGGAATAATCTAATAAGTTCTGAAGAAAAAGAATACAGTGTAGAAGATAACTATATTCTAGAAGGAACAATTGACCTTCTGAGAAAACAAGATGATTATATAGAACTGTTAGATTTTAAAACTGGAAGATTTTCTGGATATGATGACAGCAGATATGCTTCTTATGAAAGACAGATAGAAATATACTCATATATGCTGAGAGAAAAATATAATCTAGAAAATTTAAGAGCTTATTTATATTATACTGGAAATAAAAATGAACCTATGGTAGAGATAAAGTTAGAAAAAAATAAGATAGAGAAAACTATTTCTGATTTTGAGGATACTGTAAAGAGAATATTGAATAAGGAATTCAACAGAAGAGAATATTCAGAAGAAAAATGCAGAGAATGTGAATTTAAAGATTATTGCAGAGGAGAATAAAAATGAAAATACTTCATTGCTCAGATATACATCTAGGGAAAAAACCTTTTGGAACAAAAGAATTTTCTCAAAAGAGATATTTGGATTTTTTTTATGCTTTTGAACAGGCAGCAGATAGAGGAATAGAAAAAAAAGTAGATGTTTTTCTAATAACTGGAGATTTATTTGATAAAAAGGAACTTTCACCAGATACTTTAGACAGGTGTGAAAAAGTATTTTTAAAATTAAAAAATAATAATATTCAAGTTCTTCTTATTGAAGGAAATCATGATAATATATCTGGATATGATGAGATAAACTCATGGCTTGGATATCTGGAAAGAAAAGGCTATGTAAGACGAGGAAAATATAAGGCTTCAAATGATGGATATGAATTTGAAAAAATAACAATAGAAGATGTTAATTTTTATGGAGTAGGATATCCAGGGTTTGCTGTTGATGAAGTTTTAGAAAAATTGAGTGAAAATTTAAATGAAAATGAAAAAAATATAGTGATGGTACATACAGCATTGGGGGGATCAGAATTTCTTCCTGGGTTGGTGAATACTGATATAATAAAAAAATTTAAAGATAAGGTCATATATATGGCAGGAGGACATCTTCACTCATTTGTAAGTTATCCAAAAGATAAACCATATTTTTTTATACCTGGTTCAACTGAATTCTGGAATGTTTTAAATGAAAAAAATAACTCTAAGGGAGTCATAATTTTTGATACAGATACTTTAGAATATGAATTTTCTGAACTTTCTCCAAGAAAAAGAATAGAGAAGGAATTTACTTATGAAAAAGATATTACAGTTGAATTTGAAGAATTTTCAAAAAATTTAGAATTAACTGGAGAAGAACTGGTTATTGTAAATGTAAAATTAAAAGATAGTGGATATGTAAATGTAAATGAACTTGAAAAAATATTAGAAAGTAATGGAGCTTTAAAAGGTTATATAAAATTGAGATATCCTAACTCTATTTTTGATAGAAATTTAGGAGAAGAGGGATATTATTCTGTAAGAGATGTGGAAAGAGAAATTATAAACTGCTGGGAAGAGTTTTCTGATGCTGAAAAAATAACATCTTATCTTCAAAAATTTAAAGAATATCAAGAGGAAAATGATAGAGAAAAGGATTTTTTTGAACTTTTTGATGCTATGCTTGAGGAGGAGATAGGAGATGAAAATAAATAGAATACATTTAGAAAATTATCGTATTCATGACAAACTAGATGTAGAATTTGATAGTGGAATAAATCTTCTTCTTGGAGAAAACGGGAAAGGAAAATCATCGATTCTTGAAGCAATAGGATACGCCCTTTTTGATTCTGAATTAAGAGGAGGAAATCAAAGAGAAGCAATAAAATATGGAAAAAAAAGTGCAAAAATAGAGATAGAATTTACTGGAATAGATGGTGAAGATTATATAGTTACCAGAAAAATACCTGGATCAACAAGTATATACAAAAAAGATAATCCAGATTTTCAACTAATAGGAAAAGAAGATAGAATAAGAGAACTATGTGGTATTAAAGGTGACTTGAAAGGAATATATGATAATGTAATTGTAGCTAAGCAGAATGAATTTATATCTTCCTTTAAAGAAAAAGATAATGAAAGAGAAAAAATATTTAATAAAGTATTCAACACTGATATCTATAAAAAAATATATGAAGGATATTCAAGAGATGCAGTAAACAGATATGAAAAAGATATTGAGATAGAAAGAAGCAGTATGGAAAATATAGCTGAAATAATGGAAGATCCTGCTGATATAAAAGAAAAATTGGAATTTGAAAAAGGAAGAGCAAAAGAATATAATTCAAGTTTGGCTTTGCTGAATGAAGAGAAAAGTAAAGTAAAAGAGTTTTTGAATTCATACAATACTTTAAATCTAGAGATAGAAAAACTTACTGGTGAAATCAATGCTTTGTCTGAAAGTATAAAAAATAAAAATGAAGAATTTACTAAAGTAGCCAATTCTATAAAAGAAAGTGAAATTTCAGAAAAAATAGTAAAAGAGAACAGAGAGAAATATGAAGAGTATCAGAAATATTCTCAGGAAATAAATATATTGAAAATCAGAAAAAAAGAGTTAGAAAAGATAAAAGAAGAGTGTCTTTTACATGAAAAAGAAATAAATTCATTGGAAAAATTAAATTCAGAAATTGATGGAGAAATAAAAGTTTTTGAAAATAAAAAAGAAAATAATGAATCACTGCTTTTAGAAAGAAAAAATAAATTGTTTGAAATAGAAAAAGAAATAATAGATAAAAAGGGGAAATCTGTTGAATATAAATCTGAATTAAGCAAAATAACCCCTCTTTTAATAAAATTGGAGGAATTTGAAAAAAAGCTTGAAGTTGGAGAAAATAATATAAAAAACTTTGAGATAAAACTAGAGGAAAAGTTGGAAGATATAAATAAAGAGAAAGAAAAAAGAAAATATTTAATGAGTGAAAATCTTGAAAACCAACTTTCTGAATTAGAGGAGCATGAAAAAAATAAAAAGCTATTGGAAGATGAGATATTAAAAAAAGATTTACTATTGAAAGAAAATGAAGAAGCTTTTGAAATGTTAAAAACTTCATATTGTCCATATTTAAAAGAACAGTGTAAAAATCTTGATGGAAAAAATATAGATGAATATTTTAAAGATAAAAGAGAGAAGTATATAAAAGAGATAGAAGAGAAAAAAAATACTGTAAAAGAAATAAATAATAAACTTATAAATAAAAATGAGATAATGGAAAAAATAATAAGACTAGATACTTTATCAAAAGAAATTGATGAAAAGGAAGTTGAATTTATTCAGGAAAAATTAAAACTAGAAACAGGAAAATCCAAAATAGAAAATGAAAAATTAAAATTAAAAAATTTTAAATTAGAAAATAATATTGAAAGTAAAGAAAAGCTTTCTGAAATAAAAATAACACTTAAAACAAAGATTGATAGCTTGGATTTATTAAAGTCTGAAGACATAAAAAGTGAACTTGATAAAGAAATAGAAAATCTTAATAAAAATATAAATATAGAATTAAAAAATATAGAAGAAAAAAAAATAGTAATTAAAGAAAATATAAAAACTTTAGAAGAAAAAAGAAATTTTCTTAATGAAAATAAAATTTTCTCTAATGAATTGATAACTATTAATACGAATATTGATAAGTTGGAAAAAAAGACCAATAGCTTAGAAAGAAGCAGTAATCTTTATCTTGAAAATTATAAAAAAGCTATGGAAAAAAATGAATTAGAAAAAAATCTTGAAAATATAAAAATAATTATTGAAAATAATCAAATGAAATTTAAAGAAAAGAGTACTTTATTAGAGTTAAAAAGAAAAGATATAGAAAGTATAGAGCTAGAGAAAATTCAGAAAAAAGATGAGGAAATTACATCAGATATTGAAGAGATAAGAGAAAAATTAGGGGCAGTAAATAGTGAAGTAGAAACCTTGAAGAAAAAATTAGATGAGGTAAAAAAATATGAGGATCTGCTGAAAAATAAAAGAAAATACTTGGAAAAATTAAATATGAAATTGGAACTTACCAAGATATTTAGAGAAAAAATAAAATCTATGGGTAAGGAAGTTTCAAAAAATATGCTCAAAGAGATAGAAATACTTGCAACTGAGAATTTTAGAAAAATAACTGGAAGAGGAGAAAAGATAGTCTGGTCTAATGAAGATAAGAATAAATATGTTGTATTTTTAGATGGGGACAGAGGAGAATTGAAATTTGAACAGCTTTCAGGGGGAGAACAGGTTGCAGTAGCAATTTCTATAAGAGGAGCAATGAGTGAACTGTTTACAGAAAGTAAATTTTCAATATTTGATGAGCCTACTAATAATCTTGATACAGAAAGAAGAAGAAGTTTAGCTGACTCAATTGGAGAGATATTGAAGAATCTGGAACAAAGTATAATAGTGACTCATGATGATACTTTTAGAGAAATGGCACAGAAGGTAATAGAACTATAGGAGGAGATTAAAATAATAATACAGATTTTTGGAAAAAAGAATTGTAATGATTCAAAGAAGGCTGAAAGATTCTTTAAAGAAAGAGGGATAAAAATCCAATTTATTAATTTAAAAGAAAAAGCTCCATCTAAGGGAGAATTAAAAAGTATATGCAGCAAGTACCCTCTTGAAGAGTTGATTGATACAGAAGGAATGGATTATAAAAAAAGAAATCTTCAGTATATGGTATTTAATTTAGAAGAAACTTTGTTGGAAAACCCAGTTTTATTTAAAAGTCCTATTGGAAGATTTAAAAATGAAATAACATTGGGGTATCAACCAGAAGTTTGGAAAAATTGGACAGAAAAATTAAAATAAGTTTAAAGAAAAAACTATTGATTTTTTGTCTTTCAAAAGGTATATAAGATATTAGGATAAATAATCTTGTGGGAGATGATGAAAAAATGAGTAATGGAGAAATTGAAAAGCTGGAAAAGATGATTGATGAACTGAAAGAGGAATTACATGAATGTGATTATGAACCAGAAAGAAATGCTCTGCTCAAAAAATATAAGAGATTAACTGTCCAAATGGAAGAATTAAAAAAATTAAAAAGGAAGAAAAATGATTAGAAATCTAAAAAATGATGATATTGATATAGTTATGGAATTATGGAAGAATTCAACAATTGAAGCTCAAAATTTTATTCCTGATAGCTATTGGTTGGAAAATTATGATAATGTGAAAAACAATTATCTGCCTAATTCAGATACTTATGTGTATGAAGAAGATGGAGAAATAAAAGGTTTTGTAAGTTTGATAGAAAATATATTTATAGGTGGATTATTTATAAGAGTAGATAGTCAGAGAGAGGGAATTGGAAGTGTAATTTTAGACTTTTTAAAAGAAAGGAATGATAAATTACAGCTTACAGTATATGATAAAAATGAAAGAGCAATGAAATTTTATCTCAAATCAGGGTTTAAAATATTAAATACTGAAATTGATAAAAAAACAAGAGAAAAGGAACATTTAATGGAGTGGAGGAGATGAACTCTCTTCCATTTTTATGTTGAGAAACTTATTTTGATAAAAATTAAACCTATGATATAATCAATGTTGGAGGTTAAAATGATGAAAATTAACTATGATTTGGTAATGGAAAAACAGTTGGAAGAAATAGAAAAAAATAAAATTAAACCAAAGCTTCTTCTTCATTCCTGCTGTGCACCATGTAGTTCTGCAATTTTAGAATTTTTACAGGAGTATTTTGAGATAACAGTATATTTTTTTAATCCTAATATAACTTTTCAAGAAGAATATATGAAAAGGCTAGAAGAACAAAAAGAATATCATAAGAAAAGAGGATATCAAATAAATGTAATTGAAGGAAGATATAATTCTGAAATTGATTTTTTTCAAAATATAAAAGGGCTGGAAAATGAAAAAGAAGGTGGGAAAAGATGCCATCAATGTTATAGAATCCGTCTTGAAGAAACTGCAAAAAAAGCTAAAGAAGATGGATATGAATACTTTACAACAGTATTGAGTATAAGTCCAATGAAAAACGCACAGTGGATAAATGAAATTGGTGAGGAACTTGAAAAAGAATACGGAATAAAATTTCTTAATGGAGATTTTAAAAAGAAAAGCAGGTATTTAAAATCTATTGAGATTTCAAAAGAATATGAATTATATAGACAAGATTATTGTGGCTGTATATTTTCTAAGTTAGAAAGAGAAAAAAATGAAAAAGAAAAGAGAGAAAATAATGGAGGGGAAAGATGAAAAACTTTTCAGAAAAAACTGTAAAAAATATTTCAATTTGTTTTTTATTACTATTTTTATTATTAGGACTTAATCATCATTATTATTTTGCTTTGATGATAATTCCAATAATGATATATTTTTCTACATGGAAAGTAGTTATGTTCGAGGATAGAATAGGGAGATTTTCTCCAATTGTAATTGGTCTTTTACTTTCAGCATTTATATTTTATTGCCAATATTATCTACAAGGTGAAGTTGTATCAACAAAGGAAGTAATTGCATTAAAAGGAACAATATCATTTTGTATAGGAATGTGGCTGGGAAGTTTTATTGCTAAGTATATTTATATGAGAATAAAGTTTTTTATAAATAGAATAGGAAGTAAAGGAGAGCAAAAAGAATATAAGATTATAAAAATGATTATAGATCAGAAAAGATATTTTAAAAAACCTGGAAGCAAATATTATATTAATTTTTATTATTTAATTGCTGATGTAAATGGAGAAGAGGTAAAATTCCTTATAGAAAAGGAGTTTTATGATAAGTATTTGGGAAAAAAGAGTATGAATATTAACATAAAAAAAGGATCACTTGGAATTTTTTATGGAATAAATTTAGTAGATTTAGAAACTAAATAAATTTTCCAAGTTAAAAATAGTACAATTTTTTCTAAGCTAGATTTCAGAGTAAATTGAGAAAGAAAAAGTTATTTGATAAAAATTTTGATGAACTTGGAAAAATAAAGATAAAATTTTGGTAAAATTATGGTTTAAAGATGAAAAAAAATGAAGTTTAGTTTGATGAGGGTTGAATAGTAACTTGGTAGTTTTTAAATATCCAATATATCCAAAATTTCTTTTTCTTCATAAAGTTGAATAGTAACTTGGTAGTTTTTAAATATCAAGTGGAAAATGGTATGTAGCTCTATTGGAAGTGTTGAATAGTAACTTGGTAGTTTTTAAATAGGACCTAATTAATAGGTTCTTTTTTTTATAAAGTTGAATAGTAACTTGGTAGTTTTTAAATGAACTACAACCTAAAAGTATGACAGACTTGATTTATGTTGAATAGTAACTTGGTAGTTTTTAAATAGCAAAGTCGAGAGTCTTTATATGATTGATTTTACAGTTGAATAGTAACTTATAATAAAAATTTTAAAATGATAAGAGATGATAATCTAAATAAAAAAATTCTTTTAAAAAATTAAAAATTTTAAATTAATGACTATTATTTATTAAAAAATGAGGTATAATTAATATTAAGTATTAAAAAGGAGGGATGAAATGGAAAGTTGGGTTTTAGAATTAAAAGTTTTTTTATTGGAAGATATAGAATCATATAGTGCTATAGAAAAAATAGCAGCTTTTATAGATTCTACTTTTGATAAGAGCGAATATTGGAAAAAATATCATAAAGATAAAAAAGTAAAAGAATATTGTTTTAATTCTTTCTATCCAGTAAAAGTCAATGCCCAAAAATACAATGCTGGAGAAATATATACAGTTCAGATACGAACTATTTCTAAGGAATTGAAAGAGCATTTTATGAAATATTTGAAAGACAATATAACAAAAGAATTAAAAGGGCTGATAATAAAAGAAAAAGAGATAAAATACAGATATATTGATAAGCTTGTTTCTGTTACACCTACAATAATTAAAACAGAAAATGGTTATTGGAGAGAAAATATTACACTGGAAGAATATGAAAATAGATTAAAGTTAAATATAATAAAAAAATATAATTCTATTTTTAATGAAAAAATAGATGAAAATATTGATTTATTTAATTTTATTGAATTTAAAAATAAAGTTCCAGTGAAAGTAAAATATAAGAATATTAATCTGCTTGGGGATAAACTTACTCTAGGAATTGCAAAGAATGAAACTGCTCAAAAGTTAGCTTTTTTGTGCCTGAGTGTAGGTTTAGGTGAGATGAATGCGAGAGGATTTTCTTACATGAACCCGAGATGGGTATAATGGAGGAGGTGAGATTATTTGTTACGAGAATGCGTTGAAATCTTTACTGAGATATACAACCAAAAAGGAGAAAGATTTATAACAGATAGCTATGAATTGGAACCAGGAGATTATTTTATAGTTAAAAGTGATGGAAGTTATAGTCATATAAAAATAGAAAGAAGAAAAAAATCAGAAGAGAATTTAAATAGAAGAACTATAGAAGATTACGAATATTTAGCTGAAAGAGATTATTTAAGCAGATTGTTGGATATGAATAAGCCAATTGATGGAAAGAAACAAATCCATTCTAATAATTATTTATCTTTTTTTGTTAAAAATAATGTTCTAAGTGAAAAGAAAAAAGAACTAGAAGAAAGCATGGAAAAGTATTATGAAATTTTAAAAAATCCATTTCTTAAATATGATAAAGGAGAAAAGAAAAGGGTATATACACAACTAGAAGAAAAATTAGGAAAACCTTCAGAGGAAAAGATCCAAAAAAATCAAGAATGGATTAAAACAAATCTCTATAAAATAAAAGAAGAAATAAAAGCTGGGAAGGAATATATCAAGATATTCTTTGATGAAGATATAAAAGAATATAAGAAAGAAAGTGAGAGATATATTATTCCTAATATATACAACAGTATAGATTATAATGTAATAATAGATAATGAAACTTATGGATTACCAAATAATAACCTTAATTTAAATTCTAAAAAACCATATTTAGAAAATAAAACAAGGAAAAAGAAATATACTGTTCCTTATTTATTGAATGAAGAAGAAGTATTTGAACAGAAGAAATTTTTTGATTATCTCTATAATATGTCAAATTCAGGAAAAAGAAATATATATATTTCACCTGATAAAAAAGAAATAATTCCTTTGAAAGATAGTGAATTTTTAGACAATAATTTTACTGGATACTACTTGAGAATAAGAAAAGATAAAAGTGAAAGTGCAGTAGAGAGGTATGAAATTATTTCAGATTATAGAGCTGAAATTTATCCTGAAATAAAAATATTGGATTGTTTAGGAAATGGAGATAAGGGGAAATTAGAATATGGAAGTTCAATAAAAAAGAATTCTGAATTAGCTGCAAAATTGAATAACCTTTTATTCAATGGAAAACTTTATGGAATAATTTTTGAGAATTCAAAAGATTTGAAAATATATGATGAAAGAGTAAAAAATATAGTAAATCAATATAAAGAAACATTTTTTAAATTGATTTATAAAGGAGAACTAAATGCTTTTTTTAAGAGTTGTGAAAACATATTTTTGGAATTAATAAAAAATTATCTATTTAAAAATGAAAATAAATATCCTGCATATGACATGTTTAATTTAATGGTAAGTATTGAAGAAAGTCTTATAAATAAAGGGGAAAAAACTATGGATAATTATCAAAAAATGAAGACTAAATTTAGGGAAGTTCTTAAGACTAATGAGGGAATAATAGAAAATGATGATGAATTCTTCTATGTAGTAGGACAAATAGTTGATTATTTTATTTCTTTAAATAGAACAACTGAAAAAACTCATAAATTAATAAATCCGATTTTAAAAGTTAATAATAGGAAAAGACTAGACCAAAATTTAGAAACAATGTATAAAAAATATAATTATGCTATAAAACGATATGAAAAAGAAAATAAAGATAAGAGTAAAATGAAGTTTGATAAACTATTTTCATTGTTATCTTTATATGAACTTGAAGATGAAAATATTAATGAAAGAAATAAAAGATTAATAATTGGTGGATATTTGTCAGAATCATTGATATATGAAAAAACAGATAAAGAAAATAAAGATATTAATGGAAAGGAGAATGAATAATTATGAAAAATAGAGTTTATGGAATAATTGGAGTAAAATCAATAATGGCTAACTGGAATGCAGATTTTGAAGGTTATCCTAAAACAATTTCATCCGGAGAAACTTTTGGAAGTGATAAAGCTTTAAAATATCCAATGAAAAAAATGTGGGAAGCTGAAGGAGAGAAAGTTCTGTATATAAAAAGTTTGAAAGTAGATAGTGGAGAAGGGAAAAAAGGAGAAATAGCAGTAAGACCTAAATCTTTAAGAGAAAGATATGATGAGATATTTGAAACTAATTTAAAAGAGGAAAAAGATAAAACTAATGTAATAAAAAATCTTTTTAAAGCAATAGATGTAAAGAATTTTGGAGCAACTTTTGCAGAAGAGAAAAATAATGCATCTATTACAGGAGCAGTTCAAATAGGGCAAGGATTTAATAAATATGTTGATACGTATCCAGAAGAACAGCAAATATTATCACCATTTAGAGATAGTAGTAAGGATGAAAAAGAAGGAGAAGCCAATCAATCAACTTTAGGAACAAAAATAGTAAGTAATGAGGCTCATTATTTTTATCCATTTGTAATTAATCCACAAGTGTATAAAGATTTTGTAAAAATGGGAATGACTGAAGGGTATACAGAAGAAGATTATAAAAAATTTAAAGATGCAGCTTTGACTTCAGCTACATTCTTTAATTCAAACTCAAAGTTAGGATGTGAAAATGAGTTTGCATTATTTATAGAAGTAAAAGAAGGATATTATCTTCCAGAATTAGCTCAATATGTAAAATTTTCTAAAGAAAAAGATTATGATGTAATAGAATTAGGATTTGATGAACTTATAAATCAATTTAAAGATAATATTTTATCTGTAGAGATATACTACAATACTTTAAATGTAAAAGTAAAACATAATATAAAAGGAGCTAAAGAATATAATATCTTTACTAGAAAAGAGGTATAATCATGGAGATATTAAAATTTACCTTAAGTGGAAGAACAGCTTTTTTTAAGATTCCAGAAGTCAATTCTTATGTATATTTCTCTTATGGACATATACATAAAGTTTCTTTATTAGGATTATTAGGAGCTGTAATGGGTTATGAAGGATACAATTCTCAAGGGGAAAAGGAATTTCCAGAATTTTATGAGAAACTAAAAGATATAAAAATTTCTATCATGCCTAAAAATACTAATGGAAGTTTTTCAAAGAAAATTCAAATTTTTAATAATTCAGTAGGATATGCAAGTAATGAAGAGGGTGGAAATCTCATAGTTAAAGAGCAGTGGCTTGAAGATGTAGAGTGGGATATTTTTATAAAAATGGAAGATACAGATATTCATAAAGAATTAAAAGAAAGAATGGAGAACTATAAATTTGAATACACAATATATCTTGGAAAAAATGACCATTTGGCAACAATAAATAATGTAGAGGTACTTCAAGGAGAAAGTTTCTTAGAAGATGAAAGTGAAATAAATTCTCTATTTATGAGAAAAGATATAGAAGGCTTTTTAGAGGAAGAATTTAATATATTGGGATCAGAAGAAAATGAGATAAAATATGATTATAAATATGAAGAAAAATTACCTATTTCTCTTGATAGTATTTCTAATCAATATAAAGTTGAAAGCTTAATTTTTACTAATAAAAAATGTATTTTAAAAGATAAAAGTAATTTTGCAAAAATAAATAATCAAATAATAGAATTCTATTAGGAGGAATATGTTTGAAGAAGAACTTTTTTCAATAGAAAAGTATGTAAAAGATGAAAATAAAGTTTTAGCTCATATATCAGATATAAAGAATCCAGAAACATTATTAGAACATTCTGATTTAGTGATAAAGTATTTCAAAAAAATCTATGAAGATAAAAATTTGAAAATAATTTTTGATAAACTTGCAGATAAATTTTGGAGAGAAAATGAGAGCACAAAGAAATTTTGGAATGAAATGATAGTCAATATAATATATATGCATGATATAGGTAAGTTGAATATAAACTTTCAAATTGATAAAATGAAAAATAAAATATTTGACAGAAAGCACTTATATCAAAGTAAGAGACATTCTAATTTATCTGCAAGAATATATATTGATCATTTTGGCAATAAAGTTTTTAAACTATATTCAGAAAAAAAATTAGATAATAAAACAGCACTAAAATGTTTTATTTTTATTATATTGAATTCTTATATTATATCAAGGCATCATTCATCAACTAAAAGTTTAAGTGAAGATTTTTTTAATGAAATAATAAAAGATTACGAAGAATATAAAGAATTATTTGAAGAAGTAAATAATTATTGCCCGAACTTAAATTTCTTAATAAAAGAAAGTAAAAACCTCTTTAGGATATTGAAACAATTAAAACTTGGAGAAAAAGAATGGAATAATTCTATAGAAGCTGAAGACTGGAATTCCATTGACTACTATATTTATACAAAATTATTATATTCTTTATTAGTATCATCAGATTTCTATGCTACTAGTGAGTATAGTTCTGGAAAACCAATAGAGAGTCTAAATCTGCTGACAAACATTGATGAGTATATATCTGTTTTTAATAATACAGACATATATAAAGGAATAAAATTACATCAAGAAACAGGGAAAATTTTTTCAAAGGATAATATAAACTATTATAGAAGTGAAATGTTTTTAGAAGCAGAGCAAAATTTGGGAAAAAATATAAAAGAAAATATTTTATTTTTAGAAGCTCCAACAGGTTCAGGAAAAACAATTACTTCTATTAATTTGGCATTGAAATTGTTAGAAAAAAATAGAGAGTTAAATAAAATATTTTATATATTTCCATTTAATACTTTAGTAGAGCAAACTAATGCCTCATTAAGAGAGATATTTCAAGGGTCATTCTTGGAAGAAAATATTTCAGTGATAAATTCGATAACTCCTATAAAAGAAGTTGAAAATGAAGATGGCAGAGCTCAAATAGATTATGAAAGATCTTTATTGAACAGGCAGTTTATCCATTCGCCAATAGTTTTGACAACACATGTTCATTTCTTTGAAAATTTATTTGGAATTGATAGGGAGAGCAGTTTTGCTCTTCCACACTTAGCTAATAGTGTAGTGATAATGGATGAAATTCAAAGCTATAAAAATAAAATCTGGAAAGAAATTATAATTTTCTTAAAAAAATATGCTGAAATTTTAAATATTAAAATAATAATTATGTCTGCAACTCTTCCAAACTTATCTTTTCTTTTAAACAGCGAAGCACAAATCCCATCACTTGTAATTAATAAAGAAAAATATTATAGAAATCCAATTTTTAAAGACAGAGTATCTTTGGATTTTTCACTTTTAGAAAAAGAATATGAGAAAGAAGAATTATTTGATCAGATAGAAAAAATTATTTTAGAAAAATATAGAGATAAAAAAGTGGTAGTTGAATTTATTAAAAAATCTTCTGCATTTGATTTCTATAAGAGATTAGTAGAAAAAAATGAAGATTCTAAAGAAGATATTTTTTTAATAACTGGTGATGATAATAAAGCTGAAAGAAAAAAAATAATAAAAGAAGCAAAAGATAAAAAAAGAAAAAGTATGATATTGGTAGCAACGCAAGTAATTGAAGCTGGAGTAGATATAGATATGGATATTGGCTTTAAAAATATATCTATCTTAGATGCTGATGAACAATTTTTAGGAAGAATCAATCGTTCTTGTAAGAAAAAAAATTGTAAAGTTTATTTTTTCAAATTAGATGATGGAGGAAAAATTTATAAAAGTGATGTGAGAATACAGGATAGATTTACACTGATGAATGAAGAGATGAGAGAAATTCTTAAAAGTAAGAATTTTAGTGAATACTATAGTAAAATTCTTGAGGTATTAGATGATTTTTCGAATAAAGAAGATGAAGAGAATATAGAAAATTTTAGAAAAAATAAAGTTGTTCAGCTAAATTTTGAAGAAATAAATAAAAGATTGAAATTAATAACAGATGAAATGAAAACAAAGATGATATTTTTCTCTAGAAATATAAAAATAGAAGGAGAAGAGATAGAAGGAAACAAGGTTTGGAAAGAATTTAAAGAAGTGTTTTTAAACAATGAAATAGGATATGCAGAAAGAAGAGTAAAACTGTCTAAAGTGATGGAAAAAGTAGATTTGTTTTCATATAATATTCCTAAGGAAATGACATATAGGTTATCTTATCAGGATAGCATTGGAGATAATATCTTATATATTCAAGATGGAGAGGAATATTTTGTAAATGGAAAATTTGATAGAAAAAAAATGCAGTCAAAGAATGATTGTGAAATTATATTGTAACTATGGAGGGTATATGCCTATAAATGGAACAATTATAAATTATTATATTCATTGTAAAAGACAGTGTTATATGCATTACAATAGAATAAATATGGAAGATGAAAGTGAATTAGTAAAAATTGGAAAAGCCATGCATGAAGAAAAAAATACAGATGAAATAACTGTAGATAATATTAAAGTGGACAAGATAAAAAAAGATTATTTAATAGAAATAAAAAAATCAGATGCAGATATTGAAGCAGCAAAAATGCAGGTGCTTTACTACCTTCTGAAATTAAAAGAAAAAGGAATAGTAAAAAAAGGAAAAATAGAAGTAATTGAAAAAAATAAATCTTCAAGAAAAAGTTATGAAATTGAACTTACTGCTGAAAATGAATTACATATAAAAAATATAATGGAAGAAATAGAAAAATTGGTTAAGGAAGATGAATTACCACCAATTGAGAAGAATAATAAATGTAAAAAATGTGCATATTATTCATATTGCTACATTTAAGGAGTGTATATGGGAGCTGGGACAAAGTATATTTTGAGTAAAGGAACTCTTGAAAGAAAAGATAATTCACTGTGTTTTAAAAATGAAAGTAAAACAACATATATTCCCATTGAAGGTGTTAAAGAAATATTTGCGTTAGATGAAATTTCTGTAAATACAAAACTTTTTGATTTTTTAGCTAAACATGGAATAGTATTACATTTCTTTAATCATTATGAAGGATACTCTGGAACTTTTTATCCCCGAGAAAAATATGTAAGTGGAAAGCTGGTGATAAAACAAGTAGAAGCCCATAAGCTCTACAAAGAAAAAATTGCTAAAAGTATAATTAATGGTATCGGAAAGAATATTTATGAATTGCTGTATCACTACTATCGTCATGATAAAAAAGAACTAAAAGAATATTTGGATTGGCTTTCTAATGAAGTAGAAGAAAGATTGAATAAAAGTTCAGATATAAATGAAATAATGGCTGTTGAGGGAGAAATTTGGGCTAAATTTTATGATAGTTTTAAAATTTTTTTGAGAGAAGATTTTATTCTAAATAAAAGAGTCAAAAGGCCACCAGATAACCCAATAAATGCTTTAATTTCTTTTGGGAATTCAATTCTATATACTAAAACTATTGGTCAGATTTATCAAACACACCTAGAACAGACAATAAGTTTTTTACATTCTCCATCTGAAAGAAGATTTTCACTATCTTTAGATTTATCAGAGGTATTTAAACCAATAATTGTATTTAGAACTATTTTTGATTGTGTAAATAATAGGAAATTAAATGTAGAAAAACATTTTGAAAAAAGTTTGAACTATTGTATTTTGAATGAAGCTGGGAAAAAAATATTTTTAGGAGCTCTAGAAGATAGAATGAATGAAACTTTTGAGCACCCTATATTAAAAAGAAAAGTTAGTTATATAACAGCAATAAAATATGATGCCTATAAATTAATAAAATTTATATTAGAAAATAAAGAATTTATTCCATTTTATATGAAGGAAAAGATGTAAATGAAAGGTAAAAACTATAACTATGTATTTCTTTTTTACGATATAAATGAAAAAAGAGTAAATAAAGTTTTTAAAATTTGTAAGAAGTATTTAAGTCACCACCAAAGATCTGTATTTCGTGGAGAAATAACACCTAGCAATTTAATAAAAATGCGATTAGAATTAAAAGATGTTATTGACAAAAAGGAAGATTTTATAAGCATTGTAAAATTGATAAGTGAGCATTATTTCGATGAAGAGATAATAGGAACACCTTGGAAAGATGACGAAAATATATTTATATGATTTCCAAGTCCAAAAGCTAATAATTTTATCAAATAATTATTTTAAAAGGGATTGAGAAGAAAAAATTTATTTGATAAAAATTCTAGTAAGCTTGGAAAAATAGAAAGAAAATCCTGATAAAATCATAGTTGAAGATATTAATTAATAATAACGAGCTTGATTTGATGAGTGTTGAATAGTAACTTAGAAGTTTTTAAATTGTAGATAAGCCTATGACATTTTCTAGAGCATCTAGTTGAATAGTAACTTAGAAGTTTTTAAATCCAATTTGTTTCAACTCCTCATCTTGTATAGCCATTGTTGAATAGTAACTTAGAAGTTTTTAAATCTTCCAACATCATCTATAAAAAGCAAATCAGCAGTGTTGAATAGTAACTTAGAAGTTTTTAAATTGAATGGTATGATTCTATAACAAAAGAAGAATTAGTTGAATAGTAACTTAGAAGTTTTTAAATCAGTTGAAGTATGAATATTTAGAAATATGTGTACAGTTGAATAGTAACTTAGAAGTTTTTAAATGAGGCATAAGCTTTTATATTTTCTATCTGTTCTTCTCGTTGAATAGTAACTTAGAAGTTTTTAAATATATCAGAAACAGCTTTCATTATTTTAATAATATCTGTTGAATAGTAACTTAGAAGTTTTTAAATTGTTCATATCCCCCTATTGTATTTACAGAATCCCAAGTTGAATAGTAACTTAGAAGTTTTTAAATTATAGTTTATCCATGTACTTGCAAAAAAGAAAAAAGGTTGAATAGTAACTTAGAAGTTTTTAAATATGGAAAATTTTTTAAAGCTTTAAATTCATTTTTATGTTGAATAGTAACTTAGAAGTTTTTAAATAAAGAAGATTTAGAGTGGGCTCAAGAAAAGTTTTTAAGTTGAATAGTAACTTAGAAGTTTTTAAATGTGCCTCAATTTGCTTTTCTGTATATAATAGAATATAAATTTATTAACTAAATATAAAAAACAGGCTAAGAATTTTTCAGCCTGTTGTTATGATATTAGCAGTTCCTAAAAATTGATTTTTAAAGAATAAGTATAAAATATCAGTATCTAAAGGATTGTATTTAACAATAACTTTTTTTCCTTCCAATGTGGTTAAAAAATTATTTGTATAGATAAAATTATTAAATCTTAAAGAAGACTTACTTATTTTTCTGCTGGCTTCCTGAAGAAAGACATCAAATTCACGAACATTTGAAATATTTTCTACCATTCCATATTTGAGTGTAAAGTCATATTTTTGATTATCTAAATAGATATATGAATCAAGAAAACTTTTCAAATTCTGATATGAAAGATTTTTATTATTTTGGTAATAAAATTTTTCTATATCTTCTTCTAGAAAAGAGATAAACTTTTTAATTTCTTCATTCTCACTAAAATATTCAGTTATTTTTATAGAAGTATTGTCATATATTTCTTTTAATATTTTTTTATTATTTATATTTTCAGAAGAAACTAAAATTTCTTGAGGCTTTATAAGCTTACTGGATTTATAAGATACTTTTAACATACTTTCTCTAATAAAACTCAAAAGTGTATATATACTTGAAGTATTATAGTTCAAAGCATGATTGATGGGTTTTAAAGTAGCAGCATCTAGAGAAATTAATAATTGTGGAACTATCTTATGCTTACTTTCTTCTTCAGATACAAGTATGTATAAAGGAATTTCAAGAATGAGATAAACTTGATTTTCCTTTTTTATTTTTTTCATATGAAAATTTGAAGACTTATTAAAAAAACCATCTAAATTACTAACTATTCTATAAAAAGTAGGATAACTTATGTTATATTTATTTGAAAGTTTTTCTTTGCAAAAAGAATAAAGCTTTGAAATTTTAGTTTCCTTACTTTCACGACAAATTTGCTCAATATATTCCACTCCATCTTCGTCAATAGCTCTATATGAATCTTTATCAGTTCTTTGTTTTTTATCAAGACCTAATATTCCATTTTTTTTGTAAGCATTTACCCATCTTTTTAAAGTGGCATAAGAAATACCTGTTTCTTCTTCTATTTCTTTTAATTTTTTTTCTTTTCTTAAAAAAGGCTCAATTATTTTGAAACGTTGTAATTGTAATTCTTTTTCTGTGTCCATTTGTTTTCTCCTAAAATATGAAATTAAATATTTGCTTATATAGATAATACTATATTTAAGAAAAAAATGCAAATCATTCTATTATGAATAGTTTTTTTTGAAAAAAGCTCATTTTATTTGAAAAAAACTTGACATTTTTTTGAAAAGATATTATCATTTCAATTACAGAGAATAAATAAAAACGGGTAAAAAAACAGGAGGAAAAATGAAGATTTTTGCAGAAGTACAAAAAATCGGAAAAGCATTGATGACACCAGTTGCTATATTACCAGCTGCTGGACTATTCCTTGCTTTTGGAAACAAATTACAATTCACACTGATGGAACAAGCAGGACAAGTAATATTCAGTAATCTTCCATTACTATTTGCAATAGGAGCAGCTATTGGTCTCGTAGGAGGAGATGGAGTAGCAGCACTATCAGCAGTAGTAGCAATACTTATCATGAATACTACAATGGGAATTGTATCTGGGGCTGCTGAAGGAATAGCAGCAGGAAATATGTCATATGCAATGGTATTAGGTATACCTACACTTCAAACTGGAGTTTTTGGTGGATTGATAGCTGGTATAATAGCAGCAATATGTTACAAGAAATTTTATAAGACTGAGCTTCCAGCATTTTTAGGATTCTTTGCAGGGAAAAGGTTAGTACCAATAGTGACAGCAGTAGCAGCATTTATAATAGGGTTAGCAATGCCTGTTATATGGCAGCCTGTTCAAATAGGATTGGCAAAACTATCATATCTAGCTAATGAAACAAATACAAATGTGTCTACTTTTATATTTGGAGTAATAGAAAGATCTCTTATTCCATTTGGATTACATCACATTTTCTATGCACCTTTCTGGTATCAATTCGGAGAATATACAAATGCAGCAGGACAAGTTGTTAATGGAGATCAGGCAATATGGTTTGCTATGCTTAAAGATGGCGTTACTAATTTCTCTAGTGCCACTTATCAAGGAGCAGGAAAATTTCTTACAGGAAAGTTTGTATTTATGATGTTTGGACTTCCAGCAGCAGCTTTAGCAATGTATCAGGAAGCAAAACCTGCTAATAAAAAGCTGGTAGGAGGAATACTATTTTCAGCAGCTCTTACTTCATTTCTTACTGGAATAACAGAGCCTTTAGAATTCTCATTTCTATTTGTTGCTCCTATTCTATATGGGATTCATTGCATATTTGCAGGACTTTCGTTTATGCTTATGAATATGTTTCATGTAAGAATTGGAATGACATTTTCTGGAGGACTTATTGACTATATAGCTTTTGGAGTTCTCCCTGGTACAAGTGGGTTTCAAAATAACTGGTATATGGTAATAGTAGTTGGATTATGTTTATCAGTAGTTTATTATTTTGGATTTAGATTTGCTATTAGAAAATTCAATTTAATGACTCCAGGTAGAGAGGAAGCAGTTGTAGAAAGTGCTTCAGCTTCTTCTGGTTCTGAAATTAAATCAGATGAACTTGCAGTGGGAGTTTTAGAGGCATTGGGAGGAAAAGATAATCTAATATCACTTGATTCATGTATAACAAGATTGAGAGTAGAAGTAAAAGATACAAAAATAGTAAGTGATCAGGAATTAAAAAAATTAGGAGCTTCTGGAGTATTAAAAGTGGGAGCTAATGGAGTTCAGGCTATTTTTGGTTCAAAAGCACAGTTCATATGTAATGATTTGAAAAAAATGACTGGAATTTAGGAAAAAAGGAGAACAGGATTGTCCTGTTTATATGGAAAGAAATTTTAAATTTTCTAATAGAAAAATTTGATATTAATTTTGTTTTTGAAACATGAGGAAGATAAAATTATGACAGTTTCATTGTTGTATTTAAGTAATTAAGAGTGCTATATTTTCTAAATAGCTTAAATAAAAATGTTGAAAATAAAAAGGAGCTGCTCAAATAAATGATAAAAAATCATCAATTTGCAGCAGTTCCTAATTATTAAAAAATTACTATTTTTTTATCTTACCAGTCATTATAATTATAAATTTATGAATCATTATTCAATTTTTCCTTCTATCATCAATCTGATATCTAATCTCTGATTTAGAAACTTATTTAACGAACAAAAATATGTAGAGTTATTAAAAGAAACTATATTTAAAAACTACCAAGTTATTATTCTATTCTAATGATACTTCTATGTCTTAACATACTTTCTTCATTTAAAAACTACCAAGTTATTATTCTATTCTAATGATACTTCTATGTCTTAACA